>Ga0302324_100012335_pt1 | contig 17438 bp, 13 predicted proteins | sample Palsa_T0_1_FD_201949 | JGI IMG/M metagenome (GOLD analysis project Ga0302324, IMG submission 201949) | Peat permafrost microbial communities from Stordalen Mire near Abisko, Sweden - Palsa_T0_1 | ecosystem: Environmental > Terrestrial > Soil > Palsa > Peat permafrost | place: Sweden: Abisko...
ATCAAAACCTTCGCCGGCATCGTGCCCTGCGCTATCGCTTCCTGTACCTCGGGCACCGTCATGATCATATCCGGGTCGTGAATAATCACATTCAGCGCGTCTCCCATGGGCTGAAACACCATGTTGCGGAAATGATTGTCCGGCCACACCAGGCCTGCATCGGCCAGCTTGTTCATCGTGTTGTTGAATGCGGTCGTCACCTGGGCACGCTGCGCTGCCGGCAGCGCGTTGAACTGCTCGCCCGTCAGCTGGTAAGCGCCGGGCCACTTCTGCGTCACATCGTCGGCCACCAGCGACCCCGCCTGGTTCGGCCCGCCCGGTTTGTAGTCGGAAATATTCGGCGTTTCGATCCCGATCGCCTTCAGCCGCGCCGCTCCCGCCTCTTGCCCCGCCAGCGCCTCCAGGCTTCCGTCCTGATTCGTGCTCAGCTTCATCACGCTGTTCTTGCCAAACTGGTAGACGCTGGCAAACGTGCCCTTGCCAATGTAGTTACCCAGTTGCACAGGAGGCCCTGTCGCCGGTTGCACCCACTTGTTCGCGAGACTCGCCGGATTCTCCGTCGTGGCGTCGAGCAGCGTGCTGCCGCTTGCAGGGTTCGCCCGCGCTCCCGCCGTTCCCTTCAGAACGCCTTTCGCAACCGCTGGCGCGACCGCGTAGCTGCAGATCCGTCGCCCCGCCGTGACGCCCTGCTGATACGGGGTCACATTGCTGCCGACCACGGGCGTCGTCAGCTCGGAGTAGATCGCCTTCAGCGTAACCGACTGTCCCGGAGACAATCCCCACGACTGCGCCGCATGAACGAAATCGCCCTGCGCGAAGAAACCGGCGCCCGCCAGCAGATCGCCAAAGCCCTTAACGCAGCCGGCAACACCGGCCGCCATCCCCTGAATGTACTGAGCAGTGTTGATTAACGGGTTCGACGGCGGAGTGCCGGGCTTATTCCCCGCCTTGCTGCAGACGCAACCCGCCGGCTGCGTTCCCGGTGGATTCGCGCAGTAGTCGTACCCGCCCGGCCCAAACGGCAAACAAGGATTGCCGCTGGTTACGGACCCTGACAGTGGCGGGCCTGGACGGCTGGTCGGCGGCGGAGGTGTCGTAGGTCCGGGTCCGGGACCAGGAAGAGGACCCCCAGGTCCCGGCCCCGACTCGAGCGTCGTTCCCGGCGGCGGAACGAACGGCCCGCTCCCTGACTCCCGCGTGCAAACCGCCATGCAGTTCGGATCCGCCTGATCCACACCGCATCGGTATCCCTGCCGGCCCGCCGCGGCGATATCGTCCAGGGGAACAAGAATCCCCGGCGTAGGCGGCACAATGGGCTGGCAGTAATAACAGGTGCCGCCCACCTTCTTGAAAACCGACATCCCCGACAAACTGCACTGTCCCGCCGAGTCCGTCGGCGCCATCACCCCGTAGCAGGCCAGCGGATCCATCCCCGCATACGGACTGGTGTTCCCCTTTTCGCAGCTGGTAGAGGCGGCGTCGGAGTACGTATCCACGGTCGCCGACAGCGAGAATGTTTTAGAAGTGCCGGATTGGCCGCCAGACGAACTCTGTTGCGCAGGCGCTTGAACAGCACTCGAAACGAGCGCCGCCAACAGCACGCCCACGGCCCACACATGCGTTTTTATGATCGAACGAGAGACAACTCCGCTCAACACTTTCATGCAGGAGCACCCGACGAGGAATAAGGGGAGCCGGTAGTCGAGGATTTTACCGCAATCCTGCTATCGGGCGCTTCTCGTGAAACGCCCTCTTCCGACCGCATTTCGCGATCGGAGAAGACTAATAAGCCTGCAGCGGCTCGGTCGGCAGCCGCACCTGGAAGCACGTCTCGCCGGGTTTCGATTCCACGTAAATATATCCGCGATGCTGCCGCACAATGCGCTGCGCCGTATCGAGGCCGAGTCCCAGTCCGCTCCCCGGCGCCTTCGTCGTGTAGAACGGCTCGAAAATCCGCGCCTGTAATTCCGCCGGAATGCCCGGTCCGTTGTCCCAGATCTCCGTCACCAAAAACTCCCCGGAAAGCTGCACGGACAGCGTGATTTTTCCGTCGTCGTGCATCGCATCCAGCGCATTTTCCAGCAGCGACATCCACACCTGATTCAGCTCGCTCGCGTAGGCAGAAATCCGCGGCAGATCCGCCCCATACCGCCGCTCGACCTTCACCTTCTCCAGCCGCGACTGCAGCATCGTCAGCGTCGTCTCCAGCGACTGCGGAATATCCACTTCCTGAATGGGCGCCTGATCCATCCACGAATAATCCTTTACCGCGCCAATCAGCTCGAAAATCCGCTTCGTCGAGTCCAGCATCGCCTGCGCCATGCGCTCTGTCCGCGCCGTCGACGCAAACTGCGAAAGCACCACATCCAGATGATTCCCACCCAATAGCCCCGACAGCTCGTCCAGATTCTGCGTCGTGATCCCCAGCTCCGCCAGGTCCGGCACCATCTGCCAGGTCTTCTCCACGCCGTGCTCGCGCAGCCATTGCTGCAGATGATCCTCTCGCTGCGCCTGCGTCACCGAGTTCGCCGGCCGCGTCTTCGTCTGCTCCTCCATACGACTTCGCCATGCGCGAATCTTCTCCAGATGCGCTCCGTCGAGACACAAACTGCCCAGCATGAATTTCTGATGTCCGTAAGTCTGCAGCTCCTCAATAAGTCCGGACGCCGCTCTCTGTGCCGCCGACGCAGGATTGTTCAGCTCGTGCGCCAGATTTCCGGCCAGCTTGCCCAGCGCATTCAGCTTCTCGGTCTGCTGCTCCAGCCGCGTCATCTCCCGCACCCGATCCAGCAGGATGGACACGCAACGCTGCGCCATCGACGGAATCGCCTCCAGCATCTCGGGAAAAACTGCACGATCGATCTGGATGCCCCACAGATCGATGGCCGCAAACCCCTGCCCGCCGTGCGTCTTCATTCGCGAGAAGGGAAGCAGTCCCGTAATCTGGCCCGCGCGCCCAATAAACAGCGCAAGGCCGCCCTGCGAGCGGCGTACGTGCGCCTCACCCTTCAGCAGGATCCACATCTTCGTTGCGGGATCGCCCTCGCGAAAAATCACCGCGCCGGCCGGGTATGACCCCTCTTCCCCATGGGTCGCCAGCCACTCCAGCTCGCTATCCGTAAGACCGTGCAGAGCCTGAACCTTCTTGAGCGCCTCCACAATCTCAGGCAGCGGAGTGAAAAGGGCCGTAGGTTGAACCAACAAACCGGTCGCTGTCGATGATTCCATAAGCCCTCCTTGGGGACTCTTCCTGCCCGAAGGGAGGAGGAGAGGGTGGACCCAATAAATCGATGCTAACTGAACCGGGTAGCCTGCGTTATTTTTGTGACTAATTCGCGTGCGGCCGCTGCATCTCCGCCTGCCTTTGCGGCGTTTTGTCGATCAGCGCGTTCAGCCGGTCTGCATTCACCGGAGCCGCTGCGCGCAGCTTCACACTGCCATCCTCATCCAGTAACAAAACCGTAAAATCGCCCGGCGCAATGTGGAACTGTGCGCGCACATTCTTCATTTGCTCGTTGCTCAGAATCGCGTATGGCGAATCTGCCGGCGTTGAAACCCGCCGTCCATCCGGAACAATCGGCGTGAACAGCACGAACCGATCCATCATGTCATCGGCGGCCTTATCGAGCATCTCCACCTGCCGCTTCAGCCGCAGATCGTCCCCGTTAGCGCTGAATACCAGCAGCGGGCGATAACAATCCTTCATGCCGGCGAGCGACTTCGGCACCGCCGCGCAGGTCGGCTTCGCCTGAGCATACCCGCTGCCGCTCAGCGTCGCCATAACCACTGCAGCCATGAGAATGCGTCCTGACATGCCGACCCGCGCCTTGCTTTTAGGCGTTCACTGTTTCTGGCGTTGGTGCCGCCGGCTGCGGAAATCCATCCTTCACCACTACTGGATCGAGAAACGGCATCGCTGCCCGCAGTGTCGCTCCGACCTCCTCGACCTGCAGCCCGGCTTCGTTCTTCCGCATCTCTGTGAACTTCTTCCGGCCCGTTTTGTTCTCTTCGATCCAGTTTTTTGCGAAGGTGCCGTTCTGAATTTCCGTCAGCAGCTTCTTCATCTCGGCGCGCGTCTCGTCCGTCACAATTCGCGGACCCGCCGTGTAATCGCCGTACTCCGCCGTGTCGGAAATCGAATACCGCATGTACGCCAAACCGCCGCGATACATCAGGTCCACGATCAGCTTCAGCTCATGCAGGCATTCGAAATACGCAATCTCCGGCTGATATCCGGCCGCCACCAGCGTGTCGAACCCGGCCTTGACCAGCGCCGATGTTCCGCCACACAGCACGGCCTGCTCGCCGAACAGATCCGTCTCGGTCTCCTCGGCGAACGTGGTTTCGAGAACGCCGCCGCGTGTTCCGCCAATCGCTTTTGCATAAGAAAGCGCCAGTTCCTTCGCCTTCCCCGAAGCATTCTGCTCCACAGCAATGAGACACGGCACGCCGCCGCCTTCGATGAACACTTCGCGCACGCGATGCCCCGGCCCCTTGGGCGCGACCATCGACACGTCAATCTCCGCCGGCGGTTTGATCTGCCCAAAGCGAATGTTGAACCCGTGCCCGAACATGATGGTCTTGCCCTTTTTCATGTGCTGGGCAATGTCCTTCGCATAGGTGTCGCCCTGCGAATGGTCGGGCGTCAGGATCATGATCACGTCGGCCCAATCGGACACTTCGCTGACCGACCCGACCTGCAACCCGGCCTTCTTGGCCTTCTCCACCGACTTGCTCGTCGCCGGCAGCCCTACCCGCACATCCACACCGGAGTCTTTGAGGTTCAGCGCGTGCGCGTGACCCTGCGACCCGTAGCCAATCACCGCAACCTTCTTCGCCTGGATCAGCGACAAATCCGCATCCTGATCGTGATAAGTCTTCGCCATCATTTTTCCTTTTCTTTTAAGAAATTTGTCATTCCGACGGAGCGGAGGTTACCTGTTTTCTGTTCCCTATTCCCTGTTGCCTATTGCCTGCCTTTACAGTCCCGTTTCTTCCGCCATCAAAACATCGCTGGGCGCACCCGTAATCTCCTCGCCCTTATCCTCTGGCGTCTCGACCCCCGGCACTCGCATCGCCTCCAGCACCCGACTCGTGTGCTGCCCTCGCCGCATCACCATCCGTCCCGTGCGCGAAATCTCGAGAATCCGATCGCCGTTCTCATTCAGAACCTGGATCAGACCCTCAATCTTGCTCTCGACGCCCGTAATCTCAATCATCATCGACTCCGGCGCTAAATCCACAATCCGCGCGCGGAAAACCTCCACCAGCTCGAACACCATCGACCGCGTCTTCGGTGTCGCCGCCACTTTGATCAGCGCCAGTTCCCGCGCCACGTGCGACAACTGCCCAACGTCATCCACATCGAGCACATTTTCCAGTTTATAGAGACTCGCCGCGATCCGGTGCCCCGCGGTCGGCGACGCATCGCAGACTATCGTCATCCGCGACACACCCACCCGCTCCGAGTGCCCCACCGTCAGCGAAACAATATTGATATTCAGTCGCCGAAACAGCGACGCCACTCGCGTCAAAACGCCAGGCTTGTCTTCCACCAGTGCAACAAATGTGTGCAGCATCGCGAGCCTCTCTCCTAGTGATCCTGCGCCGTTTCCACAAACGGATTCTTCTCCGGTCGGCGAATCATCTCATGCAGCGCCGAACCCGCCGGAATCATCGGATAAACCGAATCTTCTTTCTCCACCAAAAAGTTAATCAGGAACGGCCCCTTGTGCTTCTGTGCTTCCTGCACAGCGGGCAAAACCTCAGAGCGCTTGCCGACGGCAAGTCCGCGAATCCCGTGCGCATCGGCCAGCTTTACAAAGTCCGGGCTCAGCAACGGAGTCGACTGGTAATTCTTCTCGTAGAAAAATTCCTGCCACTGCCGGACCATACCCAAATACCCGTTGTTCACGATTGCGATATTCAGGTCCAGTTCTTCCTGGGCCGCCGTCGCCAGCTCCGACGCCGTCATCTGGAAACCGCCATCGCCCGCCACTACCCAAACTTCCTTGTCAGGACAAGCGATCTTCGCCCCAATCGCGGCCGGCAATGCAAACCCCATCGTTCCCAACCCTCCCGACGTGATCAGCGTCCGAGGCTCATCGTGCTTGTAATACTGCGCCTCCCACATCTGGTGCTGGCCAACATCGGTCACGACAATCGCCTTGCCCTCGGTCGCCTTCCACAAATCGTGCATCACATGCGCCGCATACAAATGCCCGCTGTCCGGCAGATTGCGAATATCCCGCACCGCGCACTCGCCTTTGCTCGCCTCAATCTGCTTCACCCACGCGCTCTCGGTCTTCTCATTGCGAGGAGCTAAGTGCGGCAGCAGCGCTTCGAGCGCCTCTTTCAAATCCCCAATCAGCGCGACATCCACCTTCACGTTTTTGTTGATCTCCGCCGGATCCACTTCGATGTGAATCTTCTTTGCGGTCGGCGCATACGTCGCCAGCGTCCCCGTCACGCGATCGTCAAAGCGCATCCCGCACGCGATCAGCAAATCCGCTTTCTGGATCGCCTCGTTCACCCACGCCTCGCCATGCATCCCCATCATGCCCAGCGACAGTGGATGCGAAGCCGGAAATCCGCCCAGCCCGAGCAGGGTTGAAGCGACCGGAATCCGCATTCTCTCCGCCAGTATGCGAACCTGCGCGTACGCGCCCGACTGCAGCACCCCATGACCCGCCAGGATCACCGGCTTCTTAGCATTCCGAATCAGTTCCGCCGCCTGCAATATCGAAGCCGACTCCGTCTTCAACATCGGGTGCGGACGATGCGGCTTCGGAGCCGCTGCCGCAAAATCAAATTCCGCCAACGCCTGCTGCGCGTCCTTCGTGATGTCCACCAGCACCGGCCCCGGCCGCCCCGACTTCGCCACCAGAAACGCCTCGCGAATCGTCGGCGCCACATCCTCGGCGCGTGTCACCACGTAATTGTGCTTCGTCACCGGCAGCGTGATGCCCGTGATGTCCACTTCCTGAAACGCATCCGTCCCCAGCACCTTGCTCGAAACCTGCCCCGTGATGCACACAATCGGCACCGAATCGAGCATCGCCGTCGCAATCCCGGTCACCAGATTCGTCGCGCCAGGCCCCGACGTCGCCACGCACACGCCTACTCTGCCCGATGCGCGCGCGTACCCATCGGCCATATGCGACGCGCCCTGCTCATGACGCACCAGCACGTGCCGAATCGGAAATTTCCGCAGCGCATCATACGCCGGCAAAATCGCTCCACCGGGATACCCAAACACCACATCGACGCCCTCGCCCTCCAGCGTCGCCCAAATGATCTCCGCCCCCGTCAGCCGTGTAGCGTTCCCCGCTCGACCCGACGCAGTCGTGTTCCCTGCGTGATTAGTGCTCTGATTCGTCCCTTTGCTTTTCGAGGCCATCACGTTCCCCTTCCCAGCCCGTGCGTTCTGCACTTTCTATTGCCTGTTCCCTATTCCCTATTGCCTGCACTTCAAACCGTTACCGCACCCTGCGACGCCGAAGAGACCGTATCCACATACTTCTTGAAAACGCCGCGCTTATACTTCGGCTCCGGCTTCTTCCAACCCTTCAACCGCGATGCGATCTCCGCATCCGAAATCTCCACATCCAGCTTCCGGTTCGGAATATCGAAATGAATCGTGTCCCCCTCGCGCACCGCGGCGATCGGCCCGCCCACCGCCGCTTCGGGAGCCACATGCCCCGCCATCAGCCCGCGTGTTGCACCGGAAAATCGTCCATCGGTCAGCAGTGCCACCGTCTCGCTCAGCTCAGGAATTCCGGCCACCGCGCCCGTCACGGCGAGCATCTCCTGCATGCCCGGGCCGCCCACAGGACCCTCATAACGAATCACCATCACGTCGCCGGGCTTGATCTTTCCGGCCTCGACCGCGTGAAACGCAGCGTGTTCGGAATCGAACACCCGCGCCGGCCCGCGATGCTCCAGTCGCTTGTGCCCGGCAACCTTGATCACGCATCCATCCGGCGCAATATTTCCCTTCAGGATGACGAGGCCCCCGGTCGGCTTCAGCGCATTCGCGAGCGCGTGGATCACATCCTGCCCTGATTTCTCCTGCGCCACCGCCGCTTCCTCACCCAGCGTCTTGCCGGTCACGTTCAGGCACTCGCCGTGCAGCAGCCCAGCCTCAATCAGCCGCTTCGCCAGCAACCGGCTCCCGCCCGCCGCCTGATAATCCGCCGCGACATATTTCCCGCCCGGCTTCAGATCGCACAGCAGAGGCGTGTTCGTGCTAATGCGGTCAAAATCGTCCACCGTCAGCGGAATCCCCGCCTCATGCGCAATCGCCAAAAAATGCAGCACCGCGTTCGTCGACCCGCCGCTCGCCGCCACGCTCGCAATCGCATTCTCGATCGCGTTCGCCGTAATGATCTGGCTCGGCTTCACGCCTTTACGCACCAACTCCATCACCAGCCGGCCAGCCTCGCGCGAAGCTGCCAGCTTCTCCTCGAGAAACGCCGGAACTCCCGATAGTCCAAGCGGCGAAATCCCCAGAAATTCGCAAGCCATCGCCATCGTGTTCGCTGTGAACTGCCCGCCGCACGCACCCGCGCCCGGACACGCATTGGCCTCGACAGCCTCAAGCCCCGCATCGTCCAGCTTGCCCGCCGCATGCGCGCCCACGGCCTCGAACACGTCCTGTACCGTCAAATCTTTTCCGTTCAAATGTCCCGGCGCAATCGATCCGCCATAGAGCATCAGGCCGGGAATATCGAGCCGCGCGAGAGCCATGACGGTGCCCGGCATGTTCTTGTCGCATCCGGCAATCGCAACGAGCCCATCAAATTGATTGCCGCGCGTGACGAGTTCGACGGAATCCGCAATCACCTCGCGGCTGATCAGCGATGCTTTCATGCCCTCGGTGCCCATCGTGATGCCATCCGAAATGGTCACCGTGTTGAACTCCATCGGCGTCCCGCCTGCCTCGCGAATACCCTGCTTCACCGCTTCAGCGATATGACGCAGATGAAAATTGCACGGACCAATTTCGGTCCACGTGTTCGCGATCCCGATAATCGGCTTGCTCAAATCTTCAGGGGTGAATCCCACCGCGCGCAGCATCGCCCGCGCCGGCGCCCGGCTTGGCCCTTCTGTTAGCGCAATCGAATACAGCTTCCCAGAAACCGTGCTCGTCCCGTTCCCGTTCTTTCCGTTCATGCCTGCGCGCCTTCTCCCGCTCGCGGCTTTACCCAGAAGGCCGCGTCGTGCTGCTTCTCAAATTTGTCCAGGGCATCCGCATGTCGCAGCGTCAGCCCAATATCGTCCAGCCCCTCCAGCAGGCAATCCCGCCGGAATGGATCAATCGCAAAGCTCGTTTTGAACCCTTCAGAGTCGCTGATGGTGTTTTCCTCGAGCGACACCGTTAGTGTGTAACCGTCGCGGTTGCTTGCCCGATCCAGCAGGGTTTGCACCTGCTCTTCGGGCAGCGTCACCAGCAGAATCCCGTTTTTTCCAGCGTTCGAATGAAAGATATCCGCAAACGACGGAGCAATCACGCACCGGAATCCGTAATCGCTCAGCGCCCACGCCGCATGTTCCCGCGACGACCCGCATCCGAAATTCTTCGCCGCCACGAGAACCTTCGCGCCCTTGTACTTCGGATTGTTCAACTCAAAAGCGGGATCCTTCCGCCAGTCGAAAAACAGAAAATCCTCGTACCCCGTCCGCTCAATCCGCTTCAAAAACTGCTTCGGAATAATCTGATCGGTATCCACGTTCACCCGATCGAGCGGCATGACGCCTGAAGTGAGAGTTCGAAATTTCTCCATTACGCGGGCACCTCTGCGCTTTTGAATTCCCAGGTCCGCACATCGGTGAAGTGCCCCTTTACCGCTGCCGCTGCCGCCATCATCGGGCTCACCAGGTGCGTCCGTCCGCCCTGCCCCTGACGTCCTTCAAAATTCCGGTTGCTCGTCGAAGCGCACCGTTCGCCGGGCTGCAAAATGTCGGGATTCATCCCCAGGCACATCGAGCATCCTGGTTCCCGCCATTCAAATCCCGCCCCAAGAAAAATCTGATCCAATCCCTCGCGTTCGGCCTGCGCCTTTACTAGTTGCGACCCCGGCACCACCATTGCCCGCACATTGCTGTGCACATGATGCCCAGCCACCACCTTCGCCGCCGCTCGCAAATCCTCAATCCGCGAGTTCGTGCAGGAGCCAATGAACACCCGATCGACCGCGATTTCTTCCATGGGCGTCCCCGGCTTCAAATCCATGTATTCCAAAGCCCGCGTAAACGCCCGCCGATTCGCCTCGTTCGGCTCCGTCGCAGGATCTGGCACCGTGGCTGTTACAGATACCACCATGCCGGGATTCGTCCCCCAGGTTACGAACGGCTCAATCTCCATTGCCGGAATCACCAGCTCGCGATCGAACTTGGCGCCCGGATCGGTCGCCAGTTCCCGCCACTCCCTAACCGCTTCCTCCCACGCGGCGCCCTGGGGAGCATACGGCCGCCCCTTCAGCCACGCAAACGTCGTCTCATCGGGAGCAATCATCCCTGCGCGCGCGCCGGCCTCGATGCTCATGTTGCAAATCGTCATCCGGCCTTCCATGCTCAGCGACCGGATCGCCGACCCCGCATACTCGATCACGTAGCCCGTCGCGCCATCCGTCCCAATCCGACCGATAATCCCGAGCACGATATCCTTCGCCCCGACGCCCTCCGGCAGCTCGCCCTCAATCGAAATCCGAAACGTCTTTGGCTTCCCCTGCGGCAAACACTGCGTCGCCAGCACGTGCTCCACTTCCGAAGTGCCGATCCCAAAGGCCAGCGCGCCCAGCGCCCCATGCGTCGAGGTGTGCGAGTCGCCGCACACAATCGTCATGCCGGGTTTCGTCAGCCCCAGTTCCGGGCCAATCACGTGCACGATGCCCTGCCGCGGCGACTGCACGTCGTACAGCTCAATCCCAAACTCGGCGCAATTTTTCCGCAGCGTCTCAATCTGCTTCGCCGCAATCGCGTCTTCAATCACCAGCCGATTCGCGGTCGTCGGCACGTTGTGATCCACCGTCGCCACCGCCCGGTCCGGCCGCCGCACCTTCCGCCCCGCCAGCCGCAACCCCTCGAACGCCTGCGGCGAAGTTACCTCATGAATCAAATGCAGATCGATGTAGATCAGCGCCGGCTCGTTCGCAGGCTCCGCCACCACATGCGTCTCCCAAACCTTCTCAAATAACGTCTTCGGATTTCCAGCCATGTCTCTGCTCTTTGCTCCCGGTCTAATGCGCCGCAGGCGCTCCCGCCCGTGCGGCCAGCACTTCCCGCACCTTGGCTCCCACTTCCGTCGTCGACGACACCCTCACGTTCTTGTCGCCCCGCGCCAAATCCGCCGTACGAACCCCATCCGCCACCACCTGCTTTACCGCCGCCTCAATCGCAGCAGCCTCATCCTCGAGTCCCGCCGAATACCGCAGCAACATCGCCGCGGTCAAAATCGCGCCCAGCGGATTCGCAATTCCTTTTCCAGCAATGTCCGGAGCCGACCCATGCACCGGCTCGTACAGATTCACCTTCCCGCCAATCGTTGCGGATGGAAGCATCCCCAACGAGCCGGTTATCACGCCCGCCTCATCCGACAAAATGTCGCCAAACAAGTTCTCCGTAAGAACCACATCGTAGTTGCGCGGCTGATTCATCAGGTGCATCGCCATCGCGTCCACGTACTGATGCTCCAGCGAAACATCGGGATACTGCTTCGCCACCTCAGTCACCGTCGCGCGCCACAGCTGCGAAACCTCCAGCACGTTCGCCTTGTCGACGGATGTGACCTTCTTCCGCCGCTTCTGTGCCAGTTCGAACGCCACCTTCGACACGCGCACTACTTCGTCGCGCGTGTACCGCATCGTGTTCCAGGCCGCATTCACGCGCTTGTCCCACTCGCGCGGCGCGCCGAAATACAGCCCGCCCAGCAGCTCGCGAACGAAAAGAATATCGGCGCCTTCCACGATCTCCGGCCGCAGCGGCGAATTCTGCGAGAGCCCCGGCCACGCAAAGGACGGACGCAGATTCGCAAACCCACCCAGTTCCGCGCGAATTTTCAACAGCCCCGCCTCCGGTCGTTCGCTCGGCGGCAGCGCATTGAACTCGTTGCTCCCCACCGCGCCCAACAGCACCGCATCGCTCTCCAGCGCAGCCTTTAACGTGTCATCCGGCAGCGGTGACCCTTTCGCCTTGATCGCCACACCGCCGATCAGCTCCTGGCGAAATTCGAAATCGTACGCACCCAGTTCCGCCACCGACTCGAGCACCCGCACCGCTTCGCCCGTCACTTCCGGGCCGATCCCATCACCGGCCACAATCAGAATCTTCAGCTTTTTCGTCATGAAATCTATTCGGCTCTCTTATTCGCGCCTTAGGGTTTCTCGCCGACCGGCTTTCAGCTAACCGGCGTTTAGCTGACCGGTTCTAAGCCGATCGGACCTTAGCTGAGGGGCCCGCTCCCTGGAAATCAAATCCTCATGCCGCTGATGATGCGCCACGAGATTGATCAAATCCTGGTCGTAGATCGCCTTCTTGCGATCCGCCAGCTCCGTGAACGCCCGATACGCAACGTCCAAATCCTCCACCGACAGCCGATACCCCAGCTCCTGCAGCCGCGAACGCAGTGCGGTTCGCCCCGAATGCTTGCCCAGCACCATCCGATTCGCCGGCACGCCCACCGACAGCGGCGTCATAATTTCGTACGTCAGCGGATTCGACAGCACCCCGTGCTGATGAATCCCGGCCTCGTGCGCAAACGCGTTCGCCCCGACCACCGCCTTGTTCGGTGCAGCTCCAAAGCTGATCGTGCCCGCCAGCTGTTGACTCACGGGATAGAGCTTCTCCAGGTTCAAGCCACACTCGTATGGATAAACATCGGTCCGCACCTTGAGCGCCGCGGCAATCTCTTCCAGCGCCGCATTCCCCGCTCGCTCGCCAATACCGTTGATTGTGCACTCTACCTGTCGCGCCCCCGCGCGAATCGCCGCCAACGTATTCGCCACCGCCAGCCCCAGATCATCGTGGCAATGCGTCGACAAAATCACGTGGTCAGCACCGGGTACCTTCGCCAGAATGTTCCGGAACATCCCCGCATAATCTTCCGGTGTCGCGTACCCGACCGTGTCCGGCAAGTTGATCGTCGTCGCCCCCGCGCTGATCGCCGCGCCCACAAACTGGCACAGAAACTCGGGATCCGTCCTGGTCGCGTCTTCCGGCGAAAACTCCACATCATCCGCATACGTCTTCGCGAGAGCTACCATCTTCGCGGCTTGCTCCAGAGCCTCGTCACGCGTGATCTTCAGCTTGTACTCGAGATGAATATCCGAGCTCGCCAGAAACACGTGGATGCGCGGCCGAGCCGCTTTCTCCACGGCCTTCGCCGCCCGCTCAATATCTTCTCTCCGCGCCCGAGCCAGCGACGCCACCTTTGGCCCGCGCACTTCCTGCGCGATCGCCGATATCGCCGCGAAGTCCCCATCCGAAGCAATCGCGAACCCCGCCTCGAGAATGTCGACACCCAGTCCGGCGAGCGAATGCGCCAGCGTCAGCTTCTCCTGGTGGGTCATGCTGCAGCCCGGCGACTGCTCGCCGTCACGCAGCGTTGTATCGAAGAAATAAATCCGATCCTGGGGCATAGAGTGTCTCTCTCCGTTAAAACCTGCGCGCGGCCGATCGCCGCGCACCGCCTCAACGGCCATCTTGCTGCTTACCGATTCAGTTTCGCAAAAGCAACCTCTATAAAGCAAATTTGTAATTCTTTGCGTTTATATAAATTCCATTCATAATGAATCAGCACCCTGATTCTGACCGCATCTATGGACCTTTACCAGCTAGAGACCTTCCTCGCCGTCGTCGAAGAAAAGGGCTTTTCCCGCGCCGCTGTTCGTATGCGCCGGACCCAGCCCGCCATTAGCCACGCCATTCGCAAGCTCGAAGAGGAAATAGGCGAACCCCTCTTCGAGCGTTCTTCCCGCGACGGCACCCTCACCGCTTCCGGCAAACTCCTGCGCAGTTATGCCGAGCGCCTCCTCCGCCTGCGCGGCGAAACCGTCACCGCCCTCGAAGAGCTTCGCTCCCTCGAGCGTGGCCGGCTCACCATTGCGGCCAACGAATATACCTGTCTCTGGCTGCTACCCATACTGGACGACTTTCGGCGCGACTATCCGCACCTCGGCGTCACCGTCCAGCGCTCGCTCGCGAGCCAGATTCCCGAGCAGCTCCTCGAGCGTGCCGTGGAATTCGGCATCCTCTCCTTTCGTCCCGAGGATGCTCGTCTCCACGCCATCGCCGTCTACACCGACTCCGTCACCTTCATCGTTGACCCGAAACATCCCTTCGCCAAACAGAAGCAGGTCTCCATCCGTGAGCTCGGTGCGCAGAATTTCATCGCCCACACCGTCGCTTCACCGCTCCGCCAGCGCGTTATCGAGACCTTCGCCCGCCATCAGACCCCGCTCAACATGGGCATCGAACTGCCCAGTCTCGAAGCCATCAAGCGCTTCGTGGCGCGCGGCAATGGCGTCGCGCTCGTCCCGGGCCTCACCGTCCAGCCGGAACTGGCCCGCGGCGAATTGGTGCAGGTCGCCGTCCCCGAGCTGAAAATCACGCGCCGCCTCTGGCTCGTCCATCGCACCCGCGCGACCCTCTCCCACGCAGGCCAGGCCTTCCTCACCATAGCCAAAGACATCGCCTCTGAGCGGGGCCACCCTTTCGCATTTCGTGCCGAGCATCCTCCCGTTCGGGCTCCTCGTTCGTCAAAGCAGTAGACACTCCCTTCCGCCGTAAGCTGTGGAAACGGCCTGCGGCAGGTACAATGACCAGGTGAACATCCCAAAGGTGTTTGCTATTTCAAGGAGCCTGGGCTTCTGCCGCAGCCGCTCGCGATGCGCGGCCGGAAAATCCCGAAGGGCGTTGTGAAGAGGTTGACCAAAGAATGAAGAAATCGCTGTTCTTGTTCTTGTTGTTGCCCCTGCTGGCTGTTCCCGTCTTCGCGCAGGAAAGCCGTCAGGATATCAGCGTTAGCGGCACCGCAATTATCCCGCCCTTTGCCTCAGGAAACGCTGTTCAGCTGCATGCCACTGTCGGGTACGCGGGCGCGCTCGTGAGCTACCGCTATCTCCTCACTCCTCATGGTGGTCTGGAGCTCAATTATCAGTACAACCAGAACGTCCAGCACTTCGAGGTTCCCTTCGGCTATGGATACCAGATCCACGACCGATTCCAGGAAATCTCCGGGGCCTACGTCTACAGCTTCAATTTCAAAAACTGGAACCCGTTTATCGAAGGCGGCGCCGCCGGATTCATGTTCTCGCCCATCGATGACGCCAAGACCAACACCTTCGGCATCAGCCGGAATACCAATGTCGGTGCCCTCTACGGCGCTGGGATCGCCTACGAAATCAGCCCCAGCTTCGATATTCGCGCCGAATATCGCGGACTGGTCATGAAGACCCCCACTTTCAACTACCAGAGCAACGCCTTCCGCACCAACGTCTACTACAACATCTACGATCCCGTCATCGGCGTCGCCTACCATTTCTAGAAGGTTTCGCCCTCACGCAAAATGGGCCGGGCACATTGTGCCCAGCCCATCTGTTGTTCCGGTTTCCTCGCCGATTATTGTCCCAGGAACCTGTATGCCACGCCAACGCTGATGCCGTTGGGCGTCAGGCCGCTGTTGTTCTGCAGTACTGTGCCGGTCGTGGGGTTGTAGGCCGGTGGGCCTGCAAACGATGGCCAAACCTGCCACTCGTAATCAGCGCGAACATACATGTTCCGATTCAATCGATAAGTAAATATTCCACCCGGAGCGTACACAAAATAGCTGCCCTTGAGGCTGCCCGCCGCCGGGTAATTTTCCGTTGTGATCCATCCGCCGCCGACTCCCAGTTTGAACCAGCCGGTAAATCGGCGATACCGGAACAGCCGATAGCGAGGACCGACGAGGTAGTTGGATTCAACTTCGCCCCCGACGCCATGCCAGTGCAGCCAGCGTGCTTCGCCTTCGATGCCATACTTCTGGTGCAGGTCGAAATCGAACAGAGCCGTCGGACCGAACAGCTCGCTCTGGCAGCCGAAGGGGCTGCTGGTTGAGCACCCCCAGTCCGGATTGAAGGCCGACATCTCAACCCCCGCTGTTATGGAGGCCTCGCCGCCCGTCGCCGATTCCGCGTTCTGCGCAATTAATGCGGTAGGAAGTAGTAGAAGTAAAGCGATAAATCCAATCTTTTTGACCACGATCAGTCTCCGTCGTACAGCTTGCGGGCATTCCACGAACTGCAGTTCTTAATCGTTATTAACCCTTCTTCAACTGCAAACGATGCGCTTTGCGGTTCTCTTTTCCGAACCGCAAAGCCCACTTCTCCCAAATGAAACAGGTTACTGTGGTGCCTGTGCCTGCGGCTGCGCCTGAGCGCTCGCCGAAGGCTGCTGGGCTCCAGCATCCGCCGATGGCGGCACGCTCGCGGCCGGCTGCGCGTTCGCAGGTGGCGCTGCGGGCGATGCATCCGAATACCGCTGCAACCGGTAGAACACCGGGGTCAACTCCAGCGGCATTTTGTCCCGCGCGTTCAAAAGCGGTGCAGGCTTCACGTTCAGCGTGAATACCTTGTCGTCCCAGGGATCGATCTTCAGCCGGCTGTTCAGCGGCAACGCTGCAATCTGCGTCAGGTTGTCCATGTCCAACTTCGGCGCTCCCTGCGTCAACCCAACCAGCCAGGGCTGTCCATCAGCTCGAACCAGCGAATCCCCCAGCCGCGGCGTGAACAGCGACGGAAGATCCTTCTCCCTTATTTGCAGCTGCTGAAAGAACAGCCCTACGCTGGCTGCTTTATCGTGATAAATCGAGTGGTTGAACAGATCCACCGCCTTCTTCGCGGCTTCGTCGTTATCCGGATTCGAGTGGTTCATCGTGATCCGGCGGAACGTTGCCGTATCCGGGAAGAGCAGGCGATCATTGAACGCGTACCGCGTGTCGATATGGTGCCCGGTAACGATGTGCGCCAGTTGGAACGCAATCACCGCTGCCAGCGCATTCTCGTCCGGCAGTGTGTCGATCAGGCCCTTGCTCAGCAGGATCGTGTTGCCCACCGCCAGCGACTCCAGCGGCGTCGTCAGAATTACCCGGCAATGAATGTCGCTGGGAAGCTGCAGATTGTTCCCGATGATGATGTTCGTGGCCACCTGTTCGAGATTCTTATCGAAGTCGCTCGGAGGCGCCACCAGTCCAGCCTGCGTCAGCCGGTCCAACACGTTCTGCTCTGCCTGCGAAATCCATTCGCGCTCTGCCTGCAGCGGGCTCACGTCCGCCGAGTTGTCGCTTTGGTCCTGCGCGCCCTCGATCTCCATCGATTCGGCGTCCGATTCCCTCGTCGGCAGCTTCAGCGAATAGCCCCAGTACGTTGTCTGTCCCTTGAAGCTGGTAGCGTGCGCCACTT
>Ga0302324_100012336_pt1 | contig 17438 bp, 15 predicted proteins | sample Palsa_T0_1_FD_201949 | JGI IMG/M metagenome (GOLD analysis project Ga0302324, IMG submission 201949) | Peat permafrost microbial communities from Stordalen Mire near Abisko, Sweden - Palsa_T0_1 | ecosystem: Environmental > Terrestrial > Soil > Palsa > Peat permafrost | place: Sweden: Abisko...
GCTGGGCGATCTCCAGCAGTCGCAGCGCCTGACTGACCTCCTCGTCTCGCCAGCCGTCGCCGGTCGGAATCGTGATGCCCAACACCTCGACATCGCGCGCTTGCAGCAGCATGAGAATTGCCTGGAGATTCGAACCCGCCGGGCCAAACGCGTCCTGATCGATGATGACCTTACGCCGAGCGGTTGCGTCGGCTGCGCCGCAGTCACAGAAGGCGGTAAACGCCAGTACTGTCAAGACTTGAAGCAAGCTGCGGAAAAGCATACTTGATCGTCGCGAACTGCTCAGTGCCATGCGAGCAACTCCGTGTGCGCGTGTCGCTGTCCCGAGGCGATGCAGCGCCCATATTCGAGAATGATGCGGGCGGGGGCTGGCAACAGAATCGTCTAAGGCGTCGTGGGTAATGTTCGGGAGCATACGCGCGACTATGCTTGCAAGGAACCCTTCGACGACACTCTTGAGCGCTGCATTATGTGATTTCCGCTCAACGAGGCAAATGTCGAGGCCACGAGTTTGATGCAACGGGACCGCGTCGCCCAGTGTCGCGCGAGGAACCCGATGCATCGGGCCGGCTTTTAGTATGTTAAAGTAACGGCCCACCGCGACGCGCATTCGCGGCAATTCTGGGGGGGGGCATTCACCGATGGCCATGACTCATCCTGTAGCTCGGCCCACTGATTCCCTCGTGCAGTTTGAATACTCTGCGGCTGCCAAACGGACACTGGCACGCAAGCCGGCGCTGTTCATCAACAACGAATGGGTCCGCTCAACACACGAGGCCACGCTCGCGGTCGAGGATCCGTCATCCGGCAGGGAGGTCTCGCGCATCGTTGACGCTTCCGATGCCGATGTGGATCGCGCCGTAGCCGCCGCGCGTGCCGCGTTCGACGACGGTCGCTGGTCGAACCTGCCGCCGAACAGGCGCGAGCGAATCATCAACAAGCTTGCGGATCTCATCGAGGTGCACGCCACGGAATTTGCCGAGCTCGAGGCGATCGACAACGGCAAGCCGGTTGGTTTCGCGGTCATCATCGACATCCCTGGTGCAGTCGATCAGCTTCGCTACATGGCGGGCTGGGCCTCGAAGCTGAGCGGCGACGTCATAGAGCCGCAGGCGCTGCCGCGCGGCACCGTATTCAGCTACGTTTCGCGCGAGCCGGTCGGCGTGGCGGCGCAGATCGTCCCCTGGAACTTCCCGCTGCTGATGGCGGCCCTCAAGATCGCACCAGGGCTCGCTGCCGGTTGCACGCTGGTGCTGAAGCCCGCCGAGCAAACATCACTGACTGCACTGCGTCTGGCCGACCTGGTAGTCGAAGCTGGCTTTCCGCCAGGAGCCGTAAATGTGATCACCGGCAACGGCCACACGGCCGGTGAGCATCTGGTGAAGCATCCGGGTGTCGACAAAATTGCCTTCACTGGCTCGACCGAGGTTGGCAAGATCATCAATCGTAACGCTACCGAGACGCTCAAGCGTGTGACGCTCGAACTCGGCGGCAAATCGCCGGTCGTCGTGATGCCCGACGTGAATGTGGATGAAGCAGCGCCCGGCGCGGCCGGAGCGATATTCTTCAACTCGGGACAAGTGTGCATCGCCGGCTCGCGGCTGTTTGCGCACCGTTCGATTTTCGATCGGATGATCGAGGGTATAGCTGGCGCCGCGGCCTTCTGGAGTCCACGGCCCTCCCTCGATCCGCAGTCGCACATGGGTCCGCTCGTCTCCAAGGAGCAGATGGATCGTGTGATGGAATATATCGAGGCGGGCAAGCGCGGCGGCGCATCCGTCGCGCTCGGCGGCGATGCCCCCGCCGCGAACGGCTACTACGTAAACCCGACGATTCTCGTGGACGTGAAGCCGAACATGAGTGTCGTGCGCGAAGAGATCTTCGGCCCCGTGGTAGTGGCGCAGCGTTTCGATGATCTGGATGAAGTCGCCAAGGCTGCCAACGACACCTGCTACGGCCTCGGCGCGGGCATCTGGACCAAGGACCTTTCGACGATGCACCGCCTCGCGTCTAAGATCAAAGCCGGTACCGTGTGGGGCAATTGCCACGCCATCATCGATCCGGCGCTGCCCTTCGGCGGCTACAAGCAATCTGGGATCGGCCGCGAACAGGCGCGACAGGGCATCGAGGCGTACACCGAACTGAAGACGGTGATCATCAAGCTCTGAGTCGAGCGCTCGAGATACCGGACATTAAGAAGAGCAGCTTGCGCTGTCCTCCTCGGGTTTCCGCAAGCGGCGGTCACCGGAACCACAGGGCTATGGCGCGCATCTCTATGCTCGCCCGCGGCGGAACATCCTGGCCGGCAAGCGGATTGTTGAACGCGACGTGTGGCACGCAGTGCGCGCGGTCTGGGTCGCTGTCGTGAGTTTTGAAGACCAGCGCCTCATCGCGCCTCATGTCCGGGTACCAGTGCCATCGATGCGCCGCATCGTGCGCGACAACGATGCCTTCGAACGACCATTCCGGTCGGCCCGGTGTATCGAATACTGCGTCAGCAAGGATCAGGTCCTTCGGGCGAATGCTGCGGGCGTCGCACACGGCTAGTGGCACATCCTGCGGCGGTGCCGAAATCGCGCGCCAGACGTTGAAATGCGCAAACCTCGCGAGCGCTCGCCCGTCGGGCGCGGCGCCGTGAGCGAATGCGGCCGCGGTTGCATCGCTGATGTCGACGTGCGCAAAGCGCGCGGGTCGCGAGTTATCCAGGGTGCCGGACTTGGCCGATCTTTCGCTGAAGCGGAGAATCCCGGCATTGTTCACCAGCACCAGATCGGCTCCGGTCAGCGAGCCGATCAAATCGATGATCTCGTGGCGATGGATCGCTCGTACCGCCTCCCGATCGCTGAAGTCGGCAAGCGTGCTGCTGTGCGCCACCAACGTGAATCCTGCCTTATCGAGCGTCGTATCGAACTCTCGGGCATTGATGATGTCCATCTCCTCCGGGACGACCTCCAGCAGATCGCGGCCGCAATCGTTCGCATGGTAGCGCGGCCGCGCAATACCTCGCCCGGCGTAGGCGATCGCAGCTCGTATGCGGCCCGCGGCGCCGCGGGTGAACCTCATCTGATCACGGGCCGTGCTGATCATGCCGGCGATTCTACAACGATTCCCGCACGCCGGAGTTCAGCGCGATCAGTCGAGACCGCCGCGCTCACTCCGATTCTCGATTCCACAGCGCCATCAGGATTGGCAGCACCATGGGCCGCAGCTTTTCCGGAACGCGACGGATCAACGCCGATTCGTAAGCCTCGACCACTTTGCGGGCCCTCGCCACGACGGACTGCCCGAGTCGCGTTAATATTAAATTTTGCGAGCGTCCATCGACCTGCTTGCGTTGGATCAGTCCGCGGCTTTCGAGGCGCAGCACGAAAGGCGCCATGTTGGAGCGCTGGATTTCCAGGATGCGGCCGATCTCACTCTGAGTGAGGCCCGGCGAGGCATCGATCAGCAGCAGACAGGCAGCTTCTGCCTGCCGCAGATCGAGAGGCAGTAATCGTTGGTTCAGCTCCGCCACGGTCGCCGCCGATGCGCGCCGCAGAACATATCCCGGCAGTCTGGTCAGAGGATCCATCACGGGGCCGACAGGTCTGTTGGCATTTGCGTCGCTAGAGCGCTAAACTGATATATAGTATAGCAGTCCATCGAGAGGGTCGGAATTCTGTTTCGACGGCTCGATGCCGTCAGACGTATGGTCCGGTTCAAACACCCCGCAGACAGGAGACGAGCATGAGCGAACGAGTCGAAGATGACACGGTCGCCTGCAGCGTCCAGGACGGCATTGCCTGGGTGAAGTTCAACCGACCGGAGAAGCGCAACTGTATGAGCCCGGGGCTCAACAGGCAGATGCTTCGCGTCATCGACGGGCTGGAGTTTCGTGGCGACGTCGGCGTGCTGGTTCTCACTGGCGAAGGGGCAGCGTGGTCGGCCGGCATGGATCTGAAGGAGTATTTCCGTGACAGTGAGGCGCAAGGGCTCAAGGGTGTGCGCCAATCGCAGCGCGAGGCCTACGCCTGGTGGGAACGTCTGCGCTGGTACGAGAAAGTGACCATCGCGATGGTGAACGGTTGGTGCTTCGGCGGCGGCTACGGGCCGCTGTTCGCCTGCGATCTGGCTTTTTGTTCGGATGAAGCACAATTCGGACTCTCTGAGATAAATTGGGGCATTCTCCCCGGCGGTGGCGCTGCCAAAGTGGCCACCGAGCTGATGCCGATGCGCAAGGCCATGTATCACGCGTTGCTCGGTGAAAACTTGACCGGCAGGCAGGCTGAGGCGGCCGGGCTGGTCAATGAATCGCTGCCCGCCGACCGGTTGCAGGCCCGGGTGACCGAAGTGGCGCACAAGCTCTTAAAGAAGAACTGGGAAGCGCTCAAGGCCGCCAAGGACGTCGTGCGCCGCGTGCGCGAAATGACCTACGAGAACGCCGAGGACTATCTTATCCGTGCACAGGAGGCGCTTAACTGGCAGGACAAATCCGATGGCCGCCACGTCGGTATGAGGCAGTTCCTCGACGACAAGACCTACAAGCCCGGCCTGGGCGAGTATGACAAGGCCAAGTTGATCTCTTAACGGCAAACGCTACGACGAAGATATGATCCACTTCGATCCCGTTGCGACCTTCGCCTTGTCGAATCCGAAAGGCCTCGCCGTCGTCGATCTGGAGTCTGATCGGCGCTGGAATTACTCCGAGCTACACGCGGCGATTAATCGGCTCGCGGGCTGGCTGGTCAGCGAATTCGGCCCTGCCAGCGCCGTACGCGTAGCCACGTTGACGAAGAATCGCGTCGAGATGCTGGTACTCCAGCTTGCAGGCGTGCGCGCGGGCACGATCTTCGTCCCCTTGAATTGGCGGCTCGCACCCGCTGAGATCGATGCACTGGCTGCCGATGCTCAGCCCCGAATCCTGTTCCAAGAAATGGAATTTGCGCCGCCATCGGTGCTCGATCGTGCGTTGCCGATCGCCGATATGCTTGCACTCGGCAGCGTGGGTGCAGAGCCCCCCCGTCACGCGCGCCGAGCATTCGATGCCGTCTCTACCCTCCTTTACACGTCCGGTACCAGCGGCCGGCCCAAGGGCGTGATGCTGTCAGAAGAGAACTGCTTTTGGGGATGCGCCAATTTTATCTACGGCAACGACGTCACTATGCACAGCGTGTTTCTGTGCGACATGCCGTTATTTCATACTGCAGGGCTCTATGCCGCAACGCGCGTGCCGATCCAGGCAGGCGGTTGCGTACTGATATCCAGAGGATTCGATCCCGAGCAGACGCTGTCCCGGCTCGCAGATCCCGCGCTCGGGATCACACACTACTTTTCGGTGCCGCAAATGGCGGCCAGGCTGTGGAATCAGCCCGGATTTAAGCCCGAAAAGCTGCATGCGTTGGTGGGTTGGGCAATCGGTGGCGCGCCCAATCCCAAGGCGCAGACCGAACGGTTCGTCAATGCCGGCATCAAGATCACCGAGGGATTCGGCATGTCCGAAACCGGCTCCAATTTCGGCATGCCGACGCATGACAGCGCTCTGTTGAAGAGGAAAGCGGGCAGTTGCGGTCTTCCCTTCATGACGGTTGAAGCCAAGATCGTCGATGATGAGGGCAAGGAACTGCCCAACGGACACACGGGAGAGCTGTGGCTGCGCGGACCATGCATCACGAGCGGCTACTGGAACCAGCCCGAAACCACGGCCAAGGCCTTCAGCGACGGCTGGTTCATGACCGGGGACGCGGCGGTCAAAGACACGGACGGATTTTATTACATCGCCGACCGCAAGAAAGACATGTACATCTCGGGCGGCGAGAACGTGTATCCGGCGGAAATCGAGGCGGCGATCTGCGAGCTTGGGCACGTAGCGGAGTGTGCGGTAGTGGGTGTGCCGGATGCGCAATGGGGTGAAGTGGGCCGTGTCTACGTGATCCCTGTTCCCGGTCGGGAGATCACCGCTGAGGAGGTGATATCGCATTGTGCGCGGCGGCTCGCCAAATTCAAGATTCCGAAGAGCGCGGTGATCACCGACTCGTTGCCACGAACTGCCTCAGGGAAGTTGCAGAAGCACCTGCTGAAGAGGCGTGCGCTCGGGGAATTGGCGTTGTTCTGAGCAGGCCTGTTCGTGGATGTGGTCGCGTGGGCTCGGCCACTGTGTTGGACGAGCTCGCCGCGGCGCGCGCTGGACTGATCCGTCTTGATCGCCGTTCGCAGCTCATAACTTGAACCAGCGCTCCGCGTTGGTCTGCATAAGCTTCTTCTTGACGTCAAAGGGTATGTCGAGCAAATCGTGCGTGCGCACTTCATCGGGTTCGTACTGGTACGGATAGTCCATGGCATACATCACACGCTCCTCACCGACCACTTGTTGGAGGAAGCGAATGGCCGGCGCCCAGGCCATGCCGCTCGTAGTAATGAGTACGTTGCAACGAAGATACTCAAGGATGGTCTTCTGCAGCGGCTTCATCCGTGCGTATCGATTCGACCGCACGCCCGCCTGGTGCATGTAATCGAGTCTGTATACCCAGTAGGGCAGTGCCTCGCCGGCGTGTCCCACCATGATCTGCAGGTCCGGGTAGCGATCGAATATACCGATGGTGATGAGCCGAAGCAGATGCATGCCCGTCTCGACTCCGAAGCCGAAGATCGCGCCATCCAGCCCTGCCTCCAGCAGCGGCCCGATCATCGCGTCCGGAGGTGTCGCTGGATGGATATAGAGTGGTTGGCCGGTGTTTACGAGGGCGCGGAAAATGGGATCGAATTTCGGATGGTCGAGATATTCTCCCTGGGTGTGGCTGTTAATCTGCACACCCTTGAAGCCCAGTTCCTTCGCACCCCGCACGATCTCGCGCGCGGACCACTCGGGATCCTGCGGTGCCACCGTGGTCATCCCCACGTAGCGATCCGGTCGGGCGGCGACCTGCTCGGCCAGATAATCGTTGGCGCGTTGTGCAAGCTGCTTCGCTTCAGCGAGATCAAGGATCGGCTGAGCGCCCGGGGAGGTCAAAGCCAGTACCGCCTTGTCGATGCCAGTCTCGTCCATGTGTCGGATGCGTTGTTCGCCCAGGTCCAACAGCCGCTCGACGATCTGCGTCGCTCGCGCCGAAGGACTTTGGCCGTAGAAGCCCCAGAGCGAGACCATGCCTTTATCCGCTGTTCCATTTTTCACCATGCGCAGATAAGTATCGATCTGATCGCGCGTGGCGAAGGCTTCCTCGGTGGCTATGCGTAAGTAGCCACGATCGCCGCCAGTGTTGAGTTCGTGGGTCATGTCTTTTCGAGTGCCTCGAGCCGCTCAACCTCGCGGCCATAGGGCCGGATTCCGCGCGATATGGCGAACGCAGCCAGCGGCATCAGTACGGATGCGGTCAGTACGATAGTTTTCCACAAGTCCGCGTCGGACCTGAACACCCTTTGCGTGATGGAGCCGATCAACTGGCTTCCGAGTGCACCGAACACAATAAACATGAAGAGATAGACGGCGGTAATCTGCCCGCGCATCTCATTCGGCGTGATCCGCTGGATCGCGGCATTCTGCGGTACGGCCGATGCGATTCCGCAGATTAATGCACCGCCAAGACAAACCAGGGAGAGCTCACCCGATGGCATCAGGGGCGCCATAATCTGAAAGGGCACCGCCGCGGTGAACAGGATAGTTGAGGCGCGCACGTGCGCGTCCTTGTAGCGCTTGCTGAGCCATTCGACGAATACCGTGCCAAACGCGGCGCCGATGAGCGAGGAGATCAGGAACACAAGGCCCAGCCACGTGCCGATCCGAGCTTCGTTCCATCCGTAGGTCCTAATCAGGAACGGTGCGAGCCACGGTTGGATGCCGATCGCCTGGGTGGCGCTGAGTGCGAGACCGATGAAGAGCGGCAGATAGATGGCCTTTCGAGAAATGATTTCACGAAATACCGCCTTCACAGGCAATGGGTTGCCGTGCGCTGCCGTTCCCCGGCGGGCGGGTTCCTTCGCGAGCAGCAGGAGGACCGAAATCAGAAGACCCGGCGTGCCAACCATCATCAGAATCCACTGCCAACCGCGCACGGTAAGCCCCATCCATTGCGTGACTGGCCAGGTGGCAGCCACGCTGACCAAATGTCCCCCGAGATAAATGCCGAGCGTATTGCCGCCGATGAAACCGAGCTGCAGAAACCCGATGGCGCGCGGTAGCCTTTCAGGCGGGAAGCAGTCCGCGAGCATCGAATAGGCGCCTGGGGCATGTGCCGAGCCGCCGGCACCCACCAACATGCGACTGGAGAACAATTGCCTGAAACTCTGCGCGAGGCCACCCAGGGCGGTGATACCACCGATGACTGCGATGCCGCAGGCAAGCACGATTTTGCGCGGGTAGATATCCACCAGCCGCGCCATGGGAATGCCGACCAACACGTAGAAAACAATATTGGCCGGCCCCACTAGGAAGCCCAATTGCTCGTCGGTCAGGTGCAGATCGATCTTGATCCGTTGCCCCATGATTCCGAACACTTGCGCGTCGAAAAAATTGAGCATGGTTGCGAGGATGATCACCGTAAGCGCGTAATATGCGGCTCCGCGCGCTGGCCACGCTGTCCCGCGAGGTGGCAATTCCACCGCAGGTGTGATCGTCCCAGGAGTTAACCCTGCCATGATCGCCCTACCCCCGAGTCCGCTCTACAATGCTTTGTATGTGTCGGATACAATACGAGTTAGGCCGGCTTGTCCGGATCTCGCTTGCTTCGCCGTCTGTCGCTGGCCCCGAAGACTATACATTCTAGTGGGGGATGGTGCTGCATGCAGAATCTGCCAGGCAAAACTGCCTTTGTGACCGGCGGCGCCAGCGGCATCGGGCTGGGCATCGCCAAGGCGCTGCTGGGCGCAGGTGTGAACGTTGTCATCGCGGACATTCGCGATGACCACCTGCAGGCTGCCAGGGCGGAACTCGGCGCGCCCGATCACATTCTGGCGCTGAAGCTCGACGTTACCAATCGAGCCGACTTCTCGCGTGCGGCAGATGCGGCGCAATCTCGCTTCGGCAACATCCATATTCTCTGTAACAATGCCGGCGTCGCAGTCGTCGGGCCAGCCGCTCTTGCGACCTACGAAGACTGGGATTGGGTGATGGGCGTCAATCTGGGTGGTACCATCAACGGAATCGTCACTATTCTACCGCGCATTCTCAAGCATGGCGAAGGCGGTCATATCGTCAATACTGCATCGATGTCGGGCCTGATGCCGCATCCGGGTGCAACCATCTATGGCACCTCCAAGGGCGCCGCGGTCCATATGATCGAATGCATGCGCGCCGAACTCGAGCCGCAGGGTATCATCTGCTCGGCCTTCTGCCCCGGCGCCGTGCAATCGAACATTGCCGATGCCGCCAAGACGCGCCCCGCTGAGCTTGCCGACACGGGCTACGCCGAGGCCGACAAGCGCCGTCAACAGGGCGGCAACTTCTTCCATCTCTACCGGACCAAGGAGGACGTGGGCGAACGCGTGCTGCAGGGCATCCTAAACGATGAACTCTATATCCTGACTCACAGCGAGTTCCGGCAGGGGATCGAGGATCGGACGCAGGCCATGTGCGCAGCCGTACCCGGCGTGCCCGAGAACGAGGAGTACAAGCGCACTTTCAGTGTTCTATTCCGTAATCCCATACACGCGGCGGAGATCACACGCCAGAGAGGGCTAAGGGTATGAAGGATTTTGCAGGCCGCACCGCATTCGTCACCGGCGGTGCACACGGGATTGGGATCGGGCTGGTGCATGCGCTGCTGGCTGAAGGGTGCAAGGTCGCGATTGCCGATATTCGCACAGAGTCGATCGAACGGGCCCTGAAATCTCTGAACAGCCCGATGACAATGGGAGTGCAGGTCGATGTCTCCTCGCGCGAAGCCTTGGTGCGGGCGGCCGATGAGGTTGAGGCGAAATTCGGGCCGGTCAGCCTGCTGTTCAACAATGCCGGCGTCAACCTGTTCCAAACGATCGAGAATTCGAGCTACGACGATTGGGACTGGGTCATGGGCGTGAACCTATACGGCCCGATTAATGGTGTGATGATCTTCGCGCCGCGCATGATCGCGGCCGGCAAGGGCGGTTACATCGTCAATACTGCCTCGATGGCTGCCTTCCTCGCCGCCGGTGTACCGGGTATCTACAATGCGACTAAATTCGCGGTTCGGGGTATGTCCGAATCGCTGCGCGCCAGTCTTGCGCCGCACGGCATCGGTGTCTCGGTGCTCTGTCCGGGGCTGGTCAAGTCGTATATTTATGCCAGCAACGATATCCGTCCGGAACGCCTCAAGGGCGGCGCGAAGCCGGTTGATGCGAACAATGTGAAACGGCTCGCCGATATCCACGAATTCGGGATGGAAGGAGACGTCATCGCAGCGCGCGTGCTGGATGCCATGCGTGAGAATCGCTTCCACATCTTCACGCACCCGGAGTTCAAGGACGAGCTACGCGAATTATTCGAGGAAGTGCTGCAGGACTTTCGCGACTACCCTGCAGATCCGGGCTTCGAGCAGCGTACCGGCTTCGAGCAGACTCGTCGCCAGAGCTACAAACGGCAGAGGAATGGATTGAAGGCGCCATAGACCGTGCGGGTGAACGCGCTCGACCATGTGAACATCATCACGGCCGATCTGGAGGGTACGGCGCGCTTCTACGCTGAGCTGTTGGGATTGGAGCGGCGCGATCCGCCGCCGCCATTAACCCCCGACAATGCCCAATGGATGCATGACTCTGCCGGGAGGGCCATCGTCCATGTCAACAGTGTCGACTGTCCGCGGTTCTTCGAGCGCGATATCACACCGGGCCCAACCGGCGCGCTGCACCACATTGCGCTCAATTGCAGCGGTTATGATGAGGTCCTCGCGCGGTTGACCGCCCGCGGGTTCGATTACCGGCTGAATGTCGTGTCAGCCATCTCCTTGAGGCAGGTGTTCACCGTCGATCCGAACGGCGTGCTGTTGGAGCTCAATTTCTTTGCCGGCTGAGTGAACGGCGCAGCGCCTCAAGCCGCGCGCTGTCCAGTGCTCAGCGCGCGTGTCCGGTCCAGGTGCGAAGGCCCGGCGCGGTACGGTCTTCGCCGGCAATGGCCCTGGCGACGGCCGGGCGCGCCGTCATGCGCTCGCGCCATTCGACCAAACGCGGGCAACGTTGGGCAATACCCAACTCCGGGAACATTCGCTCCACCATCATGCCGCAATGCGAATAGAAGTTGATGTCGGCGAGCGTGTAGTCATTGCCTGCAAGCCATTGGGTTTGAGCGAGCTGCTTTTCCACCTTGTCGACGGCGTAGACGATCTTCTCTGTGGCGTTGCCGAGATCGGCTTCGCTAAACCCCGAGCGCGCGTTCATCCATTTCTTGCGCTGATCGGGCAGCGGGATTCGCTCCATCAGTTTGCCGAACTCGCCGCTGTCGATCTTGCGCGCGATGATGCCGACCATTCGGTGCCAGCCATGCATCGAGACATGATTGGTCACGTGCTCATCAACGAATTTATTCCAGTAGCGCATGCGCGCCGCACCGAGCGGGTCGCGGGGGCGCAGCGGTATTTCGCGGAACGCGTCCTCCAAATACTCGTTGATGACGCTGGTGTGGGTGACGATGTGGCCATCATGGTCGAGCACGGGCACCTGGCCTTCCGGGTTGATCGCCACGAACCAGTCGGAATGCTGCTCGAACTTGTGCAGATCCACGTAAACACTCTCAAAGGCGAGCCCCTTTTCGAAAAATGGGACCATCGATTTGAGCGAATTTGCCACGGGTTCGGCGTGGTAGTACTTGAGCGTCATGGTTGTCCTATCGTGAGGTGAATGTTCCCCTGAAACTCTTTCGCGTGCGCCACCATAGCTGTGTCAAAGGAGGTCTGCATCAGGACAGCATCCTGGGACCGGTCTGCTTCGCAGCCTCGATCTCCGCCGCGCGATCGCGCTTGATCGGGACATCTCGCCCGGCCTGCACCGCGGGTCTGTCGCCAACGAGTGTCAACCAGCGTTGCAGGTTGGGAAATGAGTCCACTGCCACACCTGACCATTCATGGCCCGACACCCAGGGCCACAGCGCCATGTCCGCGATTGTATAGTCCCCGGCGATATACTCGTGGACCGAGAGTTGGTGCTCCATCACGCCGAAGAGGCGCGTAACTTCGCGCTGGTAGCGATCGATGGCCGGCTGGATCCTCTCGGGGAAGTAACGCAGGAACACGTTCGCCTGCCCCATCATCGGTCCGATACCCGACATCTGGAACATCAGCCATTGGATCACGCGGCTGCGAGCATGTACGTCCTTGGGTAGAAACCGGCCGGTCTTTTCGGCAAGGTAGATCAGGATGGCGCCCGATTCGAATAGCGAGTATCCGTCATCGACCAGCGCTGGAATTCGGCCGTTGGGGTTGATCTTCGTATACCAGTCTGACTTCTGCTCGTTCTTGGCAAAGTCGATGACCGTGAGCTCGTAGGGGAGCCCCATTTCTTCTAGTGCGATCGACACCTTCCAGCCGTTCGGCGTCGGCGCGGTATAGAGCGTGATGCCCATCAAGTGACCTCCGGCGCCTTGTCGTACGCGGCGCGCATTGTGAACCGGTGGGGTTGCCCATCCCTTCGCGAATTCAAAGCTGCCGCCGCAGTTTCAGCCCCAGGGATTGATTTCGAGTCCCGGTGCCCATGATATCGTCGGATCAGTCGCCGTTGCGAGCGACAGCGCGCTCAACCACCCGGCGACCGAGTGCAGCACCTGTGCATTGCGTGTCGAAACTGCTCCAGGGTTTGTCCACGCAGTGCAGCATAGATGTGGAGATTGCTCGTGCCAACCACGACCCTAAGTTTTCCAGCGGGGAAAAGATCATCTATGAATCGGACTTGCACGCGGGGGTCCGGTCCTCGTTATGAGCCTGAAAGAGCCGGCAAACGAGATTACGTAGCCAGCGATTGCGTGCGTCGCGATGGTATTTGCGGTGCCAGAACTGCTTTAAGGCAATGCTCGGCGGGTCAAACGGCAATCCCACTACCCTGACGTTTGCGCCTACGCGTGAGAAATACTGCGCCAGTGGCTGCGGTATGGTTACCACCAGATCCGATTGGGCCACGATCATCGGCGCGCTCGCGAAATGGGGCGTCGTAAGTACGACGTTACGTCGAATGCGCTTGCGCGCCAGATAGCGCTCGATAACCTCTTCCGTGCGGCTCTCCGCCCTCACCACCACATGTTCGAGCTGCAGATATTGTTTGATGCTGAGGGTTTCCGCCGCGATGGGGTGCCCGGCACGAATAAGGCTGGCAAAGGTATCGAAATAAAGCACCTGCTGATAGAAATTACGCGCCTTCAAGTCCGGGAAATAGCCGATCGCAAGATCGACACCGCCGCCCTCCAATTCGGTTGCCACTTGGTTCGCAGGCAGGCTGAGGGAGCGAATCGGAGCTTGCGGCATTTGCCGCCGCAGCTCCTTCATTATCGCCGGCAGCACCACCACCTCACCGACGTCCGAAAGCGCAAATGTGACGACGCTGCGGCTCGTCAGCGGATCGAACGCCGAGGCAGCCACTATGTCCAGATCGACTCGTGCCAATATAGATTGCGCCGACCTGATCAGGCTCGCTCCGCGCGGGGTGGACTGCATCACGTTGCCGGTACGGACGAACAGGGGATCTTCGAAGTAGTCGCGCAGCTTACGCAGGGCGACGCTGACTGACGGCTGACTGCGTTCAAGTGCCAGCGCAGCGGCGCTTACGCTGCGATGCTGGTCGATAGCGACCAGTACGTGCAGCAGGTTGAGATCGAGTTCGCGCATGGTGTTTATTCGATTTTCAAATAGAGTCTATATCACCAGAAGCATTGCGGGAACGAGGCCGCCGGTCCGACCATAGGCGGAGCTTTACTGGGGGATTCCGCCTCGCTATCGGGCTGCGGAATGAGTCGCAGTGCTGCGCGCTGCCTGGGCAATCCGAATATCTAGCGAACAGCGGTAAGGGGGAATGGCACGGATGGTTAAGCAGAATCTGGACCAGTTATTGAAGAACTCCAAGGACACCGTGAGCTTGCTGCGCAACTCGCAGATCGGCGCCTACGTCTATCCAGTGGTGCCCCCGGAATTCGGCAATTGGCGCACCGAACAGGCCGCTTGGCGCGAGGCCGCTGTGCTGTTCGATCAATCGCACCATATGGCGGAAATCACCGTAAAGGGGCCGGATGCGGTCAAATTGTGCTCTTCGCTCACCATCAATAGCTTTAAAGGGTTCGAGCCTGGCAAAGCCAAGCAGATGGTACCCCTGAGCTACGATGGCTATGTCATCGGCGACGGCATCCTGTTCTTTCTCGGCCAAGACGAACTGTTGTTCGTCGGCCGCGCGCCGACAGTGAACTGGATTCAGTTTCATGCCGAGACCGGCGGCCTGAAGGTCGAAGCGATCCGCGACGACCGTTCACCGTCTCATCCATACGGAAATGCGGTATCGCGTCGCCATTACCGTTATCAGATTCAGGGGCCGCGGGCCAATGAGGTGCTCCAGGCGGTCAATGGGGGACCGGTGCCGGAGGTCAAGTTTTTCAATCTCGGCTACATCAACGTTAAGGGACGCAAGGTGCGGGCGCTACGGCACGGCATGGCGGGTGCCCCTGGCCTCGAACTGTTTGGTCCGTACGCGGAACGCGACGAGATCCGTACCGCCTTGATCGAAGCGGGTACGCAGTACGGTCTCGTCGTCGTGGGATCCCGCACTTATGCCAGTAACACGCTAGAGTCGGGCTGGATCCCCTCACCGCTACCCGCGGTGTACAGCGGTGAGAAGATGAGGAAATACCGCGAATGGTTGCCGGCCAATGGTTATGAGGGCACGGCGTCGATCGGTGGCAGCTTCGTCTCGAGCAATATTGAGGACTACTATCTCACGCCTTACGCGATGGGCTATGGCCCGTTCGTGAAGTTCGATCACGATTTCATCGGTCGCGACGCAGTCGAGAGAATGGTCGCGGAACAGCGGCCGCAGCGCAAGAAGGTCACTTTTGAATGGAATGCCGAGGACCTCGGCTCGATATTCAGCTCGCTCCTGGACGGCGCTAATCAGCCCTATAAGTACTTCGATCTGCCGAATGCGAACTATGCATCGGCGTCCTACGACAAGGTAACGCGTAGCGGCCAGTTGGTGGGATTCTCGATGTTTACGGGTTACAGCCACAACGAGCGCTGTGGGCTGTCGCTCGGTGTCGTCGATGCGGATGTGAGCTTGGGGGACGTACTTACCCTTGTCTGGGGCGAGGAAAATGGCGGTACGCGTAAACCGACCGTGGAGCCTCACCGGCAGCGCGATGTCCGGGTGAGGGTGTCACCAACCCCTTACTCGCGCGATGTCCGTGAAACCTACCACCAAGGCTGGCGCACAGGCACGCGAGATAATTGACGGCGAGGATCGTCATGATCAACGAGGCTCAGCGACAAATGGCCAAGAGCGACGTCGCTTTGACCGCGCCGGTGATCGCTCAATTGGCCCGCGAGGCCACGATCGAGCTGAACTATCACGACCGGCGGGATTTGGAACGCAGCCGCCGCTTTCTCGCACCTGGCAAGCACGTCTATGTGAGCTTTCTGCCGAAGCAGACCTGGGCGCAGACACAAGATTCGTGTCGCGCAGTGAGGGCTGCGGGGTTTGAACCCGTCCCGCATGTTCCCGTGCGCCTGCTCAAATCGGCGCAAGAGTTATCCGCCCTTGTGCGCGAGTTGGTACGCGAGGCACGAATCAGTGAGCTGCTGCTGATCGCGGGCGACTACTCTCAGGCGTACGGGCCCTTTCAGTGCGTCGCGGACGTCTTGCGAAGCGGCATTCTGACCGAACACGGATTGCAACGTGTATCGCTGGCGGGTCACCCGGAAGGCCATCCAAGGGTTCCGCTCGATGAAATCCGGCGCGCGGAGCTGGAGAAAGTGGAGCTGGCTGGGCGGGCGGGTCTGCATCCTACCTTCCTGACCCAGATGGTGTTCGATGCGCTGCCGCTCCTCGATTGGGCGCGCGAGCTTCGAAGCGGTGGCGCCCGGTGCCGAATCGTCGCTGGGCTTGCGGGCCCAGCCCGGATCACGACACTTTTCAAGTTTGCGCTGCGCTGCGGAGTCGGACCCTCCGTCCGGGCCTTGGGCACCCGGCCCACTTCCCTGGTTCAGATCATCGGTGATCATGGGCCGCAGGCGGTCATGCGCTCTCTGGCTGAGGCGCGCGTTGTTCAAACGAGCGATTTCGCGGGCCTGCATTTCTTTTGCTTCGGCGGCTATCTGCGCACTTGCGAGTGGCTTCAGCAGGTGGCGGAGAACCGATTCACGCTCAACGACTGCGGTGGATTTGATTGCTGACGGCCATCGACTGAACGCCCGACGAATTGCGCCCTTCGCTCAAGCCATGTCTATGCTCTGTAGTCCGTCTGATTCTTTGCGTACGCGATGAAGTAATCGAGCGCCCACGGGTTGGCCAAGGCAGCGCGGTTCGCTGCCTTTTCGGCGGGCACTCCCATCAGGACCCTTCTCACCGGCACCTCGAGCTTCTTGCCCGTGAGCGTGATTGGAATGGCGTCGATCTGATAGATCTTGTCAGGAACATGCCGCGGTGAATAATCGCTGCGCAGACGAGCGCGAATTCGTGCACGCGTAGACTCATCCAGCACGCGATCGCCATGGAGCTTGACGAACAGCGGCATGAAAAAACCGCCCCCTGGCAGGTCCAGATTGACGATGATCGCATCCTCGATCTCCTCCATGACTGCAAGAGAGCGATAGATCTCAGCAGTGCCGATCCGCACTCCGTAGCGATTGAGCGTCGCGTCCGACCGCCCGAGGACGAAGGCGCCGCCACGCTTGTTGAAGCGGATAAAATCGCCGTGCCGCCACACGCCCGGATATCGGTCGAAGTAGGATTCGAGATACCGTCTATTGCCCGGGTCGTCCCAGAAGCGCAGTGGCATTGACGGCATAGGTTCGGTAATGACCAGCTCGCCGACCTGATCGACTATCGCTCGGCCCTCATCGTCGAACGCGTAGGCAGCACAACCGAGGGCGCGCGCCTGAATCTCGCCCGCAAATACCGGAAGCGTCGAGGTTCCGCCGACGAAACCGGTGCAGCAATCCGTGCCGCCACTTCCGGACACGACCCACAGGTCGCGTTTCACGTTGTCGTATACCCATTGCATACACTCCGCAGTCACTGGAGAGCCCGCCAGCGTGACGGATTGTAGATATGAGAGATCGAATGTTTCCTTCGGAACGACAGCTGATTTCTGTTGGTGGGCGATAAAGGCCGGGCTGGTTCCGAACAAAGTTGTCTTGGATTCCTCAATCACCTTCCACAGCGCATCGGCACGCGGAAATGCCGGATTGCCGTCATATAGAACCGGCACGACATCCGCGCAAAGCGAGCTGACTACGAAATTCCATACCATCCAGCCGGTGGTCGTGAAGAAGAATAGCGCCTCGCGAGCGTGCATGTCGTAGTTGAAGTGC
>Ga0302324_100012337_pt1 | contig 17437 bp, 19 predicted proteins | sample Palsa_T0_1_FD_201949 | JGI IMG/M metagenome (GOLD analysis project Ga0302324, IMG submission 201949) | Peat permafrost microbial communities from Stordalen Mire near Abisko, Sweden - Palsa_T0_1 | ecosystem: Environmental > Terrestrial > Soil > Palsa > Peat permafrost | place: Sweden: Abisko...
GCGCGGGTGGCGCGGAAGAATCCGGATTGGGTTGGGTCTGCTGGGCGAACGCCGCTGGCGAACACAACGCCAAGGCCAGGGCGAGTCCGCCAAGTCCGAGTTTCGCGAGCAAATCGCGTTTGGAGCGTTTCTTTATTGGTTTCTGCATATGAATTGCCTCCTGCCCTGCTTATTCCATGCGGCCCGACCAAGCCTGAGTCGCGGCCCGAAGTCTGCCCCTAATCAGATGAAGCGGACGGGCGCAGAGTTGCCGGTCAACCAGTACAACACGGGAAACGGGAAATAGTTTCGCGGGCGAAGGCGTGACGAAACGCGCGGCCTCTAGACGCGCGCGAGCGCCAGCAAAGGCACGCAGGGCGCCAGGGTATCGGCCACGGTTTTGAGCTCGCGCAGTTGTGAATGGGTGAAATCCGGCCCGGCTTCGGCCGCGGTCTTGCCCTTGCGGGAAATCTGCAGCACCCCGATAATTTTTCGTTCGAGCGTGATGGCCACGCTCATGATTTTCTGGATCGGTTCGCCGCGCTCTTCCTGCACGATGGGCACGGCTTCAAACACCGACGAATGAGGCACCACGGCGAAGTGGTTGATAACTTCGGGGCGCTTTTCGCGCACCGTGCGTGCCGCCAGGGAATTGGTGCTGGTAAGTGGAATCTGTCCGACGTGTTGCAGTTTTTCCGGGACCACAAAACGCAGGAAACGGTCGTCGGGCGTGATGGTAAGAATGGCCACTTCGTGCGCCTGGACGGCAAAATTCTTGCTGATCAGGTCTACGACGCGGTTCATGCCCACGAACTCGCCGCCGCTGCTTTGGCGCACGACTTCGGCGATCCACTTTTTTAGTTCAGTTATGTATTCGCTGGGCATCGGCCAAGTCCCAAGATTTCAGCCAGTCTAGCACGGCGGGAAATTTCCATCGCGAATCGCTCGCGCCGTGTATCCAAAATGCAAGCTGGCATTTGCGACACTTTGGGCGAGAGGAGGGGCGAAAGGGGGCGGTTCGAGTCACGGATTCGTCGCCCGAAAGGGCTCGATGCCGCGCCTAAGCCCGCTGAAATCTCAGCCAATTCATTCAACCGTTCCAAATTTCGAGAATCAAAAATCGCTTCGCCGCCATATTGCAAACCCTCCACGTCCTGCCTATACTGGAATTTCTGTGATCCTACTCCGGAGCGTGCATGTCGGTCGCAGCCTCGCATAACCGCTCGAGCTACATCCTCGACAAACTGCAATCGCTCAGCGGCGTAATTCCAATTGGCGCCTTTCTCGCGGAGCACTTCTGGTCGAACAGTTACGCTCTGGTCAGCGCGAAGAGTTACGACACCATTTCCTCTGAGTTGCAACTGATTCCCTGGCGCATCTTTGTCGAATCCGCCGTGCTCTGGATTCCTCTCCTGTTCCACAGCCTTTACGGCCTGTACATCTGGTGGAAAGGGAAGTCGAACGTCCTCGGCCATCCCTGGATGTCCAACTGGATGTACACCCTCCAGCGCTGGACGGGCATCATCGCATTTGCATTCATCGGCTGGCACGTGTACACGGAGAGATTCGTCGGGCGCGGCATGACCGCCTACGCTGACGTGCAAGCCTCCATGATGAATCCTTGGTTCGTAACGTTTTACCTCATCGGAATTGCCGCCGCATCGTTCCATCTGGGCAACGGCTTGTGGAACTTCGCGTGTAAGTGGGGCATTGCGGTCAGCGTGCGAGCCCAGCGCGCGGCGGGCTGGTTTGGGGCCGCCGTTGCCGTGTCCTTCACGCTCATGGGCGTGGCCATCGTTCTCGGTCTTCATTACGGCAAGTTCCCGCTGGGGGGCTACGTTCAGTGAAACACCCGAAAATCATCATTGTGGGCGGAGGTTTGGCTGGCCTAATGGCTACCATTCGCGTCGCCGAATCGGGCGTGCCCGTGGAACTTTTCTCGATCGTTCCAGTGAAACGATCTCATTCGGTCTGCGCCCAAGGCGGAATTAACGCGGCCAAGAATCTGAAAGGCGAGGGCGATTCCACCTGGAAGCATTTCGACGACACGATTTATGGCGGCGATTTCCTCGCGAATCAGGGCTTGGTCAAATCCATGTGCGAGGCCGCTCCCGCGATCATTGATTTGCTCGATCGCATGGGCGTCATGTTCAATCGCACCCCCGAAGGCCTGCTCGATTTCCGCCGTTTTGGCGGCACCTTGTTCCATCGCACCGCATTTGCCGGCGCGACCACCGGCCAGCAACTCCTCTATGCCCTGGACGAGCAGGTGCGCCGCTTCGAATCCGAGGACAAGGTAAAAAAGTTCGAAGGCTGGACCTTCCTCTCCGCTGTTCTGGATGACGGCGGCGTGTGCCGCGGGATCTGCGCCATGAATTTGAAGACCATGGAGATCAGGACATTTCCATGTGATGCCGCCATTTTCTGCACCGGCGGTGTCGGCGCGATTTTTGGCCGTTCCACGAACTCGGTGGTCTGCACCGGCTCCGCGCAGTCCGCGTTATTCCAGCAGGGCGCCTACTACGCCAACGGCGAATTTATCCAGGTCCATCCTACCGCCATCCCCGGCGAAGACAAGTGCCGTTTGATGAGCGAATCCGCCCGCGGCGAAGGTGGCCGCGTTTGGGTTCCGAAAACGCCGCAAGATCCGCGACGCGGGAAAGATATTCCCGAAAATGAACGGTTTTATTTCCTCGAAGACTGGTACCCCAAGTACGGGAACCTGGTCCCACGTGATGTCGCCACCCGCGCGATTCACAAAATCGTTTACGAAATGAAATTGGGGCTCGTCGGCGAGCCCGCCGTATATCTCGACGTCTCGCACATTCCCCGGGAAATTCTGGAGCGCAAGCTCGAGGGCATCCTCGAAATTTACGAAAAATTCGTGGGCGTCGACCCGCACCTCGAGCCTATGAAGGTTTTTCCCGCGATGCACTACACGATGGGCGGCCTGTGGGTCGACAACGAAAATCAAGCCACCAATATTCCGGGCGTCTTTGCGGCGGGCGAGTGTGAATACCAGTATCACGGCGCGAATCGGCTCGGCGCGAATTCGCTCGTGTCCTGCATTTTCGGCGGCGGCATCGCCGGCCCCGCCGCGGTTCGTTACGCGCACGGCCTCGCGCAAGGCTGCGAGAATACGCCCCACGCCGTATTCGAACGCGAACGCGTGCGCCAGCAGGACATCTCCGACGCGCTTCTGAACCAGCACACCGGGACCGAAAATCCGCTCACCATCTGGCGGGAACTCGGCGACGTCATGACCGAGAACGTGACCGTCATCCGTTACAACGCGAACCTGCGGAAGACGCTGGTGAAGATCGACGAGCTGGCCGAACGTTTTACGCAGATCAACCTCCAGGACCGCACGCAGTGGGCCAACCAGACCCTAAATTTTGTGCGCGAATTGGGAAATATGATTGTGCTGGCCAAGGTCATTACCATGGGCGCTCTGGCCCGCGAGGAAACTCGCGGCGCGCACTACAAGCCGGAATTTCCGGAGCGCGACGACGCCAATTTCCTGAAAACCACCATCGCCAGTTACAACGGCGGCGACATTCAGCTCTCTTACGAGGCCGTGGACACGTCGCTAATTCCGCTGCGCGAACGCAAGTACACCGCGACGGCGTGAATGTTTCGGTTGGGCGCACGTTTCCGCGAATGGACGCGGATTCGATTTTGTAGCGGCCGCCTTCAGGCGCGCGAATCGACGTGACGCCATCGCGTGCGACGACGGTTTCACGTTCGGCTTTTGGCGAGGGCGGTCACACAGGCGCCGACCCGCCTTTTTTGGGAGTGCGGCGGCTCGCCGCCGCTTTCGCGATCGCACTCCGCCGCTGCCGCCGCTACGTTCGGCGCAAAACTTCTCCGCGCCTCTGACCCGCCCTCGGCTTCCGCCATCCGGCTCTGGCGCCGCCGACCGCCCCCCGTCGCACCACCCGCCTTTGGCCGTCATCCAGAGGAGCGAAGCGACGAAGGATCTCTCTTCGATTTTCGCGCCATCGACCAACGCCCCAACGCCGAGAATCGCCTTTGCGCCCACCGCTTTCGACCGCGCAAACCGCCGTAACATTCTTCATGCACCGCGCTTTGTTTCCCGCGCATCTAAAATGGTAGACTCAGCAAACATGCCCGATAAGACTTTCATCGTTCGCATCAAACGCCAGCAGCGCGCCGATGAGGCCGTGCACTGGGAAGAGTACGAACTCCGCTATCGCCCGCACATGAACGTGATCATCTGCCTGCGCGACATCGCCGAGCATCCCTTCACCCGCGACGGCCAGGAATCCTCCCCGGTCACCTACGACGCGAATTGCCTGGAAGAAATCTGCGGCGCTTGCGCCATGATCGTCAACGGCCAGCCTCGCCAGGCTTGCACCGCGCTCGTCGACGAACTCGAAAAGCCCATTCGCCTCGAGCCCCTCACCAAATTTCCGCTGGTGCGCGATCTGCAAGTTGACCGCAGCTCGATGTTCGAAAATTTGAAGCGCACCAAATGCTGGATTCCCATCGATGGCACCTACGACCTCGGCCCGGGACCGCGCGTTTCGCCGGAAACGCAGGAAGTCGGCTACGCCCTCTCGCAGTGCATAACCTGCGGCAATTGCCTCGAGATTTGCCCCAAGGTCAACGAAAACTCCCACTTCGTCGGCGCCGCCATCGTCAGCCAGGTGCGCCTGTTCAACATGCATCCCACCGGCGCCATGCACTCCGGCCCGCGCCTCGAGGCCCTGATGGGCCCCGGCGGAATCGAAGACTGCGACAACGCCCAGAATTGCGTGAAAGTCTGCCCCAAAGGAATCCCGCTGACGCAAAGCCTAGCCGCAGTAAACGGCCAAGTCCTCCGCTACGCCGTAAAATCCTTCTTCGGCGCAGGGAAGTAGCCCCTCCTCCGCGCCGAGCGCAAAACTCCCCCGCGCCACCACCCGCCGTTGGCCGTCATCCTGAGGAGCGCCTTTTGCGACGAAGGACCTCTCTTCGACCGCACCCACGGCAACGACTTCGCGCCTTCGCGATGCCTCCCCACGTTTCGCCGATCGGCTGTAGCTCTCCCGCCTCCACGTATCGTAGAATCCCAGAGGGAATTTGGGGGTCGAATGCTCCGCACGGGTTTGCTTGGAGTTTGCTGTCTATTAGGGGGAACGCTGTCTCTTCTTGCCGTGAACGCGCAGACCAACATTTCGCAGCAGGCGCGCGATCTCCATTTCAATTCCATCGTCGTCGATACGCACGACGACACCACCCAACGCCTGCTCGATCCAAAATTTGACCTCGGCGCGCGCCACACCGACGGCAGCGTGGACATCCCGCGCATGCGCGAAGGCGGCCTCGACGCGCTTTTCTTCTCGATTTGGATTCCCGGCACGGTCAGCGGCCCCGCCGCGGTGCAGCGCGCCCTGACCCAAATCGCCGCCGTCCGCGAAACGGTCGCTCGCCATCCGAACGACCTCGTCCTCTGCACCACCGCCGCCGAAATTCGCGCCGCCAAAAAATCCAAAAAAATTGCCGTGCTCATGGGCGTCGAGGGCGGCCACATGATCAACGACGACCTCGCGAACCTCGACAAGTTCTACACGCTCGGTGTGCGCTACATGACCTTGACGCACACCGTCAACACCGCTTGGGCCGATTCTTCAGGAGATAAGCCCGCGCACGACGGCCTGACCCCGTTCGGGAAGAAAGTCGTCGTCGAGATGAATCGCCTGGGCATGATGGTCGATATTTCGCATGTCGCGGACAAGACATTTTACGATGTGCTCGCCACCAGCCAGGCGCCCGTAATCGCCTCCCATTCGTCCTGCCGCGCGCTGTGTACCGCGCCGCGCAATATGACCGACGACATGATCAAGGCCATGGCCGCGAAGGGCGGAGTGATTCAGATCAATTATCATGTTGGTTTTCTAAGCCAGGAATTTCAGGACGCGCAGAACCGTCATCCTGAAATTGGCAAGCAGATCGAAGCGGAATCCAAGAAGCGTTGCGGCGACAACGAAGCTTGCCAGTTGATCGAGGCCGATAAAATCGTTCGGGACTACGTCGCCCAGGGAAAATTGCCCCGTGTCGACTGGACCAAAATCGTCGATCACATCGACCACGCCGTAAAGCTCGTGGGCGCCGATCACGTGGGACTCGGCTCCGATTTCGACGGCGCGGACATGCCCTATGGCATGGAAGACGCTTCGCATCTTCCGCAGATTACGAACGCGCTGCTCGCCAAGGGTTACTCACCGGCGGACATTCAGGAAATTCTCGGCGGCAATACGCTGCGCTTGATGCAGGATGTCGAAGCGGTAGCACGCAAAATGGGGGGAAAATAGTGAAGCGAATGATTGCAGCTCTTAGTTTTTGTTTCGTCACCGCGATTCTGCCCGCGGCGCTTTCCGCGCAGACCGGCGGCGCCGCGGCCCCCGCGACGAAGCCGGCCACGGTGCACCATGCCGCCGCGGCTCACCTGGATCCGGCGTTGCTGCATCCCGCCACTTTGAAGGCCATCGCTCCCGCCGTGTATGAAGTCACCTTCAAGACCACAGCGGGTGATTTCGTGGTTCAGGTCACTCGGGCGTGGGCCCCGCTCGGCGCGGACCGTTTCTACAATCTCGTGAAGCACGGTTTTTTCACGGATGCCGCATTTTTCCGCGTCGTTCCCGGTTTCGTCGTGCAATTCGGTTTGAGCGCGAACCCCGCCGTGAACGCCGCCTGGGAAAAAGCCGACATCAAGGACGATCCGGTCACCCAAAGCAATCACACCGGCTTTCTCACCTTCGCCACCGCCGGGCCCAACACACGCACCACCCAACTTTTCATCAGCCTCGGCGAAAACGCGAGTCTCGATTCTCAAGGCTTTTCGGCGTTTGGGCGGGTCACCACCGGCATGGACGTAGTACAGAAGATTTTTAGCGGTTATGGCGAATCACCCAATCAAGCCGAGATCGTCACCCAAGGGAAGCCCTATCTCGATAAGAATTTCCCGAAGCTCGATCACATCGTATCGGCCACGGTAACGTCGCCCGCGCCCGCTGCGCCAGTACATCACACCGCGCCAGCCCACAAAGCTCCCGCGGCCACCACTCCGCAATAGCGGCAGGAGTTTAGGCGACGAAAAAAATGAGCAGCCCGAATAAATTCATCACGACTCCCAAGGGCGTAGCTCACCTTGCAGAGCGACTTTCCAGATGTTCCGAGGTGACTCGTTACGACGCCGAAAAACACAAGGAAGCGTGGGCACTCGCGGACTCCTTCGCCGACTTAGAAAGTTCTTTCCGAGTCTTGCTGGATGAGGAGTTTCCCAAGCTGACCCAGGGAATCCTAACGCCCTCCGATATGTACGATCTGCTGCTAGATATCGGCGAAGAGTTTCGGCACAGCTTGTATCACATCCTCGACCAGCAGAAATTTTACAAATACCTTGTCCCGGAAACGCGCTCCGCCACGTAACCTAAACGGCGGGCCTTCAGCCCCGCCATAAAGAACGAGCAAGAAAAGGGGCATTGGCCCCCCGAAGCCATCATTTAGAATTCGCGACCCTCAAAGTCGCCAGGAGAACCACACAAATGGCCACAGAACCTTCCTTGCATCAGCCCGCAACTCTGATCGACAAAGCGCCCGAAACCTTCGACGCGAATTTCAAAACCACCGCCGGCGACTTCACCGTCCACGTGACCCGCTCCTGGGCCCCGCTCGGCGCCGACCGCTTCTACAATCTCGTCAAGCACGGTTTCTACCATGAAGGCGCCTTCTTCCGCGTCGTCCCCGGCTTCGTCGTGCAATTCGGCCTGCACGCCGACCCCAAAATCGGCGGCAACTGGCGCAACGCGAATATCAAGGACGACGCCGTAACCCAAAGCAACAAGCCCGGCTTCATCACCTTCGCCACTGCCGGCCCGCACACCCGCACCACCCAGCTTTTCATCAATCTCGGCAATAACGCCCAACTCGACCGCATGGGCTTCGCTCCTTTCGGCCAGGTCACCTCCGGCATGGATGTAGTGAAAAAGATTCACAGCGGCTACGGCGAATCGCCGGATCAGGGCTCGATCACCGCGCTCGGCAAAGAATATCTCGACAAGAACTTTCCGAAACTCGACCGCATCACCGCGGCGACGATCAGTTGAGTCCGAGCGGGGACCCGCGGCGTGGCGGCGCATTCGGACCGTGCTCTCGTGGCTGAAACAGCCGATTCTGTTGCTGCGGGTTCTCGCACGGCAGGCTCGCTGCGCAATTCGGGCCTGCTTCTAACGTCGCTCGCCGTCTGCCGCATCCTCATCCAATTCGCGGGAATCAATCACTACGGATATTTTCGCGATGAACTCTATTACATCGCCTGCGGCGAGCATCTGGCCTGGGGTTACGTTGACCAGCCGCCGCTGATCGCTCTCATCGCCTGGCTCGCCCGCCATCTTTTTGGCACCTCGCTGTTTGCCACCCGGCTTTTTCCGGCGCTCACCGGCGCGGCCATCGTCTACTGCACCGGACGGCTCGCGCGCGAATTGGGCGGGGGCACGTTCGCGCAATTTCTCGCCGCTCTGGCCATCCTGCTCGCTCCCGCCTATCTCGCCTTCGATAGCTTCCTTTCCATGAACGCCTTCGAGCCGCTCATCTGGTTGCTTTGCGCCTGGATCGCGATTCTCATCGTCAAGGGCGCTGATCCACGGCGGTGGCTCGCCTTTGGCGCGCTGGCCGGCGTGGGTCTGCAGAACAAACACACCACGCTGGTGTTCGGTTTTGCGCTGGTCGCGGGCTTGCTCATCAGTGGCCACGCGCGCTTGCTCGCTTCGAAATGGCTGTGGCTCGGCGGGGCGCTGGCCTTGGTCATTTTCGCGCCAAATCTGATTTGGGAAGCACGCCACGGCTGGCCGCAAATCGAAGTCGTGCGCAACGGCGAGCAATACAAGATCCTGCACATTTCCGCGCGGCAATTTATTTTTGAGCAGGTTCTGTTTCTTCAGCCGCTGGCGCTGCCCATCTGGCTGGCGGGCCTGGGTTGGTTTCTGATCGGCCGCGAGGGGCGCCGTTTCCGTTTTCTCGGTTGGGCCTACCTGTTCGTGATGGCGATTTTCATCGGCTTTGACGGTAAATCGTATTACGCGTTGCCCATCTACCCGATTCTCTTGGCAGCCGGCGGCGTGGCGCTGGAGAAGTATTTCGCTCTCCGACGTCGCCGGTGGCTCGCGCCGGCCTACGCTTCGCTGCTCGTCGTGGTTGGTTTGATCACTCTTCCGTTTGGAGTTCCGCTTCTTCCCGTGAAAACATTTCTAAAATATTCGAATTTGCTTCCATACGCGCGTTCCGTGAAAACCGAGCGCGACGCTCCCACGGAATTGCCTCAGCTCTACGCCGATATGTTCGGCTGGGACAATATGGCCCGGCAGGTCGCGCTCGTGTATCACAGCCTGCCCCCCAGCGAGCAGCAGGGCTGCGCGATCCTCGGCGGCAATTACGGTGAAGCGGGCGCAATCGATCTGTACGGGCCGGCGCTCGGCCTCCCGAAAGCCATCAGCGGCCACAACAGTTATTTTTATTGGGGGCCGCGCGACTACACCGGCGAATGTGTGATCATCTTCGGTGAACGCGCCGACCAGTTCCAGACCTATTTCGCCGATTCGCGTTTCGTCACCACCATCACCAATCCCTACGCGGCCGTGGCCGAACGCAACGTCCACGTGTACATCTGCCGCAAGCCCCTCGAGCCGCTCGCCGTCATGTGGCCCAAATTCAAAATGATCATCTAGCCCGCGCCCAGATCCCGCCCCCCGCGCCACGCCACGCTGCACGTTGCGCCACGATAAAGACGCGCTTTTTTGGAGTGCGGCGGCTCGCCGCCGCTTTGCGGATCGATGCGCGACGAAGCCTCTCTCGTCAGTTACAGCGTTGGACCCAAAACGTCGCCCCGCCGCCCACCGGAATTTGGCCGCTACAGAACCAACCGAACCTCGCCACGCCGTCATCCGGTTCTGCCGCCAATCGTTCCCCTCGCACCACCCGCCCTTGGCCGTCATCCAGAGGAGCACAGCGCTTGCGCGCCGAAGCGGCCGTATCGCGAAGGCGTGACGAAGGACCTCTCTTCGCTTGCCACGTCGCCGCAATTCCTACCTCGCAGAGAGCTCCTTCGCTGCGCTCAGGATGACGGCCCAAAAAACGCGCAGGGTCGCTGCGTCTACGTCCAGCCTCGCCGCGGTTTTGCCTCTGCAGCGCGGTCCTTTATCCTGAGATATTTCGCGAAGAATTAGGCCGCCGATTCGCCTTTTTTTTGGAGTGCGGCGGCTCGCCGCCGCTTTGCCGACCGATGCTATACGAAAGCCGTCAAATTCGAATTTGTAGCGGCAAGCTTCATCCGAGCGCACCCAATTTTTCGCGTGGTGCGCGGCGCATGACTCTAGTGCAACGGCGCGTGCCGCGGGTTCCGCGCCGCCCGTTCCAGCCCATTCACATCAATCCCCGAAGAAATCAGCCGGTGCCCAACCTCCGAATCCGTTTTTTTGGTCATCGCCAGCAGCACGCACTCGCAAGTGAGTATCGGAATCATGCGATCCTCCACCAGATCGTGCGCCGGAGCGATTTGCTCGGCCGCTTGGAAAATCGCGCGGAGTTCCGCCGACGGAGCCAGGTCCGTGTTCGCGGCTGTGGCGCTCGTCGATGGCCGCAGCCATGTCCACGGTCCCCGGTTTTCGTCGCCATTGCGCTGCTGATCGTAAAACTGGATCCAGTGGTGCCAGCGCTGCGGGCTGATCCGGCAAATCTGCTGGAGATATTGCTCGATGCCATCCTGCTCTTCCCAATATTTCGAAAGCCGCTCCCAATCGTAGATGTACATTCCGGCGAGCAGGTCGGCGACTTCGATCGCCCGCGCCGCCCGGCTCTGCGCCAGCATGGTCGCCAGGGTTTCGGCCCGCGCCAGGTCCCGCGTCAGGCGATGCTCGATGGTCCGCCCGGAGGCCAGCTTCCGCACCGCGCCCGCACGTGCGGGATTCGCGCGCGGCGTTTTCGAATCGCTCCGTCGGCGCGCGGGTTTCCCTTTCTTTCGCCCAAAAATTCCCATGATTGCCGGATGGCTCCGGTTCAATTTTAGCAGACCAGCCCACGCGCCATTTCGTAATGTCCAACTCGTTGCACCGATTCGACAAGACCATTGAATCGGCTGCCTTCCGGTTGTAAATTATTCTGGGCGTTTCTGGCGGGGCCGTGTGGCAGGCACGCCGGCAGCGAAAATTTTCCGGATACTTCGAAAGGCGAGCGCGCATGATCCACAGCCAGAGCAGCACCGCGGATCCATCGATTAAAGGAATTCGGAGCCAATTTGTGGGGACCTGGCGGCTGGTATCGATCGAATCGCCGGAATCTCGGCTCTTCGGCGACCGCCCCGCGGGCATGTTGATGTACGACGCGGATGGCCACGTCGCCGTCCAAATCATGCGCAATCCCCGGCCCGATTTGGCGGGCGGACCGGCTTTTCCTCCCGCGAAGGAAGTGCAAGTCGCATACAAGGGGTATTACGCCTACTACGGCACCTGGGAAGTGAACGAGGAGCGCGGAATCATCACGCATCATCTGGAAGGCAGCCTGCGCCCCGGCGACGTAGGCAAGGATTTCATCCGCGCCTATAAATTCACCGGCTCCCGCCTCGCCCTGACCCCGGTGGAAGATCTAGCGGCAAGCAATTCCTGCCTAACCTGGGAACGCACCAAGTAAGAAAACGCCCCGCTGCCGGGGACAAACCACGCCCCCATCTGGATCCGGCTCTGCCGCCGATCGTTTCACGTCGCCCGCGTCGCCCGCGCGGGTTTTGCCTTTGTAGCGGCCGCCTTCAGGCGGGCGAATTGCCTTCAGCTTTGTGTCCCCGCCGTCATCGCTTTTCGCCATCCGGCTCTGCCGCCGACCGCCGTCCTGCTCGGACCGGCCCTTGGCCGTCATCCTGAGGAGCACCTTTCGCGACGAAGGATCTCTCTTCGATGTCGCCCCACGCCGAGTCGTCGCGCCCGAGCACGGTTTTGCTTTTGTAGCGGCGGCCTTCAGGCCGGCGAATTGCCTTCAGGTTTAACTGTTCGCCGCTGCCGCAGCCGCCTTCGTCCACCGACTCTGCCGCCGATCACTCCTTGCGCACCACCCGCCCTTGGCCGTCATCCTGACGAGCGCCTTTCGCGACGAAGGATCTCTCTTCGATTGCATGTATTTCGCCGCCCACTCTCGCGCCGCCGCGGATTCGCCTTTCCCCGCCGCGCCTTCCTACACTCCTAGAATCGTCACCAACTCCCGCACCGACGCCGACGACTTCTCCAGCGACGCCTTTTCCTCCGGCAACAACTTAATCTCGATAATCTGTTCGATCCCGCCCGCGCCCAGCTTCACCGGAACGCCCACAAACAATCCATTCATCCCGTATTCGCCTTCCAAAAACGCCGCGCACGGCAAAATTTTCTTCTTATCCTTCAATATCGCCTCGACCATTTCAAACGCCGCCGCCGACGGCGCGTAATACGCCGACCCGGTCTTCAGCAGGTTCACAATTTCCGCGCCGCCCTTGCGCGTCCGCTCGACAATCGCGTCCAGCTTGTCCTTGGCGATCAATTCGGGGAGGGGAATTCCCGCCACGGTCGAATAACGCGTCAGCGGTACCATGTCGTCGCCGTGCCCGCCCAGCACGAAGCACGTCACGTTTTCCACCGATACTCCCAATTCACGCGCCACGAAAGTGCTCATCCGCGCCGAATCCAGCACGCCCGCCATTCCGATCACCCGCGCCTTCGGGAATTTGCTGATCCGAAACGCGGCCTGCGCCATCGCATCCAGCGGATTCGTCACCACAATCAAAATCGCGTGGGGCGAAAGTTTGACGATCCCTTCGACCACCGCCTTCACCACGTCGAAGTTTTTCTTCAACAGATCATCGCGGCTCATTCCCGGCTTGCGCGGGAAGCCCGCCGTAATCACCACGATGTCGCTATTTTCCGTGCCCGCATAATTTCCAGAGGCCGTTGAAATACCGGAAGCTCGCGAATTGGACCCGATGACGGGCGCCGATTCCGCCATATCCAGGGCCTTTCCGGCCGGAGCATCTTCCAGAATGTCTGTCAGTACCACGTCGGCCAGGTCCGCGTCATGAATCCGTTGCGCCGTCGTCGAACCCACGAACCCGCCGCCAACCACCGTCACTTTCTTACGCATTCCGTCTCCCAGGGTTTTTATTTTGCCGTTATGAATTTATCCTCGTCTCGAAACGAGCCTCGCCAACAGCTATTACGCTTGCTGTATCCAAATCTGGCGCTCAACTCAAACTCTGTCATCCCGAGGGCGACTCTTGCCCGAGGAATCTGCTTTTTACGATCTTCAGCCGCAAGAGCCTACTCAAGTCGCCTCCCAGTTACGAAGACGATCTGCCGCGATTAGTCGACCATCACTCCAATCTCGTCCAAACCCAAAACCCAAAAACGTGTCATCCCGAAGGCGACGTTTGCCCGAGGGATCTGCTTCTTACGATCCCAGGCCGCAAGAGCTTACGCAAGTCGGCTCCCAGTTAGGGGGACGAACCGCCGCGATCAGTCGGCGCTCACCGAAGCCTGCATATTTTGAATAATCGCCGCCGCATACTCGGAAGTCTTCAGCTTCTTCGCCCCCGGCATCAAACGCTCCAGATCGTACGTAACCTTCTTCTGCTGAATCGTCCGCGCAATTCCATCTTCGATCAACTGCGCGACTTCCTTCCAGCCCATGAAATCGAACATCATCGCGCCCGACAACAGCACCGAACTGGGATTGATTACATCCTTATCGGCGTATTTCGGAGCGGTCCCGTGAGTCGCCTCGAAAACCCCAAAACCATCCCCGATATTCGCTCCCGGCGCCATGCCCAGCCCGCCCACCTGCGCCGCGCACGCGTCCGACAGATAATCGCCATTCAAATTCGGCGTGGCGAACACCTGGTATTCATCGGCGCGCGTCAGAACTTGCTGGAACACTGAATCCGCGATGCGGTCGTTGATCAGAATTTTCTTTTTCCATGTGCCGCGGCCGTGAGATTCATACAGCGTATCCAGCGTCCGCTTCACTTCCGTGTGCACTTGCTTTCGGAATTCATCGGTCGCCTCGTCGAGTCCTGGCTCGATGGCTGCCGCGTTGGCCTCCACGCTGATGTCCGGATTTTTATCCTTGTTATCGAGAATCCAGCTCTCCCGCTCGGTCACCACGTAAGGACGAAATTCCTGTGTGGCCAGTTCGTAGCCCCAATCGCGGAACGCGCCCTCCGTAAATTTCTGAATATTCCCCTTATGTACCAGCGTAACCACCGTCCGTTGATTTTCCAGCGCGTAGACGATGGCCCGCCGCACCAGCCGCTTGGTGCCGAATGGCGACATCGGTTTAATTCCAATGCCCGAATCCTCGCGGATCTTTTTCGTGGTGCCCTTCAGCATTTCGTCATTCAAATACGCGATCAATTTCTTCACTTCCGCCGAGCCCGATCGCCACTCGATGCCCGCGTATACATCCTCGGTATTTTCCCGGAAGATCACCACGTTCATGCGTTGCGGCTCGCGTACGGGTGAGGGCACTCCCTCAAAATAGCGCACCGGGCGCACGCACGAATAGAGATCCAGGACCTGGCGGAGCGTCACGTTCAGCGAACGAATTCCTCCGCCCACGGGAGTGGTCAGCGGTCCTTTAATCGCCACGCGAAAATCGCGAATCGCGTCGACGGAATCCTGCGGCAGCCACTCTTTGAATTGCCGAAAAGCCTTCTCACCGGCGAATATTTCCAGCCACGTGATGCTCCGCTTGCCTTCGTAAGCTTTTTCCACCGCGGCGTCGAACACCAGGCGCGACGCCTTCCAGATGTCTCGGCCGGTGCCGTCGCCTTCGATGAAGGGAATGATCGGCTTGTCCGGCACGCGGAACATTCCATCTTCCGTGTATTCGATTGCCGAACCGTGCGAAGGAACTACAACTCCGTTGTACGACGTCTTCATGGCCTCACGTCTCCATTGCTCCGGCGGCCCTGCCGCTGCGCCTATCGGGCCCGGCTTCCAAACAAATTACAGTAGCACATTCGTTTTGCCTTCGTCATCCGGCTCTGCCGCCGATTCGTTCACTCTCGCGCCACCTGCCTTTAGCCGTCATCCTGAGGAGCAACGCGACGAAGGACCTTTCTTTGATTGGTGCGCCGCCGCAAATCTTACATCGAGGAAAGAATCCTCCGCTGCGCTCAGGATGACGCCCAAAACGCGCAACGTCGTTGGGTCGGCGCCGAGGTTCACGGAGTTTTGCCTTTGTAGCGGCGGCCTTCAGGCCGGCGAATTGCTGTCAGGTCCGCTTTTGTGGCCGGCGAATTGCCTTCGTCGTCCGGCCGATCGTTCCCGCCGCGCCGTCCCGGGAGGTGGATTACGACGCGTCGTGCATCCAGATGTCCGGCATCACGAAGCTTTCGCGCGCGGTGACCGACGCGAGCGTTTCTTTGCGATAGTATTTCGCGAGAATCGGATTTTTGGCGTCTAACAGATCGGGATTCGCTTGCTTGAATTCTTCCCAGCTTTGCGCCCGCGCGCCGCTCGCGATTCTTTCGCGGATAATGAAGATGTAGGCCCACGAAATGGTCGCGTGATACAGGCCGTTTTTCCCGTGCGCCGAGGCATACCGTTGCAATGCGCAAGGGAATCGCGAGAGAACCTCAAGCACGGGATTTTCTCGCAAATACAGAAATGCCACGCGCACGTGTTCTTCGTGGTGGAAGCGCGCAATGGGCAGCGTGCCGTCCTCGAATTTCGCGACCAGCTCCTGGTCAGTCACGCGACGCCCGGCTTTCCCCGCGCGCGGCGTGCGCCATGCACACCACCGCAGCGGCTCCGTAGACCAGCAGCGCCTCGAAATTGAATTCACCCCGCAACGCGTGAAAGAGTATCGCGAACAAAAAGACGGTAATCAGAATCCACCCACCCAGCAGCGTGGCTAGAGGGAACAGCAAGAGAATCGCTCCGGTGGCTTCGATGCTGCCGAGAATCAACCGAATCCACGCGTGCACGCCCTGGTGGCCCGCGGCGTGAATTTCGGGATAGGCCATCCAGGCCGTGACTACGGATTGCCAGCCCACGACCAGGCCGAGCGTCCAGCGCAATGCTGTGATCGAGTACTTTTTCATTTCACTGGTCATCGTCCCCTCCGGGTGCTCTTGCGATTTGAGGATGGCTTTTTTCTGCCGTGGGCGCGTGCCGCCTGCAAGGACGATTCGCCGCGTTCCTTCATCCGATGGCTGGCCCTGGCATCCAACTTCAGTCCGTAGAACCTTTTCAATTCTTTGATTCGGCGCCGCGAGTCCGGTTCGAAGGGAACCTTTCCTTCAAACGCGTGGAGCACGATGCCTTCCAGCAGATCGCCCAGGCTCATGTCCCGGAATTCCGCAAAGGCCTTCAAAACTTTGAGCAGGCGTTTCTCCATGCGCACGCCAGTCTGTACCCGCTCGACAAAGTAATCCGCTTTCGCCATCGCTTTCCGTCCTCGCACTCCCTAATCAAACGCCGTACCAATGTACCATGGTAACATATAAGAACAACACACGCGCAATCGCCGATCCACTGCCGACTCGATTCAGCGGTCACTCGCCGGCTAACGGTCCGTCTGCTGCCGTGCCCGCGCCCCGATGGTAAGTTGACGGCGTTTCGACAGGCTCGTAGCATGCTTGGGTGGCTTCGCCTGGAGGCATTCCCGTGACTCGGAACACTCGCTCCGCTTCTTACCGGCGCAATTCAGGACGTTTGCTCGTTTCGGCAATCGCGGTGTTGGCCCTGGCGGTTGTCGCCTCGCAGTCGCTGCATGCCAACTCGCCAGCCCAGCAAGGAACCGAGCAGCAGACCGACCTGAGCTTGCGGCTCACCAGCTCGGCATTCGACCCGGATGGAGCCATCCCCGCGAAATATGCCTGCTCCGGAGCGAATGTTTCACCGGCCCTGGCGTGGACGGATCCTCCGGCCGCTACCCAAAGCTTCGTCCTAATCGTCGATGACCCGGACGCTCCGGCCGCCACCCCTGCGGTGCATTGGCTGATTTATGCGATCCCCGCGGCCGCGCGATCGCTGCCGGAGGGAACGCCCACGAAGCCGAATCTTCCCGACGGCTCGCATCAAGGCAAGAACTCGGCGGGCAAGGTGGGGTACCGTGGCCCCTGCCCGGACCCTGGCAAAGTGCATCACTATTTCTTCAAGCTCTACGCTCTCGATTACGTTCCCAGCCTCAAGGCCAAAGCCAGCGTCGCGGATGTGGAAGCCACCATCAAGGATCATGTGCTAGCGAAGGCGGAGCTTATCGCCAGGTTCCAACGCGAATAGAATCATTTTCACCATCTTCTGAGGCTGACCGGGAAAACGCCGAATCGCCGCATCCCAAATATTCGTTATCCGTTCCATCCAAAATCTTGTTGGGTTCTGGCCATTTTGGGATTTGACGCTCGGAAGCGCCGCGCGATACCCTACGCACCGCGACC
>Ga0302324_100012341_pt1 | contig 17433 bp, 17 predicted proteins | sample Palsa_T0_1_FD_201949 | JGI IMG/M metagenome (GOLD analysis project Ga0302324, IMG submission 201949) | Peat permafrost microbial communities from Stordalen Mire near Abisko, Sweden - Palsa_T0_1 | ecosystem: Environmental > Terrestrial > Soil > Palsa > Peat permafrost | place: Sweden: Abisko...
GGTCGACGCCACGATTACCAGGTGTTGGACCCGAGCGAGCTCGCCGGGATCACCGGGTAGTCCGACCCAGCCCCATCCGGACCCGACCCCCGTCGGACTCATGGGCGCGTATCAAAACCGAAGGGGCCATCCTCAAAGCACCTTGGTCCAGCGCATCAACCCTTCACGCGGAGCTGGACGCTCCGCGCCCACAACCTTCGTGAACCCCTCACCCGCGTGGATGCGGCCCAAAAATACATCCTCAATTCACAAGACAAGCGTGTCCGCGCGAGCGTAGATACGTTCCTTGGCCGGGTCGACCGCGATGCCCTCCAGACCGATCGGATGTGCGGGCTTGAACGACACGGAGGCGAGGAATTCGCCCGTGGCGCTGAGCTTCTGGATGCGATATTCGCCTGTTGTGGGTTCGTCGCCGACATAGACGCTGTCGTCGGTCGGGTCGACCCCGAAAGCATGTACTTCGCCTTTTTCCGATGGGATCTGGAACTGCCCGGGACCGGCGCCGGCTCCCTTCCCGAAGTGCCCCAATTCCCCATAGCTTTCGGCGCGCGCCGCCGCGCTCGTCGCCCCGAGCAGCAGCGCAACGCCCGCGAGCGCCAGAAGCAAGCGCCGGCGGAGAGACGGGGTGTGGACCACCAAGCGCAGATTGCCAAGCGCCGAGGGGGATTGTGTTGCGAAGCGGTGAACTTGGGGTGCCGTCCGCAGGCCATGGGAACATATGTTCGATGACTGCTTCCACACCCCTACACCGGAGCGACGCGCTGCCGGCGGACTACCCGCAGTTCCTGGCCGAGATCAAGGCCCGGATCGGGGCTGCCCGGACCCGTGCCGTACTCGCCGTCAACAGCGAGCTGATCCGGCTCTACTGGGAGATCGGGCACGAGATCCTCGAGCGCCAAGGCCGAGAGGGCTGGGGCTCGGGGGTGACCAAGCGCCTCTCGTCGGACCTCCGCCGAACGTTCCCAGATATAAAGGGGCTGTCGGAGACGAACCTGCGCCACATGCGGGCTTTCGCCCAAGCGTGGCCAGACTGGGAGGTTTGCTCACAAGCTGTGAGCAAACTGCCGTGGGGACACAATCTGGAGCTCGTATACAAGCTCCCCGACGACGACATCCGCCGGTGGTACGCCCACCAAGCATTCGAGAACGGGTGGTCCCGCAACGTTCTTCGAGTTCCTCGGTCTGTCTAACAAGGCCAAGGAGCGCGACCTCGAGCAGGCCCTGCTCAACGACGTCCAGTCGTTCCTGATGGAGATGGGACACGGCTTTGCACTGGTCGGCCGGCAGTTCCCGCTCAGGGTTGTGGACGAGGAGACGGGCGAGGAAGACGAGTTCTTCGTCGACCTCCTGTTCTACAACTACCTTCTCCGGCGCTTCGTCGTGATCGACCTGAAGGTCGAGGACTTCAAGCCCGAGTTCACCGGCAAGATGAGCTTCTACCTCACAGCAGTCGACGAGCTCGAGCGCCAGTCAGGCGACGAGCCATCGATCGGGCTGGTGCTCTGCCCAGGTCGCAGAAAGACCGTGACGGAATGGGCGCTTCGGGGAGTCGATACGCCGGTCGCCGTTGCTCGCTACACCACCGGCGAGGTCACGCTGACCCAGACACCGCCGCCCGAGATGAAGCCGGCGCTCCCGGAGCTACCCGCGCTGGCCAGCGAGCTCTCCGACATCGTCGAGGCAGCCAACGCGGCGTCCGACGATGAGTCGGCGGGCGAGCCGGGAAGCGGCGGCGCGTAGGCGCGGCTGGTCGCACATGACCGGCTCAGGCGAGAATCTTGAGGCGAGCAGCGAGCTTCCGGATCGCGGGCTTGAAGTAATGATCCAGGTGGGTGAAGCGCTCCTTCCCTATGCGCTCAGCACATGCTGTGGCGCTCGCGTCGTCTCCGACGTACCGAGCCGTGGGCGAGTGCTTGCCGGGGGCGTAGAGACTCATCGCTGGGGGAATGTTGGACTGACCCTCGTAGATCGATGCGACCTGTGCTGGCGGGACCGCAACCAATCTCACCCCCGAACCAGCGACGTAATAGCGGTTAGCCACCATCGTGATGTTCCGCATGTTTCCTTGGCGACCCCGTCAACCAATAGGTTGCATGCTCCGTGCGGCCTCCAAAGCGAAAAGAGGCCGTTCCTCGGGGGATGCGGATTAAGGTCGAACGGGACGCCACGAGCCGAGAGCGCAAGCTCGATCAGGCACTCGTAATTGAGCGTCGCTACGCCAAGCCGTTGTCCGACGAGCCTGGATCGCGCGAAGAGATCGACGAGGGCACCGTAGCAGTTGGGTACCCCCACCGGAAGCTGAAACGCAGCGAAATAGAGACCGAGGTCTGTGAGGAGCACCTGCACTGTGATGGGCGGCGGACCCGAGCTTGCCCGTGAGAACTCGCCTTCCCAGAGTGACAGCATTCCACGCTCAAACGCGGGTCGGGAATCCTGTCCGACGAAGAAAGAGTGCTGTTCGTCGTCGAGGCTCCCCCAAGTGTTTGGAAAGTTGTCAACGAGGTGATCGAAGAGAGAGTCTCCGAGCGGCGGAGTCGAGTTGGGGTCATCCCAAGCTCCGTAACTCGCTCCGGCGCCAAGAAGTACTGCAAAGCGTCGCCGGTGCATGAGCGAATCCTAGGCCGCACAGCGACTGGTGGCGCTTGAGGTGGGGTTAGCCGACTCTGGTTCGTGTAACGCGCCCCTTGACGCGGGGCAGGAGGCTCCGCGCCCACGGCCATTGAGAACCAACCCACCCGCGCGGATGCGGCCCCAAAATACATCCTCCATTCACAAAGACAAGCGTGTCCGCCAGCACTGCCCGGGACCGGTGCCCCCTGCCCCGAAGTGCCCCAGTTCCCCATAGCTTCCGGCGCGCGCCGCCGCGCCCGTCGCCCCGAGCAGCAGCATCGCGCCCGCGAACGCCGGGAGCAGGCGCAAGCGGAGAGACGGGGTTCGCGACATCGGGCTCCGTTCTAATCGTTCGCTTGGCATCCGTGACACGTGCTGCTCGGCGAAACCGCGCGAGCACCACCACACCCCACGGCCCACCCGGCGCCAGACACCCGGCGCACTGGAGGGGAGAGTGGCAAGGGGCGGAGGGGATCTTGATGCGAAGCGGTGAACTTGGGGGCGGGAGCAGCCGCCTCCCCCCTCCCGTCTCCCGACGAGCAGCCCCGGCTTCCGTCCGCAGCATCTGCGAACATACGTTCGATGCAATCCGCAACTGTTCTGGGAACTGCTCGGACGACGGGCGCTGACGAAAGAGCTACTGGACGCGGCGAGACTGTCCGCAGACATACAAAATGCCGGCCTGCGACGTATCGCGGGGCATTATCTGGATGTCGAGTGGGACGACCTCTTGGAGAGCGCCAACCACGTCGATCTCTTCTTTGCGTACGGACGGACCTGGCGCACGACACACGCAACCCCGCTTCGGCAGCTGATTGAACGCAACGGCACAAGGCTTCGCGTGGTCCTCCCCGACCGGGACGACGAGGCCCTGATGAGACAGCTGTCGGCGAAGTTCCGCTACTCGGAGGCGGATTTGATCAAGAACATCGATGATGCCGAGGCCGACATTGCAAATCTCCACCGCCTGGCCGCCCCTCAGGCCAGGAGCCAATTCGACGCACTATGGAACGATGCTTCTGTCCGCCCCCTAGGGGAAGATCACTTCGCATGAGCGCAATAGCTGTCGATCCGGCACTCGACGCCCAGCCCCCGAAGGTCCTTCAGGACGACCTCGATGAGCAGGGAGTCGAGCACGCGCTGCGTGCTGGGACGGTCGCCCTCGATATCGAGACGACCGGCCTCGACTGGCGGCACGAGCGCATCGGAACGGTCCAGATACAGATAGAAGACACGACCTACGTGATCCGCGTCAGCGGCAGCGTGCCCGACCATCTCCGCACGATCGTCGAGGACGCGTCGATCCGCAAGATCCTGCACCACGCGATGTTCGACCTGCGCTTCCTGGCGTATCACTGGGATGTCGGCCCAGCCAACATAGCGTGCACGAAGATCGCCTCCAAGCTCGCCGAGCCCGACGCGCCGTGCAGCGAGCACTCGCTCGCCCCCCTCCTTCGCCGCCACCTGGGAGTCGAGCTCGACAAGAGCCAGCAAACGAGCGGATGGACCGGGGAGCTCTCCGCCGAGCAGGTGCGATACGCCGCAGACGACGTTCGCTACCTACTGCCTCTGTACGACCTGCTTGACGAGAAGCTGCGCCGCGAGGGACGCGACGACCTACGAGATCGCTGCTACGCCCACCTGCCGACACGGATCGAGCTGGAGGTCGGGGGATTCCCCGACGTCTTCGCCTATTGAGACCTGAACGCGACGATCGAGATACCGCAGCTTCCGAAGGGACGCCGCAGATGATTCTCCAGCCCCCCGAGCGGCTCACTGACATTCACGTCAGACACACCGCCCACAAGCTCGGGCAGTGACATCGCCCCGCTCTACCCGTCCTTACAGTCGAAGATGTAAGAGGCAGCGCCGGAGCCGACCGGCTCGCCCGCTGTCCCCCATTTCGTCCGAGGCGCTAGTGCTGGCGAGTGCCCTCGGCGCGTATGTTTCGGGGACCGACGCGCAAGCGACTACGAGTCCGTCAACGCACGGAAGGACCCGACTTCTTCCGGTGGTTATTGGGTCGTCTAAGAGACTGCGCCGGACGCAATGCTCGCCGCAGCCTCGATCTGCTCGACGACCACGTCAGGGTGGGTGACCATCGCCAGGTGCCCGGAGGGGACCTCGACTGTGGTGGCTCCCATGCGCAGGGCGAACTGCCGCTCGGCGTCAGCGGGGATGGCCTCATCGTTTGCGGCGACCACGAACCAGGAAGGCAGCGACTTCCATGCTGGCTCGCCCATGGTGTACTCGAAGGTGCTCATCGAGATTGGTTGCTGGACCGCGTACAGAACCCGGGCCTGCGCGGGATCGAGGTCGCCAGCGAAATGCCCGACGAAGTCAGCCTCGGGAATCCACCCGAATCCCTGCTCATCGACGACTAGGTTCGCGATCGCGGGAGTTGGGGGCCCGCCGCCAAGCAGCGCTCCCAGGGACTCGCCCTCGTCGATCCCGAATCCGGCTACGTACACGAGGCCGATGACGTTGGGTGCATCGGCTCCCAGCGCAGTCATGATCTGCCCGCCGTAGGAGTGGCCTGCGAGGACGGTCGGGCCGCTCTGGCGAGCGAGCACGTGGCGCAGCCTGGCGACGTCGTCCTCAGTGGAGGTCTCGGGGAACTGCGGGGCGGTGACGTTGTAGCCCTTTGCCTGCAGGCGCTCGATTACCGCGCTCCAGCTGGACCCATCTGCCCACGCGCCATGGACAAGGACAACGTTCACCATGTCGCTCATCTGAAGTCTCCTTCGGTTAGTACGTCCAGCCCCGATGACCGGGCGAAGAGGAAATGCTCAGCTCAACCTACCGCTATGCGGCGAGAACCACATGTTCGGCGTATTGCCTGAGGTAGCCGAGAGAACGTCGCCTCCAGCCCGTTGTGGGCGCATTGCGCGCGGGCCCAGCCCTGGGCCCAGCAGGTCTCCAGCCTCGTGCATAGGTGCGAGAGGAGGCGCGGTCGTGACGGCCGTCGCGCTTTCGCCTTGGACGAGCTGCAGTCGTCGCGGGTCCGTTCGCCAGACTTGCGCTTCACCCGGGATCACCGGGCCGCCCATCAAGGAATAGCTGCGTTCAGCACCCGTGCTTTGGCAATCGCGGAAGCGCAGGACGGCGCCGACGGGTCGCCACCCATAGTTTTCAGCTCTACCTGGGCGGTGCCGCGGGCGACATATATGGAAATTTGGCCGCTTTCGCCTCGCGACGAGCAGCTTCGGATCGCGGATTCCGTCCGGAGACGGCGGGAACATGTGTTCGATGCCCAATCCCACACCAACACTCCGGAGCGACACGCTGCCGGCTGACTACCCGCAGTTCCTGGCCGAGATCAAGGGCCGGATCGGGGCTGCGCGGACCCGTGCCGTCCTCGCCGTCAACAGCGAGCTGATCCGACTCTACTGGGAGATCGGACACGAGATCCTCGAACGCGAGCAGCGCAAAGGATGGGGCGCCAAGGTCATCGACCGTCTCGCTGCCGACCTTCGGCGGGAGTTCCCGGGCATCACCGGCTTCTCGCGGTCGAACCTCAAGTACATGCGCGCGTTCGCTGAGGCTTGGCCGACAGGGGACGGCGATGACTCAATTGGCCAACAGCCCGTTGGCCAATTGCCCTGGGGACACAACATCGCCCTGCTCACCAAGCTCAAGGACCGCGAGATCCGGCTCTGGTATGCGACACAGGCAATCGAGAACGGCTGGTCGCGAAGCATCCTCGAGGCCCAGATCGCGACCAACCTCAAGGGCCGCCAAGGCGCCGCGCTCACGAGCTTCGCCCACGCCCTCCCGGCACCGGACTCCGAGCTCGTCCGCGACGCGATCAAGGACCCCTACAACTTCGAGTTCCTCGGACTGTCCAACAAGGCCAAGGAGCGCGACCTCGAGCAGGCCCTGCTCAACGACATCCAATCGTTCCTGATGGAGATGGGCCGCGGCTTCGCGCTGGTCGGACGACAGTTCCCCCTGCGAATCGTCGATGAGGAGACGGGCGAGACGGAGGAGTTCTTCATCGACCTCCTGTTCTACAACTACCTGCTTCGACGCTTCGTCGTGATCGATCTGAAGGTCGAGGACTTCAAGCCGGAGTTCACCGGCAAGATGAGCTTCTACCTCACAGCCGTCGACGAGCTCGAGCGCCAGCCGGGCGACGAGCCCTCGATCGGCCTGGTGCTCTGCCCCGGACGCAGCAAGACCGTGACCGAATGGGCACTCCGAGGCATCGACAGTCCGGTGGCGATCGCCCGCTACACCACCGGCGAGGTCACGCTGACCCAGACACCACCGCCGGAGATGCAGCCGGCGCTCCCGGACCTGCCCGCGCTGGCCAGCGAGCTCTCCGACATCGTCGAGGCAGCCAACACGGTATACGACGATGAGTGACAGAGGCCGAGCCGGGCTCACAAGCTGTCCGCGAGCACGTAGACGCGTTCCTTTTCAGGGTCGCGCGATGCCCTCCAAGCCGATCGGGTTTGCGGGCTTGAACGACACGGAGGCGAGGAACGTGCCCGTGGCGCTGAGCTTCTGGATGCGATATTCGCCCGTTGTGGGTTCATCGCCGACGTAGACGCTGTTGTCGGCCGGGTCGACCCCAAAAGCGTGCGTTTCGACTTTTCCGACGGGATCTGGAACTGGCCGGGATGGGAACCCTCGCCGCCGAAGTGCCCCAGTTCCCCATAGCTTTCGCCACGCGCCACCGCACCCATCGCCCCGAGCAGCATCGCGCCCGCGAACGCCACCAGCAGGCGCCGGCGCAGAGACGGGGCTCGGGACATCGGGCTCCGTTCTAATCGTTCGCTTGGCATCCGTGACACACGCAACTCGGCGAAACCGCGCAAGCACCACCCCGCCCCACGGCCACCCGGCGCCGGCCACCGGCGCACTGGAGGTGAGATTGGCAAGGGTGAAGGGGATCCTGTTGCGAAGCGGTGAACTTGGGGGCGCCCCCCGTCCCGCCTCCCGACGAGCAGCACCGGCTTCCGTCCGCAGCCGATGGGAACGTATGTTCGATGAACGGTTCCGATGCGCCCAGGAGCGACAAGACCCAAGTCATCGCGCACACCCTCTCGCCGCAGGGGCGGAGGGTCGAGCTCACCGAGCGCAAGTGGGCCTATGTCCAGCACCACGTCGAGATGCGCGGGGAACTGGATCTGCTGCTTGCGGCGATTCGTCGGCCCGACTTCCAAGAGCCGGATCCACACCCGGGACGGGAGCGCTACTGGCTTCGCACCCAACCTCCATTCCGGTTTCGATGGCTGAGGGTGGTAGTACAGTTTGAAGGCGATGTCGACCACGTCGTCACGGCCTTTGGTCAGGACAACGAGCCGGAGGGCCTCCCAACATGACGATCACCATCGGAACAGTCACCTTCGACCACGTCGACTACGACACCGACGACGACGTGCTCTACCTGAGCCTGGGCGAGCCGCGTGAACCGGCCGACTCCTACGGCACTCCGGAGGGTCACAACGTCCGCTACGACGACCAAGGTCAGATCATCGCGCTCACGCTCGTCAACGCCAAATGGCTACTCGAGCGCGACGGCGAGGTGCGCGTGACAATCCCCAACCGCGTATCAGCCGACACACTCTCCCTCGCGCTCGCCGCCTGAGATCTTTCGCTGCTCCCATCTTCTTCAAGCAGTTGCGCCGCGGGCCGATCGCCGCCAGCCAGTTCCCGCGGGTCCTGAAAGACGCCCAGGGCAAGATCCGCAAGCCGCCGTCTTGGTAGGCGCCACTCCCCCATAGCTTTCGCCACGCGCCGCCGCGCCCATCGCCCCGAACAGCAGCATCGCGCCCCCGAACGCCGGGAGCAGGCGCCGGCGCAGAGACGGGGTATGGAGCACCGATCACAGATTGCCGATCGCCGGCATAGATCGTGTTGCGAAGCGGTGAACTTGGGGCGGAGCCGGGGGTCTACAGCCGGCGCCGCTTTACTACAGCTGGGTTGGCTCGGGATGAGCTACGCAACTTGGCCATCACCCGTACACCGGAGCGACACGCTGCCGGCCGACTACCCGCAGTTCCTGGCGCTTGGTCAATTCGTCTCCTGTTCGCCTACAGCGAACGAGCTTGTACACTTGCTGCGAACTTGAAGGTTCGCGATTTGCGAGCTAGAATGAGATATCGCCAACGGATCTGACATTTTGCCGCCCGGAGTGAACCCGTTTATCCATGCCCGGGTGCTCTCCCCCGAGGAGAGCATCGATCGGGTCGAGGGCCGACGGCTACTCGAGTTGGCCGCGGGTGGACACAACGCTGTGCTGCACGCGCCTCGCCGTTTTGGGAAGACCACCCTGCTCAAGCAGGTGCTCCAGAGCGCCTCCGAGCTCGATATGCCCGGTGTGCTGGTGGATCTCAGCGATGTCCTGAGCGTCGCCGATGTGGCGGCGCGACTCGAGCAGGCGTTTCGCGCGCTGCCAGGCAACATCCAGAGGCTCATCAGCAAGGAGCTCGGCAGCGTGGCGATCACCACGCCGGTCGCGGGGTTCAGCTTCTCGCGGCGCAATCCGCCCGCCGATCCGATCGCGGCGGTGCATACGCTGCTCGAGCTGCCGGCGCAGATCTCCAGCCGCCACGGCCAGCGCGTCCTCGTGGTCCTCGACGAGTTCCAGTCACTGGTCAACCTCGACGGCCTGGACGGGGTGTTGCGCAGCCACATTCAGCATCACAGCGACGTCAGCTACGTGTTCGCGGCCTCAGAGCCCTCCCTCCTGCGGATGCTGTTCGAGGATCGTGCCCGCCCGCTCTACGGACAGGCTGAGCGCGTGCGACTGCAGCGGCTCGATCCCGATGCCACCCACGACTTCATTGCTCGCCGCTTCGAGGAAACCGGCAAGGACGCGGGAGAAACCATCTCGGATCTCATCCACGTAGCCGAGGGCCATCCACAACGCCTGATGCTGATTGCCCACCTGCTCTGGGACCGCGTCGAGACGCAGCATCCAGCCACGCTCACCGATCTGCGCAGCGCCTACGACGCCACGATGCGAATGGTGAACCCAGAGCTCCGCTACCTATGGGACGCTCTGAGCGCAAACGAAAGGCGCGTCCTGGCCGCGCTGGCGTCCGGATACTCTCCATATCAGCAAGAGGCCAAGATATTCATGGGCCTAGCCAACCGCAGCAGCGCCGCCCGCGCCGCCGAGAACCTCGAAGGTAATGCCATCATCGAGCGCGGCACGGACGACGAGTCGCTACGCATCATCGACCCGCTACTCGCGCGCTGGGTTCGTCGCCACGGAGGCGCACGGCTACAGGTGTTCGTTCTACCTCGTGACGGACTTTTCGCCGTTACCGATGGTCCTTCTCTCACGTTTCTGCGATCCACCCACCAAACCATCGCTGAGGCTGAAGCCGAGGCCGACCGTATCGCCGCCGCCGGCAACGGAGCGGACGTCATGATCTACGACGTCGACGACCCAAACGAACTTCCCGACTGGGCCATCCTTCCCTGACTCGGCGAAGGGCCGAAATCGCAACGGCGGATTTCGTATTCCGTCCGGAGACGATGGGAACGTCTGTTCGATGCCCGACCCTCCACCCGCACACCGGAGCGACGCCAGATCGCGCGTGTGAACCTGCTCGTACTCTGAGACACGCCCCACCGTCACTGCGAAACATTCTCTCTACATGTGAGCGTTTGCCAGAGCGTGGCCTGCCGAGGGCCCATCTTCAATTGTGCAACAGCCTGCTGCACAATTGCCGTGGGGGCACAACGTCACGCTGCTGGACAAGCTCGGGCAACGTCATCAAGGCTCCTATGAAGGTCGTCTCGAGCACGGACTCCAAATGCAAGGTCGGGACGCCGGGTCACGTGACGATGTACACGAGCCTCAACAACGTCAAATCCGACAGCATCCAGTTCTTCTTCGGTAGCGGGTGCCTGGATGGCAGTCGTCTGTACCACGGTGGGGCTCAGACAGTGAACGCGCAGGTCCCACCGCTGTAGGGCGTCCGTGCGCCCGCGAGTAGCGAACGTTGCGGAAGCTCGCCGCTATCCCCATAGGGTGGCGATCGGTAGCGCGAAGATGCGCTCGGAGAGATGGAACGGCCGTGGTCCGGTGTGCAGCACCGCGCCGGCGAGGAAGCGCTCGCCGAGCTGGTCGCGCAACCATTCCAGGTGACGGGCATCGCCGCGCGTGGGCGCCGACGAGGACTTGATCTCGACAGCAACGACGTCCCCACCGGAGAGCTCGGCGAGCAGGTCGATCTCGTGACGGCCGTTCTTCTGGCGCAGGTGGTAAGGGCGGGCAGGGAATCTGCCAAGCTCGAGCTCTGGCCTGATCTGCGCCAATACGAACGTCTCGATCAGACGCCCGAGCAGCGAGCCGTCCCGCAGGACCGCCGGCGCGTCGACATTGAGCGCGCTCGCCAGCAGCGACGGGTCGACCAGATAGCGCTTGGGAGCCTTGATCAGGCGGGACAGCCTGTTGCTGTGCCAGGCATCGAGAAAGTCGAGCACGAACATGTTGGTGAGCAACCGCTCGTATGCGAGCGCAGTGTCGCGAGAGATGCCGGCGGCGTCATATAGCGTCTTGTCGGCGACGATGCCGGCGGTGTTGACGGCAAGAGCTTCGAAGTAGCGACGCAGAAGTGCAGGATCGCGAAGGCCGCCCAGCCCTTCGACGTCCCGGCTGAGAAGCTGTGAGAGATAGCCCCTCAGCCACTCCTCTCGGGCGGGGCCCGCCAGGCTGAGCGCGGGCTCCGGATATCCACCGCGTAGCGCGAGCTCCACATAGCCTCGGAGATCTGGCACGTCCGCGGGCATGCCGAACACCGCAATGTCTCCGTGGGCGAGCTTCTGAAGAAAGGGCTCTCGCGGGGGCGAGCCGAGGATCTCCCCCACCGTCAAGCCCCACATGCGCACCGGTATGACTCGGCCCGTGCCGGGCCACATCTGGGTGTGGAGCTGGTCTCTCACGCTGCCTGTCAGCAGGAAGCGTCCCGCGCCTGAACCCTCATCGACCGCTCGCTTGACGGCGCCAAGCACCTCGGGAACGGCCTGCCACTCGTCGAGCAGCACCGGCTCGGGCAAGGATCGCAACGCGACGTCCGGATCGTCGCGGAATGCTCTGGCCTCGTTCTCCCGATCGAGATGCACGACCGTGCCGGTAAGGCGTTCCGCGGTCGTTGTCTTGCCGGTAGCACGCGGACCTGTGATCAGCAAGGCAGGCAGCTGCCCAAAGAGCTGGCTCAGACGTCGATCGACCAGACGGGCTGTGTAGCCAGATGGCTCCATAAAGCCATCCTAGCGTTTTGGACCACGCTTTGCTAGTGCTTTGGACCATCAGATGGTCGTGCTTTCGACCAGGCGGTGCCGGCTTACGTCAATGCTTACGAACGCCCTTTGGCCTTGGCTTTGTTCGTGTAACACGCCTCTGACGCGGAGCAGGGAGGCTCCGCGCCCACGACCCCTTGTGGACCCATTCACCCGCGAGGATCCGGCCCAAAAATACCCGCTCCTAGACCCCGAAAGCGTGCGTTTCGACTTTTTCCGACGGGATCTGGAACTGCCCGGGACCGGTGCCCGCTCCGCCAAAGTGCCCCAGTTCCCCATAGCTTTCGGCGCGCGCCACCGCCGCGCTGATCGCGCCGAGCAGCAGCATCGCGCCCGCGAGCGCCACCAGCAGGCGCCGGCGCAGAGACGGGTATGCGACATCGGGCTCCGTTCTCCTCGTTCGCTTGGCATCCGTGACACGTGCGGCTCGGCGAAACCGCGCGAGCACCACCACACCCCACGGCCACCCGGCGCCAGACACCGGCGCACCGGTGGGGAGAGCGCCAAGGGACGGAGGGGATTGTGTTGCGAAGCGGTGAACTTGGGGGCTGCGGCCGATCCGAGAGGATCCGGCAGCCTCTATCGGCGAGGAGACATGTGGATCGCGCCCCTCAGTCTCAGGGGCCGAGCAGCGCGGCGGGAACGATCGCGATGCCGTCCCTGCGGCGGTATGCGTCCGGGCCGGTGGTGATGACGATCGCGTCCAGTAGCGTGTCGCCGATCTGCCCTGCCAGCCACTTCAGGTGGCGGGTGTCCTTTTCGCTCGGGTCGCGGGCGAGCTTCACCTCGATCGCGACGATCCGGCCGTCGCTGCGCTCGACTATCAGGTCGATCTCGCGGGCGCCCGAGGCGGTGCGCAGGTGCTTGATGCTCGCCTCCGCCGCCTGGGCGTAGACGCGGGTCGAGAGCGTTACCAGCGACTCGAACAGGGCACCGAGCAGCGTGCCGTCCCGGGGAATCGGCGGGCCCATGGGCGACATAGCGTCCAGGAGGCTGTTCGCGTCCACGCCGAGCAGTCGCGCCGCGAGCGCAGGATCCGCAAGCTGATGCTTGGGCGGCGCCGAGAGACGCGCGATCCGGTTACGGGTCGGCAGCCACGCCGGAACCGGGTCGAGGATCCACAGGCGTTCGAGCGCGTCGCGGTACGGGATCGTCGTGCTCTTCGCCGGCTTCTCTCCGTGGCCCCCGGTCGAGGCGTCGCGGATCGTCTCAAACGATGCGCTGGTCGAGGACGCGGCCGCGTAGGCCGTCATCCAGCGCCGCAACGCCGCGGGGTTGCGAACCGGGCGCCCAAGCTCCGGGAAGTCACGATCGACGACCCGCAGCAGATATCCGTCCAGCTGGGCGCGACGCGCGCGTCCCTGCAGACCGCGCAGACCGGGGAATCCCGAGGTCACGATCTCCTCGGTGTAGTCCTCCAGACCACAGGCGGTGTGTCCCTCGATCGGCGCCTTCGCACCCTCCAGCAACGTCTTCAGGCTGACGGTCGGCGTAGCGAGACCGCGCTCGGCGAGCGAGAGCGGGCGCATCCGCACACTGACGATACGCCCAGCGCCCGAGTGCGTGGTCAGCCCGATGGGCAGCGCCGAGCCGGTGAGCAGAAATCGCCCCGGCGCAGCGCCCCCGTCCACGGCCCTACGCACCAGATCCCATGACTCCGGCACGTACTGCCACTCGTCGATCAGAACCGGTCCCGGCCCATCGAGCAGCCGCGACGGGTCCGCGATCGCGATGTTGCGCTGGACGGGATCGTCGAGCCCGTGGATCGTCTCCGCGCGGCGTGATGCCGTCGCCGTCTTGCCCACACCCTTCGCGCCCTCGAGCACCAGCGCGGGCAGACCCACGATCAGCTCGTCGAGCTCGGAGTCGACGACCCGACGACGGTACCCGTCCATACGCTCCTGCTCCTGATCCACCACCCCATCAACGCTACCATAATGCACTTGTCTACGCTACCTTGATGCAAGAACTTACGCTACCCTTTGGCTACCGATCGTCGCGCAAGCCATGAGGCTCTTGGTTCAGGACACCACCACTTCGTCGCGATAAAGATCCTCGTCACCACGGCCGCCGGCGCTTCGCATCCATCCGCCGCTGCGCGCGCATGCTCGAGAGCGTCGCCGGCGCCACGTGCAGCTCGCGCCGCCCGCGGCGGGGACGGCGCCGCGCGACCGAGGCGCCCGCGAAGGCGGCGAGCAGCACGATCCCGAGGATGTAAGCGGGCGCGGGCTCGTGTTCGGGCGCGCGGTAGGCGAGCGCCTGGTTGGAGACCGACTCGGTCGCGCTCTCCTCCTCGTCTTCGTGTTCGGCGACCTCGATCGGCGAGGTGACCGCCGAGGTGCCACTCGGAGGCGTCGGACGCGCGGGCGTGGGAACCGGCGGCGGCACGAACGCGAGCACCGGTGTGGCGAGCGGAGGTGGTAGGAAGAACGGCAGCGGCGGCGGCAGGGCCGGACGCACGGCCGCGGGCGGGATCACGACGGTCGGTGGCGGCGGCAGCGGCACGGGGGCAGGCGCGGGCGCGGGCCCGGCGGGTGCGGGTGCAGGCGCGGGCGCGGGCGGTGGCGCGGGGGCAGCGGCGCTCTGGGCTGCGACGGGCAGGTGTTTCAGCGGCACCGTGCCACACGGCTCGCGCACGCTGCCGGCCTGCACGGTCACCGGCAGCGAGGAGGACAGCCCGCCCGCGTCGATCGTGACGATCGTCGTGCCCGCGTTGTAGGCGCAGAACAGAGCGGACTGCGCGCCGTGCAGGACTTCGCCGTCTTCGTTGACCTCCTCGCCATTCCCGTTCACTTCGAACTGCCCGCCGCGAGTCAGTTCGCCCTTGGCGTTCCGCGGTTCGTCGCGGACCGGTTCGCCTTTGGCGTTCTGCAGCGGCGTGGCGTGGGGGTCGGTCGCGGCGAGGTTTTCCTCGACGAAGCCGCCGATATCCGGGTTCGAGGAGGTGAACGTGTATTCGGGGAAGATGCCGTTCGCGCACTCAGTTCCAATGCAGCTGGAGGGGATTGGGATGTAGGGGTCGGTGGTGCGGTTGTTGGTCTCGTTGCGCGCCTGGTTGCCGGCGCGGGGCCGGCGCGCGAGCGCGGCGAACAGGGCGGTGTCGCTGCGGCGCAGTAGCGTCCCGTTCTGGGCTTCCAGCGCGAGTTCGCCGACGTTGGGGATCAACCGCGCGGTGACTTCGGCGACGTTAGTCGCGTGGTTCCAGTTTTTGAAGTTGACCTGCCCCAGCAGGAAGCCGCTCGCGCCGAGGAAGTCGCCGCTGCTCTCGGCCGTGAAGTTGAGATATCCGAGCGTGCCCGAGCCGAATGTGGGTACCGCTTCGGCGCCCCGCAGCGGTTCGGCGACGTTCCGTTCGGGCGAGTCGTAGAAGTAGGCGGACGCGTACGCGTCGCCGCCGGCACCACCGAGGATCCGCGCGACCGCTTCCGCGGGAGCGGTGGAGGCGTTCTTTGCCGCGATCTGCGCGTTGAGGTCGGCGTTGCCGATCACGATCGCGGGCTCGGTGGCACGCTTGGCTTCTTCCAGCTGGCCCTCGAGCCACGCCTGCTGGGTCGCGCCGACTTCGGCGCTGTCGTCGAGCACGATCACGCGCACCGAGCCGGCCGGACCGCCGGAGCTCAGCGCGTAGTAGCCGGCCTGACATCCCGGCGTGGCCGCGCAACTCGCCCTTTCGCTCGGCCCTCCCGCCGGGGCGAGATGCGCGAGTGCCGGCGCCGTGCCGAACGGTTCGGAGAACCCGCTGAACTGTTCCTCGAACAGTTCCTCGTCACGCGCGATGTCGAGTTCCCACGGCGACACAGCGGCGAACGTGGGAATCGGGCTCGCCCCCAGCAGCTGGGCGTAGCGGTTGAGCTCGCGCGCGTACGGGACCGGCTGCGTCGCCGGCCCGGCGGTTGCGCCGGTGGTGACGCGCGGGCCGGTGTAGAAGAACGCCCGCACGCCGGGGATCTTGCCGGCGTGTTCGAGCGCCGCGGACAGCCACACGTCCGGGCCGATCCGGGCGTTGGCCCGATCCGCGCAGGGCGCCGCGCACTGGGCGTTGCCGCCGATCGCGAACGTCGCTTCGCTCGGGCTGCTCGACACCCGCGACGTGCCGACGCCCGGGGGCGCGACCCCGTCGGCCGGGTAGCGGTCGACATCGGCGGTGTCGAGCACGCCGCCATGGCTTTCGCCCGGCGGTTCGACGAACCCGCCGATCGCCCATCCCTGTGAGCCCGTCGGGTCCGTCAGCACCGCCGCCACCGGGTCGGGCTGGTAGACGGTGTCGTAGAAGGCGTACTTCCCCGGCGGTTCGCGGACGTTGTTCAGTTCGTGCTCCTCGTCGCTCCAGCCGCTCGCGGTCTGCCGGATCACGCCACGTTCTGGGTTTTCGTCGAGCGGGTATGCCTCGAGCAGGGTCGGCGGGAACCCCGGCGCGGATTTGGGTTCGCTGTCGACCGCGTAGGTGTCGGGCGCGCTGCCGGCCGCGATCGCGCGCAGCGCGCCGCCTTCGCGGAAGAGGGCCAGCGAGCCCGGTTCGCCGCCGCCGGGAAAGGGGGTCGGCGTCGGCTGCCAGGGCGCTCCCCCCCCTTCGCGCTCGTACACCGAGCCCGAGGCCGCGAACGCCGCGCCGCCGTCGGGCAGCCCCGCGACCGCCCAGGGCACGTTCGAGCCCATCGACGCGGCCGCGCCTTCGTCGACGTGCCAGCCCGAGCCGTCGTTGACGATCAGACCGCCTTCGTAGCGGTTGACCGAAGGGTCGGGCAACCGCCGGTAGGCGACGATCGCCTCCGATCCGGCGAACGCGATCGAGGTGAAGCTGGCTCCCCGCGCCTGCGGCGGAATCGCTTCTTCGGGTTCCTGCGTCCAGGTCTTACCGTAGCGCAGCAGCACGCCGTCTTCTTTTTCTTCGCTGTTTACCTTGTTGGCGAGGCTCGGCGACCCGACCGCATATCCGCGCGCCGGTTCGTTGGGGTCGAAGGCGATGCCGAGTAGGTTGCCGCGGAAGTCGATCGGCGTCGCCGGGTCTTTTTCCCACAGGCCCGTTTCCGCCCGCCACAGCCACATTTCCCCTTGGTCGCCGACCGCGTAGATCCGTTTGGGCGTCGGCCAGGCGACCGCGCGCAGACGCGGCGTCTCCACCTTCTCGCCCGGGCCGAACAGGCTTTCGGGCAGCCAGCCCTTGCCCGGCTCATAGCGCGCGACCTCGCCCTGGTCGCCGACGGCGAGCGCTTCGCTCGAGAGCGCTCCGATCGGGACGCCGGGCTGCGGTGCGATCGCGACCAGCGTGTGGCGGAACGACACCGGCCAGGGCGCGAGCCGGGTCGGGGCGGGGTTGAGCGTCAGGTGGACCGGCAGCCGCGCCTGTCCCAGCCAGCCCTCGCGCGGGTCCGAGAAGGCAGCGCCGTAGGTGCCGCCGACGTCGCCGGGAGCTTCCGCGCCGCCGAGCGCGAGCACCCGCTTGAATTCCTCGCCTTCCAGGCGCAGGCTCACCCCGTCGGGCAGTCCGGCGATCACGCGTTCGCCGAGACCTTCGGTGCTCGCCGAATTGGCCCATGCGATGCTGCGCGACGGGCCGGT
>Ga0302324_100012344_pt1 | contig 17431 bp, 14 predicted proteins | sample Palsa_T0_1_FD_201949 | JGI IMG/M metagenome (GOLD analysis project Ga0302324, IMG submission 201949) | Peat permafrost microbial communities from Stordalen Mire near Abisko, Sweden - Palsa_T0_1 | ecosystem: Environmental > Terrestrial > Soil > Palsa > Peat permafrost | place: Sweden: Abisko...
TGGATCTGTTATCCAACACCGCCGCCATGCTTTTTGGGGGCGTGGCGCCCGGTTGGCAGCGGGTGCAGGCGATCTGCGATTGGGTGCACCACAATGTCACTTTCGGTTATCAGTTTGCCAGCCCGACAAAGACCGCGCTCGACGTCTACCGGGACCGGACCGGCGTGTGCCGCGACTATCAGCACCTAGCGATTACTTTCTGCCGGTCGCTGAATATTCCAGCGCGGTATGCCACTGGATATCTGGGAGACATCTGCGTGCCGCCGACCAGCGCGGTCATGGACTTCAGCGCATGGTTCGAAGTTTATCTGGAAGGCCGCTGGTGGACTTTCGACGCGCGGAATAATGAGCCGCGCGTGGGGCGCGTTCTGATGGCCACGGGGCGCGACGCCACGGATGTCGCCATCACCACGTCTTTTGGCGATGCCCGGCTGGTGCATTTCGAGGTTACTACGGATGAGGTGATTGCCCCTTTGGAAACCGTCGGGATTTGAGAGAGATCGCGGCCCAGAATAATTCGGAATGGGGTAGTGGGTCAGTTTGGGTTTGGAGGGCGGGCAATTCTGCCCGCAGCCGGCTTTCAGCCGGCTCTGGCCGCCTAAAAGGCGGCTGCGGCCAAGATTGGCCGCCCTCCAATTCCAAATTGACCCACTACCAAAAGGTCTCTAACCGCCATCTGGTCAGCCGCCGGTTCCTGGAGAGGCTTAACGGAATAACTGCGGCGCAAACTCGTTCAAATAGTTGCGCCAGTTGATCCAGGTGTGACCGCCGGGGCTCTCGTGGAATTCCGGCGCAAAGCCGTGCTTTTTCAGCATTTCGATGGTCGCTTTGGTGGTTGGCATCAGGCGATCGTCGGCGCCCGTGCCGAACCACAAAAGTTTCAGTCCCGGTTTCAGAGCGTCGTTGCTCAGCATATCGGCATGCACGGATTCCCAGTCGGGCGAAGTGTTGGGCGGCGAAAAACGGAAGACACCGGCGCTGAAGACGCCGACGTATGCGAACCGGTCCAGGTGCGACATCGAGATGTTTAACGATTGCCCGCCACCCATGGAAAGGCCGGCGATAGCCGTGTGCGGGCGATCGGTCAACACCCTGTAATTCTTCTCTACGTAGGGCATGATGTCGTTCACGAAATCGTCGGCGAACTCGTCGCGCACGGGGCGGGCCGCGCCCGGCGCAGGAGGATTGGCCGAAGTATGACCTGCCGGCATCACCACGATCATCGGCTGGGCCTTCTTCGCGGCAATGAGATTGTCCAGGATGAATCCCGCGCGCCCCACCGAAGTCCACGAATCGTCGCTGTCGCCGGAACCGTGCAGCAGGTAGAAGACGGGATACTTACCGGCACCCAAATCGTATCCTGGCGGCGTGTAGACGTGCATGCGCCGGTGGCGCCCCAGAGCCGTGGAGTAGTATGTCACCGCGGCTACCGGGCCGTGCGGCACGTTGGCAGTCTCCATGAAGCCGGCGCCCGGAATGTAGACCAGGCTCCAGGCTGTGCTGTTGGATTCATTCACCGCGGGATTGTGCGGATCGATGGTGGCGACGGCATCCACCATGAACACGTAGCGATAGGCGCCGGGTTCGACGGGTCCGACGGTGGCCGACCAGACGCCATTGTCGTCCTTCGAAAACGCCGGGCCTTCGTGAGGCAGCCCTTGGATGTCGCTGGCGCGCAGGCCGAGCGTTTTGGCCTGGGGCGCGAGGATGCGGAATACGATCTTGCGGTCCGGCGACACTTCGGGCGAGACCACCTGCGGCGGCGGTTGCTGGGCGTGCGCGATACACGCGGCGAGGATGGCTATCCAAAACCTTGGTTTCATCATTTCTCCTTAGGGCGTTTCCCAGGCTCCCGATTCCGCCGAACGGAACAGCGCATCGATGACCGCCATATTGCGCACCGCGTCATCGAGCGGCACGGGCACCTCGCCCTCGCCGCGTATGGCCTGCGAGAAGACATCGCCCTGAATCGTGTACTGGTCGCAGACGGGGAGGGCTTCGGTTTGAATGCCTGCGCCGAACAGGTCGGAGCCGTCGTCCACAAAGATACGGCAAGGCCGGTCGGGCGGCGCGTTGAACGGGATTTCGATTTCGATACGGCCTTTGGTTCCGAAGAAGTGCATGCGCTGATAGGGGACCAGTTGGGTGCCGCAGGTGAAGGCCGACGGCCCCGATGGAAAGTCCAGTATGCCGGAAGCCAGCCGGTCGATATGCATATCGGGGTCGCGCTCGACCAGGGCCATCACGCGGCGGGGTTCCTCGCCGAAGATGAAGCGGGAAGTGTTGATCGGATAGCAGCCAATGTCCAGCAGCGCGCCGCCCCCCGCAGCGACCACATTGCGGATATTGGCGGGATCGCGATTGAAGTAGCTGAAGAAGCCTTGGATGGCGTGGAGATCCCCGATGTGGCCGGCGCGGATCAACTCGCGGGTTCGCAGCCACTGCGGATGCGTGCGCACCATGAAAGCCTCACCCATCTTCACGCCTGCACGGATCTGCGCCCGCTGGAGCTGGCGGGCTTCGGCGGCATTGAGGACCAGCGGTTTCTCGCAGAGCACGTGCTTGCCGGCTTGGGCGCAACGCACCGACCACAGCACGTGCAGATGATTCGGCAGCGGGTTGTAGACCGCCTCGATTTCCGGATCGGCCAGCAGTTCTTCGTACGAACCGTAGGCTTTTGGGATACCGAGATCGCGCGCCGCCTGCTGCGCCTTCACCAGATCGCGGGAAGCGATGGCGGCGATTTCGGACCATGCGCCGCGCTGCATGGCGGGGATCACTTTCTTGAGGGCAATATCGGCAGCGCCGAGGACGCCCCAGCGGACTTTGCGGATCATGTGACCTCCAACGGTACACGATACCAACATTTCAGAGCGCCGCATGGGATATTGGTCGTGATTGGGCGAAGGACGACAACGCATTGTAGTGCTGGTGGGCTTGCCCGGATCGGGCAAATCCACGTGGCTGGAGCGGCAGGGACTCGCGGCGATTTCATCCGACTGGATCCGCGGGGTGCTCGCCGACGATCCCACCGACCAGACGATTCATGCGCGCGTGTTCCTGACCATGCGCTACCTGCTGCGGCACAGGTTGGCGATCGGCCGTCCGGTATCTTACGTGGATGCGACGCACCTCACGCCTGACGAGCGGCGGCCGTACATACAGATTGCGGGATGGTACGGCTGCGACGCGGAGGCGCTCTATTTCGATGTGCCGTTGGAAGTTTGCCGCGAACGGAATCTGCGCCGCAACCGCGTGGTGCCGGATGAGGCGTTAGAGCGCATGGCGGCCAAATTGGTGCCGCCGGGGTTAGCGGAAGGGTTTGTCAGGATTTCAGTGGTGCGCTAGCCCGAGGCGAGCTACGCTCGCCATTTCATTGGGGCAAGTAGATGCCGACTGCAGTGTCGACGGGCAAGCCGGACTACGCCGCCAAGCTGAGAGCGTAATGGCACATACTTTTTGCAAATCTGCGATTCTGCGTTCACCGTGGGGCGGCCAATCGTGGCCGCAGCCGCCTTTTTAGGCGGCCGGAGCCGGCTGGCCTGTGGCTGGCAGCCAAGATCTTTGTTTTCAATAACGGCGCATTCTGCCAGCCGCAGGATTTTCAATCCGGCGCAGCCGGAGGTCGGGCTGAAAGCCGGCTGCGGGCAGAACTGCCCGCCCCACGGTGCAAAAATACGTGGCATTGCGCTGAGAGCGTGCGCCGCGTCAGGTTTCGCAAAATGTCCAAACTCCAGGCCGCCTTTCAGCCGCCCCACTCGGGCTAGCCCGCGGCGACTGCAAGAGTGCAGTCGCGGCACGCAGGAATGCGTGCGCCATATCGGCTATTGGACGGTGAAGCCGTTTGGCAGGACGGCTTCCTCCGCACCGGTGATCGCTACGATGGACACGGGGCCAGGCACGAAGGTTGCGTCCACGGCGATTTGCACGGTGAGGCTGATGGCGCTGGCGACGGTCACGTTGGATGGCGCGATGCCCGGCGGCAAAACCACCTGCGTGGTGCCTTGCGCAAAATGCGTGTTGAGTCCCGTCAAAGTGACCGTCGCCGTAAAGCCCGCCTCAGCCGCATTGGGCGCTTCGGCGGCGATCACCGGCGTACCGGCCGCCAGAAACTGGTTCAGCAGACCGGTGACGATGAAGACGGACATTTGCCCACGCGGCAGCGTGTCGTTGGGACAGTACAGGCTCGGCGCGCAGCCGGCCGTGATGCCGATTTGCGCCATCTTCTGGACGAACGGAAAATACAGGTTGGATGGCGGCACGTCGGTGAAATACGGCGTGGATGGATAGGTGTACGGCGTGGTTTCGTAGCGGGCGCGGATGATGAAAGCGGCCATTTCGGCGCGGGTGACGGCATCGGTGGGGCAGAACAGCGTGGCGGAGCAACCGTCGGTGATGCCCAGGTCGCGCAGCTTCTGGATGAACTTGAAGAACGAGCTAGTGGGTGGCACGTCGGTAAAGTAAGGTGTGGTCGTGTAAGTGAAACTGTCGCCTTCGATGGCGGTCACAATGAAAACGGCCATTTCCTCCCGGGTAACTGTATCGTTGGGGCAGAAATCCGGCGGGTTAGTGGAGCATCCGGCCGTAATGCCGCTGGTTGACAGGACATCGGTGAAATCGAAGTAATACGCGGAGGGGGGTACATCGGCGAAGATCTGGGTGCTGGCGCGCTCGGTGACAGAGACGGTTTCGCCGCCGACGATAAGGGCGCCGGTGCGGTCGGCTCCGGAGGTATTGGCGGATACTGTGAAGCTCACAGTTCCATTGCCCGTGCCAGTGGCGCCGGATGTGATCGTGATGAAGCCGCCGGCGGAGGAGGTCCATGAGCAGCCTGGCGAATTGGCGATGACGTTCACGGCGGATGCCTGGCTGGTGGCATCCAGATAGATCGCGGAGGGGCTGAAGGTGAGCTCACAGACAATCACCTGTAACGGGTAGCTGGGCGGGGATGCCTGAGTGAGCGTGTCACCGTTGTAAGTGGCTGTAAGATTGTGAGTCCCGGGTGAAAGAGTAGCTGTAAAGGTGGCGGTACTGTTAGTCAGGTTCGAGTTACCCAGTAACGTGCCGCCGTCCTTGAAGGAGACGGTGCCGGTAGGGATGGCATATCCGTCGGTGCTTAGATTAGCGGTCAGTGGCACAGACTGGCCTGCCGGAACCGGATTCATTGCCGTAGTGCTTAAATAAATAGAAGTGGGCGCCAGCGATCCCAGTAACACACTGATGGGCCCGTCACCGGAGTAAGCCGAGATGCCGACGAGGTCTGCCCGGCCATCCGCGTTAAAGTCGGCGGCTACCGGCGAGTAGATTCCCTGGCCCGGAGGCGTGCTGGACGCCGCTGTGAACCCGCCGCTGCCATTACCTAACATCATCATCACCTGGGTAAAAATGTTGTTGTCGATATAGAGGGCGAGGTCCAGGTTACCATCGCCGTTGAAGTCCGCGGCTGCCAGCGAGATGGGTGGATAGATTGAGGGGATTGGGCTACTAGGCCCGGCAGTGAACCCGCCGTTGCCGTCGCCCAGCCACACCGTCACGGCTTGGTATACGACCGCGGCGAAGTCGAGCTTGCCGTCGCCGTTGAAGTCTCCCAGCGCTGCAAAATAAGTTCCGGAGGCAAAGGGGCTGCCGGGCGCCGTTTGGAATCCCCCGTGGCCGTCGCCCAAGAGTATCGTGAGGCTACCATTGAAGACTGCGATGTCCGGCTTGCCATCGCCATTGAAGTCCGCCGCCCAGACAGTGGGCACCGACGCTCCACTGCCGATGCTGACCGGGCTGCCAGGTGCCGGCGCGAAACCTCCGTAGCCATCTCCTAAGAGCACCGTCACCCCACAGCAGGGTTGGCCTGCAAAAGCATTGTTGCCAATAGCCAGGTCCAGATTCCCATCGCCGTTGAAGTCCGCCACAGCGATGGAAACAGGATCATACCCAGCCGGATAGGGTCCGCCGGATACAGGGGTGAAGCCGCCTTGCCCGTCACCAAGCCAGACCAGCACCCATCCTGAAGCGCCGAAAGTGACGATGGCAAAGTCCAGGTTGCCGTCGCCATTGAAGTCTCCCACGGCGGGAGGAACGGACGATCCGCTGGCGGGAAGTTGGGTGGTGAACCCCGGGGTGAATCCGCCGCTTCCGTTTCCCAGCAAGACGGTGACCGCGCTGCCAGTGTTCGCTAGGATATCCAGCTTACCATCCCCATTGAAATCCCCCAGAGCCAGCGACTCAGCGGTCGAAAACGGGCTGCCGGGCGCCAGCGTGAACCCGCCCGCCGGATTCGCTATGCTGAGCTGTACCGAAGTTACGCCGCTAGAGTAACCGGGCGCGCTAAACTGGATCGTGCCTTGATAGCTACCCGCTGCCAAAGTGCCCGGCGCGACGGATACGGTAACCGTAGACGGGCCGCTGGTCGATCCCGTAGACGGAGTCACCGAGAGCCAGTTCTGATTCGAAGTTGCCGTGTAAGTGGCGGCGGGCCCGGATTGCGGAGTGACTGTCACGGCGATGCCCGGAGGCGCGGCTTGTCCCGCCCCTGCATAGAATTGCAGTTCCGCGGGATTGGCGACGAGCGATGGCATCGTGTTCAGCAGCACCGTCAAATCGCGCGTTCCGAGATTGGCAGTGACAAGATCGGGTTTGCCGTCACGATTGAAGTCCGCTACCGCCAGAGAGACCGGCTGCGTGCCGGTGGCGAAGGACGCGCTGGACATCGCCGCGAACGCACCGCGTCCATCTCCCACCAACACCCTTACTGCGTTGCCATTCAGGCTGGCGACCGCCAGATCCAGGTGGCCGTCTCCGTTGAAGTCCGCGGCGGCCAGTGAAGAGGGTTGCGTGCCAGCCGCAAACGGGCTGCCTGGCGCTGGGGTGAATCCTCCGCTGCCATTTCCCAACAACACCGTCAGGTTATTGCTGCCAAAGTTAGCGACGGCGAGATCCAGCTTGCCATCACCGTTCAAGTCACCTGTGGCAAATGTGTAAGGACCCGTTCCCGGCGTGAACGGGCTGGCGGGACCTACGGTGAACCCGCCGTTGCCCTGGCCCAGATATACCGTGATGGATGAGATACCGTTGTCGAGCAGCGCGAGATCCGAGCGGCCATCGCCATTGAAATCTCCCACCGCGACATAACTGGCCGGGAAAGGACTGCCGGAAGCCGGTGAGAATCCACCCGTGCCATCGCCCAGCATCACGTAGACGAGGCCGGCGCTGGTGCCGATGGCCAGATCCGGCTTGCGATCGCCATTGAAGTCGCCGGCGGCAACTGTTAGTGGGCTGTAAGTCGCGGATCCGATGGGGATGGGACTGCCTACCGCGGGTGTGAATGCGCCGTTGCCATTGCCGAGCAATATAGTCACGCTGGCGCTGTTGGCGACGGCGAGGTCGAGCTTGCCATCGCCGTTGAAGTCCGCCACCGCGATAGACAAGGGCGCCGATCCGACCGCGATGGGGCTGCCGGGCGCGGGCGCGAATCCGCCGGTGCCGTTGCCTAACAGTACCGTAACTGTGTTGGAATCCCGGTTAGCTACGGCGAGATCCGGGATTCCGTCGCCGTTGAAGTCCCCCACGGCGACTGAGTCAGGCGCCGTTCCCGCCGCGAAAGGACTGCTGGGCGCGGGCGCGAACTGCGCCAGCGCGGGGCCTGTCAGACACAGGAGCAGAGCAAGCTGGGTGCGCTTCACTTTGTGACTCTAGCTCATTATAGCGCCGGGTGGGTCCGCTGCTTACGGATAGGGTACTATGGCGGCCGCGGATGGATAGGTTGGGCTTGTGTACAATGATTTGGGGAGCGCAATGCCATGGGGGGAAAGTTGAAGTCCTGGCCGCTTCTTCTCGCCGCATGCCTGGTCGCCTCGGCGGACGAACCGTCCTGGAGGAACAAACCAGTCGAGCAGTGGGACAAGGAAGACGCGAAGCAAGTGCTGACGGATTCGCCATGGGTGAAGAGCGTCGCGCTGCAGCGGGTGCGCGATTTGAGCCCGGATGAGCGCAGGGCGGGCGGGGACATGCAGGCGGGTATAGGCAAAGGCGTGGGACTCGCGGGAATCGGCATGTTTGGCGCCAGGCGGCAGGCCGAGGCCTTGGCGCGCGCCCGCGCGAAGCCCGATCCTGGGACGGTTGTGGTGCGGTGGGAAAGCGCCCGTCCGGTGCGCGCCGCGGAGCGGCAGTTGCGCGATACCGAGGCTCCCGCGGTGGACAGCGCATACTACGCGATTGCCGTTTACGATATGCCTACGCCGGTGCGGTGGAATCTGGCGCGGGAGGTGAAGGGCGTCGCGGTTCTGAAACGCGACAAGAAGAAGGATCTGAAGCCATCGGGGGTGGTGATTCTGCGAAAAGACGGCGGGCTGGCCACGGTGGTTTACTTGTTTCGACGCTCGGTGGAGATCGCCAAGCGGGATGGAAACGTCGCGTTCTCAGCGCAGATCGGCCGATTGTTTGTCAGCCGGATGTTCTCCACTAAGGAGATGCGGATTCAAGGCCAGTTGGAGCTTTGAGCAGGCAGGCGCACCCAAAGCCGCGCGCTACCCCCTACGCCTGGCGCGCCTGCTGCGCTCCGCCGCACGCACCTGCCGTTCGTCCATGCCGAAGTAATGCGCCACTTCGTGCCAAACGGTATCGTCCACCATCTGCTGAAGGTGCGCCTCGCCGCGGGCCAGCCGTTCATGCGGGCCTTGGAAGATGGTGATGCGGTCCGGCATCGCAAAGCTCTGGAAGACGCTCCGCTCCGTCAGCGGACGGCCTTGATACAGGCCCAGCAGCGTGCCTCCCGGACCCACTCCGGCTTGCGCCAGTTGCGCGGCCGACGGCTCGGGCTCCACCATGACCGCGACATTCTGCAATCGCTTGCGAAACTGGCTGGGAATCCGCGCATAGGCGCCCTGCACCAGTTTGTCGAATTCATCCGGACTCATCCCTCCTGCTATTCTACTGTCCATGCGCTCTCTCATACATCGAAGCCAGCGTCGCCCGCTTGGTGCTCTGCTTTTCGGCTGCCTCCTGTTTGCGGCAGCCGGCTGTAGCCGCTCCCATACCATCAGCACCGCGGACGGAAAGGTCAGCTACGACCAAAAAGGAAAAGATGCCGGTACTGTCACCGTAACCGGCAAAGACGGCAAAACCGCCACCATGACCTTCAACGAGAACAAGGTGCCCGGCGATTACCCGAAGGATGTGCCCATCTACAGCCCGTCTAAGGTAGTGATGGCGCAGTCGGTCTCCGACCAGAACGCCCACAATCTGATGCTGGAATCCCAGGACGCCGTCGATAAGATCGTGGACTTCTACAAGAAGGGTCTGGACGACAACGGTTGGAAGACCGAATCCACCATGACCACCGCGCAACTGACCATTCTCACCGCCAACAAGGAGAAGAGACAGGTAGTACTGCAGATCACCGACAGCGGCGGCAAGCGCAGCATCATGCAGGTGGTCTCGGACAAGACATAGTGGCTGAGCACTCGCGGCGTGTAGTCATCGCCATCGACGGGCCCGCCGGCGCGGGCAAGAGCACTATGGCGCGCCGCCTGGCCGCCCGGCTGGGCTTCACCTACATCGACTCCGGCGCCATGTACCGTGCCGTGGCGCTGTGGGCCATGCGCCAAAACGCCGATACCGCCGACATGCACCGCATGGAACAACTGGCGCGCGCCGCCGATATCGAGCTACGGCCGGCGGGGCAGCTCGTGCTGCTGAACGGCGAGGATGTCACCGCGGCTATCCGCTCGGCCGAAGTGGGCAAGCAGGCCTCGGTGGTGGCCGCCATTCCCGGCGTGCGCCGAGCCCTGGTGGAGAAGCAGCGCGCACTGGGAGCGCGCACCAGCGTGGTGATGGAAGGGCGCGACATCGGCACCGTGGTGTTTCCCGACGCGGACGTGAAGGTGTTTCTGGACGCCGACCCCGGCGAGCGCGTCAACCGCCGCCTACGCGATTTTCGCGATCGGGGCGAAGCGGCGCCGCCCGAATCTATCGCCGCGCAAATCATGGAGCGCGACCAGCGCGACCGCACCCGCGCGGAAGCGCCGCTGACCCAGGCGCCCGACGCCGTCTACATCGATTCCACCGGCCTTTCCCCCGACCAGGTAGAGGAGGAGATTTTGAAGCTGGTGCGGGCACGTATTACCAACGGAAAGGATTTCAGTTGAACGATCTACTGGTCATGAAGTTCGGCGGCACCAGCGTGGGTTCGGCCGAACGCATGCGCATCGCCGCCGCCATCGCCGCGGAGCAAATGGCGCGCCGGCCGGTCGCCATCGTAGTTTCGGCCATGTCCAAAATCACCGACCTGCTGCTCGATACTTTGCGCCGCGCCGAAGCCGGCGACCAAATCGCGCTGAAGGCCAATGTCGACCAATTGCGCGAACGGCACATCGCCACCTGCCGCGAATTGCTGCCGCCGGACCGGCATGCGGAAGCCGAAGGCGGCATCGCCCACCTGATCGCCGAATTCGAGCGCATCGCCGGCGGTATGTTGATGCTCGGCGAAATGCCGCCGCGCTCCGTGGATGAAGCCGTGGCCATCGGCGAGCGGCTCTCCGCACTGCTCATCGCGGCGTACTTGAACACCCAGGACGCACCCGCCGAAGCCGTCAACGCGGCGGAGATCGTGGTCACGGATGCGGTCTTCGGGAACGCTTCGCCGCTGATGGAACCGACCCGCCACAAGGCCCGCGCGCGCCTGCTGCCGCTGCTGGAGCGCGGTGTGCTGCCCGTGGTGACCGGCTTCAACGGCGCCACCGCCGATGGCCGCCCCACCACCCTGGGTCGCGGCGGCTCGGATTTCTCGGCGTCGATTCTTTCCGCCGCCCTGGACGCTTCCGAGCTCTGGATCTGGACCGACGTGGATGGCATCATGAGCGCCGATCCGCGCCTGGTGGCCAATGCCGCCGTGCTCGATGAAGTGACCTACGCGGAGGCCGCGGAGCTGGCCTACAACGGCGCCAAGGTGCTGCATCCGCGCACGCTGGCGCCGCTGATCGAGAAAAAAATTCCGGTCTGGAGCAAGAACAGCTTCGCGCCGGAAAAGCCCGGTACGCGCATCGTGTCGGCCATCACAGCGGCTACCGGCGCGCGGGCCGTGACGTCGCTGGCGCGCGTGGCGCTCATCTCCATCGAGCCGGCTAGCCCGGAGTTAAGCGGCGCACACGTGATGGCGCGCGCGCTCGATGCCCTGGACCGCGCCAACGTGGAAGTGCTGGTGTTTTCCAGCTCCAGCTACCGCCAGAACTTCTGCTTCCTGGTGCGCACGGAGGAGTTGGAGAAGAGCCGGCGGGCGCTCGAATCGGCTCTGGCACTGGAGTTGGCGCACGATTACGTGCATCCCATCCAGGTGGATGAAAAAGTGGGGCTGCTGGCCATCGTGGGCGAAGGCATGCAAGGCAAGCCGGGCGTCGCCGGGCGCATCTTCACGGCTATTTCGCGGGAGAAGGTGAATATCATCGCCATCGCGCAGGGATCGAGTGAGTTGACCATTGCGATTGTGGTGAGCCGCGACGGATTGGATAAGGCGGTGCGCGCGGTGCACGCGGAGTGCGGCATGGGGCGGTGAAGTGATGTCGGTTGAACCTACCATCGGCCAATTCCTCGCGGGTATTCTTCCGAGACTGCAAAATGACACCAAGTTTCCGTCCTGGCCGCCCGATCTTTTCGCGCTCAGCCTCGCGTTATTGAAGCGGACGGGAGCATACACTCGAGTCCTTCAAGACTGGCCCCCGGACAGGGATAACGAGGACACGCTTGAGAACCGGACGTCCAGAATACGTCGGTTGGGTGGGGACTGGCGAACGGCGATTCGGTTAGGGCAAAAGGAACAATTCAATGTCTTAAACGAGGAATGGGAAGCACTCTGCCGTTCATTCGACCGGCCGCTCTCTGCGGTGCGGAGTCGCTTGCTGTGCGAAGCTGTAATGAAGCTGGTAGCGGTCGCGGATGAAGCATCAGAGGGAGTCGGCGCTCCAGAAGATATTGAAGAAGACGACTTTTTTCTGCGGGCGACGCGCGCCTTTCTGATAGATTACGCCAGCGCCTGTTGTGATATCGACCCTGCGATACTACGGGTCCTTCCGCGCATGCACACCCCGCAGAATGGCCTCACTGATCGATCGCTCTCTCTGTACCTGTCTCTATGCGATGCGAGCCAAGTGGCGCCGCAATGGCTTTCCACTCCGTTCCTCGGACACAACTCGATCAACCTGCTTCTGATCCCGCGGCCCAATGAAGTGCTCGTCAGTCAATTTCGGGACGTAACGGACTCTGCGACGGCCGAACTACCCGAAGACTTCGGTTTTTTCACTTACGACCTCTTGGGGTATGACGAGGACTTCATTGGACGTGTCGAGGCTTTGTACGGCGAAGCCAAGCGCAAGTTGGGGAGGATCGACGGCGTAGTTCTGCCGGAGTTGGCGATTACCGATCGGCAGTTTCGAGACCTCAGGTCCAAACTGCCCACGGACTGTTTCCTTGTGGCCGGAGTGGGCCGCAGCGCAGACGCCGGTAAGCGTGGGGTAAACGAAGTGCGGCTTGGATTTCCGCCGCTGGACGACCTCGCTCAGAAGAAGCACCATCCTTGGAAACTCAACGAAGCCCAAGTCGTTCAATACGGCTTGGGTGGCGTACTGACGCCATCTCGCGACTGGTGGGAGTACACCGATTTCACGGACAGATGCCTTAATTTCGTCTCAATAAGCCAGGACATTGTAGTTTGCGCCTTGATTTGTGAGGACCTGGCTCGACCCGACCCAGTGGCGGATATTGTTCGCACAGTCGGCCCCAATCTCGTAATCGCGTTGCTCATGGATGGCCCCCAGACAAAAGAGCGGTGGGCCGCACGCTACGCGACAGTCCTGGCAGACGACCCCGGCTGTTCCGTTCTTGCGCTCACGAGCCTCGGTATGACGCGGCTTAGCCGACCGGACTCCGGACTGAGCCGTTCACGCGTGGCGGCGCTTTGGAAGGACGCGTTCAAGGGCGCGACCGAGATTGAGTTACCCGAAGGACATGAAGCCGTGGCAGTCTCACTATCGATCCGCTACCGTGAGGAGTTTACGGCCGATGGCCGGGGCGACGACAGCGCCGCGGCGTTCCCGATACTGGCCGGGGCGCACCCGATCGCGGACCCGAGGACTTCCAGAACGAGATAGAATTGAACGTATGGCGACCTGGAGCATGGTCCTGTTGACACCGCACGACTCATCAGTCTTAATGAGCCTGGTGCAGTACACTCGCGCAAGTGAAGAACGGCAGAAGGTTCTGGATAGCCTGCAGAAACCGGACGCCCGCATGGTCGCGGAAGCCTTCTTTGACTCGCAAAAATACGCCGAAGCCCCGGAAGACGTGCGTGCCACTGTCGACCACTTTCGCGCCTGGGTCGAAAACAACAAGCGCCGTCGCGCTCAGCGCGAAGCCCGCCGCCGGAGCCACGCGCGCTAGCCCCCTCTTGTTCCGCGTTTCGGCGTCGATTCTCTCCGTCGCCTTTCGACAGGCATGGCTTTATAATTCACTCATGATCGAAACGACCGCCCGCCTGACTTGCTTCCCGCTGCTCCTCGCTGCCCTGTGCGCCGCAGCCGATCCTGGACCGGTACCCCTCAATTCGTTGCAGTTGAACGGCCGCGCCTACCTGCTGAACGACGGTTACATCCGGCTGACACGCAATAGCAGCGAGGCCTCCAGTGCTTTTGTTCCTGCGCCTTTTACGCTGGGGCCAAACGATAGCTTCGGCGCTTTTTTTGTATATCGATCACAGCAGGAACTCGGCCAGTGCGTAGCCGATGGCCTCGCCTTTGTTGCGCAGAATACGTCGGCCGGACCGGCTTATCTGGGATCGGATGGCTCCGGCCTGGGATTCTTCACCGGCACGGCTTCACCGGCGATAGGCGTGACCTTCGACTATTACCCGAATCAAATTACCGGCACACCTGCGAATGCGGCTGCCATCGCGACACCCGCCGGAGTAGATCTGCTGTGGACCCCTCCCGTTCCGCCGGCGCTGTCCGGGCCGGATGAGGCCCGTTACGTGTGGGTGTCCTACCATAACCCGACCAAGGTCATCAAAGTGTTCTATAGCGCCACGCCCGCGGCGCCGTCTCTTCCTTTGCTGGAGATGACTTTGCCGGTCGATCTATCGACACTCTTCGGCGGGCAGGCTTATTTCGGAGTTACGGCAGGTACCGGGAGTTGTTATAGCCAGCAGTTCCTGTTGTATCTGGCGCTCGATGTCGTGAATAATCCATAAGTCGCCCGACTCAGCGCCACCTAACTGGCCAGCAAACCCACGAGTGCCGCCCCCAAAATCACCCACACAGTGGCATAGCGCGTAAATGCCAGGAACAACGCGCTGCCGGCCGCGATGCCGACCGCCACCGGACCTGTGAGTGCGTCGCGCGCCAGCGGAATCGTCGCGTCGATCACCAGCCCGGCCGCCGCCAGCGTCATGCACTGGATGGCGCTCTTCACCGCTGGACGGTCCGCGCGGCGGCCCAGATACCGCAGCATCGCGACGATCAGGAACGCCGGGGTTATGGCGGCCAACCATCCGGCGCAGGCGCCCGGCACGCCCGCAACGAAATAGCCCACACTCACCACCCACAACCCGTTGGGTCCCGGCGCGGTGCGTCCGGCGGCTACCGCGGCATTCAGTTGGCGGTCGGTCAGCACGCCATAGCGCTCCACCAGATCGTGCCGCACCACCGGCAGGGAGGTCACCCCGCTGAACGATGTGCAGGTGGCCTTCAGCAACAGAACGTAAAGCAAAAAAGCGTTCATGCGGTCTCCGGCGCCCGCCAGAAGAATCCCGCCAGCGCGGCCAGTCCCAGTATCTCGATGGGCGGCATGTGCCAGGCATAGGCGAGGTACGCGGACGCAGCCACCAGCACGATGGCGCGCAGCGCCCGCCGCCGGCGCAGGTGTGGACGCACCAGTTGCCAGGCGCTCACCGCCATCATGCCTACTGCCGCGGCCAACGTGCCCGCGATCGCCGCCATGGCGCGCGCGTTGTGCTGGAACGCCTGGTAACCCGCGGTCAGCAGCACGACAGCGACGGCCGAAGGCACGCTGGCGCCCAACACGGCCAGGATCGCGCCCGGCCAGCCTTTCAATTCCCACGCCGTGCCCGCGCAAAACGCCAGAATATTGGTGCCGGGCGTAATGCGCGCCAAGGCATACACCAGCCCATATTTCTCGGGCGTCAGCCAGCCGTGCCGCGCCACCAGCTCAGTCTGCAGAGCGGCCATGGTGGGGTCGCCGCCGCCGAAGGTCAGATTGCTCACGCGCGTGTAAATCAGAGACAGGCGCCGCAACGATGGTGGAGACATGCAGCTACTCTACCATTGCTCGTGAGGGCGCTTGTGCGGAGCGCTCCAGCGGGACTGCACGCGCACGGCGTATACTAAAAAACTTGGCACGGGATCTGCTTTACGCGCTCCGCGGCTTTCGCCATAACCCCACGTTCACGGTCGTGGCCATCGCTTCGCTGGCCCTCGGAATCGGCCTGAACACGGCCATGTTCAACTTAGTCGATGCCGTGCTGCTGCAGCCGCTGCCGGTGCGCGATCCCGCGCGCCTAGTCTCGCTGTATACGATGGACCATGCCAGCCCCGGCTTCCTCTACTGCTCCTATCCAAACTTCAAGGACTACCGCGATCGCAATACCGTCTTCTCCGGCTTGGTACTCTTCTCCACCATTCCAGTTACGCTCACCGGCGAGGCCGATCCGCAGGATCTCACCGGGCAGCTCGTTTCGGGCGACTACTTCGACGTGCTCGGCGTGAAAGCTGTGCTGGGCCGCACTTTCCTGCCGGAGGAGGACCGGGTCCCCGGCGCGCGGCCGGTGGTGGTAATCAGCTACGGCTTTTGGACACGCAAATTCGGAGCGAGCCGTAGCGCGGCCGGCGCCACCATCAGCCTGAATAACCGGCCTTACACCGTCGTGGGAGTGGCTCCCAGGGAATTTCGCGGTACCAATGCGCTGGTGAATACGGACCTGTGGGTCCCCATGATGATGTATCGGCAGATCTATCCCATGGCCGACTGGGTCGAGCATCGCAGGGCGCTAATCTTCCCCGTTGCCGGCAGGTTGAAGGACGGCGTCAGCCGGCAGCAGGCGCAAGACAACATGAAAACCCTGGCTGCCCAGCTCGCGCGCGAATATCCGGCCGACAACCAGGGCCGCACGGTGGCGCTGATCCCCCTGGCCGAATCCCTGATTCAACCCGATTCCCGCAGCGGCTTCGTGCTGGTGGGTAGCGTGGCGCTGGGCGTCAGCGGACTGGTGCTGCTGATCGCCTGCGCCAACGTGGCCAACCTGCTGCTGGTGCGCGCGGCGGGCCGCCGCAAGGAGATGGCTCTGCGCATGGCGCTGGGAGTGGGACGCTGGCGTTTGATTCGCCAATTGCTGACCGAGAGCGCCCTGCTGTCGCTGGCGGGAGGCGCCGCGGCTCTGCTGTTGGGCCGTTGGGCGCGCGATCTGCTGTGGACCTTCCGGCCGCCTTGGATGTTGAGCGGCGATGCGGGCCTGAGCCTGGATGGCCGTGTGCTCGCGTTTACCGTGCTGCTGGCGGTGCTGGCCACAGCGGTCTCTGGCCTAGCCCCTGCCCTAAGCGCTACGCGCACCGATCTCGCCAACGAACTGCGTGAGCGCCGCAGTCCGTGGACCCGCGCAGGCCACCGCGTGAATCTGCGTACCCTGCTGGTGATGCTGCAGGTGGCGCTGTCGGTGGTCGCGCTCACGGGCGCCGGCCTATTCGTCCGCAGCCTGCGCTACGCGCAGTCGATCGACCCTGGATTCGAGGCTGCCCGCATGGCTACCCTCTCGCTGGACGCGAAGGCCCGCGCGTTCAGCAATGCGGCCGGCCGCGCCTTCTACGCCCGCGTGCTGGAGCGCGTCGGCAGTTTGCCGGGCGTGGCTGCGGCCACTCTGGCGGGCAACGCGCCGTTTGTCGTAACACGCGCGCGGAGCCTTACGGTGGAGGGTCGCGAGCAGGGCGCTGGACCCGGCGTGGTAGCCATGATCGATGTAGTCGAACCCGGATACTTTCAGGCCGTGCGCATTCCGCTGTTGCGCGGCCGCGCCTTCACCGGCGAAGACTCGGACGGCGCTCCCCTCGTGGCCGTGGTAAATGAAACCATGGCGCGCCGCTTCTGGAGCGGCAGCAGTCCTATCGGCGCGCGAGTACGCTTCTTCGGCGACAACGCGCCGGTGGAAATCGTGGGGGTGGTCAAGGACAGCACTTACATCACCCTGGGCGAGCCGCCCCGCCTGATGGTTTACTTGAGCCTGCCGCAGAACTATTCGCCCGCGGTTACCCTGTGGGTGCACACCACCGGCGAACCCGAGGCCATGCTGGGCGTGGTGCGCCGCGAGGTACAAAGCCTCGACCGCGACGTCTTGCTGTCGGATCTGCAGACCACCCCGCAAGTCATTCACGAGTCGCTCTGGGCCCCG
>Ga0302324_100012345_pt1 | contig 17430 bp, 15 predicted proteins | sample Palsa_T0_1_FD_201949 | JGI IMG/M metagenome (GOLD analysis project Ga0302324, IMG submission 201949) | Peat permafrost microbial communities from Stordalen Mire near Abisko, Sweden - Palsa_T0_1 | ecosystem: Environmental > Terrestrial > Soil > Palsa > Peat permafrost | place: Sweden: Abisko...
TGAACCGGAGGTACCGCTCATACGGAGGAGCTTCACCATGACAGATCTGAGAATCGACGAGGCGTCCCAGGAGGCGCTCAAGGCACGGCTTGCGAGTCCAGATGGGGAGGCTGCGCTGGTAAGGCTGGCACAGATCATCGCTGAGGCGTTTATCGAAAGTCTTCCGCCCGGCACCGACTTGGCCCTGAATACACCAGAGGGAATGGATGCCCTGCGCGCGGCGTGGCCGGACATTGGGGATGCCTTTCTCTTTCGCCGGGCGCCGACACCGGCCAAGAACAAAGGGTAGAAAGAAGGGCGGCGAAAAGGCCTCAAGGCGGGGCCCGGCATGCGGGAAGCCCGGTGAGTGACGCGAAAGCTTGCTGAGTTTTGGAGCGTTTTGGGGGTAGATGCAGGATAGCCTTCGGCTTACGTTGAGGGCCAAAATGGCCCTGTGATTTGTACAGAAACATTGAAGGCGCACGTCTCGCCGGAGATCAAACTTCAGGCGAAGGCTGTCGCAGATCGCGAGTTCCTGTCCGAAGCGGCGTGGCTGAAGCGCTTAGTTCTTCGGGAGATTCGAACCTGTGATGGCGCGAATGGCGACGGGCGCGAATCCCGTCGGGCCGACGGCATTCGTCGCTCCGTCAGCAAGGCGCGCGGGCATGGCGATGGCAAGCCCATCCTGGTACGCCTGAGAAGCGAGGACAGGCTGCTGCTGGATGCACGCGCCGAGGCACGCGGAATGCGATTGGCGACCTACGTTTCCGTGCTAATCCGTTCGCACCTGCGCATGCTTGCGCCGCTTCCCAAGGACGAGCTTCTGGCGCTCAAGCGCAGCATCGCCGAGCTGGCCACTATCGGCCGGAATATTAACCAGATCGCCAAGGCCGCGAACAAAGGCAGCATGGCACCAGGTTCGGTGCGGGAGGAGTTCAGGGCGATGCTCAAAATCTGCGAGGCGCTGCGCGACAACACCAAGGCGCTTCTCAAGACGAACGAGATCAGTTGGCAGACCGGAGAGTCCCATGCGGACATTTAGTATACGGGAGCAGCCGCTTTTCGATTTGGTCTCCCACGGGCGCGGCGGCCCGCGCGACAACGGCCGGCACTTCACGCCGGCACAGATCGAGCAGATACGGCGAACCGTCCAGCGAGCGCCAGAAGCGGTGGTGAAGGTGCTCCCTCGGGACAGCAGCGACCTTAAAGCTGTGGGCAAGCATCTCGACTACATCGGTCGTTACGGTAAGCTCGAACTCGAAACCGACGATGGTGAACGCCTGAGCAGCCGGGCCGGACGAGCGCTGTTGGATGACTGGGACCTCGATATCGACGACGTGCGTCGCCAGGCATCCCTCGCCGCCACCAAGGGCAGAAAGCCACCGAAGTTGGTTCACAAGCTCATGTTCTCGATGCCGCCGGGAACGCCACCAGACAAGGTGCTGGGAGCGGTGCGGAATTTCGCACGCGAGGAGTTCTGGGGTCAGCACCGATATGCGCTCACCCTCCACACCGATGAGCCCCACCCACACGTCCATCTAGTGCTAAAAGCCATCAGTGAGCAAGGCGTGCGCTTGAACATCAAGAAGGCGACCCTTCGGCACTGGCGATCGGAGTTTGCCCGAAACCTGAGACTGCTTGGCGTTGAGGCCAACGCCACCGAACGCGCCGTCCGTGGTGAAACCAAGAAGGCCAAGAAGGACGGCATCTATCGCGCCAGCCTTCGGGGAGACTCCACCTACGTCCGCGCACAGGCCGAGGCCGTCGCGGCCGAACTGCTCAAGGGGGATATACGTGCGGAGCCTGGCAAGCTCAGACTTGTTAAAACCAGAAAGGCGGTCGAAGACGGTTGGCGTTCTGTCGCCAATCTATTGGGCAAAGACCATCACCCCAATCTTGCAAGTGACGTGCGACGATTTGTCGAGCAGATACCGGTTCCGCAGACGGATCGAGAATTGGTTGCCCACGAGTTGCGCCAAAGGATCCGTGTATCGCCTGAACGCGCCGAACATGCAGCCCGCTAGTCATCGAGGATCAATCGTTGAAGACCGCCACTTTTATTGGCGCGTGTGATAATCAGAACTTATCAGACACAATAAACTCGAACGAGCAGGGGGAAAACAATAGCTTTGTTGCCAAATGGCACATTTCGGTTGACGCTCGTGGTCGCTGCTCATAGACCTCCCCAATTCGCACCGCCGCTTTCCGTCGAAACGACTCCGCATCTTCAATTGGAGTCCAGGCCCTGCCGGAGCAACCGGTTGCTGCGTTGAGGTTTCCTATCGAAGGCCCGCCTGGCGGGTAGGGGCCGGGAATCGTTTGCATTGGGGCTTCGATCGCCACGCAGACTACCGATTCTTGCAGTGAAATCATCAAAGTGCGTGGGGGACTCAGACGTGCCACCATTACGATCATCGAGGTGTCGGGTCTAAGGACGGTAAGGCGGGAGCGATGCTTATGGAAGGCGAGAACTAGAAAATGACGATAGCCAAGATCATCGCGATCAAGAATGTCGGTTGCCTTAAGAATTCGGCGGCGGGTGGCAATACCACCTTCTCGAAGCACACGTTCATTTACGGTGCGAACGGCTTTGGGAAGACGACGATTTGCGCAATTTTGCGATCGCTCAAATCTGGCGATGGGGCCTATGTCGTCGGCCGTAAAACACTGGGCGCGACAACGGATCCAACTGTCGAAATCTTGGGAGCGGGCATCAATTACCGATTTGCGAACGGCAGCTGGACCGGCCTCAATTCGAACCTGGCAATATATGACGGTATTTTCGTCGCGGAGAATGTTCATTCCGGCGACTTCGTGGATACGGACCAGAGGCGCAATCTCTATCGCGTCATCGTCGGTGACGCCGGCGTTGCCCTCGCCAATGAAGAAACACGCCTTGCCACCGAGGCGCGCGCCAAAACCGGGGAAATCACGGCGGCGCTCCGTACGGTGCAATCGCATGCGCCGCCCGGTATGCGCGTGGAGGCGTTCATGGCCTTGGCGCCGATCGCAAATATCGACGGGGAGATTGCAACACAAGAAGGCCGCCTGACGACCATACGCGAGGCCGCGGCCATAGGCGCAAGGGCGGCACTGTCTCCCATCTCCTTGCCGTCGATTTCCCAGTCCCTTTCGGAGCTATTGGCGACGACAATTGACGGGATCAGTCAGGATGCGGAGCAGCGCGTGACCGCGCACCTCGCTGCACACGGTATGGCGGACGGGGCTGGATGGTTGCTCCGCGGCCTCGATCACACCGACCTAACATGCCCATTCTGTAGTCAAGGCGTGGAGGGATCGCCGCTCATTGCGGCCTATCGCGCGGTATTTAGCGAACGCTATCGGCAATTGCGGAGCGACATTGAAGCGATGCACAACAGCATCACGCAAGCGTTTGGTGAGAATGCAGTGGCCAGACTCGCGACCGCGGCCGCGCAGCATGACGGCGCCCTCGAATACTGGGCGCGGCATTGCGCCTTGGATTTGCCGCAGCTTGCCTTTCCGCGGTCCGTCAGCGGGGCCATGAGCAGTCTTCACACCGCCGCCCTCGCACTTCTGACGCGCAAAGCCGCAGCGCCATTGGATGCGCTCGGGGCGGATGAAGCCCTTTTGCAAGCGATCACGGCTTATCAAGATGAGATGGCAAAGGTTGCCACGTTCAACCTCGCCGTGACCCAAGCGAACACTCTGATCAATGCCAAGAAGGCGGAGGCGGGTAGCAGTGATGTTGCGACGGCCCAAACGGAACTCAACCGATTGAAGGCAACTAAAATCCGCCACAGCTCGGTTGTCGTTCAACTCTGTGACTCCCACGCCAACCTCACCACGGAGAAGACCGCACTCGAGGCGGACAAAGCGCTGGTTAGACTCCAGCTCGATACACATACGCAGAACGTGGTCAGGCCTTACGAAGCGCGGATCAATGATTTGTTGGACGATTTCAACGCCGGCTTCAGGATCGCCGAGACGCGGCATAGCTATGCGGGCGGCGTGGCGACGTCCAGTTACCGGCTTGTCATCAACGACACGGCGATCGATTTGGGCGGCGGCGAGACGCCGCGCCAGACCCCGAGCTTCAAGAACACCCTCAGTGCCGGCGACCGCTCGGTGCTTTCACTGGCGTTTTTTCTGGCACATCTTGAACGCGATCCGAGGCTCACCGACAAGGTGGCAGTGTTCGACGATCCCTTTAACAGTCAGGATGCCTTTCGGCGCCGCCAGACCATTCATGAAATTCTCAAGATCGGCCGGCGTTGCGCGCAGGTAATCGTACTGTCGCATGACGCGACGTTTCTCAAGCAGATATGGGAGAAATGCGAGCCGGCGGAGCGCGCGTCCCTGGCCCTGGACGACCGTGGGGATGATGGGTCGAAGATCGTCGAGGTTGATCTTCTGACGGCGTGTCGTGGGCGGACAGCCAACGACACCGACGCCCTCCAGGCTTATTGCACGACGGGCGCGGGTGAGCACATCGATCTTGTGCGCAAGATGCGCACTGTGCTTGAAACGTATATGCGCGTCACCTATGCCGCCAACTTCGACGGTGATGATAATCTAGGAGAGATTATCGGAAAAATCCGCGTCGGGGGAGCGACGCACCCGGCACACGGTCTTTACGACAAACTGAATGAGATCAACGACTACACGATCCAATATCATCACGGCGAAGATCCGGCCGATGCAACCCCCGACGCGATTGACCCGATAGAACTCAAGGGTTTTGCGAAACGCACGTTGAAAATCGTCAAGGGCTGTCAGGGGTAAGCGCCGCCATGGCTCCGACTAAGTCGTCAGGGCGGCCCAATTGTCCGACGTGAAGCGCGCCAGTCGCAGCAGACGCGAAATCGCCTCATAGGCGTCGATTTCACCGATCGTGGATGCCAGGCCGTGCGCCGCGTCGTCGCGCCAATAGCTGAGAATGCCGAGCGCGTCTTGAAACTGTACGCCCACGCCTGACGTCGCGTTCCCGCTGACACGCTTGATGATCCGCCCCCGGCCACTGGCGCCACGATATTCAGCGAGCACCTTGGCTTCATCCTTGATCTTGCCGATCGCCGTGGCGATGAGAATGGATTCCGCCGCGGCTCCGGCCATCGTGCAGGATGAGAGGTAATTCCCGGCCCGCCAATTGGCTACGGCTTCCGCGGCCCGTTGCGCATAACCGGCGCCGAACCGCGTTCTGAATTGATGGAGCACTTCCGTGATTCGGCCAGGATCAGACGGCATGAGCAAGCGTTCGGCCGCCGCCTTCTTAACCCACTCCCTTCCCCACGCGGTCAGCGAATAGCCGTCGCCAAAGAACGGCGACGCGTTGACGCGTTGTCCCATATGGTTCGCGGATGACTGGCCGTCGGGCACGGCGGCAGCGGGGCGGAGGATGCCGAGCCGGGCGAGTTCCCATGCCGCGTCGTAAAACGGAGCTGAATAGGGCTCCTTCTCATCCTGATTCAAATCCTTGATCACGTGACCATGCGCTTGCCAATACCTCAAGCTGACATCATCGATCCAGATATCCGAGCCATGGGCGCGTTGCTCGCGGGCACGTGCTTGACCGACGCCGGCCGCAGGAATCTTGGTCACTTCATCGATTAGGAAATTGAGCGCGTCCTCGAAGTGCAGAGCCGCCATTTCTCTAGTCGCTGCTTTGTTACGTCGCGGGTAGTCGATCGATGAAATCCTTGCGGTTGCCGGCAAGAAACTTATCGATCAGCTGCTCCGATTCCTGTGCGAGTGCCTGTTCCGCTGCGTCGGCTGCGTCGCGGGATTTGGCCGCCTTCTCCATGAGATCCGCCAATTCGCTTTCCTGGGACTCCTCCAGGCGAGGCACGGGCACGGTCCCTACATCCTCAGGAGCTATCTCCGGAACACTTGATCCGAAGGCAAAACGCACAATCAGCGGTCGCCCAAGCTGGGGGTGCCCTAAGACACAACGCAAGTACCCTGCACGAATCCGGTCGTTCGGACAAATGCGCATAATGTGATTGGAGAGAACTTTTTCGGCGTGCCACTGTGTCGCCAAAATCGTATGACCGATATTGCCGTAGACCTGACCCGAGCAAGGCATCAAAAGCCAGCCGGACTCGACGCGATACTCTTTCTGCTCTTCATGGGTGAGGGAAAGGACACGCTTCGCGACATCCGGATTCACCTCAAGAATGTCGGCGCTATCCAAATAGGGTGTTCCACCGTCGCCATAGACGTGCTTGAAGCGTCCGGGAACAAATATCTGTTGGGTGACGCTCGACAGAGCAACAACTTCCTTGGCCGCGCGCTTAAAGGCAGCCACGATATTGTCGCCGTTCGGATCGAAGCGTGAACCCTCCAGGCGCCGGCGACCTCCAAACATTTCGCGCGCCGACGCTGTAAAAAAGGGCGTTACGCGATTTCCTTTGACAGCAAAGAGTTCGGCAAAGCGCCGCTCGGCTTCAAGAGTAAGTTCGTGAGCCTCACACCGGTTGCTCAGAATGAGATCCACTTGCTCCCTGAACCTCTTGCGCAGATCCTCCCGCACCAATGGGATCGGAATCGCGTCAAGATGGCTTACCTCAAGATGCTTGATGATGTGGCCGTACTGGGAGGCCGTCATCATGGCGCGCGCCTGTGGCGAACGGAGATAGCCGTAAAGCCAGCCAGACCAGTCTGGGTCTTTTGCGCCGACGCGCAAGAGGTCATCCGAAACTAGGACACCTGCATGCGCGGAGTACGCCAGCGTAGCGCGGCCAACGCTCCCAGAGCGCGTGACAAGGATTGCGCCGTTTGCGACAAATAGCTCGCTGGCAAACTCTATTTGATCCAGAGATAGCCACTTACGCGCCACGGGACGTAGATCAAACACTTGTGTGGCAGCAAGGTATCCGGTTCCATGGTCACGGCTAACTTGAATACCCTTCAATCGTGGTGGTTGGGTGATTGTCGCCAGCTTTGCAATCGGCGCCCAGCCGTTGGCCTTGGCTTCAAGCGCCAGGCGTATGCCGTACCCACCGGCAAGGTAATTTTCGGCTTCCATGCGGCGTTCCCCGCTCATAAAGAGTGACGCTGACAGGGCTGTAACCTTGGCTTGATGCCAAGGCCAACTCTCACGGGCCTCGCGCGGCGGGCTTAGTCTTGCTCGCGGAGCCATGAACGGAATGCCTGCGCTATCTGGAGCGTATTATCGTCAACCACTTTGCGCAGAGTCTTCTGTTTGCGATAAATCGGCTTGCCGTGCTCGTATTCTTTCAACGTCTCTTCGATTTCTTCAACAATTTCATTGCCTTTTGGGTCGCGCACGTAGGTGCGATTGCCGCGTTTGTCGTGCCCGACATGGTTGGCAACAGCCATAAACACCTGATAGTCGCGTTTCTTCTTGGCCGCCTTCTCCAGCGCAATTTCGTCATCACTCTTACGTTCCAATACTAGAACGCTTGTTTGGATGCTGACATTGGGTTGGAAGGTATCGGGGTGAAGGTCGACACTCGCGAGCACACGCGCATGCGTCAATATCCACTCTCTGACATATCCGAGGCCTGGCGCCCCTAAGATACCGTCTGGCAGCACGATCGCTGCGCGCCCCGTGCCCGGCTTTAAGAAGCGAACACAACGTTCAATGAACAAAATCTCGGGTGGTTGCGATTTCTGGATGGCATCTGTCATGCGCCAATGGTCGCTTTCCTCGTTGTAACTCCAGGTGTGCCCTAGATCGAATCTTTCCAGGATGGCCGGTTCATCGACAGGAATCTTCGATCCGAACGGTGGATTGGTGAACAACAGATCGGCGTTCCCGTCGAGATCGCGCTCGCGCAATTCCTCTTCCCATGTCGCCGGGCTCGCCAGGGAGTTACCTTGATATAAGCCTCCGGCACCATCGTTATTCATAACCATGTTCATCTTGCTGGCCTTAACCAGGTTCGGATTGAAGTCAATTCCGACGATGAATTTCTCGGCAAAGCGTTCGACGCGTTGCCGTATGGTTGTTTCAGCGCGGGCAACGTTGTTGCCCCATCGTGCCAGTTCGGCGCTGCGGATCTTTTCGATCACATGGCTCATAGCGGAAATGAGGAACCCGCCAGTCCCGCACGCCGGGTCGAGAATGAGCTGATTCTCGCCAGGATCGAGCATTGCCACGGCCATGTTGCACACATTCCGGGGCGTGAAAAATTCGCCGCGATCACCGCGCAGGTTCGCCCCGACAATCTCCTCATAGGCGTGACCTTTAACGTCAACATCGCTTTCCAGCAGCGAATACATCTGCAACTGGCTGACGATGTAGGCCAACACGGGCGGTTTGAGGCTAATCGTTTCGTTGGGCGGGAATATGGATGAATAGTCCGCCTTGACGGCCGTGAACAACTTCTCCAGCCGTGCGCGTGCCTTTAACGGGCCATTGATCCCGCTCCGTTCGTTCGCTGCCGCGTAAAATTCTACTTCGGCAGAATCGCGCTCATCGTGAATCTTGCAGAAGATCAGCTTGAGCAGTTCCCAAAAGGCTTCCGGTTTCTGCAAGCCCTGATTTCCCGCGATGTAGTTATGGCAGCGGCGGAACGCAAAGAGTAGAGCGTCCGACGAAGCCGGTTTCAACTGGTCAAATTTAGGGCGCTCCGCTTCTTCATCGGTTTGCCCGTAGCTCGGCAGATCGGGGATTTCCTCATAGGAGATATTGCCGCCAGTGACGATCTTCCGATAGCAAAAGCGTTCGAGCCCGTTGGTCCACATACCGTAGATCACGTTGGGGCTTGCTGACATGTAGCTTTGGAGCTGCCCGACGCCTTCCTTGCGGTCGCTGGCCTTGATGTTTTGCGCTTTGCATTCGACGACGATGAATCCGTGTTCCTGCTTATGCTCTGCATCGGCGGCGAACACGAAGAGATCGGCGCGCGGCTTCCGACTGCCGACGCGGAGCGTGAATTCAACGGCGATATCTTTGCGCGGATATTGATATTCGCGGACCAGGGACTTTGAGATCTCTTGGCGGACGTATTCCTCGGGTGTTTCGTCCCGTTGGGTGCGACCGTCGATAAAGTCGAGGACTTTGCCCTGTTGAACAATGACGGCGGCCAACGTTTCGTGCATGGAAGCGGGTGCGACTTGGTTCATAGCGGTGTTCTTATTCCGTTTTCGAGAGGGCACGGGAAGTAAGACAACGGTCCCGCTCCGCGTGTCAGGGCTTTTTTCCTTCGAACCGTTTCGGCGTTTCGGCAAAAGAGTCACCGTCCGTTGACCCTTCGCGTCATTGTCGCGCGTGGCACGCAGTTTTAGTCCTGTCCGACGCTTCAAGGGGTCTTTCCAAACAGGGGCCACTGGTCGGCGACGTACTTCTCAGCGGCGTCGCGCATGATCCAAGCAGTCGATACCTTCTTGTGTTTCGCGATGGCTGCCAGGGTTTGGTAGATTTCGGGCGGGAGACTGACGGTAGCCCGAACGGAACGAGGCTTTCCGCTTACCGGGCGGCCGGCCCTTCTCTTTCCTGTCGCCATACGGCGGTCCCCGTGAATTTGTTGCTGCACTTTACTGCAACGTGCAGCAAAGCGGAACCCACAGGAGCAACTTTCAGGCTTCGGCTGAGGCGGAAGCAGCCGCCGGGCGATCATGGGGCGGACCAATCTGGTGATAGGGCGATGCCGGCTCTGTCTCGTCCATAACCCATCCTGCATCTTGGGCCGCGATCGCAGGACTCGCCGTCCAGAGCTTGGTTACGTGGCCTGCGAGGAGATCCATTGGCGACCTGGTTGGCAACAGGGCCGAGGTGATTGAGTACGACGCGCGCCACTTTGCGGAGCTTTTGCGTCTGAGTGAGGCGGTGTGAAGTCCCGGCGCCCGCTATTGGTCAGCTCGGTCGGTGAGGCAATCGCCGAATCTGCCCGGAAACCCATTGTGAACTCCACTTATTGGTTGCCCGAGACAAAACCCGCGATTAGGGGAAGTTGGCGTCACGAAAGCGAAAACTTGCACTTGCAACGAACGCCGGTGCTTGACAGTTTGGGACAAAATAGGAGAAAATAGGAATCACAGTGTCAGGGAGTCTAGAATGAACGCGATGTCCTCGAATCTTGGATCGTCTACCGCTAACGCCAGCCCTAGTCCGTTTCCTCAGTCCGCTTCCGATCGGTGCCCGACGTGCGACCAAGTCATCCCGCATGATCACTTCGAGGAAATCCAGAGCCGCATCCAAGCCCGCCAGCAGGAACAGGTCGATGATTTGACAGCACGACTCGAAGTCACGCACCGCCGCGATCTTGCCGTCGTCCGCGAGCAGGCCGAGCGCGATGCGAGCGAAACCTTACACCTCGAGCGCGAGGCCGCTAACGAGCGCATCGAAGCAGCCCGTTCGGAAGAACGCCGCAACGCGGCCGCCGAAGCCGACCAACGCATCGCAGCGGCGGTGCAAAAAGAGCGCCAGGAGAACGCAACATTGCAGACCAAGCTCTCCGAGCTCGGAGCGAGGGAGAGTGAGGCCGAGGCGTCCCGCCAGCAGCTCCAATCGCGGCTCGAGGAGCAAACGCGTGCGCATGCCACTCAGGTCGCCTCTCTAGCGGAGTCGGCCGCAGCCCGCGAAGCCGAAATTCGCGCCCAGGCCGAACACGCAGCCAATCAGAAAGTGCAGGCGCAGATCGAGGAGTTCCAAAATAGGCATGCGGAATCAATTGCGGAACAGCAGACCCGCATCGATCGTGCCGAGGCGGAAAAGGCCGCCGCCGAGCAGCGGGAAGCGACTTTGGAAGCGCGGCTTCAGCAGGCGGGTATTGAGACCCAAAACGCGCTCGCCACGGCACAACAGGAATTCGCGCAACGGGAGGCAATAGCGCTTCAGCGCGGAAGGGACGCTGCCGAAGCGGATCTTCAGCAACGGCTGGCCGACGCTGGGCGGCAGCAGGAAGAAGCGGAAGCGCGCGCGGCCTCCAGTGCTGCGCAACTAGAGGCGCTCAATGCTGCCCATCAAACGGAACTCGCCGGGCGGCTCGAGGAACAGCGCGAAGCTTTCGAGCAAGACAAGGCCGCTGCGATCAACGCGGAGAAGTCCGCCGCCTTCGAGGAGTCCCTGAAGTGGAAGACCAAGGCCGAGGATCTCGCGCGCGCACTTGAGAAGAAGAACTCAGAAGACCTGGGAGAAGGTGCCGAAGTTAACTTGTATGACTCGCTGCGCGCTGAATTCACGGACGATCGCATCGAGCGAATCGCTAAAGGCGCCGCCGGCGCCGATATCTCCCAAATCGTGATTTATAATGGTCAGGAATGCGGCGGATTGATTTTCGACTCGAAGAATCACAGTGCCTGGCGCAACGATTTTGTCACCAAGCTCGGCATTGACAAGCTCGCCGCTAAAGCTGACGTGGCGATCCTGTGCACGCGCAAGTTTCCAGAAGGCAAGCGTCACCTCCACGTCCAGGACGGGGTGATCGTGGTCGATCCTGCTCGGGCGGTTACCGTCGTCGATATTGTCCGCCAGCATTTAATCCAGATGCATTCGCTGCGTTTGAGTAACGAAGGGCGCGCTCAGAAGACGGCTGCGCTATACCATTTCATCACGTCGCAGCCCTGCACTGATTTGCTAGACCGCATCGACAACAACGCCGAGAACCTACTCGAGCTGCAAGCAAAGGAGCAGAGGGCGCACGAGCTGACGTGGCGGAAACAGGGCGAACTGATCCGCTCGGTACAGAAGGCCCGCGCTGATCTATGCAACCACATTGAAACAATCATCGGCACAGCAACCTTAGCCGACTGCGCTGCGAGTGAGTAGCGCCGTGGCGGTAGCCTCTCCGCCTAATGTTGTGGACCTGCACGAGCGTCGGCTCGATCGGACGGTTTTGCGCACGTATCGCACCCAGCTCGACATCGATGAGTTAGTGCTCACGGACAAGCCGGCCCGTGTCGCCTCAAGCGCCGATGAAGATCTTCAGAGGGAGATCGAGGCGTCGGGAGGTCTGACCGAGCCGCTACTCGTGGAGCCTCACCCCAATATCCCCAAGAAATTCCGTATTATTGATGGCGGTCGACGCTGGAACAATCTACGTGTGCTTGTTGACCAAGGCAAAGAGAGTTATCGGCGGATTCCCGTAGAAGTAACCGACCAAACGCTCAGTGACGATGAGCGCTTACGCGTGTGGATATATCTGCAGCGGCAACATCGAGCGTGGGATGCGCGTGAGAAAGAGATGGTCGCGTACAAGCTGGTCGATATGCAGGGTCGTGTCAGCGCAGCGAGCATGATTGGCGTCACGATGCGCGAGCTAGACAAGCTGGTCGAGACGTACCGAATCTCGGAGAAGTTCAATAGTCTCCGTGATCCCAATGCCGCCATGACTTGGGCGCGAGAACTGATGGGCGTGAGCAAGAAACTGCTGACGCCGAGCGTCATTGACGCAGTGGTAAAGAAGGTCAATCAAAAGCGGATCACGAGTTCGAAGGACTTGCGCAAGCTGCGCGCGATTCTCGCGGACCCTGTCGCCAAGAGCCACTTTCTGAGTGCCCAAGGCGACATCGAGTCGGCGATGTTGAGGCTGTCGGCGACCAAGAAGTCGCCGAAGGCCGCGACGGCGCCGAGCGACTTGGGTGCGCTGATCGAAGCGATGAAGAGCTTACCGTGGACCACTCTTCAGCAGCTTAAGGGCGACGTGACCCTGCTAAAGAAGATCGAGGAGGCCGAATCGACTTTGAAATCGCTACGCAAGGCGCTGACCTAACTCGGCAGTTTCCTACCTAGATGGCTACCCAAACTCCTCCACTCGACGAATGAAAAGCGATAAATTGGAGCGAGGGAGGTGCATGAATTGCTTGAGGCAGCTCGCTTTGGGAGAGGCCAGACCAGTGATAGAGAGGCGGATCCGAGACATCATCCACGATGTGCGGTTACATCCACCATTTTGGTGGGGACCTTGAATCATGACGAAATCGTCTACGACGTCATTCGCCATCTATCGCCACCAAGCGAAGTTTTTTGTCGTACCTTCTGACGATCCTATAGAGATGGCCGCAGAGAGATTCTTTATCCGCCAAGGAGTTAAGACGTCAGGAGATTATTGAGTGGGAATCGTGCCCTCGAATCACACCGCACGCAACGACGCCGAGCGGCTAATTCCCGAGTATATCGATTAGGTTCTCGCAGGAGTGACAAAAATGATGCCCTTGGCAACCAGATGGCAGACATTACCTGATTCGAGCAGATGAACAGCTCTGTATGGCAACCGAAATATGAGAGATCCGTCCGACTGGATTCGACAGTTCTGTATTGACCTTCCGATTGCTCAAGCCGAATTACGCAAGCGCGGCATAGAAATCTCTGACGCCCAAGCGCAAGAGAATCTCGCTGAAGCTCTTGGGTTCGGTAACGACACCACTCGGCTCATGTATATGCCTTTGCCGCCGGACGAGATCGTTCGGCTTATTGAGAGTCACGGCAAAGAACGGCCGTTAGCCGTGAAGATGGGCGAACTTGAGTTTGCGTACAGCCTCATCCCGGAGGGAGTGCCGCGCCTCCTCACCGAAAAGGAAGTCAAGTTCAAGGGTGAAATATGGGTCATCCACAAGAATGACGCAGATCCTTTTCCGTCCAGCCCTCATGCTCACAACTACCAGGAGAACTTGGTCATCCACTTAGGGGATGGCCGTCTTTTTAGGAAGAGAGAGGAGGTGGGTCGGCTGGGTAAGAAGCGATTCATCGAATTGAGGACCAGGATTCTAGAGGAATTGGAGGATGTTGAGCTGCCTGCTCTCGCTGTTTAAGCCGCGATACGCTTGCGGGAGCCGGTGCACGGTCCCAGGCGAGGTAGAATTCCGTTATGAATGCCTCACAACTGATGGAAAAAGTCGAGCGACTGCGTGCCGCGATACATGTGGCTGAGGAAAGAGACGTCGCCAGCGTAAGGGTGAAGATCACGCAGACGCAGGACCGAATCGAGATGCGGCATGACTTCCGGGGCGGGATGGCTGATCCGGAGATCCAAAATCTGGCCTGGCAGATCATCCGATCTATCGCGGACCTCAAAGACCATCTTCGCGCGTGGGCGGCCGCGAACGGAAAACCGAAGGACGACGTTGATAAGGCGGTGCGAGGAAGCAAAGACCTTGCCCTCCTCATGGACCTCGCCAACTATGACAAGCACGGCGGCCACGACCGGCAGGGCGGACAATGGTCTGGGACCTGGCCGGAACTCAAAAACATCCGTCGTGGGTTGCGAATTACAACGGCCGCGGCACCGGGTGCGATCGCGGGGATGCAGATCTTGCCCAACGGCGAGATCCGGACATTCGGTGATACTGCAATCACCATACTTGGGGAGATTGAGCTCCGAGACGGGCGCAAGCTCGATATTGGCTATGTGCAGCAGCGCGCCATCGAGGCTTGGGAAGATCTGTTCCGGCGCTTTGGACTGGCCGTATAGCCGTGCGGCGCCGACCTCGCGCGTCTTCGATACTTTCGTAGCCTCCCCAGTTAAGCATGGGATGTCCTGTGCCGGGGTCGACGGTTGGCGCTAGCCAGCCCGAAGCGCCGACTACAATGGTGACCTTCATACGGGGAGGGCAAAGACATGTCGGGGAGAGCCGTAAAGAACGGAAAGGGGTTGCCGGAGAGTCAGCAGATTTTTAGATATTGGGTCGAGGTTCGTGAGCAAGCGAACGGATCTGCACAGCATCTCCCGCTGAACGGAGTCACTAAGATCCACATTCCAAGAACGAAGAAGGAGGCACAACAACCCAATGAGGAAATTCTGCAGCTAAAGGATGGCGCAGCCACTCTCGAAGCAAAAAGCGTTCAAGACCTCGCGGCTCAGCTCCGGGCAAGGTACCCAGACGACACCTACGAGCGTACATTGCACTGGGAACGCGATTGCGAAGCCGAGGTGCGGCGGGCGGAAGCCATAAAGAAGCTAAGCGAGATTCTGGTGCCGCGCGCCTATCTCGAGGCTCTGTACGTCATTCAGGCTGAACTCGAGGCAGTGGAACCCGGTTCAAAGCTCTCAGACGCGGAACTGGAGCGTGCGGCCGCTACTCGAGGCGTCGCGCTGATCGATTCAGGCGAATGGAAACAACGCGATACGTGGGTTCACTTCCCGTCGTCGTGGATTCGAGAGATCCTTGAGAGGTTTGCATCGGGCGAGACATCTCTCCTCGAGGAGAGCGCGGCGTCCGTGGCGACGCGGCGCCGCAAGAAAAGGGCGAAACCGGCCAACTGGGTGTGATTTATCTGATCAACGAATCAACTGCGTTGGGATGAATAACTCATCCGGGATAGGAACGCGTGCTTCAAAATCGATCGGCCCAACACCGGGGATTCCGTCCGGAAGACGTTTCACCGTCATCGCGAACTTCTTCAGCGTCACGCTGTTGTGGCACAGCCAGCGCAGGACATGATCCGCGCCGGGTTTTATCTGCGCGTTCTCTTGACCCACAGTGTCGATGCCGCTGATGCACTGTGCGAGGGCGCCCGCAGCGATATCACTAATGCTGAGTAGATCCAGCTCTTCACACGCCCTCGGCGTAAAAAGGACGAGCGCCGCCCAGGAAACCGAACGATTTGGCTGTGTAGAGGGGGAGCACTTTGAGCAGAATCTCGAGCAGCTTGCTGTGTCGCTCAGAGGTCTCTCCGATCGCATCATGATCCATCATCCAGAATATTTTCTGACCGGGATGCACTAGCAGCGCGATCAGGAAGGCAATGCAATGGACGACCCGAAAGAGCTTTTCGGCAACCTTGTCAGTGAGAGTGCCATACCCAACCTTCTCCAACGCCTCCGCCATCTTGCCGAACGTTTCGGCGTCTCCCGGGCCAAATAGCGAAGGGATTCTTTTGTCGACGACCAAGGTGAAGAGCAGCCCGGAGATGCACTGGTCAGTCAGCCTGAGATAGGCCGGTAAGATGCGCCGCGATGGACCGTGGCGGAAGTCCTTGAAGGCGATTTCCTTCTGGCCGATGCCGGAGCTCTTGCGAAGTGCGGCCATCTTTTCCTTGAACGGACCCAGCGAACCGTAGGCGCAGATCAGGAAGGAATAGGTGAAGCACCGGCTCGAGGGATCTTCACCCCCATAGTCGCTGTAGATGCCGACGGCCGTATTGAGAAGGGCGCTGAGGTCAGGAAGAAGAAGCTTGCCCTGTTTGTTGCGGGCTTTGAATCCATCTTCCAAAAAGTGCGCGATGCCAGGCATCTCTGCACGATTTTCCTCGCGCAGGATATTTAGGTTCGGCGCCCTCAACCTGACGACGCGTGCTCGCTCTATTTGCGTAGGATCGAATGTAAATCGTTTAGGATACATAGGGCCTCGGCACATTATACTCCGCTGCCGAGCGCGCCTTTGCCGCGGCCAGATCAGCGGCACGACTCGTCGAAGCGGTTTTGGCTACACGTCCCCGATTGGAGGGAGCGCTATCCCACTCACGCGGCGCCAGGCATCCACCACGTTCTGACACACGCTCGAGAGCGCTCGCACGCCGGTATTGGCGACAACACCGCCGAACTTCCCTTCGCCGAAGGCAAGTTCGCCGTATCCTGCGCTCAATGCGATTACCGCATCGTTCTCTCGAACCTGGCGAACGTCCAAGCGTTGCGTGAGGACCGCATGTTTGAGCGCATCCGCAACGTCCTCGCAGAGCTCGACGTCGGCGACCGGGCGGTTGTCATTGCGGAGCATCGTGCAGTGCTTGGACACCCACCGCCGCAGATCTCGGAGGGATCGGATCTTCCGTGCCCAGGCCGGTTGCGCACGCATGACGATTTCCGCGAAGTGATGCAGATAGATCGTCGCGGCGCCTCCTTCGCGCAACGCCTCGTAGCCCGCGCGCTTCAGAGCTACGTCATCCCGGGCGTTAGCAGCGTCGGTCAGGCGCGTCTCCGATCGGAGATAGGCCTGCCATGCCGGTATCACAATTTCGTGGAAGTGTTCATCCCAAGGCAACTGCGCCGTCTTGCTCCGGAATCCGCGCCCATCATTTGTTCAGTTGTCCAGCCAATGAATCGCTGCTGCGCACCGGCCACATTGTTGTTCGTCCAGAGGCATCCAAGAAAAGCCGCTCGCGAGATTGCTGGTTCGTCAGTCCAAACTGGAACCGTTTTTGGAACCGTGACCTAGAAAAATCTGGAACCGTAGGGGATACGGAACTTACATTTTTATAGTGGTCGAGGTGACAGGATTTGAACCTGCGACTCCTACGTCCCGAACTTACTATCCCCGGATGCCGCAGATCCGATGTGATCTCGTCCGACATCGTGGTATTTTCTGATCTCGAGAAAGAGAACTGATTGATGGTGTCGCGATCCAGATTTTGATCCAGGGACGTCCACCTACAGCCACCCTTTTTGGGGGATATCCGTGGGGGCATTTCTGGTTTGTGAGCAGAGTAACTATATTACAATCAAGTAGTTAGGAGATCAGTTTGGTGGGTACACGGCCCACCCAATTCCAAGCGCCAAAATTAGACCCACCTGAGTGGTTGATTCCGGGCATCTCAGAGCAAAGTAAAGGACTTGCCGCCAGGTAGGC
>Ga0302324_100012346_pt1 | contig 17430 bp, 12 predicted proteins | sample Palsa_T0_1_FD_201949 | JGI IMG/M metagenome (GOLD analysis project Ga0302324, IMG submission 201949) | Peat permafrost microbial communities from Stordalen Mire near Abisko, Sweden - Palsa_T0_1 | ecosystem: Environmental > Terrestrial > Soil > Palsa > Peat permafrost | place: Sweden: Abisko...
AGTCCCAGCTGCGAGACTCAGCCCGGTCGGCAAGCTACCGGAGCTGATTGACCAGCTATAAGGGGCCTTGCCTCCGGTCGCGTTGAGTGAAGCACTATAAGCCTGGTTCGGAATGGCTCCAGCCAACGTGGATGAAGTAATCGACAGCTGCGTTGTTGTGGCCGCTACGGAAAGAGCCAGAGTGGCATTTGCGGTCTGCGCCGTCGAGCTTGAGTCCTTCACCGTCACGCCTATGGGGAAACTACCGCTCGACGCGGGTGTGCCGGAGATAATCCCAGTACCTGCGCCCAGGCTCAACCCAGCAGGCAGACTTCCCGAGGAAATTGCCCAGCTGTAAGGTGCCATGCCCCCACTCGCCTGCAAGGCGGTCGAATAACTCAAACCCTGCGTCCCGGAGGGTAACGCCGAAGAAGTGATCGTCAGGGCTGCCGATGTCGGCGGTACTGGAGAGGCTGCAACGACAATTATCGTTAGAGTTGCACTTGCTGTCTCCACAGGCGAGCTTGAATCGGTCGCCGTTACGCCAAAAGTGTAGCTTCCACTTGAAACGGGTATGCCCGAGATGACTCCGGTTGCAGCCGTCAGAGTGAGTCCCTGAGGGAGTTGCCCTGTTGAGACGCTCCAACTATAAGTTGGAGAGCCTCCCGTTGCGGCGAGCGTCGCAGCGTAGGCCGCGCCTGTTGTCCCCTGTGGCAGCGTCCCCGCGGAAATCGTCAATGCGGTCCCGCCTTGGCTGGCAGGCGCAGCGATGGTTACAGGCACAGCTTGGGAATCTTCGTTGGTCGAAACATTCTGTACTTGCAGCTGAACCGTCGAAGGCTTCGCTACGATATTGCTGCTTATTGTCCCAGTCAATGTATTGGAATCGACTACAGACGTAGTCAGCGGGGCGCCGTTCCACAAAATCACAGCCTGACTCGTGAAGTTTGTTCCCGTCACCTTCATCGTGAGGCTCTTAGAGCCCGCGGTGATCGTCTGAGGAAGGACCTGGCTGATACTGGGAGCTCCAATTATTTGAAACACACCCGAACCACAGCCGTTGCAAAACAGTATGAGTGTGACGCTTAAGCTCGTCGCGATTCTTCTTAATACTTTTGCCAAAATACACCCCAAATAGCATCGAGTCTTGTCAACACCGAGACATATCTCGCAGCCAGTAGCAACAGCTTCGTGACAGCACTCGGTGCGAACGTTACAGGGAAAAAATGGTTACTACAGTTACCCGATTGGGTTAGCTGCGTATGCCACTTCCGTGTGATCGAGGCAAAAAGCTCTCAGTTGCGGGAACATAGTCGTCCCGGTCTCCGAGGAGGCGCAAACAAACAGGAATTCAATGATGCTGATCAAGCCTGTATGGATTACTAAAGTAAGCCACTCATGCAGTATGGAATACCCCACAAGCACGCGGACATCCCACTTATGTGGTACGCAAAATTCAGAGTTCAATTCGGTATATTTCGCTATGTCCGTAAAGGTTTCACGTTGGCCACAGACCACACCCTGCTGGGAGCAGGTAAGTCGTGACATACCGGACAGATGGAAATAGGTACGATTTGTAATAACTGCCTGCCTGAGTAGAGATAACTCGCCTGAGATAATCTCCTAAGTCATCAGAACCAGCAGAATAAGAAAATAGAACAACGAATAAATGACAAAAGCCTGAAAAACAAGTTCATGCAAAAAACGTGGCAGTGTTTCCGCCACAAAGCCGCGAGCTTTGAAAAGCTGACAGCAGCTGGACAAAGTGCCAAACGATCCCAGATACCCTCATCAAAGAACAACAGCGATGGAGAGCCGTCTGAAACTATATTGAATTATTAGGCAGTGGGGGATAGCCAGAAAATATCGTCTGAGACGAGAAAACTACACACTTCCGGCAGAACAGCTTTAATTCTGCATTGAAGTGAACTTAATTTTTATAACACAGATAACTCACTATTTGCGCAAGCTTCTACGCAAACTAAATACGAAAAGAATAAGTGCTTATTTCTTCGCATTTTGCCAGAGATGGAAAAGACCAGAGACCGCGCGCAATGCATGCAGAGTTACTTTTCTCCGCTTCAAGCTTCTAACAGCGAACGATCTTGTCCGACTTGATCCCCTTCGTCGCATTCCGTGAGTCCACCACCACCTTCGACTGGCTGACAATCGCTTGGTAGTCGTAGTCAGAATGGTCCGTCATGATCAGAACGCAGTCGTACTGTTCAAGCTGCTCCAGCGGCGTACAGGTCATATTCAGGTTGTAATGCCGCCCTTTGCCCACGGTTGGAAAGTAAGGATCGTTGTACAGAACCTCCGCGCCTTCTGCACGCAGTAGCTCAATGACTGTCAGCGAAGGCGACTCGCGCAGATCGTCGATGTCTTTCTTGTAAGCCATCCCCAGCATCAGAATGCGCGAGCCGTTGACCGCCTTTTTATGCTGATTCAACGCCTTCCCGACATACTGCACGACGTGCCCGGGCATCGCCTCATTCACCTCGCCGGCCAGTTCGATGAAGCGCGTATTGAAGTCGTACTCTTTCGCCTTCCAGCTCAAATAAAACGGATCGATCGGAATGCAGTGTCCACCCAAACCAGGCCCCGGATAGAAAGGATGAAAGCCAAACGGCTTGGTCGACGCAGCATCGATCACCTCCCATATATCTACGCCCATCCGCAGCGACAGCAGCTTCAGCTCATTCACCAGCGCGATATTCACGCAGCGGTAGATGTTCTCCAGCAGCTTGGTCATCTCAGCGACGCGCGTCGAAGACACCCGCACCGACCGCGTAAAAATCCCTTCATACAGCACCGCGGCAAGCTCCGTAGCAATCTCCTCATGCCCACCAACAACCTTCGGAATATCGCGCCGCGCCACTGTCGTATTGCCCGGGTCTTCGCGCTCCGGAGAGAACGCAACATATACCACCCCATGCTCCGCGACGGCCCCCTTGCTCTGCACCTTCAGCCCCTGCTTGTTCTCCGCCTCAAGGATCGGAATCATCAGCTCTTCCGTCGTCCCGGGATACGTCGTGCTCTCCAGCACAATCAGCTGGCCTTCCCGGATCCATGGCGCGGTGGCCCTGGTCGTGTTTTCCACATAGCTCAAATCCGGTTCGCGGTGCTCTGTCAGAGGAGTGGGAACGCACAGAACGATGGCGTCCATATCGGACAGGAGCGAGAAGTCCGACGTAGCCTGTAGCCCCTGCTTCCGCGCCGCCTGGATCTCCTCCTCCGAAATGCGAAAGATGTACGACCGCCCCGCCTCCAAATCCGTCACCTTCTTCACATCGATGTCGAAGCCAGTCACCTTGAATCCGGCATCAGACAATAAAAGAGAGAGCGGCAATCCGACGTAGCCCAACCCGATGACTCCAACCTTGGCTGTACGCGCCTTCAGGCGTTCAAGGCGTTCTTGAGCTATTTGAGGCAGGGTAACTTCCTTCGTAGACGTAGACATGGTCACGATTATCGCATTCGACCTCGCTTCCGCTTAGTCCCGATTTTGCACAAAAGTTGCATAGACGCACACAAATTCAGGAGCTGAAAATAAAGCTCTCTTACCTCCTGGTTTGTGCACCTCTACGAGCCTCCACGAGTTGCGAACGGGATACACTTCTTCATACGACTGCAACACGGCCCGGCGCACTTGGGCGGAGGACAGATGGCGCGTTATCTCATCACCGGAGTAGCAGGTTTCATCGGTTCCACCCTGGCCCATGCCCTCGTAGAGCAGGGACATGAGGTAAGTGGCATCGACAACCTCTCCACAGGAAACCTAGAGAACCTCACCGACATACGCCACGCCATCTCATTCCAACAGATGGACCTGCAGGACGTGGCTGGCGTCAAATCTGCCTGTCAGGGTATCGACTACATCCTCCATCAGGGAGCGCTCGCCTCGGTTCCGCGCTCCGTCAAAGACCCCCTCAGCTCCCACGAATCCAACGTCAACGGCACGCTGAACCTCCTCATCGCAGCCCGCGACGCTAAGGTTCGGCGCATCGTCTACGCGGCCTCCTCCTCCGCCTACGGCGACCAGCCCACCCAGCCAAAACAGGAAGATATGTCGCCGCTTCCTCTCTCGCCCTACGCTGTGCAGAAGCTCACCTGCGAGTACTACATCCAGTCCTTCAACCGCGCCTACGGGCTGGAGGGTGTCTGCCTCCGTTACTTCAACATCTTCGGCCCCCGGCAGGCCGCTGACTCGCCCTACTCCGGCGTCATTGCCCAGTTCACCTTCAAGATGATGGCAGGCATTACTCCCACCATCTTCGGCGACGGCCTCACCAGCCGTGACTTTAACTACGTCGACAACGCCGTCAGCGCCAACTTGCTCGCCTGCATAGCTCCCAGCGAAGTAGCTACTGGCCGCGTCTTCAACATAGGCACCGGCAGAAGCCACACCCTCAACGAGGTCTATGCCGCCATCGCCGATCAGCTCAGATTCCTCGCCAAGCCCATCTATGCCCCACCCAGAGAGGGCGACATCAAGCACTCTCTCGCCAACATCGATCGCGCCGCCAGAGAACTGGGCTACCAGCCCAAAGCTCACTTTCATGACGGCCTGCAAAAGACCGTAGCCTGGTACTTAGAGGAAAAAGAAAAGACCACTCAGCTCTCTTCCGCGAATTAAACAATCGGCAGTCGATCACACATCACGCGTATTTCACAAAAGGTACGTAGCCTCCTGAAGCACATACTCTTACAGGCCTATTTTTTAGATTGGCGCTTAATCTCGTCGGGATAGATCGCCGTTGAACCGCACTTCGCACGGCCACTGTTTTCTCGAATCTGCTTCCGTGATAACTGCTTATCTATCGCATCAGGAACTGCATGAGGTACAAAGGAAACAATGTCAGTCAGGTTCTCAGTCACGCCCTCAGCGCGATCCGCAGCCAAATTCCACACGCACTCCACCCATCGAAGCCACATCATGGGCCTGCTTCTTCTGCTGCTTCTCACGACACCCTTCGCCTTATCCCTTAGCACTCCGCTCACTGGCACCTCCCTCAACGACGGCTACCACGCCATGTACAACCTGGACTTCGCCGCAGCTCACGGACACTTTCAGCAGTGGATCGCAGCCCATCCCGACGATTGCCTCGGTCCCGCCTCCGATGCGGCAGCCTACATCTTTACCGAGTTCGACCTCCTGGGCGTCCTCGACATCGAGCTCTTCGCCGACGATGACCGTTTTACCTCCCGCAAGCGTCCCGACATCGATCCCACGCTCAAGCAGGGCTTCCAGAACCGCATCGCCCAGGCCGAACACCTCGCCGACGTTGCCCTGCAGCATAACCCCAACGATGCCAATGCCTTCTACTGCAAGGCCGTCACCTCTGGCATGCAGGCCGACTGGGCATCTCTCATTGACCGCAAGGAGTACGGCGCCTTCAAGTTCAGCGAGCTCGGCAGCAAATACGCCAAGCAGGCCCTTGCCATCAACCCCACCCTTTACGATGCCAACCTCGCCGTCGGCATCGAGAACTACATGCTCAGTCTCAAAGCTGCGCCCATCCGCTGGATCCTTGGTATGGCTGGTGCCGGCACGAACAAGGCCGAGGGAGTCCGTCTCCTCAAACTCACCGCCGAGCAGGGCCACTATCTTGCCCCCTTCGCCCGCCTCATGCTCGCCGTCGGGGAGCTGCGCGACGGCCGCACCCAGCAGGGAAAGGCCATCCTCGTTGGACTCTCGCAGGAGTTCCCCCAGAACACCCTCTACCAGCGCCAGATCGCACGCCTGCACTAACGTTGCACCTCCCCTCATTCGAAATTCAACACGCAAATCCCCGCAGCGTGTAACCTTGGACTATTGATCCACTCGCACGTCCCCGAGCCTGTCTCTGGGCACGCGGTCTTTTATCGTCTTAGCAATCAGCTAAACCCGTTTCGCGCAGCACACACTTCAAGCAGTTACAAAGGGTTCTCATAAGCATGCGCATCGCATCTGTCGGCACGGCCTATCCACCTCATCGCTACTCTCAGACAGCAATTGCAGATGCACTTACCGCCCGCTGGCAAGACCGCATGGAAGAGCCCCGGCTCATCAACCGCCTCTTCGCCAACTGCGGCGTCGACTTCCGCAACCTTGTCTTTCCCCTCGATGTCTATGAGAACCTCTCCGGCTTCGGTCCCACCAATGACGCTTGGATCGTAGCCGCCGTCGAGCTCGGCCAGAAGGCCGTCACCACTGCCCTCGAACGCGTCGGCCTCACCCCGGCAGATATCTCCGCCATCTTCTTCGCCTCGGTCACCGGCATCGCCAGCCCCACTATCGACGCGCGCCTCATCAATCTCATGCCCTTCCCCACCAGCGTCAAGCGCACGCCTATCTTCGGTCTTGGCTGCGTCGCCGGTGCCGCAGGCATCTCCCGCGCATCAGACTACGTCCGCGCCTTCCCCAATCAGTACGCCCTGCTCCTCTCCGTCGAGCTCTGCTCCCTCACCTGGCAAGACAACGACCAGTCCATCGCCAACCTTATCTCCTGCGGCCTCTTCGGCGACGGAGCAGCCGCCGTCATCATCGCCGGCGCTGAAACTCCCCTCGCCAAGCGCACTTGCCCCACCTGCATCTCTGGCCCACAGATTCTCGACACACGTTCAACTTTTTATCGACATACCGAACACATCATGGGCTGGAGCATCGGCGACATGGGCTTCAAGATCGTCCTCTCCCCAGACGTTCCCAAGGTCGTCAACGAACATCTACGCGGCAACGTTGAGTCCTTTCTCACTGACAACGGTCTAACTATGGATGACATCTCGAGCTACATCTTCCACTCCGGCGGACCCAAGGTCCTCGAAGCAATGGAGACCACTCTCAACCTTCCCGCCAACGCTCTCGCTCCTTCCTGGAAGAGCCTCCGCGAGGTCGGTAACCTCTCCGCAGCCTCCGTCCTCGCTGTGCTTGAAGACGTCCTCGTCAACTCACCCGGCAAGCCCGGCACCTACAGCATCCTCGCGGCCATGGGCCCGGCCTTCTGTTCAGAGCTCGTCCTGTTGCGCTGGTAACAATGGCGGGCACGAATGAACTCTGGCACCTCTGCTGTTGCTGCTAAAGATCCAGATGTTCTCGTCGTAGGCGCAGGACCAGCCGGTCTGTCCTGCGCCATCGCCGCAGCCAGTCAGGGCCTTCAGGTCGAACTCATCGACGCCATGCAGCCCGGCATCGACAAAGCCTGCGGCGAAGGTCTCATGCCCGACTCACTCGAAGCCCTGGCCGCCCTCGGCTTCGATCTCAATCGAGACCTCGGCCACATTGAAGCCGCTCTCCTCCGCGGCATTCGCTTCCTTAGCGACCAGGCCTCTTCTACGCACAATCCCAACACCGAAGCCCCCTTCCCCGCCGGCCCAGGACGTGGCATCCGTCGCACGATCCTCCATCAGCTCTTGCTCGACCGCGCGGCCAGTCTCGGTGTCCGCTTCCATTGGGAAACAGTCGTCCAGGGTATCTCTCAAAACAAAGAGGGACAGCAAAACCACGAAGTTCAACTCCGCACCAACCGACAGACTCTCCACGCCCGCTATCTCGTCGGCGCAGACGGCCACCGATCTCTCGTCGCGAAATGGGCCGGCCTCTCCAAATCTCGAATCCACTCCCGCCGCATCGGCCTCCGCCAGCACTACACCGTCACCCCCTGGACTGACTTCGTCGAGGTCTACTGGAGCGACCACGGCCAGGCCTACGTCACCCCTATCTCCTCCACTCAGGTCTGCGTTGCATTCATCTCAAACAAAAAAATCCCTAGCCCAACCGAAGCCCTCCGCCATTTCCCTGCCCTCGAACGTCATCTTGCTTCGGCCCAACCCAGCGGTGCTGCCCGCGGCTCCATCACTCTTGGCCTCACATTGCATCGTGTCACCGCAGGCAACATAGCCCTCATCGGGGACGCCTCCGGCTCGGTCGATGCCGTCACCGGCGAAGGCATGGCCCTCTGCTTCCGACAAGCCGCGGCCCTCGCCTCTGCGCTCAAAGCCAACCACCTCGCCGCCTATCAGCACGCCCATCGCGGCATCCAGCGCCTGCCCGGCCTCATGTCCCGCAGCCTGCTCTTCATGGACCGCTCCCCACGCCTCCGCGCTCGCGTCCTCAACACCTTCGAACGCAATCCCAAGCTCTTCTCCCGCCTTCTCCAGATACACATCGGCCACTCCGCGATGAACTTCTTCGGAGCAGGCGGCCTCCTTGCCACCGGCCTGCACATCCTGACAAGCTAAACTTGTTCCTTATGGGGATCACCTGCTTTACACTGGCATGTGCCTCCCTGTAAGTTGGGGTTAACCCAAAGGAAGTTGAAACACCATGGACGACATCACCACCCGCTGCATTGACATCATCGCCAAATCGAAGAGCATTCCCGCGGACACGGTCACTCTCGCCAGCACCTTCGACGAGCTCAACATAGACTCCCTCGACAAGATCAACATCTCCTTCGAGGTAGAGGAAGCATTCTCCATCGAGATTCCCGACGACGCCTTGAGCACCCTCAAGACCGTAGGCGACATGGTCGAAGGCGTCACTCGCCTGCGCGCCGCCCAAACCACCATCACCACCCCCTAGTGGCAACCAGCAGCATGCACCATCAAAATCGGCCTTCCGCCCCAGCCTTCGACCAAGGGAGCACGATGCCAGTCATGAGTGCATAGGGAATCAGTTGCCCATGTGTTCAGTCCTTCGTATTGAGCATGCAGCTGTGTGGTGCTCAGGATCATAAGGAGCAGCAGTATCTTCATCGAAATCTCCTGATTGCAACGTCTGTGGCCCTCGCCGATCCAGCACAATCGCGTGTCGTATGAGTTTCACCCCACCAGCTATACTGGATACAGATCTGGAAAAAGCCCCTGAAATCAGTAGGGGCTTTCTCGTTGACCGCTAACCTGTTCAGAAACAAATAAAACATTGAAAATAATAGTCTTAGAGGTGATATCCCCGCCGTGAGGGTACACAGGTACCAAAACCCACGATCCTCTGGAAGAATCTACAATCACAGAGCACCAACAGGGAGAAGAAGTGAATCGTGTCGTAGTAACTGGCCTGGGATGCATCACCCCCATAGGCAATAACGTAGCAGACTTCCGCACTGCGCTCTTCTCCGGCGCCACCGGCATCTCCTCGTTCCCTGCCTTCCCCGAAGCCCCCGGCAAAACTCAGGGTCTCCGCTTCACCCAATCCGCCCGCGTCAAGGACTTCGATCCCCGCCAGCACCTCGACTCCGGTATCGCCGTCGCCACCGACCGCACCACACACTTCGCCATCATAGCCGCCCGCCAAGCTGCCCTCGAATCCCAACTCTCCACACACTATGCCCCGGAAAAAATCGCCATCATCGTCGGCTGCGCATGCGGTGGACGCCAGGCCGAGGAGACCGAGACCGCCAAGCTTTATACCCGCGATGCCCGTGTCCATCCCCTCACCGTCGTCCGCACCATGGCCTCCGCTGGCGCAAGCAACATCTCCATCGACCAGAAGATCACCGGCCCAACCCTGAACATCTCCACCGCTTGCTCATCCGGTACCCACGCCATCGGCCTGGCCTTCCAGATGGTCCGCTCTGGAATGATCGACGCAGCCATCACCGGCGGCCATGAAGCTCCCCTCACCTTCGGCTTCCTCCGCGCCTGGGACAGTATGCGCGTCGTCTCCCCCACCCAGTGTCGTCCCTTCTCCGCGGACCGCGACGGTATGACCCTCGGCGAAGGTGCAGCCATGCTCACCCTCGAAACGCTAGCCTCCGCCCGTGCCCGTAACGCCACCATCTACGCCGAGATCGTAGGCTTCGGCAGCTCTGCCGACGCCAGCCACATCACCCAGCCCCACCCCGAGGGAGCTGCCTCTGCCATCCGCAGCGCCCTTAAGGACGCAAACGCTAACCTGGACGAAGTTGGATTCATCAGCGCCCATGGCACCGGCACCCAAGCCAACGACTCCACCGAAGCAGCCGCCATCCACCAGGTCTTCGGCCCGCTCGCTCCGCATATCCCCCTCAGCTCTACCAAATCCCTCCACGGCCACTCTATCGGAGCTAGCGGCGCTCTCGAAGCCCTCGCCACCGTCCTCGCCCTGCAGGAAAATCTTCTCCCCGCCAACACCGGTGTCACCGAAATCGACCCCACGCTCAACCTCGACATCATCCTTGGATCTCCCCGCAAAGCCACGCCAAAGCTTGCCCTCTCGAACTCCCTGGCCTTCGGTGGCCTCAACGCCGTCCTCGCCTTCCGCCCCATCTAAACCACTCACCCTTGCAAGCGGTACCCTCCTGCTTACTTGTGCAGCACCGTCACTTACGGCTAGCCTTAAAGCATGAACCGCCGATGCCTCTGGGCCCTCCCCCTTCTGCTATCTCTCATCACAGTCACCCTCCACGCCCAGGCCAAACTCGCCATCTACGGCACCGTAGGTGGAGAAAAGAGTGCCGTCGCCAACACACCCTGGACCCTAGCCGGAACCGCCGGCTTCTACGTCGGCCTCAAAAAGTTCGGGCCTCTGAACCTCTCTGTGGATGCCCGCGCCGACCTGTCCAGCAACCAAAACAGCGGCCTCATCGGCCCCCGTCTGGCCGTCAAACTCCCCGCCATTCCCATCAAGCCATACGGAGAGTTTCTCATCGGCTTCTCCGACTACAGCAGAACCAGCGCAGGCCTCAAAGAGGCCAACCAGTTCGCCGCCCGCTACGTCCTCGGCGCCGACATGACCATCCTCCCCCACATCGACTGGCGCATCGCCGACTTCAGCTACGACCTTGAAAGCTTAGTCCCCGACGATCACGCCAAAACACTCTCCACCGGCATCGTCATCCGACTCTAACCATCACCGGAGACCGTCCGCGATACCATAGCCTCCAGATGATCTCCGTCCTTATCCTCACGTACAACGAGCAGCGCAACCTCCCCGACTGTCTCGCGAGCATCTCTTGGTCAGACGACATACACGTCTTCGACTCCCACAGCACCGACGTCACCATCGAAATCGCCAAAGCAGCCGGCGCCCACACCCACACCCGCGCATTCGACGACTACGCCACCCACCGTAACGCCGCCCTCAGCACTCTCCCCTTCAAACACCCCTGGGTCTTCATCCTCGACGCAGACGAGCGTCCCACCCCCGAGCTTTCCCGCGAGATGCAGCAGCTCACCCTCGCCGCCCCCGCTGAAATCGCAGCCTTCCGCGTACGTCGTCGCGACTTCCTCTTCGATACCTGGCTCAAGCACGCCCAACTCTCGCCGTACTACATCCGCCTCGTCCGCCCCGAACGCGCCCACTACACCCGCGCCATCAACGAAGTGCTCGAAGTCAACGGCCCCATCGCCAACCTCAGCTATCCCCTCGACCACTACCCCTTCTCCAAGGGCATCGCCAAGTGGATCGAAAAACACAACCTCTACTCCAGCATGGAAGCCAGATTGATCGCCCGCAACCAAGGCCTGCAAAACCCATCCCTGCGCACCGCCCTTCGCGACCCCGACTTCCACACCCGCCGTCTCCATCAGAAGGCGCTCTTCTACCGTATGCCCGGGCGCCCACTTCTCAAGTGGCTCTACATGATGTGCATCCGCGGAGCCATCCTCGACGGCGCCGCCGGCCTCACCTACGCCACCCTGCAAGCCTTCTACGAGTACCTCATCGTCCTAAAAACCAAAGAGCTAAAACGCGGCGGAGCCTGACCCACAGCCGCTACATCGGCCACTTCCACTCCCGAATCTCCTTGGAATCGATCCCGTTCTCATGCGCATAGTTCACGCTCTCGATAATCCTTCCCTTCAGCCACTCCTTCGTATGCGCCGCCGTCATCTGCAGACGCGGCACGCGATCGATCACATCAATCGCCAGGTCGAACCGATCGATCTGATTCAGAATCGCCAGCTCCAGCGGAGTATTGATATTCCCCTTCTCCTTGTATCCACGCACATGAAAGTTCTCATGATTCGTTCTCTTATAAGTGAGCTTGTGCACCAGCGAAGCATAAGCATGAAAGTTAAAGATCACCGGTTTGTCTTTCGTAAACAAGCTGTCGAACTCCCTCTCCGATAGTCCATGCGGATGCTCTGTCTCCGGCATCAACCGGAACAGATCCACCACATTAACAAACCGTATCTTCAGGTCCGGACACTTCTCCCGCAGAATCGCTATCGCAGCCAGCGCCTCTTCCGTAGGAATATCTCCCGCGCACGCCATCACCACGTCTGGCTCATCACCCGCGTCGTTACTGGCGAAATCCCATATCCCAATTCCCTTCGTGCAATGCGTCACCGCCGCATCCATATCCAGATACTGCAGATGCTCCGCCTTATCCGCCACAATCACATTCACATAATTCGAGCTGCGCAGACAGTGGTCCCCGACGCTCAGCAGACAGTTCGCATCCGGCGGCAGATAAATCCTCGTCACCTCCGGACTCTTGTTCGTCACTACATCCAGAAACCCGGGGTCCTGATGCGTAAATCCGTTATGGTCCTGCCGCCACACCAGCGAAGTAATCAGCAGATTAATCGACGAGATCGGTGCCCTCCATCGCAGCTCCAGCTTGCTCTTCTCCAGCCACTTCGCATGCTGATTGAACATCGAGTCGATGATGTGCACGAACGATTCATACGTCGAAAAAAATCCATGCCGTCCCGTCAGCACATAGCCTTCGAACCATCCCTCCAGCGTATGCTCGCTCAAAATTTCCATCACCCTGCCATCGCGCGCAAGATCGCCGCCATCCGCATCCTCCGGCAACAGCTTCGCCATCCACGTCTTCCCGCTCGCCTCGTAGATCACCTGCAACTTATTCGAAGCAGTCTCATCCGGCCCAAACACGCGAAAGCTTGTCATATTCATGCGCATCGCATCGCGCAGAAAATGCGCCAGCACATCCGTCGGCGAAACCGAGATCTGACCTGGCTTCTCCACCTTCACCGCATAGTCGCGGAAGTCCGGCAGCTCCATCGGCTTGCGCAGCAGCCCCCCATTCGCATGCGGATTCCCGCTGATCCTCCGCTGACCCACCGGAGCCATCTCCCGCAACTCCGCAATCAACTTGCCCGACTTATCGAACAACTCATCCGGCCTGTAACTCCGCATCCACTTTTCAACCATCTTCAAATGCTTCGGGTTCGTCTTCGGATCCAGAATCGGCATCTGGTGTGCGCGCCACGACCCCTCCAGCTTGTGCCCATCAATCTCCTTTGGACAAGTCCACCCCTTCGGCGAACGCAGAACAATCATCGGCCACCGCGGCCTCTCCGGCACCGTACCCTTCGGCGCACTCCGCGCCTTCTTCTGAATCGCGCGAATCTCCTGAATGCACTCCTCCATTACCCCAGCCATCAACTGATGCATCGTCGCCGGATCGTCGCCTTCAACAAAATGCGGAGTCCATCCATACCCTTTGAACATCCACTCCAGCTCCTCATGAGAAATCCTGGCCAGTACCGTGGGGTTCGCTATTTTGTAACCGTTAAGGTGCAGTACTGGCAGCACCGCTCCATCGCGCACCGGGTTCAAAAATTTATTCGAGTGCCACGATGTAGCCATCGGCCCCGTCTCCGCCTCGCCATCCCCCACCACCACCGTCACAATCAAATCAGGATTATCGAAAGCCGCACCAAACCCATGCGACAGGCTGTATCCCAACTCACCGCCTTCGTGAATCGACCCCGGCGTCTCCGGCGTGCAGTGGCTCCCGATCCCACCCGGGAACGAAAACTGTTTGAAGAACTTCTGCAGCCCCACAACATCCTCACTCTTGTCCGGATACACCTCCGAATAAACTCCCTCAAGATAGCTATTCGAAAGCGTCGCCGGAGCCCCATGCCCTGGCCCCGAGAGATAAATCAAATCCAGATCGTACTTCTTGATCAGCCGATTCAGATGCACCCATGTAAATGTCTGCCCCGGATCCGATCCCCAATGCCCCAGCAACCGGTTCTTAATATGTTCCGCCTTCAACGGCTCCCGCAGCAGCGGATTCTCCAGCAGATACAGCATCCCCACGCAAAGATAGTTGCAAGCCCGCCAGTAGGCATCCATCTTCCGCAACTCCTCCGCCGTCAAAGCCCGCCCCTTCGCATCGCCAGCCCGCTCGCTCTTAGCCACCTTCGTAGACTTACCGCTCATGCATGCCTCCTCGTGCCGTGCTCTACCGTTGTCGTTACTATCGCTGGTGCTTTGTCAGCGCATCATCTAAAGTCGTCGTCTCGTCAAAATCATCATCCCGTCAAATCGCACACCTTCAAAATCGTCGTCATCCTGAACGTAGTGAAGGGTACCCGCATTTTGTCGTCGCTTGTCTTACGTAGTTAGTTTTTTGAAATGTTGCGACGCCTCTACCGAAGTCCATGTTCCCGAAAAGCGCTAACCCTCAGCCCCAGCCATACGATTCACATGCAAAGCAATTATCCAATCCTCTTTAGCCGGAACGACGAGAACCGTCGCTACTGAGTCAGATGCATTCAAACGCCGCACCGCATCGCTCTTCGCCTCATTCAACGTAGAATTCATCGAAATCCCCATATTCTCCAACCCGCCGGCAATCTCCGCACGCGACAGCGCATCATGCTCCCCAATCCCGCCAGCAAACACCACCGCATCCACGCCACCCATGAGAGCAACAAATCCACCCACAGCCTTCTTCACACTCCGCGTAAATATCTCCACCGCCAGCCTCGCCCGCGCATCTCCTCTCCCAGCCGCCTCCCGCACCGCCTTCATATCATTCGGCATCCCCGACAGCGCCACCATCCCCGAATCATGGTTCAGCATCTTCTCCAACTTCGCCACCTGCTCCCCCTTCATCTGCCGCAGCAGATACAGCATCAACCCCGGATCGAGATCCCCCGGTCGCGTCCCCATCACCACACCGCCGGTCGGCGTCAGTCCCATTGTCGTATCGATGGAGCACCCATCCACCACCGCCGTCACGCTGCATCCACTCCCAAGATGTGCAATCACCAGCCGCCGCGGAAATTGCATCGTCTTCTCCGCCCGCAACTGCCGCACAATCGACTCGCAGCTCAACCCATGAAACCCATACCGCCGCACGCCGCGCTCGCGGATCTCTGCTGGCAACGGGTAAGTCGTAGCCGCCTCCGGCATCGTCTGGTGAAACACCGTGTCGAAGCACGCATAGTGCGCCACATCAGGAAACTTCGCCATCATCTCCTTGATCACTTCAATCACCGCCGGATCATGCAGCGGTGCGAACACCACCGCCTCCTCCAGATCCTTCAGCACCTCATCGGTAATCTTCTGATGCCGATCCAGCTTCGCCCCCGGATGCACCACACGATACCCCACCGCCTCCACCTTCGGCAGCCCCGCCCCACTCACCGCCTCCACCACCAGCCCAATCGCCTCCACCGGCGTCTCGGCCTTCACCTCCGCACGTCCCCCACTCAAATCCCGCCCGTCGGCATCGCGAAATTTGAACCCTCCCTTCACCCCACCAATCCCGGTCACCTCACCCTCAACCAGCGACCGAGCCTCACCCTCCCCCGCGTCGAAGATTGAAAACTTGATCGACGAAGACCCGCTATTGATCACCAGTATGTGCAAGACACCCCCTCCACATCACACAAACCCCTACGTTACACCCGCACCGTTGCCTCCCAATAAATCCACGTCACAAAACGGCCGGCCAAATCGTCAGCATCTGGGGCCTGCGCAGCCTGGTTGCCCATCGTCCTCGCCATCCACGGCATCGAGAGAAATACTGCAACACGAACCTCATGCTCCTCTTTGAACACGGCGATCTCGGCATCAGTCTCTCACCCGTCCCCCAAAAGTCACATGCTGTGTGGCGCAAAATCCCCCACAGCCATCTAAACTCAGATCATGTGTGGAATCGTTGGTTACATTGGCCCCCAGCCCGTAGTCCCCGTCATCATTGAAGGACTCCGCCGCCTCGAGTACCGCGGCTACGACTCCGCCGGCATCGCCGTCGCCGGAGGCCCCGAAGGCCTGCTCCTCCGCCGCGCCCCCGGCAAGCTCCGCAACCTCGAAGCCGTCATCGCCGACTCGCCCATCAACGGCACCTTCGGCATTGGCCACACCCGCTGGGCCACCCACGGCCGCCCCACCGAAGAAAACGCCCACCCCCACCGCGACGGCAGCGGCACCCTCGTCGTCGTCCACAACGGCATCGTCGAAAACTACCTCACCCTCAAGAACGCCCTCATCGCCAAAGGCCACAAGTTCGTCTCCGAGACCGACACCGAGATCATCGCCCACCTCATCGAAGACGAGCTAAACCAAGCCGCCGCCCAAGCAGGCAACAAAATGGGTGCCCCATCTTCGGCAACGGTCTCATCGTCGACTAAGGTGGGTTCCACCGAAGCCAACCCCGACGAAGCCGTCCTAACCCTGTCCGGCAACAAACCCACCATCCCGTTAGAAGAAGCCGTCCGCCGCGCCGTCAAGCGCATAACCGGAGCCTTCGCCATCGGCGTCCTCTCCGCGCACGAGCCCAACAAGCTCGTCGCCGCCCGCATGGGCCCACCCGCCGTCATCGGCATCGGCGAAGGCGAATACTTCCTCGCCTCCGACGTCCCCGGCATCCTCCACCACACCCGCAACATCCACTTCCTCGCCGACGGCGAACTAGCCATCCTCACCCAACAAGGCGTAACCCTAACCGACTTCGACGCCAAACCGATCCCCCTAAAGATCCAGCGCATCACCTGGGACCCCATCATGGCCGAAAAGGCCGGCTACAAGCACTTCATGCTCAAGGAGATCAACGAGCAGCCCCGCGCCATCCGCGACACCACCCTCGGCCGCGTCTCCCTCGACACGGGCCACGTCTTCCTCGAAGCCATGCAGATCACCCCCGACGACCTCCGCAACGCCAGCCAGATCACCATCGCCGCCTGCGGCACCAGCTGGCACGCCGGCCTCGCCGGAAAGTTCATGATCGAGCGTCTCGCCCGCCTCCCCGTCGAAGTCGACTACGCCAGCGAGTACCGCTACCGCGACCCCATCGCCGACCCCCGCGCCATCGGCCTCCTCATCACCCAGTCCGGCGAAACCGCCGACACCATCGCCGCCCAGCGCGAGCTCATCGCCAAAGGCTCCAAGACCCTCGCCATCTGCAACGTCGTCGGAGCCGCCGTCACCCGCGAAGCCCAGGGCACCATCACCACCAACGCCGGCCCCGAGATTGGCGTCGCCAGCACCAAGGCCTTCACCGCCCAGCTCACCGCCCTCTTCGTCCTCGCCCTGCATCTCGCCCAGGTCCGCGGCACCATCACCGACGCCGAATCCCTCCACCTCGTCGACGAGCTCAGCAAACTCCCCGGCAAAGTCGAAGACGTCCTCCGCTCCGTCGACGACCAGTGCTACCAGCTTGCCAAATCCTTCCACACCGCCAACGACTTCCTCTTCCTCGGCCGCGGCATCCACTACCCCATCGCCCTCGAAGGCGCGCTCAAGCTCAAGGAGATCTCCTACATCCACGCCGAAGGCTACCC
>Ga0302324_100012347_pt1 | contig 17429 bp, 16 predicted proteins | sample Palsa_T0_1_FD_201949 | JGI IMG/M metagenome (GOLD analysis project Ga0302324, IMG submission 201949) | Peat permafrost microbial communities from Stordalen Mire near Abisko, Sweden - Palsa_T0_1 | ecosystem: Environmental > Terrestrial > Soil > Palsa > Peat permafrost | place: Sweden: Abisko...
TATATCTCAGACTGTCTGGCGTGGCCGGTGCTATGCCGTGGACGGCGGTGCCCTACTGGCCGGGTTTACGTGTGGGGTCTTTGAATTTGAGTTGGACCTCGAATCAGACCCACGCCGGGCGTTGTTCTCCGCGATGGCGTTTTTCGGTTGGCCGTGGGAGGGGTCGTGAGGCCTTGTGCGGATTTCTGCACTTGCGCCCGTCGGTCACTGCGAGTTCTTCCCGCCGAGTTTCTGCGCTTTGATTGCGTCGAGGGCGTGCTTAGAAAGGTCCATCGCGCGTACTTCGTGCCGATAATCCGCGGGGTTTTTCAGTTGCTGCCGGCGGATACATATCGCTCGCTCCGCCTCATCGATGAGCTGAGGCAACGTTTCCCGGTCGGTTTCGAGCACCGCCCGGATAAACGCCTCTTGCCAAAGTACCGGCCCAGGGTCGCCCATCGGACACCTCCGGCGGCATTGCAACATGGGGATCGGATTTGCGTTAGCCTTCCGCCACAACGTGAAGAGCAACAATTGCCGACATGACATCAGACGCCCGAGTAGGCAATTCGGTTACGGTGCCAACCAGGTGGAGAGAACGGCCGGGGCCTTGGGGCAAGAGATCGCCGAAGACGAACGCCACTACACGGAACCTTGCGATGCTCTGGCTTTGCCATCGACCTGGTATCTGGGCATGGACGGAACCGGTATTCTGGAGGTATTTGGCGAACATACGTTGAGCGTGCGCGAGATTTTGGGGCTTCTGGCGCTTTCCGTCTTACCGCTGGCGGGGAACGGATTTCACGCGACCAGGACCGCTTTGTGCTGGGCGGGATGACCCTCCTCTCGACGATCGTTTTTGGCGAGCTGAGAACAGGAAACGGCGGTGCGGTGAGTCGGCCAAAGGAAGTGCTAGGCGGGTAATCGGATGACCGGGAATGGGTGGGTGCAACCTTCTCAATAACCGGTGCGCCTCAGACGTGTCCTTGTCCACCGCAATGATCCCCTCCCAACGTCCGCGCAGAATGCTAAAGTCGCATCGACGAGGGAGGCTCAGCCCAACCAGCGCCGACCGGGCGTCGGCGCTACGCGAAATGAAGGCAAACGACGGAATTTCGCGAATCCAGGCAAATTTCATATTACTATCCCGAAGCGAAAGCTGAGTTCTCCGTATTTTTTCGGGGTGCCCGGAGTGCGATTGTCGGCATCGAGGGGTCCGCACTGTTGCGCACCGACAAAGGTGTCGGTGCCACGCCGACCGGCGTCGGCGCTACGAACCGCGATACGCACGGTTACCGGCTGTGGGGATCGGTTGGTTTCTTGGTTCTGGGACACTGGGGGACCGGAGTTTTCTTGACACGATTGTCGGACGGTGCGCAAAACTAGGCCAAGTCAAAAACGTAGAGAACCCAGGTGTGAAATCGACACCTGGGGCACCCAGCCCGGCTTCGGTGGACCGCAGCAATAGCCAAAACAACTGCGACGACAAGGGCAACAGCGAGAGCTTGAGGTTGTGGTAGTGGTCGGGTTTGGAGTTTGGAGCCGGTGCGATTGGATGGTTATCCGCGACGAATCGCGGCGCTACGCCCGCGCATTTCTTCGGAAGGAGCCTTGAGGCCCTGCTCAGCATGAAATCCCGGTCCCTCATCTTGCAACGCCGGCTCTCGACGCTCGCTCTGCTGCCCGTGGCGCTGATCTTGCTTTGCGCCCCGGTCTTTATTGCCGCGCAGGCGCAAGCCCAACCGCAAGCCCAAGCGCGGCCGAAACCCAAATCCCGCGCGCGCGATCTAGGCGTGCCGTTCGATGGCGCTCCGGGGCCGCTCAACGCGATCACCGACGTCGCCGGCGTCGAAGTGGGGCATCGCACCATCATCCAGGGCAGCGGAAAGCTGGTAGTCGGCGTGGGCCCAGTCCGCACCGGCGTCACCGCGGTGTTCCCCCGCGGCAAAGCCTCGAGAGACTCCGTCTTTGCCGGCTGGTTCACTGAAAATGGCAACGGCGAGATGACCGGAACCACCTGGGTCGAGGAATCCGGCCTGCTCGACGGCCCAGTCCTGATCACCAACACCCACAGCGTCGGCGTCGTCCGCGATGCAGTAATTCAGTGGCAGGTGCAACACCAGCCGGACCTCCCTCCGGATGACCGCTGGTCGCTCCCAGTGGTGGCCGAAACCTGGGATGGAAGGCTGAACGACATCAACGGCTTCCACGTAAAGCCTGAGGACGCCTTCGCGGCGATGGACGATGCGCACTCCGGACCAGTCGCCGAAGGCAACGTAGGCGGCGGCACCGGCATGGTCTGCAACGAATTCAAAGGTGGCATCGGAACATCTTCGCGCCGAATCAGCGCGAAGCTCGGGGGCTATACGGTAGGAGTGCTGGTGCAATGCAACTTTGGCCTGCGACCCAACCTGCGAATCGCCGGCGTTCCAGTGGGCAAGGAAATGCCAGTGACGCCAGTTTCCGAGCGAGACGCCGGCTCGATCATCGTGGTGGTGGCCACCGATGCGCCGCTGCTGCCGCACCAACTGAAGCGCTTGGCCCGCCGGGTGACGCTGGGGTTGGGCCGGCTCGGCAGCATCTCCGGAAACGGATCCGGCGATATCTTCATCGCCTTTTCCACCGCCAATCCGGACGCCGGGGACCCCAGCAAGGTGGTCAACTTAACCATGCTTCCCAATGATAAGATCGAACCGCTATTTGCGGGCACGGTCCAAGCAACCGAAGAGGCCGTAGTGAATGCCATGATTGCCGCGGAAACGATGACTGGCATCAACGATCGGACCGTCGAAGCCCTGCCGCACGATCGCCTGCGCGAGGTGCTGAAGAAGTATAATCGCCTGGTCGAGGTGCCGCAGGAAGCGCACTGAGAAAGCTTTTATAAGACGTGATTATAAGGCGTGATGAGGAGAGATCGATGCGCGGTTTTTTTTCGGGGATTGCAGTAGCGGTGTTGCTGGCGGTGGTTGTTTTGTGCGTGGCATTGACCGGCCACATGAGTTTCCGCGCGGACGAGCAGCCTGGAAGCATCGAAACCCACTTGGCGATGAAGGCCGTGGACGCCTCCACGGAACGTAACGCGCCAAAAATATCGAATCCGGTCCAGGCCACCGACGAAAACCTGCGCGCCGCGGCCGGCGTATATCGCGACAATTGCTCCGGCTGCCACGGCGATCCAGTCACGCCGCAGCGCCCCTTTGGCCAGAGCTTCTATCCGCCCGCGCCGCAATTCGCCAACGACGCGCCAGACATGCCCGAAAACGAGAACTACTACATCATTCAGCACGGAGTCCGCTGGACCGGCATGCCCGCCTGGAAGGCCACGCTCACCGACGTGCAGATCTGGCAGCTAGTCACGCTGCTCGGCCACTTCGACAAGCTCACTCCCGAAATCAAGCAGGAGTTCAAGAAGCCAGTTACCTTCGCGCCGTAAATGAAAACGCAAGCGGCTAGAGCTGCGTCGAAACGAGCTTCTGTGTACTGCCGTCGGTGAGACCCAAGTCCGTAAGATGGGGACCGGGATTGCACGCCAGGCATGTGCCTTCGATGGCTTTGAACGTCCAGTACGGTGGCTTCCACTCCGTCACTTGGCCGGCCGCATCGCGCAGCGCTTTGAACTTCGCCGCGAGTGCAGCAGGCGGAAGTTCGGACAGCATACCGGCGACCGGCAATTCCACCAGCGCCAGCACCGCTCCGTTTTGAACGACCGCCATACCACCGCCGCAACGGATCAAGGTATTGGCCGCGAGCTGCATATCGCTGGGCGTTCCTCCAAGGACCACCAGATTGTGCGCGTCATGCGAGTAAGTGGTGGCGATCGCACCGCGAATCCGCCCGATACCTAGCTGAATGGCGCACTGTCCGATGGTGCCCTCCCGCCCATGGCGGTTGCGCACGTAGATCAGGCTCGCATCCTCAGGGATCGAAGCAATGCCGCCACGCACCTGCACTTCCAGCTCGCGCCATTCGGTGAAGCGCATGCCGAGGATTGCACGCACCTTGGCGGATCCCGTCTGTTGATCGGTTGCAACCCGAACGCGGAACTCATCGTCCGCAACTTCGGTCAGTTTGATGGAGTGAAGCAGTGGCGCCGGTACGCCGGACGGCGTCCGCAGCGACGCCGGGATCAACCATTGCCCGTCTTGTGCGGCGTGGCGTCCCGCAACGAAGATGCGCTCGACGCGGATCTCGTCGAGCGCGCCGAGCACCACGAGGTCCGCGATCCGTCCCGCACCCACCACCCCCAGATCAAGCCGCCGCAACCGCAGTGCCGCGTTCAGGGTTGCGCATCGAATGGCATCCACCGCATTCATGCCGTAGCCGACCAGCCGGCGCAGCACATCGCGAATGCCCCCATGTTCCACCAAATAGTCGGGCGGAACGTCGTCCGTACAGATGCTCACCTGAGACCCAAGATGTGGCAGCTTGCGAAGAGTCTCGACCACCCCCGGCAGAACGTAGTCATGCGAGCCGCGGATGGCGACGGCCAGCCCGGCGCGCAGCTTTTCCAAAATGTCTTCGCCCGAGGTGATCTCATGATCGGAAGTAATGCCGGCGCAAAGATAGGCTTGCAACTGCGCACCACTCAGCCCGCGCGCATGGCCCTCGATCAGTTTCCCGGACTCGAGCCCAGCGGCGACCACTTCAACCATGCGCGGCGTTTGCCGCAGCACGCTGCGCATGTCCATCACTTCAGCCACGCCCGCCACCTCGTCCCACGAGAGCATCTCGCGCATCTCCGCGCCGCCAAATTCGGCGCCGCCACGCTCCAGTCCTTCCGCGGAAGGTACGCACGAAGGGGCCGCGAACAGAAAGCGCAACGGCAAGCCGCGGCTCGCTTCCACCGCGTAGCGCATGCCGGCGAGGCCGTGCACATTGGCCAGCTCGTGCGGGTCGCAGAAGATTGTCGTAGTGCCCTGAGCGACCACCTGCTGCGCGTAATGGGCGGGCAGCATGTGCGAACTCTCGAAATGCACGTGGGTATCGATGAAGCCCGGACAAATCCACTTCCCGGCGGCGTTATAGGTAGTTGCGGCGTCTACGCGCGAACCCGGAGCATGCACGCTGGCGATCATCGCTCCGACCAAGCCGATATCCGCTGGGCGCAACTCGCCGGTCACCACATCCACGATGGTGCCGCCGGCGATCAGCACGTCAAAGGGAGCTTCGCCCTGTGCCGCCCGTATCGCGCGGGAGCGGGTGGCGGCATCAATGATTCCCGGAAATTGGTACTCGCTCATTCTTGAAAGGGCCAGCCTTGGAAAGCCAAAAACCTGATCGCGGTCATCAGAAGTTTACACTTGCAAGGTTTTGGGCTGTATGGAAGATTTCAGGGTCCCTTGTCGAGCGGCGTTCCTGACGGCGCGGCCGCTTCGACGCTGGCAACAGATTCCAAGCAGGAGGCATTACGACAGCCCACACCAAACGAACGCCGCACACCGCCAGCGAAGAGATCGTTACGCGGCAGCGCCTCGTCAGCGTCGCGCTGGGACAACAGGAAGCAGACTTGGTGCTGGAAGGCGCTACCCTCCTGAATTCCCATACTCTCACCTGGAAAGAAAACTGGGACATCGTGATCAAGGGGCAGCGGATCGCGTGGGTCGGTCCGCATGGCGAGTGGAAAGGCGCCGCCACGAAGAAAGCGTCGGCGCGCGGCCTGTGGGCCGTGCCGGGATTCGGCGAAGCCCACAAGCACATCGAAAGCACGATGCTGAGTCCGGAGTATGAAGCGGACCTGGTGCTGCGCTTCGGGACCACCTGGAACGTCGAGGCTTCCCACGAATTCTCCAACGTGAATGGCGCACGCAACGTGGAATTCTGGTTGATGGCGCGCCAGCAGGGAAGTCCCTTCAAGATTTTTCCTTCGCTGGGCTCCGCCACTCCACCCACCGGCTGGGAGGAATCGGGCGGCTACTACGGCTACCGCGAGATCCGCGACTTCATCGACCGCAATCTGTGGGTCACCGGCCTCGATGAAGTGATGGATTGGTCTGCGGTGGTGAATCCGGAGAACCCTGGATACCAGCGGCTTTGGGAGAACATCGAAGCCACCTTGGAGGCCCGCGGAGTAGTGGAAGGCCACGGCACGGGCCTGGTTTCGCCGGGGGAAATCTGCGCCTTTGCGGCAGCGGGGATCAGCTCGGACCACGAAATCCGGGAAGAGCAGGAGGCCTGGGATAAGTTGGAACGAGGAATCTTTCTCGAAGCACGCCCGAATGCCCAGCACATCCTGAAGTACCTGGTGGAAAAGGGTCTGCGCGATTGGTCAAACGTGGCGGTGACTACCGACGACCGCAACGCCGAAACCACGTTGCGCCGCGGCGCGATGGACCACAACATCCGCTGCGCGATCGAGAATGGCGTGGCTCTGGAAATCGCCTACACGTTGGGCAGCTACAACACCGCGCGCCACTTTCGCATCGATCATCTGGTTGGTTCGCTCACCCCGGGGCGCTATGCCGATGTGGTGTTGCTGTCCGATCCCCAGCAAGTGAAGATCAAAGCCGTCTACGCTGACGGTATAAAAGTTTCCGAAGATTACAAAATGCTGGTCCCCGTCCCGAAAATCGACTGGCCGGAATGGGCGACAAAGACCGTCAATCTGGGCCGGAAAATCGAGGCCGCGGACTTCGCAGTGGGCGCGCCCGCCGGACGTGCCAGCATGCAGGCCGCGGTGGTTCCACCTTTCCATTTCGAGCGCGATTTCTTCACCGTAGAACTACCGGTTAAGGACGGCGTGGTGCAGCGCGACGAGGCGCGGGCGATCACCAAAGTGGCGCTGCTCGACCGCTACTCCGGCCGCACGCGGGTCTCGCGAATGTTCTGGAAAGATGTGGGGATGAAAACGCCCGATTCCGCGATGGCCTGCTCGATCGTTCATGATAATCACAACGCCTGGGTGATCGGCAGCAGCGATCGGGCCATGGCCTTGGCAGTCAACGCCATGGCGGAGATGGATGGGGGTTTTGTTTTAGTCGGCAACGGCAAGGTGGTCGCCAAGGTTCGCTTGGAGGTGGGCGGGCTGATGACCGCGCGCCCGGCGGAAGAACTCGCCAGCGACCTTTTGGCGATGCGTGCGGAGATGGAAAAACTGGAGTGGATGGAAAAGCCGGTCCCGCGAATTCAGGAATTTCTGGGCGTGGACCATGTCACCGAGGCTTTGTGCTACGCGTTTCTCACTTGCCCTCCCTGGAATTGGACTTTCATGCCGCCGAGCGACGCGCTGCCCGAAGGCTTTGTGAATGTGCGCACCGGAGAGACTCATCCGGTGGTCTGGTAGTGCTTTCGTTCGGTTCGGTGCATCTGTTCTTTGGTGAACTGTCCGAGGTAGTTCCAATTCAATGAGCGCGCAGGCGGGGGATCCAGGGGAGGTGCAGCGAACTCGCGCCCAGCGTTTCTCGGACGCGTTCGACCGCGTTTTCCATTATCGCGAACGCGGCTCCACGTTTGGGACCGAAATTCTGGGCGGCCTCACTACTTTCAGCACCCTCGCGTACGTACTCATCGTTCACCCGCTGATTCTTTCGGAGTCCGGGATGGACCGCGGCGCCTTGATCACCGTCACTGCGCTGGCCGCGGCCATTTTTAGCGTGGTAATCGGATTGCGGACGAACTATCCGTTGGCCATGGCCCCGGGAATGGGCGTGAACGCTTACGTCGCGGTGCAATTGTGCCAGGGGATGCACATTCCCTGGCAGGCCGCGCTGGGCATGGTGTTCTACAGCGGACTGTTATTTCTGCTGATTTCGGCGACCGGCATTCGCCGCAAGATCATCGACTCTTTTCCAGGTTCTTTCAAAAAAACGGTCGGCGCCGGCATCGGATTTTTCATCGCGTTCATCGGGCTGAAGAACGCTGGAATCGTGGTCGCCGATCCGCACTCGATTGCCGCGCTTGGAAAGTTTGGCTCGGCCCGCGTGCTGCTCGGGTTCGCCGGAATTCTGCTCACGGTTATTTTGGTGAATCGGGGGGTTCGCGGAGCGCTGATTTTCTCGATTGTGCTGATCACCATAGTCGGATTGTTTTTGCCGGGCGCGACTGCCGGTTCCCGGCTGACCCCGCTTCCTCACCAGATTTTCGGCTGGCCGCATTCGATCGAGCCGCTCTTTTTGAAGCTCGATCTGGTCTATCCGCTGCGCCATGCCAGCCAGAGCATCCCCATTGTGTTTGCGCTGCTCTTCATGGATCTTTTTTCCGCGATGGCCACCCTGATGGCAGTGGGCGGCCGCGCCCACCTGAACGACGAGAATGGTAACCTTCCGAAATTGCGCGAGGCGCTTTCCGCCGATGCCGCCGCTGCTTCCGGTGGCGCGCTGCTGGGAACCACCACCACCGTGATTTATCTGGAATCTGCCGCCGGTGTGGAGCAGGGTGCCCGCACCGGGCTGACCAGCATCACCGTCGCGGGATGCTTTCTGGCGGCGCTATTTCTCACTCCTTTGATCGCCATCGTCCCGGCGGTGGCCACGGCTCCGGCGCTGGTGATGATCGGCATCTTTATGATCGAAGGCTTCGCCGACCTGGATTTGCGCGACGGAATCGTGGCCGCCACCGCGTTGGTGACCGTCATGTTGACGCTGCTAGCCTCCGCCAGCGATGGCCTGGCGCTGGGATTCATCACCAATATTTTGCTGCTGGCGGCGCTGGGACGCGCCAACCAAGTAAAACCGCTGGCCTACGTCTTGGCCGGCATCCTCTTGTTGCATTACATTCTCTAAGTGCAGAGCGATATTCAGAGGCGGCGGAACAGGATGAACGGCAAAGTAAGCACTCGGCCCCAGCCCAGCAACGATGAAGTAACCCAGACCTTAGTTCCACTCAGCCGCCGGCGATTCTTGCAGGCAGGCGCGGGTGCGTGCGGCCTGAGCGCCTTCGCTACCGCCGCGCCGCTACTTTTCGCCAGCGCGCCAAGCAAGCTGCTGACGCTGTCGTTCGGGTGGATACCCAACGCCGAATATGCCGACATCTTCGTGGGCATGGAGAATCAGCACTTCGCCAACGCCGGGCTGACCATCAAATATATTGGAGGAGGCCCGAACGCTCCGGTCTCGCTGGTGGTCCTGGCAGCAGGCCAGGCGGATATCGCGCTCACCAGTTGGCTGCAATTGCTCGATGCGCAGGCCCACGGCAACGACTTCGTGATCATCGGTTCGATGATTCCGGTCACCCCTGAAGGGCTTATTTCCCTGCCGAAGCGGCCGGTTTTGAAAGTCGCCGACCTCCCTGGCGCCCGCTTTCTGGTGCAGGGGCCGGATGAACGCAACGTTCTCGACGCGGTCTTCAAGATCAATCATCTGCCGCCCGAGCATCGCTACGTACCGACCGGTTTTTCGCCGGACGCGCTTCTGGCCGGCGCAGGAGACGCGTATTTCTGCTACGTCACCAATCAGCCGGTGATCTTCGAGGATATGAACCTTAAACCGGGTAAGGACTTCCTGGTTGCGCGGATGGACCAGTTCGGCTTTCGCGTTCCTTCGCAATTGCTAGTGATGGACCGAAAGCGGCTGGCTGCCGACCGCCCCACCGTCGTCGCATTTCTGCGCGCCCTGCTGCAGGGCTACATCGACAACAAGAAAGATCCGGCGTACGGCGCGGGTCTGGTGGTTTCAAAGTATGGGCGTGACTTTGGGTTTACGCTTCATCAGCAAACCCGCTTGAATCAGCTCCAGCTCGAGCTCGAGAAAATCCCCGGCACGCGCGGGCCGTACTGGGTGAACGATGAACAACTCCGCGGTTCCATGTACGATGTGGCGCGGGCGACTGGCCGCACCAACCTGCCGGATCCGGCGCGAATCATGGATCTGAGTTTACTCGCGGAAGCGTACAAGGGATTGCCGTTGTAATTGGTGACCGCTGCGGCGGGCCCGGCACGCTGTCGTAGGGAAAATCTTCGAGTCAGGAGCCGAGTAGGGTGACGGAACCACGCGGGATTGACCTGCTTGTTAGCGGTGCGGAAGTGCTGACGTTCGATGACGCCGGCAAAGTTGTCCGCGACGGCGCCATCGCGATTGCCGGTAACGAGATCGTTTGGGTGGGCACCCGCAGCGAAGCCGCGAGCCTGTACCGCGCCAAGGACACTCTGAACGCCAGCGGTATGATCGCGATGCCCGGTCTGGTGGATTGCCACGTACACACCGCGCAGCAATTCTTGCGGGGCAAGCTGGCGTCTCTGGGCAATATGGGAAACCTGCGCGAACCGATCTGGAAGCGCTATCTGATTCCTTTCGAGAGCGGCCTGGAACCGGAAGACGTCTACTGCAGCGGCCTGAGCGCGTACTCCTCGATGATCGGTTGCGGCACTACCTGCTTTCTGGAAGCGGGCGGTCCTTGTCCGGATGAAATGGGCCGAGCCGCCGATGAGATCGGCGTTCGCGGCCGCATTGCCATGTCCACCATGGACATTGACGACACGCTGCCGCAAGGCTTTCGCCTGAGCACCGAGGAAGCTCTGCAGCGCAGCGAAGCCTTGGTGAAGCGCTGGGCGCCACATTCCCGAGTGAACGCGTGGCTGGCGCTGCGCCAGATCATCGTGAACTCCGAGACGCTGCGGCTCGAGATGGACGCCCTGGCCCGCCAACTGAAAACGCGCATCCACACCCACCTCTGCGAAGGCACCTACGAGGTGGAGTACACCATCGACAACTATGGGATGCGCCCGGCCGAATACCTGAATTCTATCGGCGTGCTGAACGATCGTCTCCACTGCGCCCATTCGGTGTTGATGAATCATAAGGAAATCGATCTGTATGCGGCCAACGACGTGAGTTCTTGCCACTGTGCGATGAACAACTTCATCATTGGCCAGCCGCACTTGTTTGAGTTGGTGCGCCGCAACGTGCGCGTTGGCTTGGGCACCGATGGCGCGGCCACTCGCGGCACGCTCGACCTCTTCCAGGTGGCCCACTACGCGGTGCTCGGGCAGCAGATTCTGGACGGCACGCCGATGCATGGCAGCAGTCCGATGAGCTACGCCGATATGCTGCGTCAAGTGGTGCGCGGCGGTGCTCGCGCGGCGCATTTGGAAGCGGTGATCGGCAGCCTTGAACCCGGCAAGCGCGCCGACCTTATCCTGATTGGCACCGGCGACTACGATCAGTACCCGATGTACGATCCGGTGATTACCGCGGCCGAACACACCGTGGGGCGCAACGTTCAGACGGTGATCATCGACGGCCGCATGGTGATGAAAGACCGTCAGTTGCTCACCGTCGATCTCGGGCCAATGCGCGAGCGGGTCGCCAAGCAGTACGCTCAGATTATGGAGCGGTTCGATAGGGCCATCGGATGAGCAGCAGCGGCGCGAGCATCGAAATCCACGATTTGCGTAAGAGTTTTGTGCCGCGGCGCGGCGTAACCGTTGAAGCCATTCGCCACATCGATCTCACCGTTCCGGCGGGCGAGTTCCTGGCGATTGTGGGTCCATCGGGCTGTGGCAAGAGCACCCTCCTGCATTTGGTCGCCGGCCTCGAAAAGCCATCCAGCGGCACGGTGCGTATTGGCGGAGCGGCGCCGGAAGAATTGGTACGCCGCCATCGTTTGGGCGTCGCATTTCAGGACCCCGCCCTTCTGCCGTGGCTTTCGGTGCGCGCCAATCTGGGCTTGCCATTCAAGCTCGCGGGGCTCCCCGTTAACCAGAAGCGGGTGCTGGGGCTGATCGATCTGGTTGGGCTCGCGGGATTCGAACTCGCGCGGCCCAACCAGCTCTCCGGCGGAATGCTGCAACGCGCCGCGATTGCGCGCTCGCTTTGCCTGGAGCCGGACGTCCTGCTGCTCGACGAGCCTTTTGGAGCGCTGGACGCCGTCACCCGGCGCCGACTGAACATCGAACTGGAACGCATCTGGCGGGATCGCGCGATCACCACGCTGCTGGTCACCCATTCTGTCGAAGAAGCGCTATTTCTTTCGGATCGCACTATCGTTATGGAGCGCCCGGGCGCCATCGCTCAAGTGGTTCAGACTCCATTTCCTCGGCCGCGCACTCCCGAACTTTTGCGGCGCGAGGATTTCCATCAACTGACCGACCAGATCACACTCTGGCTGGAGCCTTAAGCCGCGATGCGGAGGAACGAATAAATGGATCGAACCCCAAACCGCTCCGCCGCTAATTTCGCGTACGCCGCCGTGGGTCTGCTGGCGTTTTTCGCCGCGTGGCAGTGGGTTGGCAAATCCGGGGTGGCCGGGCCGGCGTTGCCGGCACTGAGCGACGTCGCAACCACGCTGTTCGACTCTGCGACTCTGTCGTCGCTCACCCGTTCCGCTCGGTACACGCTCGCCTCGGCCGCCAAGGGATTGTTCTTCGGCGGCACACTGGCGGTGCTGCTCGCAGTGGTAATGCATCTGCTGCCTCCGTTACGTCCTGGCTTGGACCGGCTTGCGGTGCTGGTGAATGCCACGCCGCCGATTGCCGTCGGGCCGATTCTGATCGTGGTTTTCAGCCGCGATCAAACTCCCGCGGCGCTGGCAGGCATTCAAGTGTTCTTTCTTTTCTACATCGCGGCTTCCTCGGGCCTTACGGCAGCCTCTCCCGCGCTGCGCCGGGTGATGACCGGATTTGGCGCCAACGCATGGAAGCGGCTAGTTCATCTGGAACTACCCGCGGCCCTGCCACACCTCGCGAACGGGCTCAAGGGGGCGGTGTCCGCTTCGTTCCTCGGGGCCATTTTGGGAGAGTGGTTCGGTGCGCCGAAGGGTCTGGGATTGGTGATCTTGAACGCCATGCAAAACTTTCAGATTCGGCTGATGTGGGCGGCGGTGGTGGTCGCGGCGGTGATGTCGCTCACTGCATTTCTGGCCGCCGCTGGTCTCGAGCGATTCGTGACGCGCAGGTTCGCGAGATGAAGCGCATCGTTTCAGAAACGTGGGCGGTAGTTCTACTGCTAGTGGGCTGGAGCGTTTGGGTCCAGCACAGCGGACTGAATGGAATTGTGATCGTCACCCCGCTCGCGGTGCTGCACGAGCTGATCCACAACTTTTCGCAATACCTTCAGCCGTCGCTGCACACCATTGCCGTGGCGTTATTTGGAATGGCGGCCGGACTGTTGTGCGGATTGCTGTTGGCCATTATCACCTGGCTCTCCAGAATCCTCGCCGCACTGAGCATTCCGTTGGCCCTGCTGCTCACCTCGGTGCCGGTGGTCTGCTTGATCCCGGTGCTCTCCCGCCTTTTCGGTTACGACGATCGGACCGTATTCGTCACCGTGATTATTCTGTGCTTCCTGCCCGCTTTTGTTTTTGCCAGCGCCGGCCTAAGGGCGTTGCCACCGATGGCCGAAGAATACTTCTTCGTGCAGGGCGCGGAACGCTGGACCCGGCTATGGCGCCTGGCACTGCCGGCGGCCATGCCGCGCCTGGCGGTGGCACTTCGCGTCCTCTCGGTGCAGAGCGTGCTTGCCGCGTTGATAGCCGAATTTCTCATGCAGACGGGCGGCCTTGGTTCCCTGATCGCCACCGCCACCGCAGACCTCGCCATGGACCAGGCCCTGGCCGCGTCGTTTATTAGTGTTTTTATCGCCCTCACTCTCTACCTGGCCACTTCGCTGCTGGAGCGCAGGGTGGTAAGGCACTACACTTAAGCCCCTGTTTGCCGGAAAGGAGCCTGACGCCAATGAAACACGACGAACAGCCCAACTATCAGAGCCAGGATATCTGGAGCCGCACCACTACCGCGAACGGTTACCGCGTGGATGAGTTGCGTTCGGTGTTGCAGAAGTCCATCCGCCGTGGATGGGTGGAGGAAGCGGCGCTGGCGGCCTACGAAATTTTCTCGCACAGCCCCGAGGCGGAGGAAGTCCTCTGGCGGCGACTGGAGATCATCGCCACCGAAGACGTCGGCTTCGGTCTGATCATCGCGCCGGCGATCATCGAAGCGCTGAATCAGCAGCGCCAGCGCATGGCTGACCGCGGCGACCGCTGGATTTATTGCGCGCATGCGGTGCGATTATTGGCCGCCGCGAAAAAAGACAACATGTCGATGGAGCTGGCCGGTTGGACCCGCGAAGTAGTGGCTCGTGGCGAAAGGAAAGTGGAGGTGCAGGATTTTATGCTGGATATGCATACGCGAAAAGGCGCCAGCATGGGCCGCGGAAAGGCCCATTGGTGGAATGAAGGCGCGCGTCTGGAGAACCGCATGGAAGGCTACGATCCGAAGTGGGGCGATTACCTGCGCAAGCTCGACGGCGCGAAATAAAGGAGAATTCAGTATAAGAACGGAGGGAAAAGGAATCCACGACGGCGTAAAATAGTTAAAGGGTCATAGGTCAAGATCAGGTCCGCCCAGCTAGAAGCAACAGTCGTAAACGCGCGCGCGGGCTCGCGGTGGACAATGCAATATCGGCTCGCTACCCTAGTAAGCCTTGCCCACCCGACTGAGCCCAAAAGGCCGCTCCGGTGGGTTTTTTTTGCCAATGAGTCAGCCGAATCTGTCCGCGGTTTCCAGCCCTTATGCCACTCCCCCAAGTCTGCGCATTTGTCGATGGTTATAATCTATGCAAGGCGGCACGGCGGTGCTTCGGATACCAGCTCCCCAATCATGACATCAAGCGTTTGCTAGAAGCGGTTTGCGACCGGGGGTGTCGGCCAGCCCCGGCTCGAGCGCAAAACTGCTGCAAAAGTGACTCACGGCCCGGGTTGTGCGGCCTCGCTCACCAGGCCCCTGGCGTGTTAAATTAGAGTTTCGATCCTCACTCATGCCGCGGTGACGCTGGCTATCAACTCTGCGTCACGTTTCCCTACGAGGTGAGTTGTGCAGGAACCATTTGCTCCCACTGACCATACTCGTGTGGTGCGCGAGTCCCACCGCGGGGTGTACGACCGCGCCGAGATTTACCTCATTCTCGATGAGGGATTCGTTTGCCACCTCGGTTTCGTTGCGGAACAGCAGCCCTTCGTGATTCCCACGCTGTACGCGCGAGTCGGCGACGACATTTATTTTCATGGTTCGGCCGCCAGCCGCATGCTGCGCAACGTAAGCGCGGGCGTGCCGGTGTGCCTGACGGTGACCCTGGTGGATGGCATGGTGCTGGCGCGGTCGGTTTTCAACCATTCCATGAACTACCGCTCGGTGGTGGCGTTGGGCACTGCCACGTTGGTCAGCGATCCAGCGGAAAAGATGGAAGCGCTGCACGCATTCACCGAGAAAATCATCGCCGGCCGGTGGGCGGACGCGCGCCGCCCCACCGAAAAGGAAATGAAGGCTACTTCCGTTTTAAAGCTGCCGCTGCAGGAAGTATCGGCCAAGGTGCGCAAAGGTCCGGTCGAGGATGACGCCGAGGACTACGCCCTCCCGGTGTGGGCGGGGGTGATTCCGATGCGCCTGGTGGCCGACGCTCCGGTGCGCGATTCCCGATGCGATCCGGCGCTGCCGGAGCCCGCGTATGCCTCTCGCTACGAGCGCGCCGGCCTGCCGGATATCAAGATCTGAAGTCGTCAGAGGGTTTGATTTTTGGGGCGCATTGAGCTAGGTTTGCCCCTGCACAAATTTTGCCACGGATTTCAGGAGATCGCGGTTGTCGCGGTGGCACTGATCGATCTGGAAAAGGACCGCAACCATGCCCGACGACGTTGCCGGCAAAATTATTTCGATGCTCGCTGCGATCAAGCACGTTCCGGCGGCGGGCATCACCCTGGAATCCTCGCTTCAGGAGATGGGAATCGACTCCCTGGATACCTTTACCCTGCTGTTCGATCTCGAAAATGAGTTCCACATCACCATTCCCGACGAAGAAGCGAAGTCGATCCGCACGGTGAACGACGTGGTCGAAGGCGTGAAGAAGCTGATCGCCGCCGGCGCCGGTTCTTCGGTGGACTCTTCGATGTCGGCGGACTGAACGATGCCTGGACGGCGGGTGGCCGTGACGGGCCTCGGGGTTATCTGTGCGTTAGGCAAAAACACCTCAGAGATGTACAGCGCATTGCGCGCGGGCCGCCCGGGAATTTCCCCTCTGCAGTTGGTTGACCCCACGAAGTTGCGTTTTCAAAATGGCGCCGAAGTGCAGGGTTTCGATCCCGGCGAACATTTCCCCGGCAGCCTGCAGGATCACCTGGATCGCTTCGCTCAATTCTCGGTGGTCGCCGCGCGCCAGGCGGTGCAAGACTCGGGAATCCCGCTTAGCGGCGAGCTGCGCGAAAAGACGGTGATCGCCACCGGCTCGTGCGTGGGCGGGCAAGCCACGCAGGACATTGGCTTCGTGGATTTGTATCAGCGCGGGCGCGGGCGCGTTCATCCGCTCACCATTCCCAAGGTGATGGGCAACGCCGGCGCCGGACACATTTCGATGGAGTTTGGGATCACTGGTCCGGCGTTCAACGTTTCCACCGCGTGCTCCTCGTCGAATCATGCCATCGGCCAGGCGTTTCACATGATCCGCAGCGGCATGGCGGAGGCCGCGATCGCCGGAGGAGGCGAGGCGCCCTTCAGTTTGGGTTTGCTGAAGGCTTGGGAAGCGATGCGGGTGATTTCGCCGGACACCTGCCGCCCATTTTCGAAAAATCGTCTTGGAATGATCCTGGGCGAGGGAGCGGGAATGCTGGTGTTGGAACCGCTGGACGCGGCCCGCAGCCGCGGCGCCAAAATATACGGGGAAGTGGTGGGATTCGGGATGTCCGCCGACGCCCACCATTTGACGGCTCCGAGTGCACTGGGCGCCGCCAGCGCCATGCGCCGGGCGTTGAACGACGCGGGGATTTCGCCGGACCAAATCGGTTATATCAACGCCCACGGCACGGGCACGGCGGCGAACGATCCCACCGAGTCTCGCGCCATCCGCGACGTCTTCGGCGCCCACGCCGATCGCCTGGCGGTGAGTTCCACCAAGTCCATGCATGGCCATGGTCTGGGAGCCGCGGGCGCGCTGGAAGCGATCGCTACGTTTCTAGCACTACGGGAAGGATATCTGCCACCCACCGCCAACTACCAGGAGCCCGATCCGGAATGCGATCTCGACTACGTCCCCAATGAAGCGCGGCCCGCGCAAGTGCAGTGGGCCCTCTCCAATTCCTTTGCGTTCGGCGGCCTGAACGCCGTGCTGGCATTTCGAACCAACCCACGCTAGACGCCCGCAGGCCGCGACCACCTACAGCCACAGCAGCGGAATGCAGCCGGCCGCAGCCAGCAATACCAATCCCACCAGGCTTTCCCGTCCCGTTTGCTGGTCCGCGAATCCCACCGCGTATCCGCCCTTCACGATGTTGTTGCTCGCCGCAGCGACGATGATCCCGCCCGCCGCTAGCATCAGCGGCGTCGATTGCCCCGCGGTTTGCGTGATACCCATGATGAAGGGCGCCACGTCGGTGAAGCCGGTGAGGCCCGCCAGCGCGTATACCCCGCCGCGCCCGAGATATTCCACCGCGTAATGCGTCAACGCCAACATCACCACGAATAGCCCGCCGAACAGAAGCGCCGAACTCAATTCCAGGGGATTGGCGGCCAGCACTTCATTTTTAGGGGGCTCTTG
>Ga0302324_100012348_pt1 | contig 17428 bp, 16 predicted proteins | sample Palsa_T0_1_FD_201949 | JGI IMG/M metagenome (GOLD analysis project Ga0302324, IMG submission 201949) | Peat permafrost microbial communities from Stordalen Mire near Abisko, Sweden - Palsa_T0_1 | ecosystem: Environmental > Terrestrial > Soil > Palsa > Peat permafrost | place: Sweden: Abisko...
CCCCTCGGGAGGCGTAATACGCGCGGGCCTTTGCTTCGCTCTCCTGCGCCTCGAAGTCGGCCAGCTGCTGCTCGATGTCGGCCTCCACTTCAAGCGCGGCGCCATGCTCGCCGTGGAGCTCGATGAAGCGCTGGATCGCCTCGAGGGTGGCTCGGGAGCGCGCCATCGCCGGATGTTGGCCCGGCGGGTAGAAACGCGGACTCCCGAACGGATCTCTGAGGTCGTAGATGGTGCGCATGACGCCAATCGTGGCAGGCGCCGCCGTTCGGCACACCGCGCGGGAGACCTGCCACCGACTCCAACCGCCTGGTGGCAGCTTTACGGAAGAAACGACAGGGTGCGCAAACTTTGCCCACCCGAGGGGACTCGCCGGCAGCTCAGCCCGTCGTCATGGCCTGCCAAAACCCGCGCAAGAAGGCGACGCTCTGACCCGGCGTCACACCATTCTCGGCGAGGACGGCGCGCATCTTCTCCGGCGGCAGTCCGGCACATCCGTCTGTGCTCACGCCGCGCCGCCGCCGCTCCTCGGCCAATGCCCGACCCGCTTTACGTCCCGCGTCCAAAGGATGTTCTTGCACTCTCATACAAGTTCTACACCCGAGCGCGGACATAAGTAACACCTCGTGGTGCGACCCTCCTCACGCCGCCTGCCCGCGGGCGGCCGGCGCGCCCGCCGGGGGGGCGGGCGTCACTGGGTCCGCCGGGCGCCCCGGCGCTTCAATCTCTGTTCGCAGTGATTCGGGTCATCGGCCCGCGCTTGAAGCGGCGGCTGCGCTCGTGGCGCGAGCGAGCGACGATGCCATGGACGGTGGTCGGAGCAGCCCGTCGAGGCGGACGAGGGTGGCATGACACCCCCCGGCGCTCTTGCTCGGCGATCCGCTCGACGATCTCGACGAACGCAGCCGCGGCTCCCAGCAGCCCAGCGGCCACCATGATCGGTACCCATCTGCGCTTGCGCTTGAACATACCCGCGGACCGTCACTTTCGGGGGGTGCCCGGCCAGTCTCCTACAGTTCCGCCGTTAATCAGCCGACTTTCGGAAATTTTCCTTTCAGCACCAATGGGATGCCGGCATCCGCGCCAAGCCACGGTCGCCTGCCGGTTTCTACCGATGGCGCCAGCTCGATCAGATGCCATCGTTCGCGGTGCCATGCGCGACCTGCACCAGCAATCACACTCCTCGTCGCCACCGCGTTGCCAGCTCTGCGGTGAGGTGATCGGCGTGTACGAGCCACTCGTCCTGGTCAGGGCGGGCACGCCGTACACCACCTCGATCGTCGCCGAGGCACACCTGTTCCCCACCATCGAGGCGTGCTACCACGGTGCCTGCTATGAGGACCGTGCCGTCACGATCAGCGGCGCAGGCATTCAACGCCCGCGTCTGGCTGCGCGTTAGCTGACGCTGCGCTGGGCTGACGCACGAGCAGCGCGCACGTCCAGTTGTGCTGGTCGCTTCGCCGCTGAGCGCGGGCGACGTTCGCCGCTGAGAATGGCGTTGCGCACGACGGGATAGACATCGTTCTCCCAGCGGCGTCCGCTGAACACGCCGTAGTGTCCGACGCCGGCTTGGAGGTGGTGGCTGCGCCGAGCCAGAGGGATCTTGCGGCAGAGGTCCTGTGCCGCCGCGGTCTGACCGATGCCGCAGATGTCATCGCGCTCACCCTCGACGGTGAGCAGGACGGTGCGCCGGATCGCCCCGGGGTCGACGCGTTCCCCTCGCCAGCGCAGCCCGCCAGAGGCGAGCCGGTGCTCCTGGAAGACGCGCTCCACGGTCTCCAGGTAGAACTCAGCGGCGAGGTCGAGCACGGCGAAGTACTCGCGGTAGAACTCCTCGGTCTTGGCCGCCTTCGTATGCTTCTGCGCGATCAGGTCGGTGAACAGGTTGGTGAACGCCGCGGCGTGGCGGCTGCGGTTCATCGACACGAACGCCGCGACCTGCAGGAATCCGGGGTAGACACGTCGCCCGGCCCCCGGGTAGCGGGCGGGGACATGCGAGATCAGGTTGCCCTCGAACCAATCGAGCGAATGGCTGGTCGCGAGCTGATTGACCGCGGTGGGGTTCTGGCGGGCGTCGACCGGGCCCGCCATCAGGGTGAGACTGCGCGGCTGGCACGGGTCCTCCGCGGCGGCCATCAGCGCGGTCGCCGCCAGCGCCTGGACGACTGGCTGGCACACCGCGACGAGATGCCCGCCGGGGCCGATCGCGCGGAGAAAGTCGATCACGTGCTGGACGTACTCGTCAAAGCCGAACGCGCCGTCGGCCAGCGGGACGTCGCGACAGTTGTGCCAGTCGGAGATGAACACGTCGTGGTCGGGCAGCATCGTGCGAACGGTGTCGCGCAGGAGCGTCGCGAAGTGACCGGACAGCGGGGCGAGCAGCACCACGCGGGGCTGGTCGATGTGCGGCGTCTTGGCGAAATGGAGCAGCGTGCCGAAGCCAGAACCGGTGACCGCTTCCTCGTGGACCGCGACCGAGCGGCCGGCCACCTGTACGGACTCGATCGCGAACGGCCGGCGCGTGTGGCTCAACGCCGTGAGCGGCACGATCTCCGAGGCCGCAAGTGCGGCCCGCGCGAGCGGCCACTCGAGCAGTGAAACCGGGAGCATACGCAGGACCTCGCCGCCAGCGACAGCGGCGGATCGCCATGGCGCCAGAAGGTCCTCCTGCGCTTGATAGGACGCGTAGAGCATGGTTCGTCAGCGCCTGAGCGCGTGAGTTAGTATCGCAGCCGCCCGCCCCCGCCAATACGGGCCTGGGAGCAATGCCCGCCGCCAGTCTAACGATCATCAGTCGCAACTACGGGTCGTGGTCGCTCCGCGGCTGGCTGCTCTGCGCGCTCGCGGGCTTCGAAGTCGACGTCGTCACCGCCGCCGTTGACGACGAGGCGGCGCGAGCCGAGCTACTGCTCCTCTCACCCTCCTACCTGGTACCCCGTCTCGACCACGGCGACACGATCGCCTGGGGCGCCTGGGCAATCGCCGAGTATCTCCATGAGATCAACGTCCCCCACCCGGTCTTCCCGGCCGAGGTCGCCGATCGCGCCCACTGCCGTTCGGTCTGCGGCGAGGTGATGTCCGGTTTCGCCAACCTCCGCGCAGCACTGCCGATGAACATTCGCGCGCGCCACACGGGCTTTAGCGTGTGGGCGGGCGCACAGGCCGACATCGACCGCATCACGACGATCTGGCGGGACTGCCTGCGGCGCTATGGCGGTCCGTACCTGTTCGGCTCGACGCCCACCGTCGCCGACGCGATGTACGCGCCCGTCTGCACGCGTTTGCAGACCTACGATGTGCCCCTCGACGCCGATAGCGTGCGCTACCGCGACACCATGCTTGCGCACCCCGCGATGGTCGACTGGATCGCGCAGGCACACACCGAGTCCGAGCAGATCGAAGAACTCGACGTCGAGTTCTGACCACCGCAGCACACACCTTATGCTCCGACGCCTCCATCGGGATCCGCTCAAACCGATGGGCAGCTACTTCTGAGCGCGCCCGGCAGGATTTGAACCTGCGACCTTTCGCTCCGGAGGCGAACGCTCTATCCCCTGAGCTACGGGCGCTCTGAGGGAATGACCTGGACGAGCTTACAGTGGAGATGGGAATTGTTTCGGATACGCACATGCCGCGCCACGGGGATGGCACACGTGCGTGCTGGTCGGACGACGTTCGAGTTGGTCGCGCTGGACTGACACACTGACGCGCCGATGGACCTATCGATCTTTTTCGCCGGTACCGGGGGCTCGATCCCCACGGCGCGACGGGGCCTGCCCGCGTTGCTGGTTCGCCGTGGCGCTGATCGGATCCTGTTCGACTGCGGCGAGGGGACGCAGCGCCAACTCGTCAGCTCGGTCGGACTGACCGAGCTGACCGAGGTGTTCCTGACCCATTTCCATGCCGACCACTGGCTGGGCCTGCCCGGCATGCTCAAGACCTTCGACCTGCGCGGGAGAGAGCGACCGCTCACGATCTACGGCCCGCCCCGCCTGGGTACCCTGCTGCCGCTGGCGCTCCGGGCGGCGGGTCGCGTCCGGTTCGAACTCGATCTGGTCGAGCTGGCCGCCGGCGATGTGCTCGAGCGCGACGGTTATCGGATCGCTCCGGTGGACGTCGCTCATCGCGTTCCGGCGCTCGGCTACGTGCTGTTCGAGGCGGACCGTCCGGGGGAGTTCGATCCAGCCGCGGCCGTGCGGCTGGGACTCCAGCCGGGGCCCGAGTTCGGCCGGGTGCAGCGCGGCGAGACGATCCGGGGGGTGGGGCCCGATCACGTACTGGGTCCGTCCCGACGCGGGCGAAAGCTGGCGATCTCAGGTGACACGATGCCGTGCGAGGCGCTGCGGATCGCCGCGCACGAGGCCGATGTCCTCGTTCATGAGGCGACGTTCGCCGAGCAGGAGCGCGAGCGCGCGGCGGAGACGGGTCATTCGACCGCTGCCCAGGCCGCGACCGTCGCGCGCGACGCCAAGGTCCGCATGCTCGCGCTGACCCACGTGTCGACGCGGCACCCAATCGGCCTGCTGCGCGACGAGGCGCGGGCGATCTTCGCGCCGGCCGTGTTGCCGCGTGACTTCGACACGATTGAGATCCCATTCCCCGAGCGAGGCGATCCCTCGCTGGTGCGCTGGGACGGTCGCGTCGCGGAGGAGCATGCGGCGCTCGAGCTCACGATCGACCCCGTTGCGTGAGCCGCCTCAGCGTCGATACTCCCGCCGGGCGCGTTGCTACGCTGGTGTGAGTCGGCCCCTTTAACCCGGTCCCGAGAGGCCAGGAAGGAGCAGGTGTGAAAGGCGCTACGGTCGTCCTTGACCGCGATGACATGCGACGCACGCTCGTGCGGATCGCCCACGAGGTGGTCGAGAAGAACCCGGACGGGACGATCGCGATCGTCGGCATCCACCGCCGTGGAGCGGTGCTGGCGAAGCGGTTGCACGCGATCACGAGTGAACTCCAGGAACCGGCGGTCCCGCTGGGATACGTCGACATCTCGTTCTATCGCGATGATCTGGCCATCCGTCCGAGCGCGCCGATCGTGCACTCGACCCAACTCGACTTCCCCGTCGACGGACGCACGATCGTGATCGTCGACGACGTGCTGTACACCGGCCGGACCGTGCGCGCCGCGATCGACGAGATCTTCGACTACGGCCGGCCCGCTCGGGTCCAGCTGGCAGTGCTGGTCGACCGAGGCCACCGTGAGCTCCCGATCCGGCCCGACTACGTCGGGAAGAACCTGCCGACCTCGCAGGACCAGCACGTCAATGTGTGCGTGGAGGACATCGACAGCCAGGACGAGGTGACGATCAGCCCGGACAGCGAGCTGGGCAACCGGGCGAGCGGGCGGGCAGCAGCATGAGCCGGCGAATGCCACGGCACCTGATCTCCATTGATGACCTCGACCGCGAGGGGATCGAGCGGATCCTCGACCGCGCTGAATCGTTCGCCGAAGTGTCGGGCCGGGAGATCAAGAAGGTGCCAGCGCTGCGCGGGCGCACGATCGTGAACCTGTTCTACGAGGCGAGCACACGGACCAGCTCCTCCTTCGACCTCGCCGCCAAGCGCCTCTCGGCCGATGTCGTGTCGATCCGCTCGGTGGGCTCGAGCGTGGACAAGGGCGAGTCGCTCAAGGACACCATCCATACGCTGTCGGCCTACGACCCGGCGGCGATCGTGATCCGCTCGCCGCACGTCGGCGCGGCACAGCTCGTCGCCGGATGGACGAGCGCCGCGGTGATCAACGCCGGCGACGGCAAGCACGAGCACCCGACCCAGGCGCTGCTCGACGTGTTCACCCTCCGGCGCAGGCTCGGCCGGCTCGACGGCACCAAGATCTGGATCGTCGGCGATGTCCTGCACTCGCGGGTCGCGCGATCGAACATCCTGGCGTTCACCCGAATGGGGGCCCAGGTCACCGTCTGCGGTCCGCCGACCCTGATCCCGCGGGGGATCGAGGCCCTCGGCTGCGAAGCCACGCCGACGATCGAGCGCCTGCACGAAGCCGATGTCGTGTACGTGCTCCGTATGCAACACGAGCGGATGCACGAGTCGTTCGTACCCTCGCTGAGGGAATACGCGGCCCGATACCAAGTCGGCACCGGCCGGCTCAGTCCGGGTCAGCTCCTGATGCACCCGGGCCCCGTCAACCGCGGGGTCGAGCTCTCGGCCGATGCGATCGATTCCCCCCAAGCGCTGATCGGCGAGCAGGTCAAGGCCGGGGTCGCGGTGCGGATGGCCGTGCTCTACGAGCTGCTCGTCGGCTCGCCGATGCTGGCGGCGGTGGCGGTCGGATGACTGACCCGACACAACGCCTGTTCCAGCGCCGGAGTCCTGACGCGGAGCTGCTAATCCGCTCCGCGCACGTCCTGGATCCGCGCGCGGACCTCGACGAGCCACACGACATCCTGATCCGCGGCGGGCGGATCGCTGAGCTCGGCGCGCCGGACTCGCTGCCCGCTCCCCAGGACGGGGAGGCGCTCGACGCCAGCGGCAAGCACGCCTTTCCCGCCTTCGTGGACCCTCATGTCCACTTGCGCACACCCGGGCAGGAGTACAAGGAGGACCTCGACACCGGCACGGCGGCCGCCGCCGCCGGCGGATTCTGCGCCGTGATCGCGATGCCCAACACCTCACCGGTGCTCGACGAGGCGGCCATCCTGGGCTCGCTGGTCGATCGCGCGAGACGCGAGGCGAGGGTGCCGGTCGGCTTTCTGGCCTCCATCACCCGCAACCTGGCCGGCCAGGAACTGACCGAGATGGCCGATCTGGCCGACGCCGGCGCGCTGGGGTTCACCGACGACGGCAAGCCGGTGGTGTCAGCCGGGATGCTGCGCAAAGCGCTGCAATACCAGCGGCTGTGCGGTGGGGTGGTGGCTCTGCACGAGGAGGACCCGGCGCTGTCCGGCGAGGGCGTGATGCATGAGGGTGCCGTATCGGCCCGGCTCGGCCTGGCCGGAATCCCCTCCGTGTCGGAGTCGACGATGGTGGCGCGCGATGGGGCCCTGGCCAGCTACGAGGACGCCCGGGTGCACTTCCAGCACCTCTCCTGCGTGGAGTCGGTGCAGGCGCTCGCGGCAGCGAAGGCGGCCGGCGTCCGCGTGAGCGGCGAGGCCTGTCCGCATCACCTCACGCTCACCGACGACGTGGTCAGAACGCTCGACAGCCGCTTCAAGATGAATCCACCGCTGCGCACGGAAATCGACCGGCGCGCGCTCGTGGAGGGACTGCGCAGCGGCGTGATCGACTGCATCGCGACCGACCACGCACCCCACGCGCGCCACGAGAAGGAGGTTCCGTTCGAGCAGGCGGCGATGGGGACGACGGGACTGGAGACGGCGTTTGCCGCGCTGTTCACCGAGCTCGTGATGTCCGGCGAGCTCGGGCTGGCGACAGTGGTGCATCGGATGAGCGCGGGCGCGGCCCTGTATGGACTGCCCACGCCGCGAATCGCGGTCGGGGAGATGGCCAATCTGTGCCTGGTCGACCTCGACGCCCGCTTCGAGGTGGGCGAGGACGGCTACGCGAGCCGCTCGACGAACTGCTGCTTCCACGGGCGGGCGCTGTACGGCCGGGTCCTGCTCACGCTCGCCGGGGGCGCCGTCGCGTTCCGGCGGCCGATGCTCGTCGATCAGCCCGCCACCCGCTCCTCGGGCGCCGCCGCCCTGCACACCACCGCCGGCGGACGCGGCCGCGGTCCCCAGGCGTGACTCCGTCCACCGCCTATGTCCTGCTCGAGGACGGCACGCGGTTTGATGGACTGGCCTGCGCGGCCGACGACCACGCGGTCGGCGAGATCGTCTTCACGACCTCGATGTCGGGCTATCAGGAGGCCATGACCGACCCCAGCTACGCCGGCCAGCTGATCACCTTCACCTATCCCCAAGTCGGCAACTACGGCGTCTCGGTGGGAGCGATGGAGTCAGATCGGGTCCACGCCCGCGCCGCGATCATGCGCGCCGGCATCGACCGTGACGACGCTCGCGGCGCCGAGCGCGGGTGGCTCAGCTGGCTGACCGAGCGCGGGATTCCTGCCGTGACCGACCTCGACACCCGCGCGCTGGTACGCCATATCCGCGACCAGGGTGCGATGCGCGGCGGCGTGTTTCCGGCTCGGATCGGCCCAGCCGCCGCGGGCGAGCTGATCGCCGCCGAGCCGGCCATGGCCGGTCGCGATCTGACCCGTGAGGTCACGCCGACGGAGCCGATCGTGCTCCCTGGCCGGGGCGGCGACGGGCCGCGGATCGCGATCATCGACACCGGAGTCAAGCGCTCGATCGTGCGCAACCTACGCGAGCGCGGGGCCACGGTCGAGCTGCATCCGTGCACGGCGAGTGCCGCCGCGCTGGTCGCCAACGACCCCGACGCGATCTTCCTCGCCAACGGCCCCGGTGACCCGGCCGCCCTGCACGACATCGTCGGCACGGTGCGGCAACTCGTCGGCACGCTCCCCGTCTACGGCATCTGTCTCGGCCATCAGCTGCTCTGCCGCGCGGTGGGGCTGGAGACCTACAAGCTCCCGTTTGGCCACCACGGCGCCAATCACCCGGTCAAGGACCTGACCACCGGCCGGACCGAGATCACGAGCCAGAACCATGGCTTCGCGGTTCTCGGCCCCAGCGGCGAGCGGACGATCGACCGCGACGAGCCAGTCCGCTGGGAGACCGCTTTCGGCACCGCCGAGCTGACGCACATCAACCTCTATGACCGCACCGTGGAGGGACTGGCGCTGCGAGACGTCCCCGGCGCGACGGTCCAGTATCACCCCGAGGCAGGGCCCGGACCGCACGACTCGCTGTACCTGTTTGACCGCTTCGTCGATGAGATTCGGCACAGCCGAGCCGACCGGGCCGACGGGAGATCGCAGCGCGATTCCCCGGGGGCATCACGCGGCCGCCCCGGGACCGTCTGATGCCCCGGCGCGAGGACCTACGCAAGATCCTGCTGCTCGGCTCGGGGCCGATCGTGATCGGTCAGGCGGCCGAGTTCGATTACTCCGGAACGCAGGCCTGCCGGGTGCTCAAGGAGGAGGGGTACGAGGTCGTGCTGGTCAACTCCAACCCCGCCACGATCATGACCGATCCCGAGGTGGCCACGCGGACCTACATCGAGCCACTGCTCCCCGGGCCGGTCGCGCAGGTCATCGAGCGCGAGCGGCCGGACGCGCTGCTTCCGACGCTTGGAGGGCAGACCGCGCTGAACCTGGCCAAGGCGCTGCACGAGGACGGGACTCTGGAGCGCCACGGCGTCGAGCTGATCGGCGCCGACTATGAGGCCATCGACCGCGCGGAGGACCGCGAGCGATTCCGCGAAACGATGACCGAGGCGGGCCTGCGCGTGCCCGAAAGCGCGATCGCCCATAGCGTGCCGGACGCTCGGGCGGCACTGTCGACGATCGGGCTGCCGTTCATCGTCCGTCCCGCGTTCACGCTCGGCGGCAGCGGCGGGGGGGTGGTACGCGACGAGGCCGAACTCGAGCGGGTGGTGCAACGAGGCCTGGCCGCATCGCCGATCGGGCAGGTGCTGCTCGAGGAGTCCGTCCTCGGTTGGGGCGAGTTCGAGCTCGAGGTGATGCGCGACCGCTCAGACAATGTCGTGATCGTGTGCTCGATCGAGAACCTCGACCCGATGGGCGTGCACACGGGCGACAGCGTGTGCGTCGCGCCCCAGCAGACCCTCAGCGACAAGCAGTTTCAGGCGCTGCGTGACCAGGCGATCGCGGTGATCCGCGCGGTCGGCGTGGAGACCGGCGGCTCCAACGTCCAGTTCGCGGTCAACCCGGCCAGCGATGAGATCGTGGTCATCGAGATGAACCCGCGCGTGTCGCGCTCGAGCGCGCTGGCCAGCAAGGCGACCGGCTTCCCGATCGCGAAGATCGCCGCGCGGCTGGCGGTCGGGTACACGCTGCAGGAGATCCCGAACGACATCACCCGCGCGACGCCGGCCAGCTTCGAGCCCGCGATCGACTACTGCGTGGTCAAGTGGCCGCGGTTCGCGTTCGAGAAGTTCCCGGGCGCGGAGGCCGGTCTCACCACCCACATGAAGTCGGTGGGGGAGGCGATGGCGATCGGGCGGACATTCAAGCAGGCGTTCGCGAAGGCGCTGCGATCGCGCGAGCTGGATATGCGGCCGATCTTCCCGGCCGACGACCAGGAGCTGCTCGGGTTGCTGAACGTCGCCGGAGCCGAGCGCTTTGACCACTTGCTCGAGGCGCTGCGGCGCGGCGCCTCGATCGAGGAGGTCCATCGCCGGACCAGCATCGATCCGTGGTTCCTCAACGAGCTGGCGGAGCTGGCGGCCGACCCCGGAGCGCCGTTCGCCGGCCGGCGGACGTACAAGGCGGTCGACACGTGCGCGGCGGAGTTTGCCGCCCGCACGCCCTACTACTACTCCGCCTGGGAACGGGCACCGGCTCATAGCGAGGTCCGGCGCGGCGAGCGGCCGAGCGTGGTGATCCTCGGGTCGGGGCCAAACCGGATCGGGCAGGGGATCGAGTTCGACTACTGCTGCGTGCACGCCGCCCAAACGGTGCGCGAACTGGGTCGCGACGCGGTGATGATCAACTGCAACCCAGAGACCGTCTCGACTGACTACGACACCTCGGACCGGCTGTATTTCGAGCCCCTGACGCTCGAGGATGTGCTGGCGGTGTGCGCGGTGGAGAAGCCCGAAGGGGTGGTGGTCCAGTTCGGCGGCCAGACGCCGCTCAAGCTCGCGGCGGGGCTGCACGGCGCCGGTGTCCCGATCCTCGGCACGAGCATCGACGCGATCGACCTGGCCGAGGACCGCTCGCGGTTCGGGCCGCTGCTCGACCGGCTCGGCTACAACGCGCCACCCTACGCGAGCGCCAAGTCCGCCGAGCAGGCGTTGGAGCGGGCGCCCGAGGTCGGATTTCCATTGCTCGTGCGCCCGAGCTACGTGCTCGGGGGCCGCGCCATGGAGATCGTCTACAGCGTCGCGGGATTGAGGGAGTACCTCGACCGCGTCGGCGCGGAGACCGGCACCACGATCTACCTGGATCGGTTCCTCGAGGACTCGATCGAGGTGGACGTCGACGCCCTGTGCGACGGCAGAGAGGTCTGGATCGCCGGCATCATGCAGCACGTCGAGGAGGCCGGCATCCACTCCGGGGATTCCGCCTGCGTGCTGCCGCCGCACGCGCTCGGCGACGAGATGCTGGGCAAGATACGCGAGCAGACGACCGGGATCGCGCGCGCACTCGGAGTCGTCGGATTGCTCAACGTCCAGTTCGCGATCCACGGCGAAGACGGGCTGCACGTGATCGAGGCAAATCCTCGCGCCTCGCGCACGGTCCCATTCGTCTCGAAAGCGATCGGGCTGCCGCTGGCCAAGCTGGCCTGCCGGATCCTGCTCGGCGAGCGGATCCAGGACCTCGAGCTCCCGCACGAGACGACCAACGGCCACGTGTGCGTGAAGGAGGCCGTGCTCCCGTTCGACCGCTTCGCGGGGGCCGACTCGCTGCTGGGCCCGGAGATGCGCTCGACCGGTGAGGTGATGGGCATCGCCCGTGACTTCCCGACCGCGTTCGCCAAGGCGCAGGCAGCGGCGGGCGCCAAGCTGCCCCGCCGGGGAGCCGTGTTCATCACCGTCGCGGACCGTGACAAGCCCGCCGCCACCGGGATCGCCACCTCGCTGCACGACCTCGGCTTCGAGATCGTGGCCACCCGCGGGACCGCACAGGCCTTCCGGCGGATGGGGATACCGGCACGGGAGGTCAACAAGCTCGGCGAGGGCTCTCCGCACGTGGTCGATTGGATCGAGCGCGGCGACATCGACCTCGTCATCAACACGCCGGTCGGCACCGGCGCCCGCACCGACGGCTACGAGATCCGCTCGGCGGCCGTGGCCCGCGGGATCCCCTGCATCACGACGATGGCGGGGGGGATGGCCGCCGCCCGCGCGATCGCCGCCGGCCGCCAGGGCGAGCCCGAGGTGGTCTCGTTGCAGGAGATCCACGCCGAGCAGCTGCGGAGCGGGGTGGGTTGAGCGCCACCCGCGTGACCGCCCCGCCGCGACGCCGCGCGGCGCGCGTCACCAGCCGCGAGAGCCACGGCGTCTACGTGGTGCTCCGGTGCTCTGACCGCGACGGCCCCCACCCCCAGGCGGGCCAGTTCTACATGCTGAGCGCCGGCACGCGGTGGGGCGGCGGCGCGGGCGAGCGCCCCTTCCTCCCGCGGGCATTCAGCGTCCTGCGGGCGCGAACGCATTCAGCTGGCCAGCTTGAGCTCCAGTTCCTGATCGAAGACGTCGGGCCGGGGACCAACCGACTGTGTGAGCTCGGGCCGGGCGAGGACCTGCTGCTGGTCGGGCCGCTCGGGGTCGGCTTCGTGGCCCCGCGCGAGGACCGCCGGGCGCTCCTGGTCGGCGGCGGCGTGGGGATCGCCCCGCTGGCGATCTGGCAGGACGTGCAATCGGCTGGCGCCGATTTCACCGTTACGGTCCTGCTTGGCTTTCGCGATGCGGCGCATGCGGCCGGGGCGCTGCTGCTGGACGGGGCGCGGATCGCCACCGACGACGGCAGCGTCGGTCATCACGGGCTGGTGACCGAGTTGCTCGAGGATGCGCTTGACCGGGATCCCGACAGTGAGGTCTACGCCTGCGGGCCGCCCGCGATGCTCGAAGCGACCGCGCGACTGTGCGCCGAGCGCGCGATCCCCGCCCAGCTGGCACTCGAGGCGGGCATGGCCTGCGGGTTCGGTGCCTGCTACGGCTGCGTGATCCCGACCCGCCGCGGCTACGTGCGGCTGTGCCTCGAAGGTCCGGTGCTCGACGCCGCACTGCTGGCTGACCCGGCCGCCGGCGCAAGCGCCCATTCAGAAGTGCAACCGTGACCGCCGAGCTCTGCGGGATTGAGCTCGCGCACCCGATCATCAACGCCTCGGGGACCTTCGACGCGATCGCGGCCAGGCGCGCGTTCGGAGACGAGCTCCTGGAGCACTTCCCGTTTGCCGCGTTCGTGACCAAGACGGTGACGCTCCTGCCGCGCCAGGGCAACCCGCCGCCGCGGCTGTGGGAGCTCCCCGCCGGCCTGATCAACTCGATCGGCCTGCCGAACCGGGGACTCGATGGCTACCTGGCCGAGGACCTTCCGCTGCACGCGTCGCTTCCCGTGCCGCTGATCGTCAATGTGATGGGCTTCAGCCGCGAGCAGGTGGCCGAGCTGGTATTCGCATTCGCGCAGCGGGACGAGGTCGCGGCGCTCGAGTTGAACGTCTCGTGCCCGAACGTCGAGACCGGGCTGGTGATGGGTGCCGACCCGGGCGAGGTCGATCTGCTGGTGCGCCAGGTCAGGCCGCTGACCGACAAGCCGCTGATCGTCAAGTTGACACCGAATGTCGCCGACGTCGCTGCCGTCGCGCTGGCGGCCCAAGACGCCGGCGCGAGCGCGCTGTCGCTGATCAACACGATCCGCGGCATGGCCCTGGACCCGCGCTCAGGGACGCCTTGGCTGGGTGGCCTGACCGGCGGCGTGTCAGGTCCGGCCGTGCGGGCCGCGGCGCTCGCCCAGGTCCACGCGGTCTGCGCGGCCGTGCGGATCCCCGTGATCGGGATGGGCGGGGTTCAGTCAGGCCGGGACGCCCTTGACCTGCTGCGGGCCGGCGCAACGCTGGTCGCGGTGGGCACGGAGAGCTTCCGGGACCCGGCGGCGGGGCTGCGAGTGGCCGCCGAGTTGGACGATTTGCTGACAAATCGGGACAATCCATCGCTCGGTTTCCGGTCCCGCACCTGACCCGCCGAACTGAGGTAATCAAAGTTACGCACAGCGAACAAAAGCCCCTGCAAACACTGATTATTCCCGCAACCACTCTCGATAGTGCTGAACCTCAGGTTGAGGTCGAGTCGAATTGGGCGGATTGGGCTTGATCGGGACGCCGCACGATGTATAGTCGCCGCGGATGCCGCCGGTCAGTGAATCGTTCTTCAAGCCTCTCGCTGCGCCGGAACGCTCGCTGACGCAGCGCATGGAGGCGCTTCAGCGCGCGAATGATGTGCGCAGCCGACGCGCACAGCTCAAGCGTGATCTCAAGGCGGGCCGCCAGCCGATCCACGAACTGCTGCTCGAGCCGCCGGATTATCTGGAGACCGCGAAGGTCTTCGATCTCCTGCTGGCGGTGCCGAAGTACGGCCGCGTGAAGGTGAACAAGATCCTGTCCCAATGCAGGATCTCGCCGAGCAAGACGCTCGGAGGGCTTTCCGGACGCCAGCGTGCCGAGCTGGTGGACCTGTTGCGCCGCCGCTGACGCGGCCCCGCTACGACGCGGACCAGGTGGCCAACGTCTTCGTCATCACTGGGCCCTCCGGAGTCGGCAAGGGGACGTTGATCCGTGGCCTGCTCGAACGCGTGCCGGAACTCCAGCTGTCGGTCTCGGCGACCACCCGCGCCTCCCGACCGGGTGAGCGCGACGGGGCGCACTACCACTTCATGACCGCCGAGGAGTTCGCGGGACACGTCGCCGCGGGCGACTTCGTGGAACACGCCACCTACTCGGGCAGTCGTTATGGCACGTTGCGCGCCGAGCTCGAGCGGCGCCTGCGCGACAGCGTCCCGGTGGTGCTCGAGATCGAGCTGCAGGGAGCGCGTCAGGTGCGTGAGGCGATCCCCGACGCGGTCGCGGTGTTCATCGCGCCGCCCTCGCGCGAGGCCCTCCGGGCTCGCCTGGTGGGTCGCGGCACCGACGCCGCGGCGCAGGTCGATGCGCGCATGCAGACCGCCGAGGGCGAGCTCGAGGCCCAGTCGGAGTTCTCGCACGTGGTGATCAATGACCGGCTCGAGCAGGCCACCGAGGAGCTGGCGCAGATCGTCACAGCCGAGTTGGCGGGCCGGGCGGGGTCTACCGCTAACCTTGAGAGCCCCAACCAAGGACACGCACCTTGATCTCACCACGCATCGACAAGCTGCTTGAGCACGTCGATTCCGATTACGCGAGCGTGATCGTCGCGGCCAAGCGCGCGCGCCAGATCAACTCGTACTACCACAACCTCGGCGAGGGTACGTTCGACGAGTTTCCCCCGCCGATGGTCGACACGCGCTCAAAGAACTACCTGACGATCGCACTCGAGGAGGTCGCTCAGGGCAAGATCAAGTACCACTACCGGTAGGCGGCGGGCGGTAGCGCCACCGTGTCCCGACTGCTCCTCGGCGTCAGCGGCGGGATCGCGGCCTACAAGGCGATCGAGACGGCACGGCTGGCGGTCAAGGCCGGTCACGCCGTGCGCGTCATCCAGACCCCGGCGAGCCAGCACTTCGTGGGGCCGGCGTCGTTTACGGGCATCACCGGCGCGCCGGTGCTGTGTGGCGAGTTCGAGCCCGATCCCTCGCGCGGGGCCTACCCCGGTGAGGCGTTGCCCGATCGGGTCCCGATCAGCCACCTCGCGCTCGTCCAGCGCGCCCAGCTGTATCTGATCGCTCCCGCCAGCGCCAACACGATCGCCAAGCTCGCACACGGCCACGCCGACAACCTGCTGAGCACGGCGGCGCTGGCCGCGGTCTGCCCGGTCGTGCTCGCACCGGCCATGAACGATCGGATGTACGCGAACGCCGCGACTCAGGCCAACCTCGAGCTGCTCGCGCAGCGCGGTCTGACGATCATCCCGCCCGGCGAAGGCCAGCTCGCCTCCCACGGCGAGCACGGGATCGGCCGGATGGCCGAGCCGGCGGAGCTGCTGGCGGCGTGCGAGTCGCTGCTGGCGCCGCGCACGTGGGCGGGGCTGCGCGTGTTGGTCACGGCCGGTGGGACCCGCGAGCCGATCGACAGCGTCCGCTATGTCGGAAACCGTTCCTCGGGGCGGATGGGATTCGCCCTGGCGGCGCAGGCACACCGGCGCGGCGCTGAGGTCACCGTGGTCGCGGCCAACGTCACGCTGGCGCCTGCACCCGGTGTCCGGGTGCTGCGAGTGGCCACCGCCGCGGAGCTCGCGATCGTCTGCAAGCAGGAGTTCCCGGCGTGCGACGTCTTGCTGATGGCGGCGGCGGTGGCGGATTTCCGGCCGTCGCACCCCGCCGATCGTAAACTCAAGAAGGACGCGGGCGCACCGATGATCGAGCTCGAGCCGACTGAGGACGTGCTCAGTGGTCTGGCCGCCCGGCGCGTTCCGGGACAGGTGCTGGTTGGCTTCGCCGCCGAGCACGGAGAGGGAGCGTTGGGCTACGGGCTGGACAAGCTCGAGCGCAAGGGCCTCGACGCGGTGGTCGTCAACGATATCTCGCAGCCCGAGATCGGCTTCGACGCGCTCGAGAACGAGGTGACGATCCTCGCCGCCGGCGGTCCCCCGCGGCGCGTAGCCAGGGCGAACAAGGAGCGGGTCGCGCGCGAGGTGCTCGACGAGGTGGAGCAGCTTCGAGCTCGAAAGGAGGGGACGAATGGAGCCGCCCGAGCAGATCCCAGTAGCGCCGCACGAGTCTGAAGCATTCGCCGCCGTGGCGCGGCGGCTGGCGGCGAACATCACGCGTGCGGTGCAGGTCAGAGAAGACACCCTCAAGCACCTGCTGGTGGCGCTGCTGGCCGAGGGGCACGTGCTGATCGAGGACAACCCGGGGGTCGGCAAGACAGCGCTCGCGCGGGCGCTGGCTCGGTCGATCGACTGCCAGTTTGCCCGCGTGCAGTGCACGTCAGATCTGCTCCCCGCCGACGTGGTGGGCACGAACGTATACGACCAGCGCGAGCAGCGGTTCGAGTTCCGTCCCGGTCCGGTGTTCGCCAACGTCGTGCTGGTCGATGAGATCAACCGCGCCTCGCCCAAGACACAGTCGGGATTGCTCGAGTGCATGCAGGAGCGATGCGTGACCGTCGACGTCCACACGCACGAGCTGGCGCGCCCGTTCGTGGTTCTGGCCACGCAGAACCCGATCGAATACGAGGGCACCTACCCGCTGCCCGAGGCGCAGGTGGACCGCTTCATGATTCGCATCTCGCTCGGTTATCCCGACCGCACGGCCGAGTCCAGCATGCTCGCCGCCCACGAGGCAGGAGACGAGGTGCTGTCTCTCATGCCCGTCGCCACGGCCGGTGAGGTGCTGGCGGCGCAGGATGCGGCCGCCCGCGTCAGGGCGGCCGAGCCACTGCGCGACTACATCGTGCGGCTGCTGTGGCGTACGCGGGAGGATCCGCGGGTCGACCTCGGCGCGAGTCCCCGCGCCGGGCTGATGCTGCTCCGCGCCGCCAAGGCCCACGCGATGATGGAGGGACGCGACCACGCGCTCCCGGACGACGTTCAAGCCCTGGCCAGACCCGTCCTCGCGCATCGGCTGGTGCTGGCTCCCGAGGCCCCCCGATCGGCGGCGCACGATGTGATCGGCGACGCTCTGTCGTCGATCCGGGCGCTGTGATGGTGCCGGAAGCGAGTTCGGCTCACCGGGCGGCGCTGGTCGCGATCACGGGCGGGGTACTGACGCTGATCGCGTTCGTGTTCGACG
>Ga0302324_100012349_pt1 | contig 17427 bp, 12 predicted proteins | sample Palsa_T0_1_FD_201949 | JGI IMG/M metagenome (GOLD analysis project Ga0302324, IMG submission 201949) | Peat permafrost microbial communities from Stordalen Mire near Abisko, Sweden - Palsa_T0_1 | ecosystem: Environmental > Terrestrial > Soil > Palsa > Peat permafrost | place: Sweden: Abisko...
AGCTGTGAAGGGAGTTCGAAGATCGACAAGAGTAATTATAATGGGCTTCCGCGCGCGTCCCTGGCGGGCGCTAGCTCGCTTCAGCGCGGCGCAGACGGCGTACTCACGCTAACCGCAAACGGAAAGTCCGTCTGTGTTCTCCCCAGTAATCTGAAATTCGAACGGAGCGCTGAACTCACGCCAGCGGCGGCAGCTGAACAAGCCATGATTCGCGGCACGCCTGTCTCTTCATCGCCTCGCGACGCCTCAATCCCAGAATTCAAGCCCGGAGTGCAGTTGGTGTTTATCGCTGCTCCGGACGTTGAACTTGCTGACTTCCTGCGTGCGCAACGAGCGAACACGATAAAAGACTGGGAGGATTTCTCAACGCGCTATCCGTCTTCCGCACGCCGAGCATCCGCTCAAAATGCCATCGCCGGATTTCATCAGCAGGCAGCCGAAGCTGTTTTTGCGCAGTATCGAAGTTCGAGCGGCGCCAAAACACAAGACCTCGCCAAGCTGGGGCAGGCGTGCTTGGAGGCACAAACCGCCAGCCAGTCGTCTTCCGGCTACAAACCCTCTGCGAAGTTATTGGATGACATAGGTCGGGAATTGGACAACTTGGCGGGACCTGATCAGACACACCTCCAGGCGTACCGAAAAGCCCTGCAAGACCATACGCCTGGGTATTCGGAACTGTCGGCTGCCAAGCTGCATGTAGATCGCATGTTAGAAGTTTGGCCAGACTATGCTCCTCTGCTTATTCTCAGGGGAGAGATAGCTGGCGAGCAGCGAAAACTGGACACGACCATCGTAAAGGCGCAGGTGTTGGCGGCGGAGTCGCATTACGATCAGGCTGTCAGCTCGCTGGGTCCTTATGTCGCATTCGCTTCCGAAATACCCCGCTTGGATGCCGTGCTCAACGCAGCGTTCAAACACCACTACGAAAATGGACAAAGACTAGCGGCTCATCAGGAATTGGAAAAAGCAATCCTCGAGTTTGGCAAAGCGGCGGCCATCCGGCCCGAGCGCAATGATGTTCAGGCAGCCGCCGACAATGCTGCCGCTCAAATGGAAACCCAACGCGATCAGCAAGCGGCTAACAACGCTGTTCAAGAAAGTGACGAGTACGCGCGGAAGAACCAGTTTGTCGAGGCTTATAACGTTCTCGCCGACCTGCCCGAGAAGCAGCGTTCCCTCGTAACGTCACAGCTCGCAGCATTGTCGCACAACTATATTGGCGCCGCCGTGCGGCGCGCACAGCAAATTCAGGAATCGCACGTTCCGATCAAAAACCCCACCGACGAAAATGCCGCGCTGGAGGCCTATGTCTTGTGGGATCGCGCCAGCTCTCTAGGGGATGACCCGGCGATCACAGTCAAACGCGATCTCCTCTCCGCCAAGATCAGCGCTTACTACCTCGACCAAGCCAATCGATATCTGGAGAAGGCTTCGGGATCGTGCGTTGGGTGGCTGTACCTGAAACAAGCAGCGCGTTACGGGATTACGAACCTAGACAGACTGAAAGATGAAATGGCTCGTTATGAACCTCGGTATCAACGGCAATCCCAACTTTCGGTCGGCATCGTCTTTCGCGATCAAACTTCACGTCGCGACAGCCATGGTTTCGCCGACCAGCTTGCAGATGCGGTAACTAATGGACTCGATTCGTCCGGACTACCGATCACTGTCGTGCGTGATTTCTCGGAGGCTGAGAAGGGACCACAACCCAACTTCACGCTGGTCGGAGAGGTTCTGGAACATCGCATGGTCAAGAAAGCGAACCTGGAGGCTCCCGAATCGAAATATCGGGAGGGCGCGCACGAGATGAAAAACCCCGCTTGGCTGAAAATCGAAAGCGATTATGAATTCGCTCAACAGCAGCTTAGCGCGGCGCAACGTGCGCTGGCTGACGCCCACGCCCAACACAAGAAGAAGCAAGCGATCGCAGATGCCACTGACGCCGTGCAACAGGCGCAAAAGAGCGTCGACGACTTGCAGCCTAAGTTAGACGCCACGGAGCAGAGTCGCAGAGAGACCGTCGTTGCGTCTTATCACTACACGAAGAAAACCATTGATCTCAAGGCGACGGCAGAGATCGTAATCCAGTTTCGTGACCGGGCGGGTAATCTGATTGGGCAGCCTACCGATGTGCATAAGAGCAAGCACACCACGACGGTCGTGTTGCAAGACGTCAAGGCGGAAGATACAGAAGGAATCACCAACCAGGGCGTGGAACCGGACGGGACACAGTTTCTGACAGACATCGAGATTGATTCCCGGAATGCCTTGGTCAAAGCGGTGCGAGAAAAAGTGGCGGAGCTGCCGGGTGCAATCCTCCAGGCAGCAAAAACCCTGGCGCAACAAGGCGACACCGACGGAGCCGCTGAATTATATGTGCTGTACTTGAATGCAACTCCTCAAGGCGCATCTTCAGGGCGAGACGAGGCAGTCAAGTTTCTGCGCAATCAGTTCAATTTGGCTGTGTCGGCGGATACCAAGCTCTAATCAGTTAGGCAAACGGACGCGGGCACCTTAGTACTCTTCCGTTTCGTGTTTTAAGGCGCAGAATAGATTGCTTTCGCAAATCATGAATTTTGGAGCTGTTCAATGGCCGAGCTGTTTCTCAAATTTGAAGACCGGGTCTTACAAGAACTCTTGCTTTGCGCCGGCACTGTCACCATCGGCCGTCAGCCAGACAATGTCTTTCGCATCGACAACCCTGCCGTCTCCGGGCATCACGCCAGGGTCTATGCGGAAGGCGATCACTATGTGCTCGAAGACGTTGAGAGCTTTAATGGCACGTACGTCAATGGTCAACGCATCAGCAAACTGGTGTTAAGGGACGGAGACAACGTTACCATCGGCAAGCACACGATCGAATTTCGCGACGAGGTACGTCCAGTCGCCGCGCCCTATGGAACGCGCGATATCGCCACTGACGCGCAACGGCCCAAGCCGCCACAGCTCGATCGCACCGTTGTCTTGGACACGGCAACGGCGAAAGAAATGGTCACTAAAGCGGCCGCAGCGGCATCCTCCGGCAGCTCGGTTGTGGTCCGCAGAATCGGCAGTCCTCTAAGTCAGTCGCCAGTCGCGAGTACGCCCGCAGTACATCAAACTATTGGGACGTTGATAATTGTCAAAGGACGAACTGACCAGCAGCGTTACGTACTGACCAGCAAACTGACCCTGATTGGAAAGTCGAGGATGGCAGGCATTCGGCTAAAGCGCTGGTTCGCTCCCCGCGTAGCGGCCTTGATCTACCGAGCCGAGGATGGCTACTTTATCGCTGCTTCCGAAAACAAGGTAACAATCAGGGTGAATGGCATCGTAGTCGAGAGCGGTCAAAAACAACTCCAAGCAGGTGACGTAATCGAAGTCGCAAATATCAAGGCAGTTTTTGCTACATAACTGCGATGCTTCGAGGCGACCGTTCGATCGCAGGTCGATTTTAAAACTGCCCGATGTAGCGCAGTCAAGTTCTACGGATCCGGTAGATAGTCTCTGCCAAGATTGACATTGAGACCTTGTAATCCCTTATTCCAGGCGAAGTTTGTCACCCATCTGCTATAATAGATGCAGGCGTCGACCTTGCGGTCGCACAGATGCGAGCGCGACAGCGGCGATTTATTCCACCCGCAAACTAAGTAAGCGTGGCGATACAACAAAGCTTAAGCGTCAAAAAAGAGGGCCGGGGATCGACAACGTTGTGCTTCGGTCGTCCAAAAGTGTTTTGCGATGGGCTTTGACGAGGAGATCGCGAGCGCAGAAACCTACCCCCTCCGCCGTCAGCCGTTGCTCATGTCGGGCGATGTCCCGCTGCGCGAGCCGCCAGAGAGCCTTGGAACACGCTCTATTCGAGAGCTCTCTTGGTTTGAGCGGTTTGATCGCGTAATCCCAACAGGGTGTCGAAGATCGTACCGAGCATGCCTTTCATCTTGCGCTCAGAGAGGACATTAGGTTCCAAATCGGCCTGCCGCTCGAGCAGAGTTGCCGAAAACCGGAAACGTTCGACTGGATCATTGACGAGGTGAAAAAGCACAAGCGAACCTTGGCTGCCCAGATACAGACAGACTCGACACGTGCGTAAATGGCAGCAATACAATGGCGCGCTCTTCGCAGTGCGCGGAGCAGTACGCTCAAAAAAGGGATTGACAGCGCCGGCATTGTCAAGAAATCTGATAACAGAAGTTACTGCGCAACCATAATTTGAGTAATGCTACGCGTACGTGACTACGCTTATAGGTCCAAGAATGCGCGGAGCGAGGTTAAATCTTCATCGGCGCGAATAGTAAAGCCCAGGCGTCTGAAGATGGCCTGCATCCCCAGGTTATCCGGCAGCATTTCCGCGGACAGCTGGCTTATTTTTTCCTCGCGCGCAACTTCGATAATGCGGCGAAGTAATTCGTGTCCTAAACCCTGATGCTGATACTGATCTGAAACCAGCGCCGCGACCTCCGCCTCATTCCTGACGCTAAGCCGGTTCAGGCGGCCCACACCTAATATGTGGTGCTCTCCCGTGCCGGCATCCGTGCGCTCGGCGACTAGCACCATTTCTCGATCGTAATCGCCCAAGCAAATGCGCAAAAGTCGTTCATGGGCCACGCGCCGGCTCAGGCTGAGGGAGCTGAAGTAGCGCAAATACACGCTGCGATCGGAGAGCGTCTCGTGGAACTTGACCATCAGCGGTTCGTCTTCGAGCCGGATCGGGCGAATGGTCACCGACATGCCATTCCTCATCGTCCAGGTTGCAACATACTGAAAAAGATAGGGACGAATCGCAGGCTTGGGCATCTGGTCACGGGTTGCGGCGCGCGGATGCAACACGATTCTGGCTCCCTCAGAGCCTGGGCGTTTCGGCATCCCCTATCACCTGATCTAGCCGAGGCTCGCTCACACTCTCATCGGGCTTTGTGAATAATGCCAGCAGGCTTGCGACATCGGGATCAGTAACGGCGCGAGCCGCGAGTCGGCGGTGAACTTCCTCGGGCAAATGCATGTTTATCTCCTAACCCAGTTTAGGAGGAATGGAGTCAGGAGAACTGTTTCATATTGCTCACTCTGGGAAAAGTGTGTTCGACATACTCCTGCCAGAACCAGCATTCATCGACGGGGTCGTATACGGCCACAGAAAGAGAGCCAGACGGTTTTGCCGCCCGTCTCGCAAGAGGTTTTTGTTGAACCTATTTAGTTGATGTCTCTCAACTCTTTTTCTATTTAACCCCCGTGCCCGTCAGGGGGACTTCCGACGGGCCTCCAGGAGCACTGATCGGGATGTTCACTTAGCCTGTTCGCAACAGTTGACAGCAGCGGCTCAAACCGATCCAGGACACAGAAGGGATCATTGATCGGATTCTCTCTATGGTCCGAGCCGATTTGCGAGAGATACCGAATTGAAGAGAAGATATCGGTGTGCCCCGCATCAGTCGCACACGACACTCGTGCGATCAATTGAAAAGAATGGAGACCTCGAACATGAAGCCCAATGAGCCCAGCCGCACAGCCCTGATACCCGCCCGACAACGTGCTGCTCATCAGGTGCTCGATCACGGCTCAATCCTCTATGACGCATTTGCCATGAAAATTCTGCGCGAAGACGAAAACGACGTGCTGCAATTTGCGAACGCTCACCCCCTGGCCAGCATCGGCCGTCTGCTGACCGTCGCGCGAAGCCGGATTGCGGAAGATGCTGTGGCCGGAGCTGTGGAAAGTGGGATCCGGCAGATCGTCATTCTTGGCGCGGGACTCGACACGTTCGCTCTGCGAAATCCCCATGAAGCACAACAGATTCGTATCTATGAGGTGGACCACCCCGCCACGCAGGCCTGGAAACGCGAGCGCATGGCTAGCGCTCAGCTCCCGCTTCCGCCATGGCTTATTTTCGTGCCAGTCGATTTCGAGCGGGACGATTTGGGGGAGAAGCTTGCCGGTGCAGGCTTTCGGCAGAACTTGCCCGCGTTTTTCACCTGGCTTGGCGTTGTGCCATATCTGACACAGGAGGCTATCGGCGGCACCCTGGATTACATGGCGTCAATCCAAAACTCGGAGGTGGTGTTCGACTACATGGAACCGCCCGAGGCATTCTCAGAAGAGTTCGCGGACTTAGTGACGGAGCGGACGAAACAGCTTGAGAAAATTGATGAGCGCTGGGCCAGCCGTTTCGAGCCGGCTGGTATCGCAGCATTTCTTCGCTTGCACGGATTTTGTGACATCGAAGACATCAATTTCCAGGAGATCAAGTCCAGGTTCGGCCGCGCTGTTCAAGGGCTCGCTCACGGAAAGGCTGGTCTTCATGTGGTCCACGCTAAACTGTTGCTCACTCGGAGCGACTGCGGCTAAGACAGGAGCTTCCCCCAGACAATCGGTTGTCAATCGCCTTCATGATTTCCTCGGCCGACCGTACCGCATCCGGATCGCGCTCATGGTCGCCGGAGCTCTTGTGCCGCCGCTGGTGACCGACCCTCTTTTGTACGCCTGTCGTAGGTTTCCGACTTCAGGCAACGATTGATGATGTTCTCCACGTTCCAGTAAGTACGCTCGCCGCAGTCGAAATAGATGTGCGTCATTTCATAAAACCTGCCTTCGTACCCGTGATATGGCGAACGAGGGATACGAACGATTTTGCGCTCTGGGTCTCTAAGCTCAGAAGAGCCTTAGTGTTAAAAGAAGAAAGCCTACATTGGCCGCCATAATGAAAGCCCCAAGCCTTTCATCTGGATCGCACGTGCGACCGACATCCTGGAAAAAGTAAAACGCGCTCGACGCACCCTGAATACACGTCAATCTGCTTGACGCACTACACTAGTACTCCGTGTCGGTTTTCTTGAGTTACCGAACGAGTCGAATGCCGGGTATCGTTCAAACCTCTTCTTCGCCTCCTCAACGAGAATTTCAATGCGGTTTAGTAGGGGCCCGAACTCCGAATGTCCCTCAAGACTGCTGAGCCAAGCGTCTGAGGTCAAAGTAATGGGTGCGCAGACGAAGCCTGACTGTGCTGCCTGTTCCAGGGCGTGTATGGCCGAATCAATCAAGCCGATCTGAGCATAGTGCCGTGCGAAATATACTTTGATTTCCGGTTCGCGAGTCGTATCCGCTGCTTCCATCAGACGGACGGCGTCGTCCGCTCTGCCTTCAAGAACGGCCAACAGGGAACTCATGAGAGCGGTCATCAACTGCGATAAGGTCATCTCTTCCAAACGCTCGCGCAAGAGGGCTATCGCCCGACTCCGGTCGCCCAAGGCGGCCCAAGCCGCAGCGTCGAGGTAGTAGGCCGCCCGTCCACTATAGGCCTCTATGGCCGATGCATACTCTCCAGCCAGAAAGGCCGAGTGAGCAACGCTTGTGACAACGGCGGAGTCTAGCTTCTTAGCCTGTTCGTGCGCCTCAAGCGACTGTTGAAGCAGCCCTCGGAAGCGCAACACCTGCACGAGGCTGGCGAAGGATTCTGGCTCCCGAGGATAATGCTTAAGCCGTTTCAGCAGTCGGCACATGGCCTCATCTGCGTGGCCCGTGTCGACCTGCAAAAACGTAAAGAACTGATGAGCCGATGCCAAGTCCGGATCGAGCGCGAAGGCGCGTTGAAACGCTGATTGGGCCAGCGCCAGATTCGCCGAGGAGTTTCCGCTGAATTTGTCCAGGAACCAGCAGCATCGACCCAGCCAAGCCCACGCGGGGGCGAAGGCGGGGTCCTCAGCCAGGCAAGTCCAGTACAGATCTCGAGCTAGGTACATCGATTCCAGAGAACGTTGAGCCGTGAGTTCCTTGGCGCGGGCAAATCTTTCATAGGTCGATCGCGCCACACCCGGTTCGCCCACGACTGGCAACTCGAATCGATAACCGTGTTTCGATACGGTGCGAATCGCATCTCGCCCGACAAGTTTTCTTAAGTCCACAATGATGTTGGTCAGGTTCCTTTCGCTTACATGGACCGCTGGCCAGACCACCCTAATCAATTCTTGCTTGCTGACAAGATGCTCTGCATTGCGAAGGAGGCAGAGAAGCGCGTCGAAAGCCCTGGGCTGGAGCGGAACTGCAATGCCGGCCCGTTTTAATAGCCGGTCGCGAGGATGCAGCTCAAAATCGCCGAATCGGTAAGCGGTATCAGGTGAGCTTTGATTTTCCTTTGAAAATACGTGCGCCATAAGTGGGATGCTCTGTCACGAATCAAGCTTACACTGGTCCCTGAACCGAGAGGAGATAGCAGCTAATGGGTCCTTACCGCGGATCGATCGGTTAGCGCCCTGCTCTGGAGTTGACGCAGTGCGGACCCCGAGCAGAAGCGGGAGCGATCAATCGGCTACGGCTTTTCGCCCCTTTTCTGTTGATGTGCGTACTTTGCTTGCACTCCGATCGCGCATTTTCTCTGTCATCCGGTTCGGAGCCGACTAACAAGGCGCGGGAGGGCCAACACGATTGCTATTTCGATCTGGGCAAATGGAAGACCCATTCGTCCCGTCTTTTGCATCCGCTCACACGATCCACCACATGGGCAGAGATGGCCGGTATCACCGTCGTCAGCGAAGTTTGGGATGGCCGCTCGAATCTGGCGGAGTAGGAGGCAGATGGACCGGCAGTCAGATTCAATTGTTATCCCTTCGGGGTTTAATCCGACCACTCACGAATGGAACATGGATTTCGCGACACCGAACGTTGGCAGCCTGGGAATTCCTGGCATCGGCGAATTTAAGAACGGCCGTGGCGACTTTACGATCAGGAACGGATCAACCGAAGATATATTCTCATTCGATTTTCGATCTGGCAGACCGGTCCGCATACTGCCCAATCCGAACAGGCATTTTCAGATGACGGCGGGAAAACCTGGGAGGTGAACTGGATCAATAAATACACGCGGTCAACTAGAACTGGGATGTGGGGTTAACGAAATGGTTCGTTTCTCTATTTCGATAAATGAATCGCGCGGAGGGCTAGTGCCAGTTTCTTACCGACCATTGTTAATCATTGCAGCGCTGATTATCGGCATTGTACCGGGGACCGCTAAACGCGGGACGAACTCTTCCATGGAGGACGACAAGAAAACCGTGGCTGCGTTGGACACGGAATACCAAGCGGCCGTAAAGATAAACGACGCGTCAACTATGGATCGTATTCTGGCGGACGATTTCATCCTGGTGACAGGCTCCGGTAAGACGTATTCCAAAAAGGACATGCTCAACGATGCGAGGAGCGCAGGCACAAGCTACGAACACAACGGTGAAGATGTTCAAACCGTGCGTGTGTGGGGCAATACAGCCGTAGTAACCGCGAAGCTATGGGAAAAAGGCACGAGCAGTGGACAATCGTTCGATCACAAATTTTGGTTCAGTGATACCTACGCGCGCACGTCGGCGGGATGGAAATATGTGTTTGGCCAATCTTCGCTGCCCTTGCCGGAGACAGTTGCTCTAGTGAGTTCCTCGCCCATTACCTCGGACGCCATCACCGAGCGAGACGGGCAACATGATTTCGACTTCGAGATCGGCACTTGGAAGTCGCAGATATCGCGCCGCCTGCATCCCTTGACCGGCTCGACGACCTGGGTCGAAATGGTAGCGAGTGTTGTCATCCGGAAAGTGTGGAATGGCCGTGCCAATCTGATGGAACTCGAAGCCGACACCTCAACGGGTCACTTGGAAGAACTGAACCTGCGTCTCTACAACCCCCAATCTCATCGTTGGAGCTTCAATTTCGCCACTAGCAAGGATGGCACCATCGAGCCACCCATGATCGGCGAGTTCAAGAACGGCCGTGGCGAGTTTATCGACCAGGAACCGTACAACGGCAAAACCATCCTGGTTCGACATGTCTTTACGGACATCACTCCAGACTCGCACCATTTTGAACAGGCGTTCTCGGGCGATGGAGGCAAAACTTGGGAGCCGAACTTTGTCGCTACGTTGGCGCGAGAGAAAGATTAAATGCGAAGGGCTTGGAAACAGACTGACGGCCGATCCAATCTGACCTCGTGTCTCCTGGTCCGATATCGACTGTGAATGCAAAGCTAGATGTTGTGAATATTGTTGGCCTTGCTAGAACATACCTTCTGACATTGAGCGGACTTGCGCAATTGATCGCCTTACTACATGAAAGGAAAGAACATGAAGGTTAAAACGACTTTTGCGGGCCTCCTGTCAGTCGCCGTTTTACCCAGCAGTGCGGCAGCTCAAGAGAAAGCCCAAGGAACCCACAAGGGATCATTGGGAGTCTCGCGGTTGGCAGTTAAAAGTGCGGATGGGCCGCATCAGAGGAATCGACCCACACCGACAACGTCGTCGGTGGCAGGTACTGACGTCCACGTTGTGTCTCTGAGCATGCTACTCCGCAAGGAACACACCGCTACCGATCCGGAATTCTGTGAGGGATTTGAGATTCTTCTTGTAACCGCGAGTAATCGCGTATTCCTTCCCACCTTTAACGCGGAGACCGTACCTTCCCGTCGAGTACGGCTTGATCTCTACCACAAACGAGGTGTTCACGAGAGCAGATCGATGGACGCGAATGAAGCCGTACGGCCTCAGCTTTTCTGCCACCACCGAGATCGACTCGCGCAGCAGATAGGAGTCCGATTCCCGCTGCAGTGACACATAATTACCCTCAGCTTGAACTGCAACCACATCGCCAGGATTGATGAAGAGAATCCTTCCTTTAGCTTTGATTGCGATCATTGGGGGACCGGGACGAGACACTTTCTGCAACTGCGGCAGAGTTTCGATCAATTTTGCGGCTTGCTCGCCCTTTGCTCTCCGAGAGGCCCGGTCCAGGGCTTCGTTGATCCTTTCGTTCGAGAAAGGCTTTAGCACGTAGTCTACGGTGTGCCTCTGGAAGGCTGCGACGGCGGGTTCAACATTTGCCGTTACAAACACGATCGACGGCAACGGAAGTTTGCGTTCCCTAAGCCGGTCTACTATTTCAGTGCCCGACAGGTCCAGCATGTTGATGTCGAGAACCAAAACATCGTAAGATCCCGTGGCCAATTTCTCGAGCGCTTCGATCGCATCGTTGGCCGTATCGAAATGCTCCACGTCGCTCCTTGCCGACAGGACATTTGCCAAAGCCGTTTGGGCCAGACACTCATCATCCACGATCAGCACTCGCATGGTTTCCACTCACCATCCATCTCTGTTCCATCAGGCGCAAACGCATTCTCTCGCCTTGCGGTGTGCCCCTAGATGGCCCTCACTGGGTCCGGGGTTCCGTCTGACCATCTGCCTGCGGGAATCATGAATACGTCGATTGGTTCCGGGTGGCCATGGAACTGTGGATTCAGCATGACGGGAGAGTGGGGCAGATCTGCGCCCCAAGCGGCACCGTCCATGAGCGGAGTGTAAAACATCAGGTGAGCGATCCAGTTGTGGTGGTCATCATCCGTAAGGTACTGGTCCTTTGACATCATGTAGGACATGGCTCCAGGCTCCAGGGGTGGCAGCTCTTGCTTTATGAATATCTTGATGCCATCGATGATCTGAGCCTTCGATTGACCCGCCAATATCATCTCCGTTCTGTTGTACGTCAGCGGCAGAATGGAGCGGGCAGCCGGCGGATTGAAGCAGATTGGACCTCGAATTTTAGGGTTCCAAAAATTAGCGGCATCTTCACCATTGAATGGGCCCATCCACCCTCGCTCCACGGCGCATACGAAACCATTCTTGCCTTTGACTGCGGTTTCATAGCCATGCCTTCCAAGGACGAGGACGTCGGCATCGCGCGAGATCGATTCCGGGGCCGCGCTTCGCGCCATGGCAATCTCTGCGCTTCGATCCATTAGGTATTGATCAAGCGGAGCCATGCTCGGATAAGGTACTTTGGCGCCCTGTGCTAGCACTTGCCACGCCGTGATCAGCACGACAACCAGCACCAGGCTTTCTACTGCGATCGTCCTGACTATCCTTCGGTTCATTGATTTTCCCCTTCGATATGGACTTAAATGCGCCGTCAAACCTATGATGCGGTCATTCCACTTGCGGACAGATTCACATTTAACTTGCGAATTGCAAGTAGGTATTGAACAATAGATGTAAAGATGACCCGAAAAGATGTACAGATGGTTCGAAGGACGGCAGGCTCAAAGCGGCGGTCAGAATGCCCGTTGAACGCTTCGGTGGAAATGCTGGGCGACCGCTGGTCGCTGCTGATCATTCGCGACATGATGCTGCAGGGCGCCCGCACTTACAAAACATTTCTGGAATGTTATGAGGGGATTGCAACCAATATCCTGGCCGACCGCCTGCGGAAGCTCGCCGCCTACGGAATTATCACCACGGAACCGGACCCATCCGACCGACGCAGGGTAATTTACTTGCTCACCAAGAAAGGAATCGATCTGGCGCCAGTTCTTACGGAGATGGTGCTCTGGGCAGCCGCCCACGAAGACACCGGCAATCAGGCGCTGGTACGGCAAATGCGAGCGGATAAAGAAAAGTTTCTGGCTGGGGTGCGGCAACGCTGGGCTAGCGGGTAACATGGATGGGAGCCGACGCGGGTTCCCAAGCAAGCCAAACTCAATATTCCTCGCGCCGCAACTATGGCAAGCAATCGGCGGTCTGAATCGCCAGCATCAAACCGGGCGTGAATGCCAAGAAGACTTCACGGGCTCAACAAAAGGGTGGCTATCCGCGACCCGCCACTCGCCTCCGGGCTCGTGCCGGGCGGAGCGACTCGAGGTGGCCGCTCACCCTTCTTTGGCCTAACTGCATCGTCCGAGGATCCTGCGAATTCTTTCCTAAAACGACGTACCCCTCCCACGCCGCGATCACGAACGTAGCCGTTTCACTCGCGTTTATATCACTCCGCACTACCCTGCGTTTCTGTCCTCGCGCAGTGCCTCCGTCATGGCGTAGTGCCAATCCTATAAACTTTTGTCGTCCTTCTGCGAATCTCTCATCAATACCAGACATCTCTGTAGACAAGTTAAGGAAGGGGCAGCTACGCTGAACGTCTTCTCGTTTCAGCGATTCGGACCGAATAATGCGAATCAGAACATCCATGGGTTCTTGGCGTTCCGTAAAGGTTCCACCCACTTCTGGTGAATGTTACTCGCGATGACCTCGTCCACTACGGCATACCCGAGGGCTTCTTTGTTGTCAAAGTGGTAGTACAACGCATCCTTGGTAACGCCGGCTCTGGCCAGAATGGCATTCAGGTCAGCGCTCCGATAGCCAGAGCGGTGTATCTCTTAGAAGGCAGCCTGCATATCAAGCGCCGCACACTTTGCACTTTTACACTTAGTAAAATTGAAGAAAGAGGATCAACTCGAAAGCACTGACCGCATGAATCGGACACGCGTCAGGATTTCTTCTCAACTAATTTTGACATCAAAAGCCCCGACTCAGTAGCCTTATCCGCCAGACTCGCGGTCGTGTCGTACCTATCCCCGTGGAGACGGCGATGTCGACGGTGTCCGAAGATGTTGCGCCGTGAGTGAATACTATTTGAGCCCCGTAATCAACTAAAGCCCGGAAAGCAGGCGAGTATAGCTATAAACGTAAGCCCGACCGTCAGAGCTGAAGTGAATGTGAGAGATGCTCTGAAGTCCCGCGACGTCTGGAAAAGTCATTTCTCTAAAAGCTGTCTCTGTCCGGTCAAAACGTTCAAGCGATAGACCTTGAGCGGTGATTGTTTCCACTTATACACGTACAACCAACGCGGATCTGAGGACCATGCGAAAGTTTCTCCCGCCTGCAAGCCTGGGATGGGTCGTGGCTGCCCACCTTCTATGGGTCACAACCAGCCTCCACCACCAGCGAGACCGTTTCCAGCAGTCAATTTGCCATCAGGAGAAACCTTACAGAGAATAACTCCTTCGGGAGTCACAGGCCGCGGTTTGCCACCATCTATATCCTGAACGAAACGCTGAACCGCATGCCACGCCGATTCGCGGAGAACACGATTTTACTCAATCAGGATGGTGATAAGTATGAGATTTCATCGCAGATTCCATCATAGTTATTGAATTTCGTAGAAAATCTTGGGTTGTGGTGCTCTGTGGTATTTCCTCGCCATTTTTCCGTCCAAGGTATTCGTCAAACTCAACCTCGATTTCTTCCGATTTTCGCACCATTTCTTTATAGGTCCGTCACAATCATGCGTCTTCGCACGCTCTTTGGATTGCGGAGTGCGAGGAGCAGCTGTGGTTGTCGACTTATGGATTCAAAAGAAACGTATGAAGTGTGAATCTGGTTTGGGGGCTGTGGCGCGACTGGTCACTCTGGTTTTTGCAGCACTGGGATTGAGTGTCGCGATGTTGGGACAAGCGGAGGACGGTTCTTCATTTCGGCAAAATCATAATGGCCATATGAAATAGTCGTCAAGTGGGTCTTGCGTGTAACCATGTTCTGTTTCATCGTACAAACGGTTTCTTCACAAGTTTCACACGGTATTCCCCGCGTTTTTTACTAGAGCTTTTCCGACGATCGCCGCTTGTGTGGCGGACGAGATTCTTATTTGAGGATGAAAATGACGTCTTCCAAGTTGCAGACGCTGCCTCTCACTGTGATCCTGGTTCTGACCATATCTCTTTCCCTTCACGGCCAGAGTACCTACGGTACGGTTGATGGCACAGTGACCGATTCCACCGGAGCGGTCGTGGCTGGCGCTCAGGTCACGCTGACCAACGTCGGGACGCAGGAAAAGCATACAGAGACTACGGGCGATGCGGGCTTGTACACGTTCGTGAACGTGGAGCCTGGGCAATATCGTCTGGACATTGAGAAGTCGGGGTTCAAGCATTTCGCCCGCACCAATGTTGTGGTCCAGGTGCAGCAGGAAACTCACATTGACGCCACCTTGCCGGTTGGCCAGGCGTCGGAGACGGTTGAAGTCACGGCCGAGACTCCTTTGCTGCAGGCGGAGACTTCATCTCTCGGTCAAGTGATCGAAGAGCGCAAGGCCAACGAGCTTCCCTTGAATGGCCGCAATGTTTTCAACTTGATCACGGTTTCCCCGGGCGTGGTTGCGCAAGGCGGATCGGGCGGCACTGCCGTGGGCCAGAATCCGTTCAGTTGGGGCAATTACCAAATTGCGGGTTCGTTCGCCAACCAGGGAGCAGAATACCTCGACGGTCAGCCGCTGAATATCGGCTACATCAACTTGCCGATCATAATTCCGACCCAGGACTCCATTGGTGAGTTCAAAGTCCAATATAACGACGTGGGCGCCGAATGGGGCAAGTTCTCGGGTGCCGTCTCGAACTTTAGCACGAAGTCGGGTACCGACCGCTTTCACGGCGAGGTTTACGAATATCTCCGCAACAAGGTGCTGAACTCGAACGAATATTTTTACAAGGCGTCAGAGCTGTCGACAGGCGCGTCGAACACGCCTCCGCCGTGGGTGCAGAATAACTACGGAGGTAACTTTGGTGGTCCAATCATTAAGAACAAGTTGTTCTTTTTTGTGAGCGAGGAGCAGTTCCGGCTGCGCACCGGAAGCGTGGTGACCACCGAGTATCCGACAGCCGCATTCCTGGCTGGCGATTTTTCTTCTTTGCTGACGCAGGGAATTCAGCTCTACGATCCATTTACCGTGAATCCGGCCACGGGAGCACGCTCTCCGTACCCCGATAACCAAATCCCGGCGTCCGAGTTCAGCACGGCTGCGGTCGCGTTGTGGAACAAATACTACCCTCCGGCGAATGCTCCGGCTAGTTTCAACGTCAATAGCCCTGGCAACTTTACGTCGGCAGCTAGCAGCGGCGGAAATACCAACCAGTTCGTAACCCGCATTGACGAGAATATTACCGACAAAACGCGCATGTTTGGGCGCTTCACGTATAACGGATTACTGGATCTTCCAAGCAATCCCTTGGGAACTGGTTTGTGCCAGGACCGTTGCGCGGAGAACTACCACACCAAAGCTCTCGCGATTGATATCAACCACAGCTTCACTCCGAATCTCATCGGCGATTTGAATATTTCAGGAAGCCGTTTCATCTATCTGCGTTCGCCACTCCTCGCCGGCTACGATCTCACCCAGCTCGGATGGCCAGCGAGCTACAACGCCGAGGTTCCAGAGATCATGCGGACGCCCCCCACGCCGGCACTTAATTTTAAAGGCCTCGATATCGGCCTTACCCAGGGCAACAGCGCGATTGGCGACCATAACACCCAGTACAACGTCTCGCCCTCTCTGAGTATCATTCGCGGCAAACATACGCTTCAGGTGGGCGCTCAATATGAGTTGGGCCTAGACAATTACTACCAAACCAATATCGCCAGCGGCGCGTTCGCTTTCTCGGGAGCCTGGACCAGCAGCACTGGTCTCCCCACCGCGGCGAGTCCCGCCAGCGGCGGCTACACGTTCGCCGATTTTCTTCTGGGTCTGGCGCAAAATGGCCCTGCGACGTTTGTGAACCAAACAGAAGGCGCGGCTGAGGTTCCTGCACAGACGGCTGGGCGTCAGACCTACCGGGCCTTCTATGCGGATGACACCTTTAAGGCACTGCCGAAATTGACCGTGAACCTGGGGCTGCGCTATGAGCTTCAAGGGGGATGGTCAGAGCGTTTCGGCCGCTTGAGCTACTGGAATCCAAATGCGACCAATGCTACCGTTACCGGATGCAGCGGCGTTCCCGGATCCCCGTGCATCGGGGATGCGTTCCTGGTTGGGACCGGTCCAAACTCGAGCGGGAATAACCTGCCCTTGGATAAACAGCAGTTTTCTCCACGCGTGGGCTTTGCCTACAGCTTTGATGGAAAAACTGTGATCCGTGGCGGCTTCGGCGTCTTCTGGATTCCGAACTATGTGTCCTTCCAGCTTAATCCGGACAATGACCCAATCGATCTTGCGACCACCCCGTTCTTTGGGACGGTAGACCATGGCTTAGAACCGTATTCCACTTTAGATGAAAGCGGCTGCACCTTCACCCCAGGCCCCGTCGGCGCTGGCGCTGCCGGCACGCTCTCTGGTTGCACGCCGGGACCTTTTGTAAATGGAATTTTGCCGCCTCCGGGCAGAAGCGGTGGAAATGCATCGCTTTCGAACTTTATTGCCACGAACGGTGCGCCAGATTTGGCACCGTCCCTAAACCCGAAACCGGGATATGTAGAGCAATGGAATCTCGATATCCAGCGCCAATTGCCAGCCGGTTTTTTTGTGGATGTGGCGTACGCCGGGTCGAAAGGTGTGCACTTGGAGCAGGACAATCCGAATTACTATGCTAACCAAATTCCAGATTCACTTATCGCACAAGCGGGTCAGCAATTTGCTGCCGGCCAACCCGTGGCGATTGACCAGCCAATTGCGAATCCCCTGGTGAGTCCAAACCCCTCGCTGTCGACACCCACAATTTTAGCTGGGCAGCTTCAACGCCCGTATCCCCAGTACACCAATTTACAGCTTGCCGGCTTTGGCTGTTGCACCAGCCTTTACAATTCGCTGCAGGCAACCGTCACTCGCCGCTTCGCCGGCGGCGGGACCATGCTGGTTGCCTATACCAACGCCAAACTGATGAGCAAC
>Ga0302324_100012350_pt1 | contig 17424 bp, 14 predicted proteins | sample Palsa_T0_1_FD_201949 | JGI IMG/M metagenome (GOLD analysis project Ga0302324, IMG submission 201949) | Peat permafrost microbial communities from Stordalen Mire near Abisko, Sweden - Palsa_T0_1 | ecosystem: Environmental > Terrestrial > Soil > Palsa > Peat permafrost | place: Sweden: Abisko...
TCTGTGGCCATTGGCCAGACTGACAGCCCCCAGCAAAAGTCGCACAGCAAGGCGGCTCAGAAGACGGTTCACCCGCAAAGTCAAGACCGCGGGCAACAAGTATTCGAGCAGAATTGCGCTCGATGTCATGCCGCGCCCCAGGGATTCTCATCCAGTATCTCGGGTACGGTCGCCATGCATATGCGGGTGCGTGCGGGGCTGAGCGATGCAGACTACAAGGCGCTGCGTCATTTTCTGAATCCCTAGCATAACCCTGTCGTAGAACCGCTTTCCGCAAATTCACGCCTCGAATTAAACAATCCAATAACCCGGAAATGACAACCCCTGGCGTTCGATTCGCCATGACGATTTGGGCGCCCGGTTAGGGCGATCAAGATAAGTAGCGTTCAACCAGGGTCTAAATCGTGCAAGTGTGCACCACGCTGTACCACCAACCACAACGGAGAGAATATGAAAAAGAAGCACATTCAATTGATGTTGTTGGCCACTGCTCTGATCACAACCGGGTTTCATTCTTCAATAGCACGAGCTGACGCTGCCCCTCAGCGGATTGAGATTACCGCAAAGCGCTTCGTATTTGAGCCCGGTCAGATCACGCTGAAAAAGGGTCAACCCGTAGTGCTTGTGCTCAAGAGCACTGATGTGGGGCATGGTATTCGCTTTCGCGACCTGAATGTTGATGTCAAGGTCGGTGCACACGGCACATCCGAGGTGCGCTTCACACCGAACAAGACCGGAGATTTTGTTGGTCACTGCTCGGTGTTCTGCGGTAGCGGCCATGGCGAGATGGTTCTGAAGCTCCATGTCGTGGATTAGCATGAACAGACTTGTCATTGCAGCAGCGGCGGCGCTCGCCATCGCGGGAATCGGCGGGTGCAAGGCCAACCCTCCGGGAAAACTGGAGACGAAGACTATTACGTTTGCCGAGCATCATGTGTTCGTTGGCAATAAGAATCAGAAGAATCCGCTTCCCTCTACCCCTCAGACGCTCGCTGATGGAAAAGAGGCATTCTCGCATTACTGTGTTGCTTGCCACGGCATGGATGGACAGAACACGGGTGTCCCGTTTGTGGAGCACATTTCGCCACCGATTCCATCTCTCGCTTCCCCCGATGTGCAGAGTTATACCGACGGACAGCTTAAGTGGATTCTCGATTATGGAATCTCGCCCTCGGGAATGCCCGGATCCAAAGGAACTTTGAGCGACGACGAGCTTTGGTCCATCGTGGTCTTTCTCCGGCACCTGCCTCCGGCAGGCAGCCAGGGCATTCCGGAGATGTATACACACTGAGTTGCTTCGTGGGGTAAAGCGCGAGATTGCGAGGCGTCGTGAGTGGAGAGACTGTCATAACGAAGTTACTGGATTTGAATCACTTTCGGACCAACGGCGTGGCCCTTGCCGTTGGTTTCTTTTTTTCATTTCGGCTCTTCATCATGCTTCTCTCAGTTCGCATTCTGGGAACGGAACCGCAGACGGGCGTTGCAGCCAGCCTTGCACTGAACATTCTTTTTCTGGTTGCAGTCGCATTCCATTCCCCTGGAAAGGTGCGATATCCGATAAGCCAAATGGGGCAATTGGCGCCTGTGCGCTGGGCGTTTGTGTTCCTCTCTTTCTCCTGCTGCAGCCTGCTTTGGACCAGCGCGGTATCGGCGCCGGCGGCGATTGCGTTTTGGTGCGGGATAGCCGCCGATGTCGCAATCGTGATCGTAATGCTGCGGGGAGGCCGTACTGAGGTGGTAGCAGAGTCGCTGATGAAGGGCTATGTGTGGGGTGCATGTGCCGTAGCAGTAATCGCCTGGCTGCTACCTGCGCAATCCGACCTACGCCTTGGAGATGAGGAACTTCTGGGACCTAACGCGATCGGCTATCTTTGCGCGTTTGCCTTCTTTTTTGCGCAGTACCTGATGCGCGAGAAAGATGGAAAGTGGGGCGCAGCGGCGGTTCTGTTGAGCGTGACTATGCTGCGCAGCCTGAGCAAAACAACTATCATTGCGTTCCTCGCGAGCGAAGTATTTCTGCTGTGGAATGATAAGTCCATTCGTCGCAAGACAAAAGTGCTGCTTGCACTTGGAGCGGTCGTCATTATTGTTGCATTCTCGAGTTTGCTAACGTCCTACTTCGATAGCTATGTAAACTCCGGCAACCAGGCGGAGACGCTTACTGGGCGCCTGGGTATCTGGACTTACTTTCTGCTTGAAGCAATTCAGCAGCCGTGGATCGGCCATGGTTTCCACTCTGTTTGGCAGGTTGTTCCACCGTTCGGGGCAGACCAGTTCGAGGCACGCCATGCACACAATGAGTTAATCCAACAGTTTTACGCGTATGGCGTGGTTGGAATCTGCATGTTCCTTGGGATTTACGGCAGCCTCTGGCTGCAGGTGCGAAGGCTTGTTGGGGGCCCAAGGAAGACCTTTTTCTTTGCACTCCTGCTCTTCATCCTTGTGCGGGGTTTGGCCGATACCGAGGCATTCGATCTCTCGCTTCCGTTATGGGCCATCGTACTGATCAGCGTCCTGGTGAATCACGAACACGCCAAAAGACCGCTATTTGTAGATGTTCCTCTTCCAACCTGTCCTCAGCCAGTTGCTCCCGAGCGGCGAGTCTGATCGTGAACTGGCCAAGGATGCTTTCTGACCGACCGAATGAATGGCATCAAGGCGGATATCAGTATTGCCTATCCCAAATGTAACAAGGAGGATCGCCCTGTTCTTCAAAATCTCACTTCTGAGAATGCAAAGGCTCTTCAAAGTGTGGTTCATGGGTGAGTCTCTGCAACTCTCCGGACGCATGGCAAGCTGGCAGGTGCGGGACAAAACTTCCGTTGTGGACGTCCAGGAAGTTGAATTCCGAGTCAGCTCTCAATGGGGCCAGGACGGAATTATCGATTGGCTGATTGAGCGGGCTCAGGTCCCGTCCGCGGCTCGCACCTTCATCGAGTTTGGGGTTGAAGATTATCGCCAATCCAACACCCGCTTCCTATTGCAGAATCGGAATTGGCGCGGACTCATCCTTGACGGTGATCCGGCCATTGTAAACGCGGTGAAGAGCGATGGTCTAGCGTGGAGATACGATCTCACTGCCCAGGCGGCCTTCATCACTCGAGACAACATTAACGGCCTGATCTCAGACGCCGGGTTCAGCGGAGAGATAGGTCTGTTGAGTATCGACATAGACGGAAACGACTACTGGGTATGGGAAGCTCTGCATGTCGTTCGCCCGATCCTCATTATCTGTGAATATAACGCCGTGTTCGGCGACCTGCACTCCATAAGCACCCCCTATGATGAGCATTTCAGCCGAACGAAGGCACATACCAGCAATCTGTATTTTGGCGCTTCGATCGCCGCGCTTTGCTCTCTCGCAGCGAAGAGAGGATATAGATTTGTTGGTACAAACTCGGCAGGAAATGATGCATTCTTTGTGCGGGAGGACTACGCTAGCCGATTCGTAGGTGGCTCGATAAAACGAGTGACATCGGTGCCATCCCGTTTCCGGGAGTCAAGAGATGACAAGGGCCTGAACAACTATATTGGGGGGCTGGAGCGACTCAGGCAAGTGTCCGCATTGTCGGTGATCAACGTCGAGACGGGAGATATGGTGGCGATTCGTGACTTGGAGACTGTCTATAGTGACGAATGGTCGGTCGCCATGTCCGGTGGAACTTCGTTGCCATGAGATCGGATGGGTCCACCTGCGACTGGGCATCCCGGAATAGAGTCTTGGATGAAAGGCCGCCTTCGAAAGAAGGGATAAATGAGAAGAATCGCCGAGTCGGCGGGCGCTTGGATCAACCCGAGAACGATTCTGCTTCGAGAGGCGGGGCCAATTGGCTTTTCGCCAGCCTCTCACGAGATAGACAGGGTTTCTGAGTGGTCGCAATTGTCACTTGATTGTAATTTCTAGACGTTTTCTGGCAAAAACGCGGTTGGATCGACCAGAATATGTAGGAGAGGGTCTTGAATCATGATCCAGGGTGTCGAGTTGACAACTGAAACCCAATCCGAGGAGAATCTCGCGCCGAATCTCGGAACAATTCTTATCATTGAAGACGATCCACGCATGCAGAGGGTTCTGCGAAGAATCTTTACGGAAGAGCGCTATGCCGCAGTCGTTGCCGGAGATGGCCAGACCGGACTGGAACTGTTTCGTAGCGAGAGGCCGCTTGCCGTGGTACTGGACCTGATTCTGCCGCATATTTCCGGACGCGAGCTTTGCCAGACATTCAAGAGGGAGTCGAGCGAGATCCCAATTATTGTTGTCAGTGCAATTTCTGAGGTCACAGATAAGGTTCTTCTCCTCGAATTGGGTGCTGATGACTACGTGACGAAGCCCTTTAGCCCACGTGAACTGACGGCCCGAGTCCAGGCTGCTATTCGCAGGCAACGAAAGCCGACCCAGACCCCGGCCACTATTTGTCGTTTTGGGGAGTGTGAAATCGATTTCAAGAAGATGACCGTTCGACGCGCAGGAAGCCCCGTCATCCTCACCGCTCACGAGTTCAAGCTACTAAAATTCTTCACTGAAAATGCTGAGCAGGTGCTCGCGCGTGATGTCCTGCTCAACGAGGTCTGGGGATACAACTCCTATCCAACCACGCGGACTGTGGATAACCAAATCTTGAAGTTGCGGCAGAAGCTGGAGCCAGATCCGGCAAACCCCAAATACCTGCTGACAATCTACGGCGCAGGGTACAAATTTGTCCCGTGATTCCAAAGCGGCCAACCCTGTGGACGGCGAACAGCCCCAGAGTGAAGTTCCTCTGCGCCAAAAACAGGGTATTCGAACGTATGTTCTCCTCGTTCTGGGTATGGCGATTGTCACGCTCATTGGAACAAGCCTGTGTGCGCTGATCATCCGTGACCGTTGGCGTGCTCAAATAACAGATGATCTGTCCCCGGAACTCGAGCACTCTGTCACTGCATTCCAAGATCTTCAGGCTGAGCGATTGGCAGCTTTGGACCGTGAAAATGCTCTTCTTGCTGAGCTTCCAACGCTGAAGGCACTGATGACCAGCGGAGACGATCTCACCATTCAGGATGGAGCGGTCGACTTCTGGCAGATCAGTGGTACTGACCTGTTCGCGCTTGCCGATCCACGCGGCCGAATCGTTGCGGCTTACACGAAGAGTGGAACGACGAACGCCGTTCTGCAAGACGAAGTTAAGAATTCGTTGATCTCATCGGGTAAGCAGTATCTCATTGACGGCAAATCTCTGTATGCATACTCGCGACGCCCCCTGTACTTCGGCAGCGACAAAGACGGAACGCTGCTCGGTTATGTGATCAGCGGAGTTTCGATTGACCGCACGGTGCGCCAGATCAGTGAACTCGCAGGTGTCGAAGCGACATTTCTGAGCAAAGGAAGGATTCTGGCCAGTACCCTGACGCCCTCATTGCAGACGAGTTTGGAAGCCCAGCCTTCGTTCCTTTCCGGGATTTTGGGGACGCCCGCTACGGTAAAGCTCGGAAATGCCCAGTTTCTTGCTGCCTCTGAAGATCTCTCCTCTACGGCTTCGTCTCCGTTGCAGTTGATTGTTCTGAAGTCGCTGGAGCCGGCAGAACGATCGATTGACCGCATCAACCGGATGGTTCTGAGTGCAGGACTTCTAGCACTCCTATGCGGCACGGGCTTGATGATGATCCTTTCGCGCCTGGTGACGCGCCCTCTCGAAGAACTGTCGAGAAGTGTTCGGGCATTTGGGAAGGGAGACACGGACCACGAAGTTCAGCTACATGGAACACAGGAGGTCCTGGATCTCAGCTCAGCGTTTGCGGGAATGCGGAACGAAATTCGGCAAGCTAACCGGGCACTTCTGGAATCTGAACGACTGGCGACGATCGGCCGAATGGCCAGTTCCATATCGCACGACTTCCGGCACTATCTCGCGACAATCTACGCGAACTCGGAATTCCTAGTCGGTGACCAGTTTTCTTCAAACGACCGCCTCGAGATCTTTTCGGACATCCGCACCGCTGTGCTAGGAACGACAGATATGATCGAGTCGCTCCTGATCTTCAGCCGGACCGGCGCAAGCCTAAGGAGAGCGCCGGAATTGATGGTGACGCTTGTGGACCGCGCGGTGGGACTGATTCGCGCGCATCCTGATGCCGAAGGTGTGCGAATAGAAACCCGATACGGTGATCCTTCGGATACTGTGGTTGTTGTCGACGAGAAGCAGATTGAGCGGGCAATCTTCAACCTGCTTCTAAACGCCTGTCAGTCGGTGCGTACTTCTGCCGGTGCGGCCCATGTTCTGGTGACATTGGAAGTCTGCGAGCAGCAGATTATCGTAAGTGTGATCGACAATGGCCCTGGCGTTCCAGAGAGGATTCGCAAGAGTCTCTTCGAGCCCTTCGTGAGCGAAGGAAAACAAAACGGTACTGGACTTGGCCTTACACTCGCTGGCCGCATTGCGTCTGAGCACGGAGGTGAGGTCACTCTCCTCAGCAGTCGTTCGGGTGAAACAATTTTTCAATTGAAGGTGGCGCGCGATCTTCGGGTGCACAGTGGAACATCCGCGTCGCAGAACGCAGCTCGAGTTGGTGAATTCAAATGAGAATGAACAGATCCGAGCCCAGGCAAGGCTTTCAATTCAGCCTCTGCCGCCGGTGGCGAATGTGGCCCATCTTAGTCGTATTCCTCGCGCCTAGTGCAGACATTCTGATTGCGCAGGATACGAATCAGGATAGTCTCTCGCAGCAAATTCAGAAGCTGACGGATGCTATTGCGATTACGCAGACCCAACTGGAACAGTCCCAGCGTCAGATCAGCGAGATGCAAAAGCAATTGAAGGCACTGCAACTACAGGTGGCACAAGGTGGATCAGGGGAGACCAATCCAGGATCTACTGGCTCGGCTTCACCTGGTAGTGCAACTCAAAGTCAGCCTGCTGAAACCGCTTCTCAAATCCAGGAGATTCGTGATCAGCAGACAATGATTGAGTCGCGGATAGCGACCCACGAGCAAACAAAGATTGAGAGCGAATCGAAGTATCCGGTCAAGATCACCGGACTACTGTTGATGAATGGCTTTATTAACACTCGAGCTGTAGATATGGAGGCCACTCCGACGCTGGCTATACCCGGTTCGGGAAGTACCGGAGCCTCGGTTCGACAGACGCTGCTTGGATTCGATGCACGAGGTCCACATTTGTTTGGCGCCAGCAGTTATGCGGACCTGCGCGTGGATTTCGATGGTGCTCCACAATCCAATATTGAAACTAGTTCATACTCTGGACCCTATTCCGCCAGTGCTGAGATGCTGCGCCTCCGTACCGCCCACGCCGGCCTTGAATGGGAGCATACTGTTGCATATTTCGCGTTGGATCGTCCCATCTTCAATCCCGATACGCCAAGTTCACTGACCGCGGTCGCGGAACCGGCCCTCGCGTGGTCGGGCAACTTGTGGACATGGAACGTCCAGGCCGGAGTGAGGCAGGATATCCCATTAGCCTCGTCGCGCGATCTTCAGTTCGAAGCAGCCTTAATCGACGTTGGCAATGCACCGCTTTTACCGATTTCAATTTACCCCGCCACAACACCAACCGCCTCTCCCAGCGGTGCAGAGCAAAGCCGCTGGCCGGGCGTGGAAGCGCGAGTCGCTCTGCTTGGGTCTAGATCAAGCGAGGAAAACGGTAACGATTTTGGCCTGGGAGGATATTTCGCTCCTCACCGCGATCAGACGAATCAGGTGTTTGACTCCTGGGCGGCGACGGCTGACTTGCGGCTTCGCTTGCCGGCCCGGCTGGAATTAACTGGCAGTCTTTATCGTGGGCTCGCGTTGGGAGGCTTGGGAGGTGGAGCTTACAAGGACTTCGGATATATTGCAAACCCAGACGGAGGCGCCAATTATTTGAGCCCTTTAGACGACGTGGGCGGTTGGGCGCAACTAAAAGAAAAAATCAACAGTCGAGTAGAACTGAATGGGGCGTTCGGAATGGATGACGCGTTCGCAAGTGAAGTGCGGAAAATCAGCACCCCGGGCGGTACGATTTACGAAAACCTTTCGAGAAATCAAACGTTCACTGGCAATGTCATCTACAAACCCAGTCTCTACCTGTTGTTCTCGCTCGAATATCGACACCTGGAGAGTTATCCGGTGTTCAGTTCGTCTACGGGGAGCAATGTGATTGGTCTGGGAGCAGGATTCAAGTTTTGACGAGATGTGCACAATTCAGTACGTCGTTGTTTTGCGTTGTCGTCCTGGCATCCAGGGTGATGAGCCCGCAGAGCAGTGCATTGGAGAGCGACGCGGCTGAGGTAAGGCTTCATATCGCCCACTCTGAGTCCGAAAGGTCTCGCGTTGTGCCCGCAGTTATTTGGCTGGAATCGCTGCCGGGTATACCCGCTCCTCCATTTTCGCCCAATCGGCTGTATACGTTGCTGCAGAAGAATCGGATGTTCGTTCCTCATCTGCTAGTCATTCCGGTAAACGCTGTTGTCCAGTTTCCGAATGCAGATCCTTTCTTTCACAATGTGTTTTCTCTTTTCGATGGGAAGCGATTTGATCTTGGACTGTACGAGGCTGGATCGACTAAGTCCGTGACATTTTCACGAGAAGGCATCTCCTATATCTTTTGCAATATTCACCCGGAGATGAGCGCTGTGGTGATTGCGCTCTCGACCCCGCTTTATGCGGTCGCAGATGCAAGCAGCTCGTTCATCCTCCGCAGTGTACCGCCAGGCGATTACAGGCTTCACATCTGGATTGAAGGAGTGCAGCCCGCCTTACTCGAACAAGAAACTCGTCATGTGCATATTAGCTCCGGCACGGTTGACCTCGGCCAGATTGCGGTCCCGATATCACGGACCGGAACCAAGGCCCATGCCAACAAATTTGGCGAGCCCTATACTCCTACTCCGCAATCTATTTACTAATTCATTCGAGCCACCCCATAAACCTGGATGATCTCTCTAAAGAGAGCAAGTCGAAGCTCCAGGTGCGCCCATGTAGATCTGCAGAGGGAGAGCGTTGGTGCGATTCAGGCCAGAACTGACCAGTCCCGGGCGGCGACCCCGCTGTGACCCCGGGAATTCACGCTTGGGTGATCTTGTGACAATCGGATGACAGCAATCTGACAACTCTGCATGAACTGGGCAATATATTGTATTCAGTTGTTGAGCCTAGTAAGAGCCTTTGCGGCGCCTTGCCCTCGAAGAGGGTGTCTGCAACTTCAAGACGATCGGGTGAATATGAATATCGAAGTTCCAACAGCGGTCGTTTGCGGGGCCGGAGGCTTCATTGGTGGACACCTTGTTAAAGATCTCGTGGCTCGCGGGGTGCATGTAATTCGCGCGGTCGACATTAAACCTTTGGACGAGTGGTATCAGATTACGGATGGGGTTAAGAATGTTTCCCTCGATCTCAAGGACCCGCACAATTGCATGATGGCCACGAGTGACGCCGATCATGTATATCAATTGGCCGCGGATATGGGAGGCATGGGCTTCATCGAGAACAATAAGGCACTTTGCATGCTCAATGTGCTCACGAGCACAAACCTGCTTGTGGCGGCAAGCGACACGGGCGCCAAGCGGTTCTTTTACGCTTCTTCAGCTTGCGTCTACAACATAGAGAAACAAACCAGACCGGATGCGATAGCACTTAAAGAGTCCGATGCCTATCCTGCATTGCCGGAAGACGGGTATGGCTGGGAGAAGCTCTTCAGTGAGCGGATGTGCCGCCATTTCGAAGAAGATTTAGGGCTTGTCTGCCGGGTCGCACGTTACCACAACGTCTATGGGCCGCATGGTGCTTGGATCGATGGACGAGAAAAGGCGCCTGCGGCAATTTGCCGAAAGGTATGTGCGGCGAAGCTATCCGGAAATCACGAGATCACGATCTGGGGAGATGGCGGACAGACACGCAGTTTCATGTTTATCGACGACTGCATCACGGGCACGGAGCTGATCATGAACAGCGATATCAGAGAACCGATCAATCTCGGGTCGAGCGAACTCGTTACCATAAATCAACTGGTCGACACCGTTGAAGAAATCGCAGGCATCCAGCTCCAACGCACGTACGACCTGAATGCTCCCAAAGGCGTGAGCGGGCGCAACAGTGACAACTCAATGATCCTCGATCGTCTTGGATGGGAGCCCTCGATCCGTCTTCGCGATGGTCTTGAGAAGACATACCGATGGATAGAGAAGCAGATGACTAAAGACTATGTCGGCCAGAATTGTGAACTGCTGGAAGCGCTCCGCCGCTGATAGGCAGCCAAGGGATGGTTCAATTGGTATTCAACGAGGTTTTGCCATGATTGAAGGTTCACCGTTCACGGATGTTAAGAGCGCAATCGACGAAATTCGAGCAGGACGCATGGTTGTCGTGGTCGACGACGAGGACCGTGAAAACGAGGGAGACCTCACGATGGCTGCGGAATTTATCACTTCTGGGGCTGTTAATTTTATGGCGAAGTACGGCAGAGGACTTATTTGCCTTGCCATGACTCCGGAACGTCTGGATTATCTTCAACTGCAACCGATGACCGCACAGAACACGGCACGGTTTGGCACCGCGTTTACTGAGTCAATCGATGCTCTTGGGCGCGGGGTCACAACTGGAATCTCCGCTTATGATCGCGCCGAGACAATCCTATGTGCAATCGATCCAAAAACCCATCCTTCAGAGCTTGGTCGACCCGGCCATGTTTTTCCCCTGAAAGCACAGCGAGGCGGAGTCCTTGTGCGGGCCGGTCAAACCGAGGCATCCGTTGATTTGGCGCGTCTCGCGGGCTTGACGCCTGCGGGCGTGATCTGTGAAATCATGAAGGACGACGGTACGATGGCCCGGGTACCGGACCTGATTGAGTTCTGCAGGGAACACAGTTTGAAGATGATCACGGTAGCGGACCTGATACGTTACCGGATGGCTCATGAACGTTACATCCAACGCAAGGGCGCCGCTGTGCTGCCGACCAGTTTTGGCGAATTCTCAATGATCGCCTACGGCACCGATCTCGATCGAGAGTCCCATGTGGCCCTCGTTCACGGCGATGTTGCATGTTCTGACAATCCGGTCCTTGTTCGAATGCATACTCATTGTCTCGCTGGAGATGTGTTTCACGCTTCGTCGTGCGAATGTGCATCGAACATACGTTCCTCTTTACAGCGAATTGTCAGCGAAGGCTCCGGCGCCGTTATTTACCTGCATCAGAACTCGCTTGGATTCTCGCATGAAAGGATTGATGGCGCGGACACGATGGAGTTTCACAAAGGGGAGAAGGACCAAGGTTGCCTGGAAGGCGAACGGAGTACTCAACGCGAGATTGGGATCGGGGCTCAAATTTTGCTTGATCTCAATTTGCGCCGTATCCGCCTGATGACCAACCATCCACGTCGTGTGGCGGCGCTCGAAGGATACGGAATCGAGATTGTAGAGCACATCCCGCTCCCCGTCGTTAAAGCACCTTTGCTCAATTCTTCAGGTGAGGAGACGGTCGTTCGAATGAGCTTGGTCACCGCCGACGTGTAGGTCATCAGACCGATTAAATGCCAGGCTAATCGATCAGATGTGAGCAAGGTGTTCGAGGTCGCGACCCGGGGGGAAGGGCGAGAAGTATTCCGAGGAGGATCTCTGATACCGGAACAGCCGCAGGGTTTGAGTAACCCGGGGCAAGGGAGGAACCTGCGCTGCAGAGCGCATGGCAGTTACAGGTTATCGATGATCAAAGGCATTACATTCAGTCAATCCAAATTCAATACGGCAGGGCTCCACCGGCTTGCCAGCTTCTTCGGTACGCTTGGATTGGAACCAGGCCAGCGCTGGGATAGCTCCATTGGAGAAGGGTACCGATTCGTCGCGCCTTGTGGCAGTATTGAGCTCTCACTCGGACCGGAGCTCGCGCAGAACAAAGTCCTGGGTGAATTGGCGGAGTCTGGCGGCAAGATCAACATTGAGGTCACCAGTCTCGATTCCGTCCACCAGATTGCGGCAACCTGGCTCAACGCCAACGCGAGCAACTTACCGACAACCGTGAGCGAAATCGTTGACAGCGGTTGGGGTTCCCGACTCTTTACCGCTACGCCGGTGCCCGGATTCTCGGTAATGTTCTGGGAATGGAGTGACCCGCTCAAAGGGAAGCCAGTCGCTCTCGAAGGCGACCTCTCGGCAAAGGGTATGCGCTTCGCCGTCGTGGCTGCGAGGTGGAATGCGGTGATCACGGATAGGCTCCTGCAGGGTTCACTTGATGGGTTGTTTCGCAGCGGCGCAGCCAAAGACGACGTCGAGATTGTTCGCGTTCCCGGTGCATGGGAGATCCCTTCCGCGTCTCGCAAGCTCGCTGAAACCGGAGGGTTTGATGCCATCATCACCCTGGGCGTGCTTCTCCCTGGAGAAACCGCACATTATGAAGCGATCTACAATGAAGTCTCGCGCGGCATCGGCCAGGCGCAGCAGGAGACGGGCATCCCACATGCGTTCGGTATTCTCACCTGTGAAACCCTTGAACAAGCACTTGATCGCGCCGGCCTCAAAGCAGGAAACAAGGGTTTTGAGGCTGCCACTGCCGCTATTGAGATGGTCTCGCTGCACCGCAAGATCAAAATTCGGTGTCAGAATGCGAATGCCGATGCGTGAGCCTTCAAGGCACGTTGCACAAGTCCGGTGAATCGTCCACGGCCTCTCAAGTTCGATCTCCCTCGCTCCCTTTTCAAGACCGCTTGAGTATAGGAGCTCGCGATCACTAAACAGATGTGCACGAAGGTTAGACGGTCTTTCCAATGCCTCCCGGGCAGGTTTAGTAATTCATTCCCAGGGCTTGCCGGCTTCTGACTAAAATGTCTCTCGACAGCAATCTCGATTAAAGTCCGCGACTCAGATGATACTTCTTACGCATTGTGGCGCCGTTTATTTCCATCTCATGATGCGCGAAGACCAAAGGGTCCTATAAAACCTAAAGTCCAGCCCGGGTAAAATCGGGATTCCCGCACCGACGCAAGGCTGAATTTGCACGATACGAGTCCCGTGGATGTTTTTCCAATCTTTGCCGGCTTGTATGCTATGGCTGCATTCTAAATGTCGGGTCCTTCGTGCGAAGCGCCATCTAGCGGTTTGCGAATCGTGATCGCCAAAGTAACTGTTCTCCCTTGCTTGGCGCATCGACCATCTTCCTAAAGGTAAGCAAGGATGAGTCGTGTCCAGTCTCACAGGATGTGACGCAGCTCAGCTACCCAGGATGACTTAGAAACAAAAAGATGACACCGTTCTGACAATCCCATGACACGTGTCAGGAGTCATTAGGCCTATGTTCAGTCATGGGCTTCTCCCAGTAAGTCACATCAATCTTTACTCAGATAGGTTTAAGGAGAGCAAATGAAGGACTCAATGCGGAATGCCAAGAATTCACTCGACCGTCGCGCTTTCATGAGGAGCGGTCTATTGGCAGGTGGCGCAGCTACAATTGGCGCCGGTTTGTTAACAAATGCAACTTCGGCTCGTGCTCAAACCGGGTCATCGGGCGGTCCTCTCAATCCGGGCGATGCTGCCATTCTCCGGTTTCTGGCTGCCGCGGAGCTGATCGAGTCGGACCTTTGGACTCAATATGCGGAACTGGGCGGTATCGGCAAGAATCCTCCCGTTGAGGTAGACCCGGGCCAGACAATGAACACCTATCAGGTTGCCTTGTCGAACCTCGATTCCGATGGACCGCAATACATTACCAGCAACACACTCGATGAAATGAGCCACGCGGCCTTCCTCAATGCTTATCTCAAGTCCAGAGGAGCCGAGCCAGTCAACTTCGAACAATTCCGCACGTTGGAGGGAAGCAGCGCTAAAGGATCCTCCGGCATCAAACGGCTCACGAACCTCATGCATCTTAACGTAGACACGAGTTGGTATGTTCGCTACCGCAGCGCGACCAATCCAGACTTCGGCGCCACTTTCCTTCAAGCGCTCGACCTCACGGACGTTACCGCAATTCCGAGAGACGACTCTGACTTCGGCGTTCTGGACCCCAATTTCCAAGTTCCCGGAAATGCTCATATTCAGGCGATCGCGAATGTCGCAGGCTTTCACTTCGGCTACATCGAGCAGGGCGGCTCAAGTCTCTACGCAGCCATGAGCCAGAAAGTGTCGGATCCGGAAGTGCTTGAGATCACACTTGGCATCGGCGGAGACGAGATTGCCCACTTCCTTGAATGGGTTGATTTTTCGGGTAACGGAGTGCAACAGCCTGTGGCGCCATTTAAGGACTCCATTTCTGGTCTGAAATTTCCCAATTTTTTCGTCACTGCACCGAAGGACTTAACGCTCAGCGACGTTCAGCCCAGTTTGATCTTCCCGGTCCCGTGCGAATTCATCAACTCCAGCCTTCCCCACGTCTCAATCATTCGTCCACTGACTGACAAGTTTGCCGGCGCCGTGGCGACCGTCGCAAGCTTTATTGCCGATGGTCTTTTCGTTGGCCAAAGCAATCAGTTCCTAAATGAACTCAATACCCTCGCCGAAGCAGCCGACGATGCCACACGCAGTTGAGAATTAGTCGTATCCGCACGAGAGCTGGGGCCTTGCCAAATCAGGGCCCCGGCGCAATCGCCTGTCGGGATTAACCGAAAGAATTCCGGATTCTCGGTTGAATATCAATCTTCCCATTGGGTGACGAGAGCGACATATTCGTTGGCGTTCACACAATCCTCCGGGTATGCGAAACGGGCGGCGGTTGTTAGCCTGGTTTACTTTGCAGATCGTCAGCGCGCTTACCGGATAAACCCCTTGGCGGAAGAAAAATTTGCCTCCAATACCGCCGGCACTTGCATCGAGCAGGCGCATTCCGGCTTTATAGGATGAATCCGTGTTTACAGGGTAAGCGTCCTGATCTCCCCTCTTGACCTACTTAAGGAGCATCCTTGAAGTGCCCACTACCTTTTTGGTGGGCACCTGATGAATGTGTCTAAGCGGCCCGGGAAGATTGGGCCATGAAGGTTGGAACGATGTTCCAGGGCAGGAGCTCGTCGATGCGGCTGATGGGATGGTCTGGGATCTGAGACAAGACGGTGCGGAGATAGAGTTCCGGGTCGAGGCCGTTCAGCTTCGCCGATCCGATCAGGCTGTACAAGGCGGCGGCGCGTTCGCCACCGCAGTCAGAGCCTGCAAACAGGTAGTTCTTTCGTCCAAGAGCGACAGCCCGAAGTGCGCGTTCGGCCGCGCTGTTGTCTATCTCCAACAGCCCATCGTCCGAGTAACGCGCGAGGGCACGCCATCGCGAGAGCGCATATCGAATCGCACCCGCGGTTTCGCTCTTCGACGACAGAGAACGCAGTGCCTTCTCCATCCACTTCCGCATGTCCTCGAGCAGTGGCCTGGCTCGCGCCTGTCGGACACTTAGCCTTAGATCAGCGGGCTTGCCGCGCACCTCGTCCTCGATCGCATAGAGAGCGCCGATCCTGGCCAGAGCCTCGGTTGTGGTGGGTGATGCGTGGATAACATGGATCTCGTGAAACTTGCGGCGGGCATGCGCCCAGCAGGCAACTTCATAGATGCCGCCATCGCCGTAGAGATGATGGAATCCTGCATAGGCGTCGGCTTGCAGGCCGCCCTTGAACGCCTTCAGATGCTGCCGAGGATGCTCGCCCTTGCGATCTTCTGAGTACGCGAACCAGACGGCCGGTGCGGTGTCTTCGCCCGCAGGCCTGTCATCGCGTACATAGGTCCAGAGCCGGCCGGTCTTCGTCTTGCCGCTGCCAGGAGATAGCACCGGCATCGGCGTGTCGTCGGCGTGTAACTTGGCCCCGCCGAGCACATGCTTCTGAATCGCATCGATCAACGGAGCGAGCAACTCACTCGCTCCACCTACCCAGCCGGCCAGCGTGGAGCGTTCGATCTCAACACCCTGGCGGCCGTAGATCTCCGACTGACGATAGAGCGGCAAGTGATCGGCGAATTTAGAAACCAGCACGTGGGCCAGCAGTCCCGGTCCGGCGAGGCCACGCTCGATCGGCCGCGATGGCGCGGGTGGTTCAACCACGCGTTCACATCCGCTGCAGGCGAACTTCGGCCGCACGTGGCGAATCACCTTGAAGCTGTCGGGGATGTACTCAAGTTGTTCGGAAACATCTTCGCCGAACTGGCGCAACTTGCCGCCGCAATCAGGACACGCGTCACCATGAAGAGTATGGCTGACAACTTCGCGTGGCAGATGCTCGGGCAGCGGCTTGCGCCGAGATCTCGTCTTCGATTCCGCAGCCGGTCTCACGCGCTCGACAGCGGCTTCACTCTCCGCCTGTGAGCACTCCAGCTCTTCCAGATGAAGTTCAAGCTGTTCGAGTTGGATAACGATCTTTTCGCTCTTGACGCCGAACACCCTGCGCCGCAGCTTCTCGATGACCAGCTTCAGGTGCTCGATCTGCTCGCTGCTTGAACGCAGTTGCTCATCTTGCTGGGAGAGTGTCTGGCGATGGGACTCGAGCTCAGCCTCGAGCGATCGAAGCTCGTTCTGATGAGAAGCGGCAAGAGATAGCATCTCCTCTTGATGCTTAACGAGCAGTGCCTTCAGAGCTTCTCGATCAAGCCCTTCCAGATCCGGCCACGGGGAGAAATCCATGCCCGAAGTATGCCATGAAATCGCAAAGGAAGTGTCTGGAAAAGCCGCATGAATACAGGGGAATCTTATCGATCAACTATACAGCGATCTCTGGTGTCCAGGTCCTCTGCGGCCGTCGCCAATCGATGCCTTCCAGTAACATCGACAGCTGCGCACGTGTCAGACAAACGGTGCCTTCCGTGGCCTGCGGCCAGATGAATCGGCCTCGCTCCAGACGCTTGGCAAACAGGCACAGGCCGTCTCCGTCCCACCACAAAAGCTTCACGATGTCGCCTCTGCGACCGCGAAAAACAAAGACGTGTCCGGAGAACGGCTGCTGTTCGAGAACGGTCTGCACCTTCGCACTCAAACCATCGAAACCGCGACGCATGTCCGTCACGCCGGCGGCTAGCCATATCTTCGTTCCCGTGCGCAGCTCGATCACTTGCGCAAGCTCTCAAGGATCGAACGCAGCAGCGACGGATCAGCACCATGCTCAATGCTGATCATCGCCTTGCCAGGAAACTCGATGTGAATCGAGCCGCCTGGCGCCGACGACTCCTTCGCTTCAACCTCGCCTGTCGCAATGACCGCCTCGCCCGCAGCAGCTAACATGACCGGCAGCAACGCCGTCGATGCTGCCGATGGCTCGTTCAGTTCGCCTCGCTTCAGAGCACGTCGCCACTTGAACACCTGGTTCGCGTTCACACCGTGAGCACGAGCCACCAGCGCTACACTCGCCCCGGACTCGAACGTCTGTTCCGCAATCCGGCGCTTCTCCGACACCGTTCGCCAACGGCGAGGCCGACGTCCAGTTCCCACTTCCGGCTCATCACCCATGACAGCATCCTCGTCCGCAGACCAGAGGTCATGCCAGAGGGAAACTCAGGACGCTTAC
>Ga0302324_100012358_pt1 | contig 17420 bp, 15 predicted proteins | sample Palsa_T0_1_FD_201949 | JGI IMG/M metagenome (GOLD analysis project Ga0302324, IMG submission 201949) | Peat permafrost microbial communities from Stordalen Mire near Abisko, Sweden - Palsa_T0_1 | ecosystem: Environmental > Terrestrial > Soil > Palsa > Peat permafrost | place: Sweden: Abisko...
TTGGATGGCGCGCGCAATTTCTTCCCGGCCCCGGCGGTCGGCGATCAGGATTGTCGCCGCGTTCAGCCCATTGGTGGATTTCAGCAGCTTGCGGCGCAACGGCGCCGGCACTTCCTTCACTGATCGGTAAACCGCATCCGTCTCGCCCACCGAGATCAGGATGGTGGAACTCTTCATCACGCCCGATTTGGCCGCCGCGTGCGCCGCGCCGCAATAGGGGCAAATCAGTCCTTCGGCCGCATCGAATTTTCTTCTGCACCGCCGGCAGTTCATCTCATCCCACCATGGCCTTGGGGCGCTTGTCGCGCGCCAGTTGCCGGTCGCCCAGGTTGTCCAGGACTACTTGAATGAAGCCCAGCGCGGCTTTGGAAAGGGCTTTATCCTTGCGGTAGATCAGCCCCAACCGGCGCATCATCGGCTCGGGCGCCAGCGAAATGGCGCGCAGCTTTCCGGCCGCAATTTCCTCGCGGCAGTTGGAGACCGCCAGGAACGATGCGCCCAAACCAGCCATCACGAAGCGCTTCATCATCTCGGTGGAATCCAGTTCCATGGAGACATGCAGGTCGTCTTCCACCAACTCGAACCAGGCGTTCAGCCGCGCGCGTGTGGTCCCGGATTTGGGCAGCAGCAATTGGAACTGCGGCAGATCCGAAGCTTGTACGGTTTTGCGGTCGGCCAAGGGGTGCCGCGCCGGCACGATCAGCCGGATTTCGTCCTTGTAGATGTCGGCCACTTGCAGCCGCCGCTCCTCGACAGGCAATTGCGTGAGGCCAAAGTCGGCGACGTTTTCCATGACCGCATCCACCACGTGCCCGCCATAGGAACGGTTCACCTGGAGTTGCACGGCGGGAAACAGGTTCTGGAATTCGGAGAACACCTGTGGCAGCACGTAGATGCAGGTGGCCTCGTTGGCGGCGATCACCAGCTCGCCGCGTGGGTTGCGCTCCAGTTCGTTGATGGCGTCCTGGGCCTGGCGGCGCTGGTCCAGCATTTGGGCGGTGTAATCGGCGAAGATCTTGCCCGCGGTGGTCAGCGAGATGCGGCTGCCGAAGCGCTCGAAAAGCGCGGTGTTGAGCTCCTGCTCCAGTTGCCGTACTTGCGCGCTGATGGCCGGCTGAGTGCGGTAGCACGTCTGGGCGGCTTTCGAGAAGCTTTTCAGCCTGACGATTTCGAGGAACGTGTGCAGTTGGTCGAAGTCCATGCGCTACCCCACCCCTCGCTCCCGCCGCCCGGCGCACCTCCGCGCCCCCATAAAACATGAATGGGAGGGATAGAAATAATCAATTTCCCTCTCGTTGAGCATTGTTGGTATGTATTGTAACAGAAGGCTCCGGGTGGTGCGGCTGAGAGAAATTGTGGGAATGCCTTAAGCCGAGGCCGCACCTTTAACCCGGTGCCGGATTCGCTCTCCAGGTGTAAACGGCCGATCGCTAGTTTCGCAACGCGCCCATCGGATCGATTCGTGTGGCGCGGTGCGCTGGAATGAGACTGGCAAGCACCGCGATGGAAAACAAACCCACGGCGGCCGCGGCAAAGGTAAAGGTATCCTGGACGGAGGTGTCGAACAGCAACGCCCGCATCAGGCGCGTGAAAACCAAGGCTCCGCCCAGCCCTACCGCAATCCCCATAGCGGCGAGTTGCGCGCCCTGCCGCAGCACCAGGCTCAACACATCCGCGCGGCGCGCGCCCAGAGCCATGCGGACGCCGATTTCATGCGTGCGTTGTGCCACCGAGTAGGCAATCACGCCGTAGATTCCGATGACCGCTAACAATAGCGCCACGCCCGCGAAGAGCATCAGCAGGATGGCGTCGAAGCGGGGGCCGGTCACCGAATCCCGCATGGCCTGTTGCAGCGTGCTGACATAGGCGACGACCACGTCCTTATCGACGGCCTGAATCTCGCGGCGCAGCATGGGCGCCAGATTGGCGGCATCGTTAGCTGCAGACGGAGATGAGCGCACCACCAAGAATGTGCGCCGTGTGTAGTTCTGAGTGTAGGGAAGATAGTAAGCGGTTTGGCGACTATCCTGCAGCCCAGTGTATTTCACGTCGGCAACCACGCCGACGATCTCGCGGAAGGGCAGGAAGGTTAACTCCGGTCCGCTTTGCTTGATGCGCTTGCCCAGCGGGTTCTCGCCGGGAAAGAAGCGGCGCGCGAAGCTTTCGCCGACCATCGCCACTGGCGGCGATTCGCGGCCGTCGCGCTCAGTAAAAGCGCGGCCCTGCAGCAGCCGGATGCCCATGGCGCGGAAATAGTCCGGGCTTACGGTATCCAGCGTCACCACGGGATTCCCGTCCTTGCGAGACGGTGCGCCTTGAATCACGAATGTATCGGCGTCGCTTTCCTGGTCGGGCGGCAGACCATCCGAGAGGGAAGCGAACTCGATGCCAGGCAATTGCCGCACGCGGTCCAGCAGACGGCCGTAGAACGCGATACCGGTGGCCTCGTCCGCGTAACTCCGGTTGGCGGGCGAGATGGTCATGGTCAGGATGCGCTCGGGCGCACCGTCAAAACCGGCGTCCACGCGCTGCAAGCGCAGCAGACTGCGCAGCAGCAGACCGGCCCCCACCAGCAGCATCAGGGAGAGCGCGATCTCGGAGACCACCAGCACCGCGCGCGTGCGCTGCCGGCCGGCGCCGGCGGTGGTGCGGCCGCCTTCTTTCAAGGTGGAACTGAGATCGGCGCGCGCGCTTTGGAGCGCCGGCGCCAGGCCGAACAGGATGCCAGTCAGAACCGAAATCAGCAAGGTGAACGCGAGCACCGCGCCATCCACGTGGACATCGGCAATACGGGGCAAGTTGCCGGGATTGGCGGCGCGCAGAAACACGATTCCCAGGTACGCCAGCGCCAGACCGCCGAGGCCGCCCAAACCGGAAAGCAGTACGCTTTCGGTCAGCAACTGGCGCACCAGCCGGCCGCGGCCCGCGCCCAGGCTGAGGCGCAGCGCCATCTCGCGCTCCCGCACGGTGGCGCGGGCCAGCATGAGGTTCGCGACATTCACCACTGCGATGAGCAGCACCAGGCACACGGCGCAGATCATGACCACCAGCGGAGTCCTGACACTGCCTACCAGGGATTCGCGGATGGACATTACCGGGAGGTCCAGGTGGGAATAGGTGGTGGGATTGGCCTGTTCGATGCGCCGGCCGATGGCGTTGGCCTCCGCCTGCGCCTGCTGGATGGTGACGCCGGGCTTGAGGCGGCCAAAGGCGCGGTAAAAGAACGGCCCGCGCCGAGTGGGCGGGACCACCGGCAGATTGGTCCAGACTTCGCTATCGGCGAGCGGGAAGTGGAAGTCCACAGGCATCACGCCCACCATGGTGCAAGGAACGCCGTTCAGGTTGATGGGCTGCCCGAGCACGTCGGCGCGGCCCCCGAAGCGGCGCTGCCACAGCGATGCGCCGATCACCGCCACCCGGGCGCTCGCGGGACGATCCTCGCCCGGCAGGAATGTGCGGCCCAAAATGGGTCGCGCCCGCAGGGTGCTGAAGAAACCGGCAGTGGCGGATGCGCCGTGAACCTGCTCGGAGGAACCGTCGCCGGTAAGGTCGAAGCGTTGGCCCATGGCAGCGAAGAGCGAGGGATCTTCGAAGGAAGTAGTCTGATTCTTCCAATCCAGGAAGTCGGCCATCGACATGTTGCCGCGCGGATTGTCCCAAGGGAGCCAATGCATGAAGACCACTGCGATGCGGTCGGCATCGGGATAAGGGAGCGGGCGGAGCAGTATCCCGTAGACCACGCTGAACATGGCGGTGTTGGCGCCGACCGCTAGCGCCAGGGCCAGTACGGCGACGGCGGCAAAACCTGGGTTCTTGCGTAGCGTGCGCGCGGCGAAGCGAACGTCTTGCAGCAATTGTTCCAGCATATGGCCTTTCCTAACGTCTCGAACCGCTTCTTTGACCTGCTCGATGCCGCCCAGTTCGATGGCGGCAGCGCGCCGGGCATCCTCGTAGCACATGCCGGATCGCACTTTCTCACCGGTCAATTCCTGGACGTAAGCGCGGACTTCGTCATCCAGTTCGCGCTCCGTCCTGGATTTGCGGAAGAGGTTGCGGAACAGACTGGAAAGATGCGCAGGCAGCGGCACGCGTTCGGTTTCCTTAACTGGCTTGCAAGGCGGCGGCCATGGCTAGCGAGATTGTTTCCCACTCGCGGGTTTCGGTCTGAAACCGGCGCCTGCCGGGCGCAGTCAGCCTATAGTACTTGGCGCGCCGGTTATTTTCCGATTCTCCCCAGGAGGAGGCCAGCCATCCGGCTTCTTCCATGCGGTGCAGCGCCGGGAACAGCGATCCCGGTTTCACCTGGAACGTGCCGTTGGTGATCTGGCCGATGCGATTGGCAATTCCGAGGCCGTGCATTTGCCCCAGAGCCAGGGCTTTGAAGATCAAGAGGTCTAGCGTGCCCTGCAGAAGATTGGTTTGCCTGGCGGCCATATAGAGATTCTATATGGCTCTCGTATAGAATGTCAATACGCGCGCCGCGCGTAGGGGGTCAGTTTGCCTTGTGGGGCGGCCAATCTTGGCCGCAGGCCGCCTTTTAGGCGACCTGAGCCGTCTGAAAGCCGTCCCCAGAGGGGGCTCCAGGGCAGGATTGCGGGCAGCCCGCCCCACAAAACCAAACTGACCCACTACCGGACAATCGGGCGGGGTTGACAACATGCAGCACGATTGTGGTAATATGTGGCAGCACCATATATGGAAGATCGATCCGTAGACAATCGCGAGTGGAAGAAAGGCAGCGCCGAGCTGCTGCTGCTCTCGCTGCTGGAGGCCATGCCCCGCCACGGCTACGATCTCGGCAAACTGATCGAACAGCGCTCCCATGGCGCGCTTCGCTTTCACGCGGCGTCGCTATATCCGTTGCTGTACCGTCTGGAAAAGCGCGGCTGGATCCAAGGCCGCTGGGTGGAGAAGAGCGGCCAGCGGCGGCGGCGCTATTACCGGCTCACCGCGCAGGGACGCAAGGTGCTGGCTTCCCAGCGTCAGGGCTGGCAGATATTTGTCGAGGCCATCAACCGCATCACGGGAGTCGAAAATGCCTGACTGGAACGAACAGATTCGCGAGCAACTCGCGGACTTAAAACTGGCGCCCGCGCGCGAGGCGGAGATTGTAGAGGAATTGGCCCAGCACGCCGAGGATCGTTACCGCGAGCTCCGAACCGGCGGGGTGACGGAAGCGGAAGCCCGCCGTATTGCGCTCGACGAGACCGGCGGCCACGAGTTGCTCGCCAAAGAACTGCGCACCATTGAGCGCCCCGCGCCGGAACCCGTCGTCTTGGGCGTGGGAAGCAGAGGGCATCTGCTCGCCAGCCTCGCGCAGGACCTGCGCTACGGATTCCGCACGTTGCTGAAAAACCCCGGCTTCACCGCTATCGCGATGCTGGCGCTGGCGCTCGGCATCGGGGCCAACACCGCGATTTTCAGCGTGGTGAACGGTGTCCTGCTGCGGCCGCTGGCGTATCCCGATCCTGGCCGGCTGATGTTGATCTCCGAGACCACTCCGGAGTTCAGCCAGATGTCGGTCGCGTACCCGAATTTCCTCGATTGGCGCCGCGAAAGCCGGTCCTTCACCGATATAGGCGCCACCCGCAGCGACGACTTCAACTTCACCGGAACCGGCCAACCCGAGCACCTTTCGGGCGAGTACGTCTCCGCGAGTCTCTTCCCGGTCCTCGGCGTCACGCCATTCATGGGACGCAGTTTTCTGCCTCAGGAAGACCGCCAGGGCGCTCCCTGCGCCATCATGATCGGATACGGCTTCTGGAAAGTGCGGCTCGGAGCGGATCCGAACATCCTGGGCAAGGTCCTGACGCTCAACGCCATGAATTGCGCTGTGGTAGGCGTCTTGCCCTCCGGTTTTCGGTTCCGTGAGCGCGCTCAGGTCTACGTTCCGATCGAGCAATTCGACGCGGGCCTGTTGCGCACGCGGGGGTCGCACCCGGGAATCGCGGTCATTGGCCGCCTCAAACCGGGCGTGACCGTCAAAACGGCGCAGGCGGAGATCGCGTCCATCTCTAGCGTCCTCGCACGCCAGTACCCAAAGACAAATGCGGGGCACGGAGCGAGGCTCGTCCCCATGAAAGACGACATGGTGGGGTACATTCAGTCCACGCTGCTGCTGCTGGCCGGCGCGGTCGGGTTCGTGCTCATCATTGCTTGCGCCAACGTCGCCAATCTGCTGCTAGCGCGCTCCGCGGCTCGTAAGCGTGAGTTCGCCATTCGCGCCGCGCTGGGCGCGGAGCGCGGACGCATCGTGCGTCAGTTGTTGACGGAAAGCGTCCTGTTATCTCTGGGCGCGGCCGCGATCGGGTTGCTGCTGGCCCGCTGGGGGACCAGGCTGGTGCTGGCGGCTGCTCCGGACAGCCTGCCGCGCGCCACGGAAATCGGCATCGACCCATACGTCCTGCTCTTCACGCTGGCGGTCTCGATCGTCACCGGCATCCTCTTCGGCCTCGCCCCGGCGTTCCACGGCGCGAATGCGACCCCCCAGGAATCCCTGAAAGAAGGCGCGCGCGGCGCCGGCGGCGGACGCCATCGTGCGGAGGGCATTTTTGTAGCCGTCGAAATTGGCTTGGCCGTCATATTGCTTTCCGGCGCGGGGCTCATGATGCAGAGTGTCTGGCGGCTCTTGCAGCTCGATCCCGGGTTCAACACGCGCAACGTCCTGACCGCGCAGGTCGCCCTGTCGCCCAAAGTGATGGCAAGCCCAGCGGCTATCCGTCTGGCATTCCAGCAAATGCTCGGTCGCGTAGCCGCGATTCCAGGAGTCCGGTCGGCTGCTATCACTTCGGTGGTGCCTCTCGGCGAGAGCGACAGCGAGAATTCCTTCTGGCTGGGCGCCGGGCCCCAGCCCTCTCAGGACCACTTGACCTCAGCTATGTTCTATGTCGTAACCCCCGATTACTCCAGGGTGATGCAAATTCCGTTGCTGCGCGGGCGGTTCATCACGGAAAGGGACACCCTGGCATCGCTCCCCGTGGTGGTGATCGATGAGGTCATGGCAAAGCATGTCTTTCCCGGCCAGGACCCCATCGGGCGGCAGATCAGTCTCATGGCGATGGGGCCTGTCCAAATTGCCGGCGTCGTAGGGCACGTGAAGCATTGGGGCCTCGATACCGACGATACCGCCAAGATACGGGACCAAGTCTACTTCCCTCTCCTGCAAATACCGGACCAGTTCATGTCCCGAGGCGTAGCGGGACTAACGCTCATGCTGCGCACCGGCCCCGAGCCGCTGGGCCTGGTCTCAGCCGTGCGCGCACAGGTCGCCGGTCCCACCCAGGATCAGCCCATATACGCGGTCCAAACGATGGAGCAGATCATTTCGGGATCGCTCGCCGAACGCCGCTTCACCATGCTGGTGCTGATCGTCTTCGCGGCGACCGCGCTACTGCTGGCCGCGGTCGGAATCTACGGCGTCATGTCTTATGCGGTGACTCGGCGCACCCATGAACTCGGCATCCGCGTCGCTTTGGGATCGTCCCGCCGCGAGATCGTTGGACTGGTCCTGCGCGAAGGCATGCGGTTGACCGCGATCGGGCTTGCTGGCGGTCTGCTGGCGGCCCGCGCGCTTACGCGATTGATGGCAGGCTTGCTCTACGGCGTCCGCCCGGCCGATCCCGCGACGCTCGCGGCGGTTGGGTTGCTTCTGGGAGCCATTGCGCTGCTGGCGTGTTACATCCCCGCGCGGCGGGCGACGGCGGTCGATCCGGTGGTCGCCCTGCGGTGGGAGTGAACGGTCAAATCAATCCGTGTTCGCGCAACACGGTGTCCACATCGGGCCGGCCCGTTGGCAGATCCACACTAGGGATGGTTGCGCCTGCTGCGATCAGCAGCCGCACGACCCGTGGATAATCCCCGCCTTCATCGCCGCAGTGATGTATGCCATGCCCGAACCACCCCGGCGGCGTTCCGTGGAATTTTTCGTCCTCGATGGTCAAGGACGCGCCGTGCTCCAGGAGGAGTTCCACAAGGTCGGCGTAGCCGTTCCAGCACGCCCAGTGCAGAGCGGTAGCTCCCAACTCTCCGCGGCCGTCCACGGGCATACCCGCCGATAGCAGTATCCGCACCGCCGGGGTGAAGCGGCTTGCGGTAAGATCGGCGACTAAACGTCGCTGCCAGGCCACGCAGCGATTTCCGGCCGTGTGACGAACATCCGATGCAATTCCGCGGGATCGGCCGTGGCGCACGCGCGCAGAAAGCTATCCACTGCCGATAGCTCCGTCTTCGCGCCACGTGCCGCGAGCAGAGCGGCGGCTTCTGTCTGGCCATTGTAAACGGCCACGGCGTATGCCGTTCGGCCATCCCGGCGTTGCGCTTCCAGGTCCGCGTCGCTATCGAGCAGAGCCGCGATAATTGGCGCGCTGCGCCCCCGCCACACCGCCCAGTGGAGCGCGGTCTCGCCGCGATCGTTGACTTCGTCCGGATCTACGCCGGCCGCCAATAGGGCTTGCAGTCCTTCCATGTCCTCACGATCCAGCATGTGCTTGAGGGCGTTCGCGCGCAGCAGCGTGGCGCCGTGGCGGAGCAGCAGCTTCATGCACGCCAGATCCCGATGCTCCGTGGAATGGTAGAGCGATTCGCCGTCGTTCGGATTGGCGCCCGCTTCGAGCAGTGCCTCCGTAAGCGCCGGATTGTTGTTGAGACCGGCCGCGGCGTACAGGCACGACAAGGGATTGTCTGGTAAGTTCTCAGGGTTATAGGCGGCGTTGGGATCTGCGCCGTGGCGCAAAAGGATGCGCGCTGTTTCGGCAATGCCGGCAGCCCGGCTCGACATACGGCTGGCAAACCGCGAGAAGCAGACGTACAGAAGCGGCTGCCAGTTTTGCGGACCGCCGTGGCCGGCCGCCAGCGCCGGCGTCTCCGTGAGCGCGCTCTCAACACGCTCCCAGTCACCCAGTACCAAGGCTATATGCAGCCCCGCGCCGGCGATTCGCGGGTGAACGGCTAACATATCCTCGCCGCGCCGTAAGTCTGAAATGGCCGCATCGATGAACGGCGCCACCAAACCCCGATCGTCCAGGCCGGACTGCATAATAAATGTGCGGAAACGGGGCCAGCTTGGAAAGCCTTGTTCCCGGGCGATATTCACTAGCGCGTCGTGCAGCTTTGGCGCTGCGGGATTGAATTTCGGCTGGTGGCGCGAGACACGCTCAAGTGCGATGGGATCGCCCGATTGGGCGGCTTTGCAGAGTGCTTTCGCTTGCTTGCGGTAATACTCGAGGTTGAGGCGGGGCGCCTCGGAATTGGCCGGCATACGGCCTCCTTTCAATTTGCGCCCATCGTCCGCTGAACGGGCTGAAAGAAGGTTCTTCAGACTGCGAGAAACCGAATGGCGGGAAAGTCCCTTTCCGCAGACCGGCAGCGCCCATGCATGCTTCGGAATATCATACCAAAACGCATCCAGGTCAATCGGCCGCCATGGGACCTTCTCCGCGCGATAGCTCCGCCAGTATGGTCTCGCGGCGGTTGCGCGCCGTCGACACCGCCGATTCCATCGCCATCCAGTAAATCGCCACACCCAACGCGGCGGCGAATGCCAGGATTCCGTAGAAGACGATTTGGTTGTCAAAAGCGTACCGTGCCAGGTAGGCGAGAAATACAGGCAGCAACGCGATCGGATAGAGCAGAAACAGCAAGCCTTGCGCGCGTCCGCCGCCACCGCCCCCCGAGACTCTTTGCGCACTCATGGGACGCGGGTAATTTACCGAGCTCAAATTGCCGATGCCCAACAGGTATAGCGCGGCGATGGCAGTGACCAGAAATGCCTCGGCGATTTGGCCGGGCGAGATTCCCAGGCGCAGCAGGGAACAGGCGCCAGCCACCGCCGCGATCTCCAGAAAGATGAAGATGGCCGCGGCGATGTTCTTGCCCGCCAGCGCGCGCGAGATGGCCACGGGCGCCGAGAAATAGATCTGCGCGGCGGAACGGTCGAAGCCGAAGGCGTTTCCGTAGGTGACCTGGGCGAGCAGGAACAAGGCGTACAGGCTGACCACCGCCAGGAAGTTGCCGGAGACCGCGGAATGCGTCACGCGCCCGCGCAGCATCATCGGCAACCAGACTACCAGGCCGAAGGAGAAACCCATCACGAAGACCAGCCGGAAGCGCGGCGTGCGGACCAACGAACGGAGTTCCTTTTCGACTATGGCGCACAGCGGATCGGGCAACACCAGCGCGGGCAGGCGGTACAGCCGCTCGGCCCAGGGACGCCCCTTGGCGGAGGCGACGGTGGCTTGGGCTTGCTGAAAGTCGTACCGCAAGCTGCGGTTGAACTGCCAACGGCCGAACAGATAAGCGGCCGTCATCCACGATAGAAGCACGGCGAATGCCTCGGGGAGCTTCCCGGCGGCCGGCGCCAGCATGAAATGCGCCGCGGCGCCCCAAGGCCAGATCGGATTAGAGGCCGTGGGGAAGACGCGCTCGATCCGCTGGGCTCCGACGCCGGTGACCATCAGCAATCGCGGCAGGACGCCGACCAGCATCAGCAGCAGCGCCAGCACCTCGCGGATGCCCTTGCGGCTGAGCAACCGTTCGATCAGGTTGCGCATTCCGGCCGCCAGCATCAGGTTGAATGCGCCGAAAAGAACCATCGCGAGAGGCACACGCGCGAGCGAACTCCACCCGCCGAATGCCGGATTCCGCAGCAGCCCGACGCCGGCCCCCGCCAGCAGGAGCAGCAATTCCGCGCAGGTGGCGATGCGCAGGAGGATTTCGACCAGAAACAAGGAGCGCCGCGGCACCGGATAGACCAGCAGCTTGCGCAGATCGAGCGACGCGCCCATAGTGCCGGAAGCCAATGGCGCCAACTGCCAATAAGCGAACACCGCCAACAGACCCACCGGCAGCCAGGACTCGATTTGCGCGCGCAGTCCCGGAGCCGCCGCGAGTTGCTCGGCGACCACGGCAAGAGCGGACCAGAAGCCGTACCAAAGTACCGCGATCAGCAACTGAAACACGGCGCCCCGGCTGGACGCCATGCGAAAAACGCGCATGCTGAGCCATTGCGCGCGCAGAAGGGCCGGGATCACTTGAGCCACTCCAACTCGTGGAACTCGTGCCCGGCTCCCACCACACGCACGAAAACATCTTCGAGCGATTCTGTTCCGCCGCGCAGTTCATCCATGGAGCCTTCGCGCACGATCTTGCCTTTATCGATGATGGCCACGCGGTCGCACAGGCGCTCGACAACTTCCAGCACGTGCGAGGTGAGGAAAATGGTGGCGCCGCGGCGCACCTGATCCAGCAGGATGTCCTTCATCAGGCGCGCGCCCACGGCGTCCACGCCCTCGAACGGCTCGTCCATCAGGAAGAGGTCGGGGTGATGGATGAGCGAGGCGGCCATGGCCAACCGCTTACGCATGCCCTTGGAATACTCAGCGATGAGCTTGCGTTTTTCGCGCAGCTCGAAGAGATCCAGCAGGGACTGCGCGCGCTCGATCGCTATGGGGCGTGCCAGCCCGTACATGCGGCCCACGAACTCCAGGAACTCCGCACCCGTAAGCCGGTCGAAGAGCAGCGATTCGTCGGGCACCAGCCCGATGCGCTGCTTGATCTCAAGTTCTCGATCCGGCAGCCGCATGCCCAGCAGTTCGATTGAGCCGGACGAAGGCGGGATAAGGCCGGTCAGCATGCGGATGGTGGTGGATTTGCCCGCGCCGTTGGGACCCAGGAATCCGAAGAAGCAGCCGCGCGGCACCACGAGATTGACGCCGTCCACCGCGGCTTTGTCGCCGTAGAGTTTGCGCAGGTCGTGGACGGCGATGGCCGGTGCGTCGGGCATGGCAGAATACTATGTTAGCTGCATGTTAGCTGGGGAATCGGGAGGAGTTAAGCAGTTACGGCCGCCCTGACATCCGTTTTGCTGAAATCCTCTCCTTTAAACAGCAGAGGTTCCCCAGTCGCTTTGGCAAGCGCATAGGCGAAACAATCCCCGAAATTCAACCTTGCCGGATGGCGGCCTTTACCGAAATCGAGGAAGGCCTGGCGTGTCAGGTGCGCGTGTTCCACGGTGACCGGCTCGATGACGATTTCGGCTCGCCGGAAGAATACGTCGCTCTGGCGGCCCGCCTCAGGACCGATCTGGCCCTCAACCACCATGGACAGTTCGACAAAATTGGCAGCGCTGATGCGGCAAGTTGCCGCGTCATGAATAGCCTGGATATATAGTTCCAGTTCAGGCTCTCCAAAGAAAATGGCAGCCAGGGCGGATGTGTCGAGAATCATTTCGGCAGACCGTTCTCATCGTACAGGTAGTCCGCATGGTCCAGGTATGGGGTTTGACATGGGCAGCGGTACGCCGGGCAATTGCGCGGAGTTCCTCGGCGCTGGCCTTGCCGCGGCGGCTCGGCAGTCGCGCAAAGCGTTCCCGGAGAGCGTTGGTTACGACACGAGTCATGGTTTCCCCGGTCTCCTGGGCGATGGCCGCCGCGAGTTGGTGCGCTTCAGGATCTTTGATGTTGAGGGATTTCATACTCGATTTTTCTGTAAAACCTCCGAAGATTCTACCATTCTACCATTCGGCTGAACGGCACGCTCTGGTTGGTTCTTTTGCCCGATTCATGTTGCATCGCGTAACATTTTTTGCGGTGGGGTGAACGGCCCGGATCGCCGCCGCCGTGGTGCGAAATGGAGCGAACAAAGCCCAAGTGCCTGGATAATAAGCTGGTTAGCAGGCACGAAGGGCGGATTGGTTTTGCCAAGCCGGTTGACGATAGTAGCGCCCGCAAGAAACCGCCGATCTTCGCGATTGCGTTGCACTGGGTTGCGTTCGTTGCATCGCAGGGATACTTGAATCGAGGCATTGAGCGCCGGGCTGTAATAGGACACCGAGGGCTCTGCCTCCAGCAGACCAGAGTACCACTGCTCTTTGGCGGTTTCGGCGGGTGAGTTGAAGGTTAGGGTTTGTTTTCACGGAGATCCCGGCCGACTTCGGCACGTGATCCAAACCGGTTATCTTTGTTCAGATAGCAGGGGGGCAGTTGTCGTTTGCAGAGTCCCTTGGTGTTCGGCGATTTTTGCGCATACGGAACCATTGGGCAGGTTTCCGGAGCCGCTTGCGCCAGCCATAGAAAGATGCCTCCGGTGAGTCGCTGTTCTCGGCAGAACCGTTCCACCGATATCCCAGTCTGTTCTTGCTCGGCGATGCGCGCGCGCCAATAGTCTTCCCTTGTCGCTATTCCTACGACGGCTTTGGTCATGAAACCAATCTGCAGCCGGCCCGGCAGGTTTGGGAAGAGGGGTTTATCGGACGCTTACCAATACAAGGAGGGAGAACAAGCGAGGATAGCCTTAATCAGATGGCGCAATCGCGTTACTTGTGCTCGGCGGGTTTGGTGGCGCGTTCCCTGACTAGACGTTGGGCCGTACGCTTGCGGGCCGCTGCCTCTGATGCCTTCTTAGCGCGAGCAGTGCGTTCCTCTGGCGTCATGTTCTGGGCCGCGACCTTCCCTCCAACTTTGCCGTATGCCTTACCTGCGCTGCGGAGGTATTCCAGAACCTCCCGAGGCATTTTCTTTGCCATGCTCATATCGTACACCTAACGCCCCCAAAATTCCTTCACCATGTCTGGATTTCGTCTTGACACCTTAGGGGTGTAAGAGTATATTATGGAAGTAGCTGTTATGCGAAATAAAAACATTGACGAACAGACCAGCACTATGGCGACCGAGACCAACAGACTCCCACTCGAAGTTGAGGGGCTGGAGCTTCTGAGCGACGAGGGGCTTAGTGAACTCCGCCAGTGGGTCGAACGGGAAACCCTGCGCCGACGAGCGCTTGTTGAAACCCGAAATGAGTCCGCTGCCACTTCGCCGGGCCGCCTGTCCGCAATTGAGCTTGCAGATTTCCTTTCCGGGCAGGCGCAGGGCGACCCCAACCTATCGTGCGGCCCTGCCGGGCGCCGATAAAGGCTTTGATCTCTTCAGCCGATCTGAAGATGTGGACATGGACGCTTGTGACCGGTTAAAATTCACCCAAATGGGATCGCAACAGTTGGCCTTCTACGAATTCTTTGCGGGCGGCGGAATGGCCCGGCTCGGTTTGGGGGCGGATTGGCATTGCACGTTCTCGAACGATATCTGCGAAAAGAAGGCGTCTGCGTACAGGGCGTACTTTGGCGATTCCGAGCTGAAGGTTGTGGACGTGGCGAGCCTGACGCCGGACGATCTTCCCGGCGTGCCCAATTTGGTTTGGGCTTCGTTCCCCTGTCAGGATTTATCGCTTGCCGGAAACGGTGCTGGACTCCAAGGCGATAAGAGCGGAACATTCAGGCCATTTTGGAAGCTCATGCGGGACGTCATTCGCCTTGGCGGGATTCCGCAAGTAATCGTCCTGGAGAATGTGACCGGTACCCTCACATCGCATCAAGGCCAAGATTTCACTGCGATTGTCGGCGCTCTGGCCCAGGAGGGCTACCGGGTGGGCGCGCTTGCGATTGACGCGGTGCGGTTCGTGCCGCAGTCCCGACCCAGACTCTTTGTTGTCGCAGTCCACTCGACGACCAGGGTACCCTCAGACTACATGCTCTCCAGTGCCTCGGAGCCTTGGCACACATCGCCGCTCCGAGCGGCGCATTCACGTTTGCCCGGTCGACTGCAGGACTCTTGGGCGTGGTGGTACCTTCCGGTTCCAACGGCTCCTGTTCCACGATTCGCAGCGATCATTGAGAATGAACCGGCTGGCGTGGAATGGCACTCCAAAGAACAAACGCAACGGCTCATAAGCTTGATGTCTCCGCTCCATCTGGAGAAGCTGAGAAAGGCTCAAAGGCTTGGGAAGCGGATTGTTGGCACTGTTTACAAAAGAACCCGGCCCAACGAAGATGGTGTTGTGGTTCAGAGGGCGGAGATTCGGTTCGACCAAATTTCGGGATGCCTCAGGACGCCTGTTGGAGGATCCAGCCGCCAGACCATCGTCGTTGTCGAAGGGCGTCAAATCACGTCGCGGCTCTTGTCACCGCGTGAGGCCGCACGTTTGATGGGTGCCCCAGAGGATTATCCATTGCCGGCCAGGTACAACGACGCGTACCATCTGTTCGGCGACGGCGTAGTCGTTCCAGTCGTGCGTTTTTTGAGCGCCAATCTTCTGACGCCGCTCGCCTCAGCGAACCGTGCTACGCTCGCTCTTAATGCTGGAGGAGGCGTATAGCGGGCCGCCGACTGAACTCGATTTCGAGAAGGCCCTCATGTTTTTTCATGCATACATGTACGGCCCGCTACAAGGGAAACTCCGACTGTACGCCGCTCGCCATGTTCGTTCCGCTGGCACAGCAATTTCTTCTGACTGGGAAGTATTTGCGTCGATCCTCGTAAAGGATCTGGGACAGAAATTGGCCGCGGGGATTGATCTGTCGCACTACGAGGTTAAGTCCGCGGCCGATGGAGGGAGCTACGAATATCAATATCACAAGAACACCGGAAAGACAAAGTTGGCTGCCGACATGAAGGCCGGGCATTTGTTTTTCGAGCATGGTAACAATCTGCGCGTCGTACATCTCCGGTTCGCGCATGGGAGCCAGATGGAGGACTTTTTTCGTAAGTGGCTCGATAAGTTTCCAGATCCTTACCAGCAGCGATACCGAAAGAACATCTCTTATCAATGGGTCAAGAATAACGCGACGCTTTTGATGACTCTGACGGACTGCGAAGTGACGTACCCGGAGTCGGCCCAGCCGGTGATGCAGGCGCGCTCCGAAGACCCAAACCAGGCGGCTCCAGCCGATGAAGAGGTTTGAGATGGATACGGTTTCCCCTGAGATCCGCTCAAGGGTGATGGCAAGGGTTCGATCTCAACGGAATCGCTCAACTGAGTGGCGTCTGCGTTCGGCCTTGGCCCGGGCTGGCATTCGGGGCTGGACGTTGAACGTTGGCGACGTGCCCGGAAGACCCGATTTTGCCTTTCCAGCCCGGCGTCTCGCGATATTCGTCGATGGGTGTTTTTGGCATGGCTGTCCAGCATGCAAGCGCGTCCCCAGTTCCAACGTCGAATACTGGAGTCCGAAAATCGCGAGGAACAGAAAGCGGGATCGAACAGTGTCCGCTAGTCTGAAGAAGGACGGTTGGAAAGTACTGCGAATTTGGGAACATCAGTTAAGCCGTATGGATTCCGTGGTCACTCGGGTTAGAAGGCTCGCAGATAAGTACCACAACTAGAATTCGGTGGTACGGGTTCATCGTAGTTAGCCACAGACTGCGCGACAAGGCCGAAATCCTTGTTCGTGATCGAGCTGCATTTTCTTTCGCCGCCAGAGGCCCTGCCACCAGTGCGTCATATATCTACTCCCCTTTCAACGTGATGGCCGGGTCCACGCGCGCCGCACGCCACGCAGGCACCCAGCATGCGATCGCCGACACGCCCGCCGCCAGTGCGATCACGCCGGCATAAGAGGCTGGGTCGAGACGCGAAACACCGAACAGCAGTGTGACCAGAGCGCGGCTGGCGGCCGCCGCTCCAATCAGTCCGATCGCCACGCCGATCCCGGTAAGCGCCATGCCCTGGCGAACCACCAGCGCCAGGATATCGCCGCGCGACGCGCCCAGCGCCGACCGGACTCCGATCTCGCGCATACGCTCGGTGACGTTTCCGGACAGTACGCCGTAGATGCCGGCCCCGGCCAGCAGCAGCGCCACCATTGCAAATGCTTCGAATACGATCATGGCGAAGCGCCGCTGCGATTCCGACGCGGCCAGCAGGGTGTCCATGGTGGCAACGCGGACGATCGGCTGATCCTTGTCTACCGACCAGATGGCCTTGCGGATGGCCGGCGCCAGGGCCGCCGCGTCGCCACGTGCGCGGACCACTAGAGACATCGAATTGTCCGCCGACCACGACTGGGCGGTCGTGATGTACGCCGCGTCCGGTTGGCTCTCGGCCAGGGAAGTCTGCTTTACGTCGCCCACTACACCCACGATGGTGTACCACGGTCTGTTCAGGGGGCCGAGGTGCACGTGCCGGCCAATGGGGTCCTGGCCGGTGAACTCGCGTTTGGCCAACGATTCGCTAATTAGCACGGCGGGCGGCGCACCGGCTGCGTCCTGTTCAGCTAGCAGGCGGCCGCGGCGAAGCGCGATCCCCATCGTCTCGCAGTAGCCCGGCGTCATCGCATATCGAAATACGTCGTAGCCGTTCCCGTCCTCGAACTGCGTGCCATACACGCCATATTGCTCGCCACTCAATGGCAAAAGGCTGGTGAACGCCGCCGCGGCGACACCCGGAACGTGGCGCACCGCTTCCAGGGCCTGCACGAAGAATCGGCTCCGGGCGCCGTCGTCGTCGTAACGGTGACCGGACTCCTGCACCTGCATGGACAGCAGGTGCGCGGCATCGAATCCCAGAGCGGCCGCGAACAGACGCTGGATGCTGCGGAACAGCAATCCCGCGCTCACCAGCAGCACGATAGCGAGCGCCACCTCTGAAACAACCAG
>Ga0302324_100012361_pt1 | contig 17416 bp, 17 predicted proteins | sample Palsa_T0_1_FD_201949 | JGI IMG/M metagenome (GOLD analysis project Ga0302324, IMG submission 201949) | Peat permafrost microbial communities from Stordalen Mire near Abisko, Sweden - Palsa_T0_1 | ecosystem: Environmental > Terrestrial > Soil > Palsa > Peat permafrost | place: Sweden: Abisko...
CTCAGATCAAATCCGCGACTACGAAATTCGTTCTAGGAACCAACGAGTTATCGACTCGATGCTAGGGAGGCACTACGGTGCGCGGGGCGTTCGGAAAACCGCCTTGTTGGCGTGAAGATTGGTGGTCCACGGCGCGGAATGAAATAATCCGCGCAACATGGAAATTGATAAAGTCGTCGATAGGGGCTCGAATACTGTTCATATATACAGTATCGTGCTAGATTAGCCATATATGACCCCTGATCTCTTCCATGCCACGGCCCAACGAGCAGATCAGCTTGCTCGGGTGATTTCGCCGCGGCGCGAACTCGGCGCCTATGAGGCACTATGGGCGAGAGAGGGCACGTGGTTTAAATCGATTGCAGAGAAATTCCGCGAGCATCAAGAGGCGGTGCCGACCGACTTCGTTTCGGATACGGACATCGAGAAGTACGCACGACTCGCGCTCGGAGCGATCCGCAGCGCAGGCATCAAGCATTTCGGTGTGCGTGTGCATGGCGGCGGCGAATACCCGCAAAAACTGCGGGACGCCGAACACCCCATTGAACTGCTTTATTTTCAGGGTCTTTGGGACCTCGTCAATACACGCTGCGTTGCGGTTGTGGGGACGCGCGAGGCCAGTGATGCGGGAATTAAACGTGCCGCGCTCCTTGCAAAATATCTCGTCGGCGACAAATTCACTGTAGTGTCGGGGCTTGCGCGCGGCATTGACACGGCTGCCCACACGGCCGCGATTGAATCGGGCGGCTACACCATCGCGGTCCTGGGAACGCCGATTACGGAATACTACCCGGCCGAGAATCGGGGGTTGCAACAACGGATTGCCGATAGTCACTTGGTTATTAGTCAAGTGCCAATAGTTCGGTATTCCAATCAGCATTTTCAGGGGAAGAAGCATTTCTTCCCGGAACGGAACGCAACGATGTCCGCCCTAACGGAGGCGACCGTAATCGTCGAAGCTGGCGATACGTCCGGCACGCTGATCCAGGCTCGACATGCCCTGAAACAGGGACGCAAGCTCTTCATCTTGGATAATTGCTTCAGACGCCCATCGCTCAAATGGCCCGCCAAGTTTGCCGAGCTCGGCGCAATTCGCGTCGGCGACTATGCCGATATAAGGAAGCACCTTGCTCCCGCCGATCCCGACCAAGCTCTCTCAGATAGATGAGACGACCGTCGGTCAGCATTTCTTGCTGAATTCTACCGACGTTTGTTATCACATTTGGTAGTACACGCGGCGCGGCGGATTTGGTGCGAGTCCGACGAACAATCTGATCTCCAATCTCAAGAAGAAGCCGTCGAAGATCCAGACCAATCCACGCGAGGCTCCTTGGAAGGAAAATGCCATCGGCTACTGCGCGCAGGCGTTGCAGCGCATGATGAATCGCCCGTGGATCGACGGCTACGGGACGCTGGTTCGTGTTCTGCAAAGAGCTTTCGCGGGCTCTACTGTCGACATCCGGCCACTATTGACCCAATCGTGCAGCACGACTGCGGATCACGAGACTTCCGAACGACAGCGATTCGAGGAGCTCCTGGCCGTCACGCGTGTGGATGAAGCAATCGTTGGTGCGGGCGTACGCCCTCAAATCATGGTTTTCGATTGTATTAAATAGCAGAAAGCATTTCAAAGTCGCGCAACAACTCCTTTTGCAACGATTTCCCGGCACGTCGATTATAGGGGTGTTTCTTGCCCGCTGCCTGCCGGACCCGCCCCTCGAGTTTGAACCTTTGCCCGACGTGGACTGACTATGCGGAAGCCCTGGATCGGCCGAGCGTCTCCCCGGGATCCGTAAGCGATGCCTTGAAGAGCCTGATGGATGCGCGGGACGATCGCGGGTTGGAGTTCGAGTGCGGCCGCTGACCTATGGGATTGAGGGGTCGTATTCGTTTTGAGGCGTTTGCATTGGACTGAGGGCTGGTCAGAAAAAATCCGAGTGATGCAACTTTCCTCGCGCTGCCGTGTTCTGTTGGCTCAGGGATGCGGAATAGGCCGATGACCAATATCGTAACTGACTATATTCATCGGGGTCTGGGCGGTCTCAATCGACGGCCGGTGCTGACAGTGCTCATTTTGCTGCTGGTCGTCTTCGGGGTGGCCGTATTTACGGTGTGGCTGCGCACCGCGAGCGGCCCGAATTCCCGGACGTCGGAGCTGTTCTACGTTGCCGGAATTGCCACCACTGAGCAGAGTCGAGAATCCCTATGCGTAAATTACAGTTGAGTATTGCACTCGCCGCTTTGATTGGCGTGTTGCCGGGCGTCAGTAGTGCGAAAGGATGTTTGAAGGGGGCGGCCGTGGGCGGCGTGGTCGGTCATGTGGCGGCGCATCATGCGGTGCTCGGCGCGGCGGCGGGCTGTGTCATCGGGCACCATCGTGCACAGGTCAGGGAGAGACAGGCGACTCCCGCAGCGCCGCAGTCGGTAGCGAAACCAGCGGTTCCCGGTGGTGCTCCCTCGACTTAGTTGATGCCGCGGTCTTGAGTCAGCTCGTGGTGGCGGGAAGCTGGTAGATTAGTGGTTCAGGAGAGGGAAACTCCCGCCCGTAGGCCGAGCAGAAATCCCGAAGTCAAATCACCAGGAGAGTGAATCGTGAGCTTATTTGGTCACCCCACGGATCTGAATCGACAGTTCATTGCACGACCCGACGCCGCAAAAGAGGACATTCTCTATAAGTGGCCGGACATGACTATTCGCAAACTCACTCAGGTCACGGTGCAGCCGGATGAGACGGCGCTATTTTTCAAGGAGGGAAAGTTGGCAGGCATCCTGCCGCAGGGAAGATCGACGATGGACGGTGCCTTGATTCCTTTCTTGGGAGACATCGTGGATTGGGCAAGCGGCGGCAATATGTACCGTGCCGAACTCTACTTCGTCGGCACGCGGGAATTCGTCAGCCTGCCGTTTGGCGGACCCATCGACAATATCGAGGACCCAGAGACTGGACTCGCCGTGGGCCTCAGGGTGTTCGGCGAGTACGCGATGATGGTCAGCGACCCGACCGCGATGATCTTGAAGTTAGTCGGCACTCGCCAGGCATCCAACGATTTGATCACCGACTGGGCGCGCGAGCAGATTCTCAAGGCGCTGCGCACCAGCGTGGTGAAGAAATTAACGGCGGAGAAATGGCCGGTGCTGGGTCTGGCAGGCCGGACGGCGGACATCGAGGCAGCTTTGATGGCTGACGTTCAAGAGCCGCTGGCGCCCTATGGGCTCAAGATCACTCGGCTGGGCAATGTGACCATCAGCTTGAGTCCTGAGGATGAGCAGACCCTGAAAGGTTTGCGCAAGGACTCGGCTTATACGCGGCTGGCCGGCGGTTTTCGCGAGTACGGCGTCGGCGCCGCGCTCAAGGGAATCGGAGAGGGCGCGGCGGCGGGCGGTGGCGGAGGCACGGCCGCGCTCGGCGTCGGGATGGGTCTAGGGGGAATTGTCGCCGGTCTCGGGGTCGGACCATCGTCCGGATCGGCACCAAATCCAGGCGCGGGTCCCGCTCCGGGGCCTGCGCCGGGACCGGGTGGCAACCCCGGCGGCAATGAGTGTGCGAGTTGTCACGCGCCGAACGCTCCGGGGGCGAAATTCTGTTCGAGCTGCGGCACCGCGATGGCGCCCAAGGGCGTGCACTGCACCCAGTGCGGCACTGCCGCGGCTCCCGGCGCAAAATTCTGCGCCAATTGCGGTGGCGCGCTGACGTGAGCTACTTGGTCAGGTCTCGTGGTGCGGCGGGTGCAGCGTACGCGCTGGGATCGGCCGCGCTGATATTCGCTGGCGGCGCACAGGCACGCGTCGGCGCCGGGAATCACGCGGCGGTATCGCATGATTCCAGCGGCGGCGGACTGTCGTTCGGCAGCGGGGGCTCGCTGGGCGGCATTATCGTGCTCATCCTGCTCTTCTTGGGTATCCGCTACATCATGCGCCGCGCCGGGAGCGGGTCTTCCGCTGGACAGTCATTGAGTGCCGCATCGCCGGCTGCGCAAACTGCACTGTCCGCCTTGGGAACCGTTCTTGGCGCCTCAGGACTCGCGCGAATCGCCGGCGGCGAATTCGATTCGGTCGCCGGCGGTGCGGGCACGCGCAGAACGCTGCCTCCCGCAATCGACGCCATACGAGCGCTCGATCAAGGTTTCGAAATAGAAAGTTTCCTGCAGAGAGCCGAGATGACGTTCTTCCTAGTCAAGCGCGGTATTCAGAAAAACGATGCCGCCGCGATTCGGCCCTACCTGAATGACAGGGTGTTCGCCGCTGTCTCGCAGAACATCGCACAATCCAAGTCGCAGCACCGACATGCGTTACTGGAGAGTCTCAACATTCGCGGCCTAGCGGTCGAGGACGCGCAATGCACGGCGCAGGGGCAGAGCCTGCAAGTTCATTTCGATTTGGTTTATCGCGCCAAGGCCCTGGACGACTCGAACACCGTCGTCAACGATGAGGGCGAAGATCGAAGTCATGGCGAACGTTGGACGTTCACACGCAGCGCGGCCGCCCGCACGGCGACGAACGGCGGCGTGATTGCGGCCAAGTGTCCGGCCTGCGGCGCCGAACTGCGCTTGGGGCTCGATGGTGTGTGCGCGCACTGCAAAGCCAGCGTCACCAATGGGACGGTGGACTGGGTGGTTTCCGACGTCCAACCGGCCGCCTTCATGGGCTATTCGGCTGATTCTTCGTTGGGGTTGGCAGCGGTTACCGTTGCCGATGGCGTCGCCACGCTCACATCGGCCGACAAGGAGTTCGCCATGCCGGCGTTCGAAGCGCGGGTTAAGGCTGCATTCCTGGCGCTGCAGGACGCCTGGTGCAATCAGAAACTGGATGCCGGGCGCGCCTTCATGAGTCCCGGCGCCTATTTCTCCTGGAGTGCGCAGTTGGAGAGCATGATGAGCGAAGGACGCCGCAATGTGTTGGAGCATCTCGAAGTCCGCAGCGTCGAACCGATTCGGGTGATCCATGGCCGGGTATTCGATGATTTGACCGTGCGCATCGCGGCGGTTGCCGCCGACTTCGACGTGGATGGGAGCGGCAAGATCGTATTCGGCGACCGCAGCGTGCGGCCGTTCAAGGAGGACTGGACATTCCAGCGATCTGTCGGTGTCGCAACGTCGAACAAGCCCGGAACGCTGGAAAATACCTGTCCGAACTGCGGAGCGCCGGTGTCATTGACCCAGCTGGGCGAGTGCCGATACTGCAAGGCAGCCGTCACCAGCGGAAGATTCGACTGGGTCGTGTCGCGTATCGATCAGGAGGACGGCCCCGCAGGCAACTTCATGGCCGCTGATCGAATCGGCGAACAAATCGCGCTTCAGGTCGGAGGCGCGGTGGTGGGAGGCTTGCTCAGCAGTCTATTGTCGGATCGGCGCTGAGATCCACTCGCGCGCCCGGCGCTGCGCAAACGGCAAACTGCGATGCACGTCGTGGGTGTAGAGGTCGTGCGGCGCGCCGTTCGCCTGATCATTTGGACTTGGAACCATATAACCCTACGATGTCCTTGATGAATGATTCTGGCAGGGATCCCTGAAGATTGGTCAGCACGATCACGGTCAGATGCTGGCTCGGAACCTTGACACGCCAGACCGCTGCGCCACCACCGTAGGAAACCGATCCCGGTCCGGCGACTGGATAGGTGGTGAAAGCAAGCCCGAAAAAGTCGTCCTTGCCGTCGGCCATCTTGTAGGGACGTTCCATCTCCGCCAGGCTCTCGGCCTTGATCAACTTGCCTGAGTCGAGCGCCGCCTCCCAGGCGACCAAGTCGCGGATAGAGCCGTTCAGGCCCGCCGCAGATTGCATGTAGTCGGGCCAGATCTTGTGGCCGTAGCGCAGGATTCCCGTCTTCCGATAGACGGGCTTGCCGTCGCGCAACAGAAGCCATTTGTGGTCGGATGTAATGTCGAGATTTGTGTACAGCTCAGCTCGCCCGGGGATTATCGACCAGCCGTCGCCGAACCGGGCCGTCTTGAGGCCGGCGGGATCGAGCACGTAGCGCTTGGCGTAGTCCGTATAAGTAAGCCCCGAGATCTTCTCGATCACCATGGTTAGGAGCACAAAGTCCGTCGTGTTGTAGTCGATTTTTGTTCCGGGCTCGGCGACCGGCTGGTCCGCGAGCTTGGAGATCAGCTTGTCGCGGTCGCCCTCGATGACGCCGGCGTTGATCTCGTCCTCGGTCGCATAGGGTAGGCCGGTGGTGTGGGACAGGCAGTGCCGCACCGTCACCTTTGACCAGGTCGCGGGCAGGCCCGGCACGACCCGGCTGACCGGCTCGTCCAGAGTGATCTTGCCCTGTTCGACCATCTGCATAATCGCCGCCCCTGTGACGATCTTGGTCGACGAGGCGAGCGGAAAGGACGTGTCCAGCGTCACCGGCACCTTCAGTTCGAGGCTTGCGTAGCCGTAGGCCTTCTCCTTGATCACGTGGCCGTCGCGGATCACGGCCAGGGCCAAGCCGGGTATGGATTTCTCGGTCATTTTGGCGGCGATGTAGTCGTCGACGGGATCGGCCTGCACCGCACTGGATGCCGCGGCCGCCGGAGCAGTTGCCACCTGCGCCACGCTAAAATCCGGGAGGCCTATCAACAAAGCAGTCAAGACCAGAGCACCCATGTTCGCCATCATTTCTCTGAAGCCTCCATATCCTTGGTTTTCGTTTTCGCGTTCCAGGTTGCCTTTAGCGGGCCTGTTGATGACAAAACACCGGACCGCCGAAAAAGTTGCAGCCTTGAGCACGTCGCCTACTCGGATCGACGATCTGTGTGAAGCATGAATCGAGCCGCCGATGGCGATCGCCTGGCGGATGCGCTCGGCGTCAAAAGCAGAGCCGTACTCATAGCGCGTCCCTGATTCTACGAAGGCGACTAGAAACTCACTGGGTTCTCGACGGCTGCACTTGGAAAATTTGAACGGATCGTCAGGCAGCGTATGCCGGAACGGGCGGTTGCGGCGCTTGTCGGAGCTCAACTCGCTGGTTCGCCATGATGGCGGGCACTGGCGCCTCGTGGTGATGCGCAAGATTCCCCAAATAGTCGGCCCATCGACTGGGCGCGGGGAATCCCGAAACCGCGAACAGACACTCCCTGCCGCAGCGGTGAAACCGACCGGTGTTGCCCGCAGCGCCGTAGGGCCACGCAACACCAAACTTCGGTGATCGTAGATCATAGACCCGGGCATCCCGTGGCAGTTGCAAGAGCCACTGCCGTACGTCGCGATCGTGCCCGCATTCTTGCCGAGAATAAAAGGCGAGCGCTCCGCGTTGTCTCCACGCACGCTCCGCTGCGGTATCCACCGCCTTCAGCCAGCCGTCGATCGACTGATCGCACGTGGTCCGATGCAGGAGTTTCAGGAACTCGCCGAGATCGGCACTTACGTACACGACAACTTCGGGGTCCTGCATGACGCACCAGACCGGCCCCGGCAATCCTCGCGTGTTTGCGGTTTCTGCGATCCATCGTCGGCCCTCGCCATCGATCGCGAGGGTCAAGCAGGGACGAAACACCGCCAGCGGTTCCTCCCGGTGCCACTGACCGGTGAAATCGATGTACTGAAGCGCAGTGCCATCCAATCCGCAACTCAGAGTTAGAAGCTGCTCGAATTCGGGTGTCAGGGTACCGGGGAAACTAGTCCGGAGTGAATCGATTGCCGAGGGCTTGAGACCCGGGCCCGATTGAACCGGTAATGCTTCACCCGCGGCATTGATCCAAGGATGCGCAAGAACAGGCAACATTGTGTTGGTGGACATAATGAGTACCTTCTTTGAAGTGTCGATTGAGTCAGTAGCGCCTTTGGCCACCGCATTTTCGCTTCGGGTCCGAACGGGACTTGCGTTGGCGGATGCGGCAACGTCGAAAATTGTATGAATCGCCGGCAAGATTTCAAGAGGCGTCGGCTCACCTCGGCGCACCAACAGCGAAGCTGGGAAGCGTGGCGGCGCACCTGCTCCTTTACCTAGCCCGTAGAGCAGTAAAGTCGTGCCCACAAATTGATGCCAACCCCTACTTCACCCGCAGCCATATGCGCGTAACCCGTTGTTTATAAAGTAATATAGTTCGGACATTCACAAGGCTATTGCAGATTTTTTCGCCATAAATAATATTGGCACTCGCGCATGCCGAGTGCTAAATATGGCGCGCATTCGGCGAAACTCAAAAGGAGGTCCGATATGAATATTCGTCCCCTGCACGACCGCCTGGTCGTCAAGCGCGAGGCCGAGGAGCGCAAATCCCCCGGCGGCATTGTCATTCCCGATACCGCGACCGAGAAGCCGGTGTTCGGCAAAGTGATCGCAGTCGGCAAAGGCAAAATTCTGGAGAGCGGCGAAATCCGCCCGCTCGATTTGAAGGTCGGCGACAAAATTCTCTTCGGCAAGTACAGCGGGACCGAGGTGAAGGTGAACGGCGAGGAGTTGGTCGTGATGCGAGAAGAGGACGTCATGGGCGTCGTCGGTTGAACTCACAATTTTTCAAACACTAACCATTATCTATTTGGAGGATTAGGAAATGGCTGCAAAAGAAGTCGTGTTTGCCGACGAGGCGCGGCAACGCATGTTTAAGGGCGTGAATATTCTGGCGAACGCCGTGAAGGCGACATTGGGTCCCAAGGGGCGCAACGCCATCCTCGACAAGAGTTTCGGCGCGCCCACTGTCACCAAAGATGGCGTATCGGTGGCCAAAGAGATCGAGCTCAAAGACAAGTTCGAAAATATGGGCGCACAGATGGTGAAGGAGGTGGCGTCCAATACCTCTGACGAAGCGGGCGACGGCACCACCACAGCCACGGTTCTGGCACAGGCCATCATTCGTGAAGGCCTCAAAGCCGTCGCGGCCGGCATCAATCCCATGGACTTGAAGCGCGGCATCGATCAGGCCGTCGCCACGGCCACGGAGGAACTCAAACGGCTGTCCAAGCCCTGCAAGGACCCGAAGGCGATCGCGCAAGTCGGTACCGTGTCGGCGAATGCCGATGAGAGCATTGGCAAGACTATCGCCGATGCGATGGCAAAGGTCGGCAAGGAAGGCGTGATCACGGTGGAGGAGGGCTCGGGCCTCGAGAATGAGCTCGAAGTGGTCGAAGGCATGCAGTTCGACCGCGGCTATTTGTCGCCGTACTTCATCAACAACCAGACCAGTCAAAGCGCGGAACTCGAGAAGCCGCTGATCCTTTTGGTCGACAAGAAAATCTCCAATATTCGAGAGCTGTTGCCGCTACTGGAAGCCATCGCGAAGGGTGGGCGGCAGCTCCTGATCATCGCGGAAGACGTCGAAGGCGAAGCCCTCGCCACCCTGGTGGTCAACACCATGCGCGGCATCGTCAAGGTCGCCGCCGTCAAGGCGCCGGGCTTTGGCGATCGCCGCAAGGCGCTGCTGCAGGACATCGCGATTCTGACCGGCGGCACGGTAATCTCGGATGAAGTCGGCTTGTCCCTCGAGAAAGCAACGCTCAGTGATCTGGGCGAGGCGAAGAAAGTGCTGGTTGAAAAGGAAAATACCACCATCATCGATGGCGCGGGTGAGCAGAAGGACATCAAAGCGCGCGTTGAGAGCATCCGGCAGCAGATCGAGGAGACGACTTCCGATTACGACAAGGAAAAGCTGCAAGAACGCGTCGCCAAGCTCTCCGGTGGCGTGGCCCTGATCAAAGTGGGCGCAGCGACGGAAATGGAGATGAAGGAGAAAAAAGCACGCGTCGAAGATGCGCTGCATGCGACCCGCGCGGCCGTGGAAGAAGGCGTCGTTCCCGGCGGCGGTGTCGCGCTCGTGCGCGCGCTGAAGGCCGTGAGCGTATTGACGGGCGCCAATGAGGATCAAACCACGGGCATCAAGATCTTGGCACGGGCGATCGAAGAGCCGCTGCGCCAGATCGTGACCAACGCGGGAGAGGATGCCGCGGTGATCCTTAACCGCGTCCGTGAAGGCAAAGGCACCTTCGGCTACAACGCCGCCTCGGGCGAGTATGGCGACATGATCGAGATGGGCATTCTGGATCCGACCAAGGTGACGCGTCTGGCCCTGCAGAACGCGGCCTCCGTGGCTGGACTTTTCCTGACGACGGAGGCTTCCATTACGGAGGCGCCGAAGGAGGAGACGCACTCGCACGCCGCGCCGCCGGGCATGGAGATGTGAGCGATCGAGAGAGACGGGCGCTTGCCCGTCTCTCTCCCTTACCTAACTTTAGGGCCCGACAGGAACATTGCGTGGCGCGCTTGCGATAGAGGAGTGACACAACCATGCGTAAAAACAATCCCATTGGCTGGCAACTCATCTTGTGGACCGGGGCGATTGCCGTGCTGTGCCTGTTGGTTCCGGGTACCGCGGTGACAGGGTTGGTGCAGACCGCGCCAAATCTCGCTGTTCCGGCGACCGCGCTCGGCCTCACGCTCATCACGGCTGCAAATCGGGATCGGCGATAGGCAACGGTTGATCGTCAAATCGGCTGCATGAACGTCGTGGCGCAGGCCACGCGACACAGGCATTTCTCACATCGTGTAGCCTCTTGAATTCCTGAGGCCTCCCCCTATTTTCGGTGCGAACGCCGCGCGGTTGCGGCGCCAAACACTGTTACGAAAAGGAGGAAAATATGTCGCTCTCAACCAAGTGAGTAACATTCCGCTGGGGACCTATCCCGACGCGATCAAGCGGGCGGTCAAACTCATTGATGAGAAAAAGTCCGACGATGCCAAGCGTGTCCTGCAAGCCGCGTTGAACACGCAGGTGGTCATTGACACCGTCATCCCGCTCCCCGTCGTCAATGCCCAGGAGTTTTTGAAGACCGCGGAGGACCTCGCGCAGAAGAAGGATCGCACCAAGAATGACAATGAGCGGCTGAAGGCCGCGTTTGATCGCGCGAAGGATCAGCTGCAGTTCGCTCAAGCGTTGGGCTACGGCACTAAAAAAGATTTTGACAAGATGTACCAGCAGCTCGCGGAAATTCGCGACAAAGCCGCTGACAATCAATCGGGTACAGGATGGTTCGCGAAGATAAAAGCCTCGATAGCGGACCTGCTGAAGTCCAGTCAGTCCAAGAAAGGCTAGTTGCTGTTCACCCGACCTCGGCATCGCCGGGGTCGGGTGCTTCGACATGTGCCATGCGCGAACATTGGTGCAGGGTTCGCGTGCACTACCCCCGCAGTCGCTTTCTTGCAAGAAAAGGGATTGACGATTCCTCTCCTTGAAACGTTGCCCGTAGTCCCTAGAAAGCCCTCGAGGAGGCGGCGTCTGAATTGTAAACGCAGATTGCGATCAGACGTTTGTGAATCAGTTCGGGTGTTCCAATTCGCTCGTGCCTATTGGGACGCGGATTAACTATCAATGTGGAGGAACTTTTTCGGAGGATCAGGCCATGAATACCGAAATAAACGTCAGATCATTAACATTGGCAGGAGCACTGTTCTATGGGTCGCTGGCGGTCCTCTCCGCTGGAGCCGCTCATGCGGAGGAACATCGGATCGTCGACGGGCGCGGTCACTTTCTGGACAGTCGTTACAATCACGGACATTACTATCCGGTTCTGGGTGGTTCAGTGCGGGTGTTGCCAGAGGGGTACCGACCGTACTTCTTCCACGATCACCCTTACTATTTCCACGGCGGCGTGTGGTACGCACCTGGAGCCAGTGGCTTCGTCGTCGTTCGGCCACCCATAGGCGTCGTCATCTCCGTCTTACCGCCCTACTATTCAACGATCTGGATCGGCGGCGTGCCGTATTACTACGCCAATGATGTCTATTACACCTGGGATCCCGAGCAAAATGGATATGTCGTGGTCGATCCGCCAGCCAACGCGGAGAACCCCTCCGCACCACCGGCAAGCGCCGCGGGCGATCTGATCATTTATCCAAAAAACGGACAGGATCCGAAACAGCAGGCGGCTGACCGGTATGACTGTCATGGCTGGGCGAAGACGCAATCGGGATTTGATCCCACGCAGGCGGGAGGCGGCGTCGTTCCTGATAACCGGGAGAGCGGTCGAGATGCCTACGACCGCGCAATGAGTGCGTGTCTTACGGGCCGAGGATACGAGGTGCGGTAGACACGACGGAAAGTAATGTCTTGCTAGAGAGAGGGTTGCTGAGCAAGCGAGGGTTCGGCCGCTGGGCAAACTGCGAAGCACATCGCGCGTTTAGAGGTCGTGCTGCGCGCCGTTCGCCGGTATCATCGCACTATGATGTCAAGTTCCTCTGTGCGCGTCTTCCGCAGTGCCTCAACGGCGCTGCCGCTCCTGGCCCTCCTGCTCTGCTCCGCGTGCGCCTCCTCGGGCGGCCGCACCGAGACAGCGGACGACCCACCGCTGGTCACGGATACCGCCCCCACGCCCCCTGTGCAGGACATGCCGGTGGCCGCGAGCGAAGCCAAAGGCGAGGGTGAGACCGAGGTTCCGGCGGCCGTCGCCGAGTCGGAGCAGCGCGAGGCGCCACCCAAGACTCAAGGCTTGCCGGAGTTGGTTGTGGAGGGTCGCGAGCGCCACCTCGTCATCCGCGACTTGGTTGCCGAGGGCCAGGCGCAGCTGCGCGACGTAGAACTGCACTACGTCTTCACCGGCAAGGGCGGGCGTGAGGTGCTGCGCGGCCGGCCGGTCGCCTTCGCGTTGTGGAGCGAGGCGCAGAAGAAATGGACCATTGCTCAAGTGGAGATCCCCCGCCCGCCGGTGAAATGGACGCCCGGCCACGGGCCACTGCCCTTCGCCGTGCTCACGCCCGGTATTGAGGCGAGGCACGTGAAGGGCACAGGGGCTGAGCGGCTGATGTTCGCATTCTCGCGCGGCGGCGAGGAATTAAAGGTCTACGGCCGCAAGTTCCCGGTATTCGACAACGCGCTCATCAAGAAGAAACGCTGGCGCGAGGCGGTGGTGACGGCGCGATCCATCGTCTACCTGCCCTATACCCAGGATACCTTTGACTCGCGCTTCGTCACGGGCGGCAGGGATTTCCTGCTCACCACCGCACGGCACGCTATGGACGAACTTCGTGACGCGAACGTGCCGAGCGCGGCCTTTCCGGGCGAGTTGCTCGCGGACGTGATACCCGCTGAGGTGATCGCGACGCTGGCGGTCATAGAACAGACCGACGATGAGGATTTCATCGTCAAGGGCAAAGATGCATTCGACGAGGTACTCAGCCAGTACGGCCTGAAGCGCGAGGAAGCGTTTCGCTACAGCGTCTCGAGTGCGAAAGCGCTGGGTGCGATGCAGTTCACCGACCGGCACGGCAATGGCACCTATTCGCTCGTCGTGCGCAGGTGCCGCGGCGCGCAGCTGGACTCAAACTTCGAGCGCGGCGCGACCCGCCTGCCGAACGCAATGAAGGCGGCCGTCTGCCTGCTGGACATCGAGCTATCACAGATGAACGGTGAAATCCGCTCCGCCTATCGCACGAATCCGGAAGTGCTCGGGATCTTTGCAGTCGCGGCCTACAACGGCGGCCCGCGCAACGTCGCGAAGCTTTATCGTGCGCTTGACCGCATGGGCGTCCCGCTCGGTGAGCTGCGCCGCGCGGGCCAGCTCACCCCGGGCTCCGCCGTCGCATGCCCCTGTGTCTGGCGCGAGCAAGCCTCTGTGGTGCGTGCCGTCAGCATTCCGCCTTACAACCGCGAAAATAGCGGCTACATCGAAAAGTATCAGCGCATCCTCAGCCTGTTCGATTGAGTGCGCATTGGCGGAAATGGCGGGGTTGACTTGGCCCTTCGATCGATTCATGGTCGTTCTCGATGCGTGCTCCGTTTCTATGTAAGCCCGTCAAATTCTAAAGAGGCGCCGCCGCCGTTCAGTGTGCCATGCTGCTGCAGGCCAAGATTCGGATCACGCATTGAGGTGCGCGACCATTGCCATCACGGCGCAACCCACTAAATCCTCAAATCACGCCGCGCCACCAACGGTTCCGTGTCCCCCTTATAGGGACTCAGCTTCACAAGCTTCCTCTGCCGCGTCGGATGCCAAGGAAACCCCGGCGGCTCCCGCACCGGTGCACCCGCTTTCAAATAACAGATTTTGATCCCCACCGGATGAACCAAATTCATCCACACTGCGCTATATACCTCATCGTCGTTCCGCAGCACACTGACATCCGACTCATAGGACAGCATCTGGCCCGCCGGCACGAGGCTGCTGGTCACGAGCAACGTCACTTCCGGATGCGCAGTCCCCGCCATCAATGCCGCGGAAAACGACCCTAGATCCACACGGATACCATCCTCCAACAGCTTGCAACCGAATGCCTTGACGAAATAGAGCTGCACTCGCACCGCTTGCTTCGCCGCCTCGGCGTCAAACACCTTCGACAGGTCAAAGCTACCGCGGGCCGTAATGTCACGCCAGTTGGCGTGCAAGTAACTTGAAAGTCTTCGCCACGCTTCATCGTAAACTTGAGTCCCGGCATTATTGCAGTGGCGACATATCGAACGGGCGGACTTGAGCGCGTCGGCGTTTGCTGAACCAATACGCCGGTTTGTCGCCTCGTGATTGATCTGCAAGAATGCCGGAGTACGCTGCGAGAGAGTCGGTGCTATCGAACGGATGTCACTGGCCTTAACCTTATGTTCCGCGCTATCGGCAGGGCGCTCGCCGCAGATCCAGCACAACAAGTTGTTGCTTCTCAAAGAGTATCCCGTAAATTACCATCTCGTCGATCATACAGCACCGAACCTCTCCGCCGCCGCGGCTCCATCTCCTTCACCTTGCCATTCCAATACTCCACATAGCACTCATACGCCCGCGCCGACGTCAGAAACGCAAGATGATCCGGACATCGAATCCAACGCGCCGGAATGCTCAGAATCCCCTCGCGCCGCGCTCTCGCGATTCTGTGATGCCCATCGATCAAGTTGAACCGGTTCGGTGAGATCTCCGCCAACAGAACCGGCCGATTAAGATCCGCCGACCGCACAGTCGCCTCGTCGAGCCGTCCCCCGCCCAAGTCGGGAATGCTCGAGACTGTGATTGGGTACACCGGATGCCTGACGCTATTCGAATCGAGGGACTCCAGAATCCGAGTGATGTTGAACTCGAAAATGCCATTCGCAAAAAACTCGTGGTTGCTTTCGATCGCGCAAGGCGCAAACCGCTTGTCCAGTCGAAGACGAGGCGGGATACTCAATGGTATTGAGAGCGAATCTTGCAGCATTTGGACCCTCACTTTATCGCAAAGGTGAGTGATTTGATTGATTGAGTGGGTGGGAAGGGACGTTCTGGGATAACTCCGAGATAACAGGGTCTACGTCATGATGGTTTCGACAAAAGTTGATTTCGCGCGTGCCTTGGAGCGGCTGCGGGGACGTGACCCGGAGTCGTTGGCAGCCGCCATAGGGGGTAGCGAACGAAGGGGCATCTACCTACATCGCATGTTGTCAAACTGGCGAAAACCCGCTGCCTATTTTGAGTGAGAAGGCACAAACTGTGCTCAATGTATGTGCGCCGAATGTGAAGAAGGAACGAGCGATGACCAATGAACTTTGACGTCATCGGCGACGTTCACGGCGAGTACGACAAGCTGGTGGAGCTTCTGTCGCATCTTGGCTATTCCGAATCTGATGGCGCTTGGGGTCATCCCAGCCGCACTACCATCTTCGTCGGGGACTTGATCGACCGCGGACCGAAGCAGTTGGAGACCGTTCACTTGGTGCGGGCGATGGTCGAGTCGGGCGGGGCTCAGTGCATTCTGGGCAATCACGAGTTCAATGCGATTGCGTGGGTGACGCCGGACCCGGAGGATTCGGGGAAGTTCCTGCGGGATCACCACAAGCCGGGGAATCGGGAGCAGCATCAGGCGTTTTTGGACGTGGTCGAAGGGACGCGGAAGCAGAGGGACATCACGGATTGGTTCAAGACATTGCCGCTGTGGCTGGACCTACCGGGTTTACGGATTGTGCATGCGTGTTGGCATGAGGAATCGATGGATGTGCTCCGCCCGGTCTTGGGGCCGAATCACACCTTGACTGAGGAAGCGATTTTGTGGGGAAGTCGCCAGGGTCATCGCATCTACGAGGCGCTCGAGATCGTGTGCAAGGGTCCGGAGGTGGCATTGCCGGCGGGGATTTCGTTTGCAGATAAAGGCGGTAAGGTTCGGCATGAGGTCCGGGTTCGATGGTGGCAGGAGGATTTGTCGACGTATCGCACGGCGGCGATAGGGCCGCCCGACGATATGGCGATGATTCCGGATGTGGCGTTGCCCGAGGAATGGAAGGCGCATCCATACTCGGGGCCGCCGGTGCTGTTTGGGCATTACTGGTTTACGGGGAAACCCAAAGTCATATCGCCGCGGTTTGCGTGCCTGGATTACAGCGTCGCCAACGGTGGGCCGTTGGTAGCATATCGGTGGGATGGTGAATCGGAATTGTCTTCTGACAAGTTGGCGTGGCTGTGATGATTTTAAGCCCCGAACAAGAATCGAGACGCAAGAGGATTGCGGTGGGCGATGCAGCTCCTCTGCTTCGCTAGCCGAGGAGAGCTTCTGCAATTGAAAGCCATTCCTCTTGAAGCGAACCCCGCTGCGGAAGCTTTCCCGCACGCTGGTACCAATACGCAGCATTCGAAGAATCGCCTTCCTTACGGTGTAGGTATGCGTGTACCCAGGCACCAGCCGGCCCCTCGTCTTGCTGTGCTGAATCGTGAGCTCTCGTCCAGTCCCCCTTGGCGTCCCACCACAACCCGGTGAGCGCAAAATTCAGGTCCTTGGGCGGTTGGCCGCTCGCCACTGAGTCACGAAACTCCTGCATATCCATGGGAGTAGCCTGCCATCGATTAGGACGCGTCGTCTAGGGGTCGGTGCGCGACAGCAGACCGGCGAGCACGATCACGACGGCGCCGGCCAAAAGATTCCAAGTCAGCAGCGCCGCACCCAGTGACGCCAAGAGAAGCGCGCTGCAGAGGGGTGTTGCGTACGCCATCACGGCTAATAGGTGGCCGTCGCCGCGCCGAAAGCCCTCGTCCCAGACGTAGTTGCCGAGGGCGAGCGGGATCATGCCGGCTACCGCAGTGGCCGCGAACGCTCCGAGGCTTGGGATGACGGTGGGTTCCAGAGTGACGTGAAGGAGGCCGCACAGGACGACGGATATGGCGCATCCTCGCGCGAGCACGTTTCCCGTCGGCTGTTTCCACGTCAGCCGAAAGATGCAGTAAGCCGCCCAACAGGCACCGCTCAACAGCGCCAGGCCGATACCGCTGATCGACATGGATATTCGACCATCCCAGATGAGAATTACCGCGCCGAAGAATCCCAGGGCGAGGCCGACCATCTGTCGCAGGCGCAGGCGAAAGAGTCCAATCAGGGCACCAAACACTACGATCATGACCGGCCACAGGTAAGAGATGAGATTGGCCTGTGCCGCCGGAATGCGGTGGGTAGCCAGGATGAAGGAGGCGTCTCCGCCGGCAAGAGCGAGGCTAAACACGACAGCCGGTATCCATGATTGCCGCCATGAGAGCTCACGGTCGGTGAGGTCCGGCCGGTGTA
>Ga0302324_100012365_pt1 | contig 17410 bp, 12 predicted proteins | sample Palsa_T0_1_FD_201949 | JGI IMG/M metagenome (GOLD analysis project Ga0302324, IMG submission 201949) | Peat permafrost microbial communities from Stordalen Mire near Abisko, Sweden - Palsa_T0_1 | ecosystem: Environmental > Terrestrial > Soil > Palsa > Peat permafrost | place: Sweden: Abisko...
ATCCAGGCTGCTGCGGATCTTGTCCGCCAGTGAATCGATCGCTGCCGGTAGCGCTTGATCGTTCGCCGCAGTGGCCTTCACCGTCACTGTGCGGTCGCGCTTTAAATCCTGCACCGTCGCATCGATCTCGATCTGCTCACCCAGCCGAACATACTGGCCCGTGACCGCAATGTCGGAGCTGGTCAGATCCGCGACATGCCGCAGCATATCTGAATCGATCGCCGCGCCCGAACTCACTTGCAAGTCGGACATCACCTGATGCATACGGTCGCTCGGCAGCGTATGTAGTTCGGTCGACTGACCGATATCCGTGCTCAATGTGTCGGCAACATAAGCGCCCAGCCAGTCAAGCTTCGGATCACCCGAAGCATTATGCAGTGGAAGGACTGCCAACGTACGCGCCGCCGCGGCGGGCGTCACGATCGAGCCGGACGAACGCGCGGAGCCCCCGATGCCGCGAAAGCTAAAATAGCTGCCGACCGCCAGGAGCAGGAGCAGGACCAAGGCCACGCTGCCGCCCAGCAGCCACGGCTTCCGGCGCTGCCATGGACTAACAGCGGGCAAATCGTGAACGGACAAGGGCGCCTGGCTGATCGGCCGCTTGCCCTGCCATGCGTCCAGGTCCGCCAGCAGTTCCGCGGAGCTCTGGTAACGCACCTCGAGATCGCGCTCCAGGCAGCGGCTGACGATCGCGCTCAGCTCCGACGGTATGGTGTCATCCAATTCCGAGACCGGAACCACCCTCTCCTGGGTCCGCTTGATCAGACTGGCCAGCGCGCTGTCTGCTCGAAAAGGAATAGCGCCGCTCAACAGCTCATAAAAAATCACACCCAGCGAGAAGATGTCCGACCGCTGGTCAAGCTCCTTCGCCAGGGCCTGTTCCGGAGACATATATTCCATCGTCCCCACCAGCGCGCCAGACTGCGTCATGCCATCGCCGCCCAATGTCCGCGCCAGGCCGAAGTCCATAACCACCACGCGGCCGTTCACGTCCAGCATTATGTTTTGCGGCTTAAGGTCGCGATGGATTACTCCTACGCCATGCGCCGCCTCGAGCGCGCGGCAGACTTGCTGCATGAGCTCGACCGCTTCCGCCGGCGGCAGTTTTATCCGGTCGAAGATCAGCGACCGCAGGTCCTGCCCTTCGACGAACTCCATGGTAATGAACTTCATCCCCTCGGATTCACCTAGGTCGTAAATGCGCACTACGTTGCGATGGGTAACTTGCGTCGCAAGGATGAGTTCCTGCTTGAAGCGGTCGATGATCGACTGATTGCCGGCCAGATCGGGACGAATCACCTTCAGCGCAACGGTTCGGCCCAACTCCAGATCGCGCGCCTGATAAACGGCCCCCATGCCACCGACACCGAGAATGCTGATGATCTCGTAGCGCTGTCCCAGAATGGTGCCTACCTCAAGAATCGGCGCACCGAGATAGGGAGAAATGGAGCCGGACCCTTTCGAGGCGCCCCCGCCAACAAACGTCGGAGCATCTGAGGAAATCCTCCGACTCGGAAAGTCGGATATTTTGTGCTTCGGAATATCGACCAGGGTCGGAGAATCGAGCGACGGATTCACGCCCGAAGAAGAACTCTCGCCGGGGAGGGGAGCTCGAACACCTGCTCCCTTATTCGGCGCTCCTGCCTTGGGCGCTCGCTGGTTCGGCGCATTACCGCCCCGATTTCCGTCCTTCTCATCCATAAAATGTCGGTGACTGCCGTTCGGGTCCTACATCGACTTCCCGCCCGAACGCCTAAGATCGGGAGAGGCAGGAACCGGTTCCCGATGGGCGCGTCCTGTTCCTTTGGAGTATATAACGCCCGATGCCGAGTGTCCCCCAGTTTTGGCGAGTGTTAACTTCGGTTCGATCCGACGATCGGCAAGCTATTTCATCGGCGCGGCGCTGCCGAAAACCCCGCCTCCCCAAACCAGTGGGAGCGAGGCTGGTTTGCCTCGCCCCCTGCGTCCAGAAAGTTCGTTCTAAAGGGTAGTGACATTGCGGGTGGGTTCGTTTCAAAGGTTTCGTACGCACTGGCGGCTGCGTCGAACTTGCATTCACAATCTCCCGGCATTGGCCGGCAATCTCAATGCGCAGCCGTAGGCTTCCCTGACGGCCCTGCCGGACCCGGTAGCGCGGTGGGCGCGGCCGGCACGATTTCCCCAAGCTTCTCGGTCAACTTTTCGGCACCGGCAGCGTCCGTCGCCGCTGGCTGCGCCGGAACATCCGCCGGCGTCAGATACTGCACAATTAGCGAAATCCGGCGGTTCGATGGATCGTCGGGCGTCAACGGTGTGCGCAGCCGCTGGCTCGCGAAGCCGCGCACTTGCGATACCTGGTTTTCCCGCAGCCCGCCCGGATGCTGCATCAATCGCCGCGCCACATCGGCGCGGTCTTCCGACAACTCCCAGTTGGAATAGTTCTTGCTAGAGGCAAACGGCTTGGCGTCCGTGTGGCCCTCGATCGACACCCGGTTCGGCACCGCCGACAACTTGTCCGCCAGCAGATTCAACATGACTTTGCCCTCAGCCTTCAGCTCCGTGCCACCGCTATCGAAGAACGTCCCGTCCTTCGACTCCAACAACTCGATCCGCAACCCTTCCGGGGTGATCGTCATTTCGACCTGCTTAGACAGGTCTTTGAGAATGGCCGACTGCTGAATCTGCTGCTGGAGCTGTGCCTTCAGCTTTTCGATCTTCTCCTTGTCGAACGGCATTTCCTCGGCCACCCCGGCGCGGTCGCTCCCCGATTCGGTCGGCTTGCCCGAGGGATCGTTGAAGTAGCCGGCAATGACCTTCTTCGTGTGCTCGCTCGTATTCAACAGCCAAAGCACGATGAACAACGCCATCATCGCGGTCACAAAATCCGCGTAAGCAACCTTCCAGGCGCCGCCATGATGGCCGGCATGCCCTTTGCTCCGCTTGATGATAATGATTTGCGCTTTCGCCATGAAAATGCCGTTCCTGTAACTACTGTCGCAATCGATGACTTATATAGAACTGAGAACTGACGACTGTCTCTCTACGCCGCTGCTTCGGCCGCCGCCGCCGGCGTTGCCGACTCTCCGCGACACGCCGCTTCCAATTCCTCAAACGAAGGCCGCACATGCATCGGAACCGCCCGGCGCGCAATCTCCACCACCGTCTGCGGCGCGCTGCCTTTCATCGATGCCAGCATCAACACTCGAAGCATATGCACATAGCTATGCTCCTCTTCCACCGCCTTCGTCATGTTGGCGCTCAAAGGCCCCACGACTCCGTAACACAACAGGATGCCGAGAAACGTTCCCACCAGCGCGGCGGCAACTTTCTTCCCCAACTCTTCCGGAGGCCCACTCAATGCTCCCATCGTGATGACCACGCCCAGCACCGCCGCCACGATGCCCAACCCGGGCAACGCGTCGGCTACCGTCGAAAGCGCTGCGATCGGCTGGTTCGCCCCATGATGCGCCACATCCATGTCCAGCTCCATCATCTGGTCCATGTCGAACGGGTCCACCCCGCCCGTAACAATCATCCGCATCGTGTCGCACACAAAGTGGCACACATGGTGATCTCTAAGAAACTCCGGATACTGCGTGAAGATTTCGCTCTCTTCGGGCTTCTCGATGTCCGCCTCGATCGAAAGCAGGCCGCCCCGGCGTACCTTGTTCAGCAACTCGAACATCATCTTTAGCGTCGACAAATAGCGCGTCTTGCCGAACTTCGAACTGCCCAAAGTTCCCAGCAGCGCGCCGACAATCTTCTTGATGATGTGCATCGGGTTCGCGACCAGCAGCGTCCCCAGGGCGGAACCCGCGATGATCAGCACTTCGGCCGGCTGCACCAGCACCGCCAGGTGACCTTTCTCCATCAGAAAGCCGCCGATTACACAGCCGAACACCAGCACTATCCCGATTATGGCAAACACATCGCGCTCCCTGGATTTTCAAATTGCTGGTATGCAAGCGGCATGCAGAGATGAGGGTGCGAACGGATCAAGCATTCCCATCGTCTCAACGCGTCTATCGGCATAGCGGAGATCGAACTTGACGGAAAATTGGCCATCAACGAGCGCGGTCGAAAAGTTTTGGGAAAGGAATGCGCAGGTTCCGGAAATCGGACTATCCCCAGCTCAACTGCCCTACTTGGCGATCGGGATACGCACCACGAATTCGGTCTTGCCCGGCGTGGAAGTGAAACTGATCTTCCCTCCGTAGGAGCCGACTACGATGCGATGGGCAATGTCCAGCCCCAGTCCAGTGCCAACGCCGACAGGCTTGGTGGTGAAAAACGCGTTGAAGATGCACATCTTGTGCTTCTCTTCGATCCCCGCGCCTTCATCGGCAATGCCTACGCACACAGTGCCATTCTCGACCCAGGTTCGGATATGGATCGTACCCCGCTCCGGGCTGGCATCGATCGCATTGTCCAGCAGGTTTGTCCAAACCTGCGTCAACCCAGCGCCCCGGCTTTGGATCACCGGCAACCCGGCGGCGAACTGCTTATCCACCTTGAGATCTTTCGGGCGCAGCTTGTGGGCAAGAATTGTGATCGTGCTCTGCAACCCATCGTGAATATCGACCGCATGCGCCTGGTTCGTACTCTCGTTGTAGGAATATTTCTTGACCGCGCCCACCAATTCGGAAACCCGGGCGATGCTTTCCTCGATCGTCGTCACCAACTGCATACTCGACACCAGCGAAACCAGCCAGTTCAAAGTGTCCGAAAAGGTCGGGTCATCAAAGACACCGTGAGCGCACTCGAGTTCTCTCGAGGTCAGCCCGATCTCGGTCAGCGTCGGAGCCATCTTCCAGCCGTTATCGATTCCGATCGTCTCGAGCCATTCGGCTAGCGCCTCTTCAGCGTCCGACTGGGCGATCGAACTCATCGGCGTCGGCCTTTCATCGGAGAGCGCGCGCTTCTGCAGGTCCTTCATGCACGCCTTCTGATTGTCCTGCCACGGAAATTCGGAGAATCGCAGGCTGATCTGTTGCAGCCGCACCAGGTTCTCCCGCAGTTGCGCCGCAGCCCGTTTCGCCGCCGTTCCTGGGTTGTTCAGTTCATGCATCAACCCCGCAGACAGGGTCCCCAGCGAAATCAGCTTTTCCCGGTGTAACGCGAACGCCTGATAGTGCTGCAAGCGCTTCTCCATGTTCCTGAGAATGGCTTGCCGAACCACCGGACATGCCGACATCACTCGCCAGAATCCGCTTTCGTCGATGCCAATCAGCGTAGCGTCCGCAGCCACCTCACAGGTGGCAACGTTCGCCGTTCTTCCCGCCAACAACGGGACCTCCCCGAAGCTATCGCCCGCCTCGAACCGCATGAGAGGTGTGCTCGACCCGTCCTCTTCGAGCTTCGACCCGCGCACTTCGCCCCGCGCCACGCCCCAGAAACCCATGACCGGGTCACCGGGTCGGCACAGAAGCTTTCCCTTCGCCACCTCGACCACTTCGACTTCGCCGAGACAGCTTGCGTCTTCTTCCTTGAGTTGAGAAAAAACATCGATCCGATGCAACTGGGAGAAGACTTCCCGAGCATCGACTTTCCTACCGTTCTCGATTTGTGGTTGCTCTTGCATTCGTATATTTCAGTCTCAGAATCTTGCCAGGTACTGGTGCATAAACTGCACTGAGATCGAACCCTCCCCCACTGCCGACGCCGCCCTTTTAATCGAACCATGGCGAACGTCGCCCGCCGCAAATATTCCCGGCATGCTGGTCTCTAACAAATAAGGCGGCCGATCTTCTTTCCAGTTCTTCGGCATGCGCCCTTCGATCATCACATCGCGCCCTGAAAGTACAAACCCGTTTGGATCGCGCATGATTCCCTCCGGCAACCAGTCCGTGTTCGGCGCCGCCCCGATAAAGATATATAGCGACGAGGCCGCCCGCACACTCTCACCCTCCGAGGTCAGCACCCGGATCGACTCCAAACGATGCTCGCCGCAGGCCTCCACCACCTGCGCCTTTGTTTCCACTACTATGTTGGATGTGGCAGCAATCTGATCGATTAAATATTTCGACATGCTGTGTTCCAGCGAGTCGCCGCGCACCATCATGGTTACGTTTCGGGCATATTTCGAGAAATACATGGCCGCCTGCCCGGCCGAATTGGCCCCGCCCACCACGAAAACCTCTTCATTGCTGCAGGAAATCGCCTCCGCCATCGCCGCGCCGTAGTAAACTCCTGCTCCCGTGAAGCGGTCCAGGCCCGGCACCGCAAGCCGGCGATAGTTGACCCCCACCGCAATCAGCAGCACCCTGCAGGAAACCTCCTTGCCACTTTCCAGCGCGACAAAATGATATTGATTTTCGCTGCGAATCGCGGTTGCACGCTGCGCCAGGAATTCCGTGCCAAACCGCGAAGCCTGGATAAACGCCCTCTTGGCCAGCTCCGCGCCGCTGATCCCGGTTGGAAACCCCAGATAGTTCTCAATCCGCGAGCTGCTGCCAGCTTGACCGCCCGGCGCTTCCGGCTCGATCAGCAACGCGCGCAGCCCCTCCGAGGTTGCATACACCGCGGCCGCCAGCCCCGCCATGCCCGCGCCTACGATCACCACATCGTAGAACTCCCGTTCCGCCTCCAAATGCAGCCCAATCTTGCCCGCCAGTTCCGTCTGTGTGGGCTGGACGAGCGACGTCCCGTCCGCAAACAGCACCGCCGGCAGCTTATGCTCATCCAGCTTGAACTTCGACAACAGCTGCAACGCCTCGTCATTCTGTTCCGGATCGAGCCATAAATAAGGCACCTGGTTCCGCGATAGAAAATCCCGCACCTGGTGGTCCTTGAGCGACCATCTCGGCCCGATCACCCGCACTCCCTCGAAAGGCGGCTTGTAGCCTTCCCGCCAAGAACCCAGCAAGTCGTCCAGCACCGGATACAGCCGCTCCTCCGGCGGGTCCCACGGCTTGGTCAGGTAATAGTGGATCTTCGCCGAGTTGATCGCCCGGATCGCCGCCTCGGTGTCGGCATAAGCCGTCAGCAGCGCCCGTTTGGCGTCCGGAAAGACCACCTGCGCCTTCTCCAGAAATTCCACTCCGGTCATTCCCGGCATCCGCTGGTCGGAAAGAAACAACGCCACCGAATCGCCCCGCTCCACCAACTGCGAACAGGTATCGAGCGCCGCCTGTCCCGATCCGGCTCGCATGACCCGGTACCCGGCGCCATAATGCCTCCGCAAATCCTGAACAACCGCCTCAAGCACGCTGATATCGTCGTCAACCGCGATTATTACTGGCTTGGCCATTGCCGCTCACTCCCAATCGAAACCATGTTCTACAAGTTTATGTCGTTCCCCGCACCCCGTCGTCCCACGATTCGCGCCGAGCTGGCCAAGAACTGTCAAAGCGACGATCTTAGAAAAAGATAACCGCCCTCTGCGGAGCCTGCATATCATCGGTTTCAATCACCTCAAGCGCCAGACAACGTGCAGCTTTTCATTTTGCATTCCGCCACCGTTGCGATAGTGTAAGGAATAAGTACACAGTCCCGAACGCCTTAAAAAGCAACCTCGGGCATTCAATGCCATCCAGCATCGAGCTGCTTGGTCCCTTTTCTCCCAGATTTGCCTAGCTTCCCTATCCGTTTTGTCTGAATTGGAGACACGGGCAAAGTCGGCGCGTGCTAGCGCCGATACACGAGGAAAGGTAGGCGTCACATGGGCGCCTCGGCAATAACACTCTCCGCGAAAAGCTGCGAAAGCGAACAATCAGCCGCCGCCATCAGGCTTTGCCCGGAGAAGACCCGATTCAGCGAGGCATAACTCCGATGAATAAAATCATTTTGGCTGATAATCAGGCGATTTTCCGAGCCGGCACGGCTAAGGTACTCGCCATGGAGGACGACATGCGCATCATCGCGCAGTGTCCCGATCTTCCTCGTCTCTATCATGCCGTTTCCACCTTCCGTGGCTCCGTGATCATCGTCGCTGCCTCGCTCCGCGCCAATTTATCCCAGATGCTGGCAAGCGCAACGTCCGGCTCCAGTCGGGTGATTCTAGTTGCCGAGAATAACGAGCCCCCCGCGCCCGACATCGCCACCCAACTGCACGGCATTATCTATCGCAACGTTACAAGTGCATCGCTCATCGATTGTGTGCGCCGCATTCTACGCGGAGAAAAGGTCATCCATCCGGTGCAAACCAGCGCAGATATTCCTGAGGAAGACATGGTCGGTGCGCGCGTCCGCGACCGTCTTACACCCAAGGAAATGAAAATCGTCGCTCTCATTGTCCAGGGCTGCAAGAATAAGGAAATCGGCCTGCGGCTGGGAACCACCGAACAGGTCATCAAAAATTACCTGCGCAGCATCTACGATAAAACCGGTGTTTCCGATCGCCTTGAGTTGGCCCTTTTCACCATCCACCACCGCATCCTTGCCGAGGCCGCCGCCGCCATCGGCAACCAGATGGAGATTCACGCCTGAGAAAGCCGGTGATGCCCAGTTGTTATTCCCTAGCCCCTAGTCCCTAGCTTTTCCGCCACCGACTTTGCCTGGGTGAAGAGATACAGATAGTCGGGACCGCCCGCCTTCGAATCGGTCCCCGACATATTGAATCCGCCAAACGGATGCGCGCCAACCATCGCGCCTGTGCATTTGCGGTTCAGATACAGATTTCCGACGTGGAAATCCTGGCGAGCCTTGTCCAGTTCCCCGCGATCATACGAGTAAATCGCGCCCGTCAACCCATATTCCGTATTGTTCGCGATCGCCAAAGCCTCGTCGAAGTTCTTCGCCTTGATCAGCGCCAGCACTGGCCCAAAAATCTCCTCCTGCGCAATACGGGCGTTCGGCGCAACATCGGCAAAGACCGTCGGCTGAATGAGGTAACCTCCATCCGCGGTTTCGATTGCGTGACCACCCGCGATCAAACGCCCTTCCGCCTTTCCAATCTCGATGTACTTCAGTATCTTCTGTAACGCCGTATGGCTGATCACCGGACCCATATTCGGATTGACCGCCGGATCGCCAACTGTCAACTGTGCAACTCGTTCCCGTACCCTTTCCACAAAGAGGTCGTAAACCAGCTCATCCACGATCGCCCGCGAACAAGCCGAGCACTTCTGCCCGCTAAATCCGAAGGCCGCCGCAACCACGCCGTCCACGGCGGCGTCCAGATTGCAGTCGTTGGTGACGATGATCGAGTCCTTACCACCCATTTCAAGGATCGTCCGCTTGATCCAAATCTGCCCCGGTTGGGTCTTCGCAGCTTTCTCGTGAATTTCCAGTCCCACCGCCCGCGACCCCGTAAACGCAATAAAGCGCGTCTTCGGGTGCTCGACAATCGCGTTGCCAAACGTCGGCCCTAAACCGGGGCAAAAGTTCACCACCCCCGGCGGCATCCCCGCCTCTTCCAACACTTCGAGGAATTTCGCTGCAATCGTCGGTGAGTCAATCGATGGTTTAAGCACGACGGTATTTCCAGTCACGATCGCGGCAGCCGTCATTCCCGCCATGATCGCAAACGGGAAATTCCACGGCGGAATCACTGCGCCCACGCCCAGAGGAATATACAGCAACTCGTTCTTCTCGCCGGGATACTGAATCGGCGTCGTCGCGCCAGCCAGCCGAATCGCCTCGCGAGCATAGAACTCCAAAAAGTCGATCGTCTCCGCAACATCGGCATCCGCCTCGGCCCAGTTCTTGCCGACCTCGTAGACCAGCCACGCCGAGAAATCCAGCTTTCGCTCCCGAATCAACTCCGAAGCCCGCAACAGCAAAGAAGTCCGCACCTCAAGCGAGACATATTTCCAATGCTCGAAAGCCGCGAGCGCTGCCTGGATCGCTCCCTCGGCATGCTCAACATCGGCCTTTTGGTGGACCCCAATCACCTGGGTAGGTCGCGCCGGATTGTGGGACTCAATCTTCGCCGAAGTACGCAGCCGTTCCCCGCCAACAATCAGCGGATACTCCCGCCCCAGCAGGTCTCCCACCCGCACCAACGCCGCCTTCATCGCGTCGCGGTTTTCGCCCGTGGAGAAGTCCACAAACGGTTCATTGCGAAAAGCGCCCTTCGGCGCAACAGGAAGAATTACAGTGCTCATCGTCGCAGTCGCCATATCGATTCCAGTCTACTCTCGTCGCCGGCCGGTCCCTGGACGGAGGTCTACTTTTCTCGGATGCCGAAAAGACGCCGACCGTAAGAAATCCAGCGGCACCGCTCGATCTCGCACTCGCGAGCATCGGGAGGCAGTGGGTTGAGCAGATAGATAGTATGTCGCCCAACTCAAGGATCCAGCTTGTAACAGATACGCCGCTGCGAGCGCCATTGACACCTGCCCCTTTTGTCCCTAGCCTTGAGCCATGCAACTCACGCTCACCGAAGAGCAGGCAATTCAACTCCGCAAGCTGGCCGATCAGGAAGGCAAGCCCGCCAACGAGCTTGCCCGCGAAGTTTTCAGCCGCGGCTTGGCGGAGGAGGCGCATTACCTGGAGGCAGTCAGAGCCGGACGGGAAGCCGTGCGACGCGCCGATTTCGTCGAAAAGACCGCCGTGTGGGCGGATATTGAAGCCATCCTGCAGTCCTGATGCTCGTCCGCTGGACTGCGCCCGCCGCCGAAGACCTCAAACGGATCACTCGCTACATCCGCAAGCAAAACCCCACTGCCGCCAGACATGTGGCCACGACAATCTTCGACGCGGCGAATTCTCTCGATACATTTCCCAATCGTGGGCGCGAGGGACGCATCGCAGGTACTCGCGAATTTCTGTTTCCCGGTTGGCCATACATCCTCGTCTACGAGGTCACCGAAGACACCGTCGAAATCCTGCGTATCTATCACGGCGCACAGGACTGGCCTTAATTCCGTTTCAATACGATCTTCAAGAACCAGTCTTCAAGAACCAGCCGTCATCCGCTCCGTTGCCGCCGACATCTTCGCCGTCCGATCCAACTTGTCCCAGCTGAACGGCCGCCCATCGATGGCCCGCTTGATCGTCTTGAAAATCACGATCGAGAACACCTGCCTGTAAGCAAACCGCTGCAGCCAGATATGAAACAGCAGCCACCCATCGCCCTTGTTCGCCTGGTGCCGAGGCTCCAGCGCAAATGCCAGGCTCGAAGTCAGGAAATCGATCACCAGAAACGCCAGGAAGTACACCAGAAGCTTCTCGAAGTTCGCCGCGCTCGCCGCCGCCGGGTGGAAATATCGATCCACCAGATACTGCACGGTTCCAGCGACAAAGATCAGGTCGATCAGCGGCGAAACCAGCGGCAGCAGCAACTGAAAGATCAGAATATTCGGCAGCGCAAAAAATCCCATCGCCTTGTTCTTGGTGAAGGCGCCGCGATGCTTGAAGATCGCCTGCAACGTCCCGAACGACCAGCGGAACCGCTGCTTCATCAGCCCACGCATGTCGATCGGGGCCTCAGTGAACGCCAGCGAGCGGTCCTCATAAATCACCTTATAGCCTTGCTCCAGCAGGTTCATGGTGAGGTCGGCGTCCTCGGCGACCGTGTTCACCGGATACCCACCGGCCCGCCGCACGCCCGCCGTCCGCCAAGCCCCGATCGCCCCCGGAACCACCGTCACCACGCCAAACAAATCCAGCGCGCGCCGCTCGAAATTCTGGCTGGTAATGTATTCCAAAGCCTGCCAGCGAGTCCATAGGTTGACCCGATTGCCAACCTTCGCGTTCCCTGCGACGGCGCCAATCTCCGCATCCGCAAAATGCCGCACCAGCTTCGAGACCGCATCGGGCGCGATCAACGTATCGGCGTCGATGCCGACATAAAACTCCTCCTCCAGGAACTCGATCCCATAGTTGAGCGCCTGCGCCTTGCCACCATTCTGCTTGGTCAGTACTGTCACCCGGCCCTCGGCAATTTCCGGGGCAAAAGCTTCTCGCGCAATCTCAAACGTGCGGTCTTTCGAACCATCGTCGATCACAATCACTCGCATATTTGGATAATCGGACTTCAGCACCGAACGCACTGTCCGCACGATGACCTTCTCTTCGTTGTAGCCCGGAATCAGCACCGCGACCGGCGGCTCGAACGTTCCCGCTGCGGGCAAATTGCGCTTTCTCAGTCGGTCGATGAAGGCGAAAATTCCAACCACAATCAACCGCCCGCTCATCAGCACGTCGCCTACGAAAAAGATGAAGACGCCCAGCTTCAAAAACACGCTGTAAGCCAGAAAAGCGATCGAATCGATCCGCGCCTGCCAGCGCATCCTCGGCGTGATCGGCGGCATTACCTCGGCCACTGTCTTGCCCATCAACTCCGAAACCGGCACAATCTCGTAGCCCTTCGCCCGTAACGTCTCGATCAGCAGCGGCAGCGCGGCAACAGTCGCTGAACGGTCGCCGCCGCCATCATGCATCAAAATGATGCTGCCCCGCAGCCACGGCCGATCTTTCATCGCCGCCAGCTGCACCATCACCCCGTCGGTGATTTCTTGCGGACTTTTTCTCGGGTGCTCGTTCCAATCCTCGGTATCGATCTTGTCACCGATGATCGTGTAACCCATCTGTTCCACGAGATCGATCGGCGCTGCCTGATCGTTGGTGTCCGGTTCCTGATCGATTGAATAGGGAGGGCGAAAGAACAGCGGCTGCAAGCCCAGATCGCTCGCGAACATCCTCTCCGTCAGGTTCAGCTCCAGTTCCAGCTGCCGCGTCGAAATTTCACTAATGTCCGGATGCGTGAAGGTATGGTTGCCAATCTCATGCCCTTCCCTCACATAGCGCCTCAGCAATCCCACATCGTCCTCGGCCTCTTCGCCGATCACAAAGAAAGTTCCTTTGACGTTTTCCCGCTTCAGAATGTCGAGTATCTTCGGAGTCCACTTCGGGTCGGGACCATCGTCGAATGTCAGCGCCAGCTTCTTCGGCTGGTAACCATATAACTGGATGGTGTAAGAGCGCGGATACACCGGCATTCGCTCATCCGTCACGGTGAAATTGTCCGCGTCCATCGAGACGGTCCGCACCCCGTTTTGCGGCCTTCCTGTGACTCGCAGAATGTCTCCCTCGCCTTCGGTATCGACACCCTGCCCCGGCGGCACGTTCTTCAAGGCATTCTGCGCGTCCTTCGCGCTCGGATGGTCCCACACCCCCCAAATCGTCGGATCTTCCTTGCCCAGTCGCCAAAGCACAAACGTCTTCAGTCCCATCTGCCGCGCGGCCCGCATCTCATTCAACGCGGTAACGCCGTCAAGTAGCCATACTTGATGGCGCTGATGGCTATCTTCGTCGTCGTAGGCGAAATGTGCATTCAGTTCATCGCCTTCCAGATGCACATCGGCGTCGGAATCGGCCGCCTCTTGCCACGCCTCCTGCACCGTCAGGTCTTTCGCATCCACGACCTTCAGCTTGGCGTTCGGCTTTTGCTTCGAACCCTTTTCGGGGAGCTGCTCTGTCCAGTCATAGCCATAGTTGCCCATGGCGCAGATGATCTTCTCTTTGGGCACCACCTTCAGCACTCGCCGTAGATTGCCCTCGAACCAGTCCTGCGAAGCGATCGGCCCCGGGTCGCTGGTGATCTCGTGCTCGTCGTAATTCATCAGAATCACGCCGTCGGTGGTCTGCGCCAGCGCCCGCAGTTGATCGTCGTCCGCGCTCACCTGCACATTCACATAAAGCCGCAGATTCTTCGCCCGAAAGTCCGCATAAAGCTTCGCAATAAAGGCAAGGTAAGCATCTTGCGCACCGTCCGGCACTTCTTCCAGATCCAGCGCTATACCTCGATAATTGGGACTTCCAGCCAGAAACGCATCGATCTCCCGGCGCAGATTTTCACTCGCCTGCGGATTCTTAACGATCTTGCCGGCCGTTTCGCCATCCCACGTATCCGTGAGCACGTTATAGTCGTTGAGCATCGGGAAGACTTCCGTATCTTCCTTGTTCGCCTCAATCACCCGCCGCACCTTATTCTCCGGATCGATGCTATGCACGCCGGCAGCGTCGACCACATCGTAGAAGCGCACCGGGAACAGCGGAGTCGCCCCCTTCAGCTTTCCATCCGGAGAGATCACATGCAGCCAATCCGGAAACAACATGTCGATCTGGTGGATGTGCTGCTTCAGCGAGGAATAACTCGGTTCGTCGTCGACATAGAAAGCAGCGCGGATGCCTTCATCGGTATTCAGCGGAATGTCGGAAGGCCGGCGCTGGGTCTTGCGTCGCGCCGGACGCGCCGCCTTTGCCTTCGCCGATTGCTGGTTCTCTTTGAGCGCCTTATAGTTGCGCTTCTGGGTCGGTAGCAGCAATTCCGGCAACGCCTGCCGCCGGATCACGCTCACAAAAAAAGTCGCCAGCACCAGCGTCGACAATACTGCCGCGACGTCAAACACACGCCTCAGCCGCTTCCAACGCTTTCGATCGGGATCGAGAAAGACCTGCTGGCTCATATTGCCCAATACGAGACTATAGGAAACGACAGTCCATCGTAAAAACAGAATTGTCTTCTATCGCAACCTTGGCGGGGGTATACTTTCTTTAACTTCCGGCAGGGCCTAACCTGCCGAAAGGTTGTGATCGCCCTACCTGAAAAGGTAGAGCAAAGCAGCAATCCACCGCAAAGGCAAGTGGACAGCAAGGTTGAAGCTCATCTTTATACGCATAGCTTCTTCCTCCTTTCAACGAGAGCTGGCGGCCCTGGTTGCACAGGGCCGTGTTGCTTTTGGCAACTTCGGTTTTGCCCCTGCTCATCCAACAGCACATCTTTAAGGCCTCGCGAAAGTACGTCTCTGACTCTAGGCCCGCCATCCTCCAGCGCGGCACGATTCAATCCCCAATTTGGTTCTCCCATTCCCGTTTCGGAGCACTGCTATCATTCCGTCTAATGCCGCCCATTCGCTCCCGCTCATGGATTTTCGTGATCCTGGCCCTCGCCGCCGGAGCCGCCCTCCGCCTCTGGTTCATCCACGCCTACCCCGAAGTCGACGGCGACCCCCTCATCTATGGCGACATTGCCAAAAACTGGCTCCAGCACGGCATCTACGGCCTCGCCACCTACAACGATGCCGGTCAGCGAATCATCCATCCCACCCTCATCCGCCTCCCCGGCTACCCACTCTTCCTCGCTCTCTGCTTCACCCTCTTCGGCATGGAGCATTACCACGCCGCCATGTTCATGCAAGTCGCCATCGACCTCGCCACCTGCTTGCTCATCGCCGCCTTCGTCGCCCGCATCTGGAACCGTCGCGCCGCCATGATTGCTCTCTGGCTCGCCGCACTCTGCCCTTTCACCGCCAATTACTCCGCCACCCCGCTCGCCGAAAGCCTCTCCATATTCTGCGTCGCCCTCGGCTTCTACGCGCTGGTCCGAATCCTCGCCAAACCCTCGCCAAATTGGATTGCCGCCCTCGCCTTCGCCATCAGCTACGCAACCCTCCTCCGCCCCGATGGGGCCTTGCTCGCTGTCGCCCTCTGCGCCGGACTCTTGCTCTATGGGCGGAAAGGGGGCCGCAAAGGCATCGGCCCGTGGCCAGCCCTCGGCACGAGCCGCGCCCTCCAACTCGCCCTCATCACTGGACTCCTCTCCATCCTCCCCTTTATCCCCTGGTCGCTCCGCAACTGGCACACCTTCCACGTCTTCCAGCCGCTCGCACCCCGCTATGCCATGGACCCCGGCGACTTCACCTACCCCGGCTTCAACCGCTGGGTCAAAACCTGGTGCGTCGACCTCGTCTCCACCTCCGAGGTCTATTGGAACGGCAACAGCGACAAAATCGACATCCATAATCTCCCAACACGAGCCTTCGACAGCCCCGAACAATACCAGCAAACCAAACAGCTTCTCGACGATTACAACGAGACAACCACCCTCTCGCCCGAAATCGACGCCCGCTTCGAACAACTAGCCCAGCAACGCACCCAGGGCCACGAACTCCGCTACTACGTAGCCCTACCCCTGGCCCGCCTTGCCGACATGTGGCTCCGTCCCCGCACTGAATTGTTATGGATAGAAATGCGCTGGTGGGACCATTACCACCACCCCGAAGAATCCGACTTCGTCTACGCCTACGCCAGCCTCAACCTCGCCTACCTCATCGCAGCAATCGTCGGCCTCATCCGCTGGCCCCGTTTGGCTGGAGTCATGCTCGCCTTCGTCCTCCTCCGCTGCGTCCTATTAGCCACAATCGAAGCCCCCGAACCCCGCTACACGCTCGAATGCTTTCCGATCGTCATAGCATTGGCTGCGATTGCATTTGGAGGGCGCAAAACTGACAAGACGGGTTGGCGGTCTGTGGGTAATAGTCGCATTTTCCGCTCCTAAACGACGTTGTGAGTGGCCCGAACGCGAAGCGACGGGCTTCTGATCCAGGATAGTTTTCTGTTTGCCCGTGACTTAGGGAATACGTAGGGAGCGCTTGCTGCTTGCCGATTTCAGACAGTCGCAGAAGCTCCTGAGCGTGTCGTTTTCATACGAGTTGCCAGGGACCTCTCGCGAAGTCTGCCGAAAGAAAAATGTAAGTCACAAGACAGCCGACAATCTCCAATCTCCTCTGGCGCAGAGGATTGGGTAGAACCAGGGGTGGATGGATATCTCCACCCTTCGACCGAAGACAGAACTTTGACGAGCCTAGTAGGGTTTCCTGGCACAATGAATCACACAGACTAAGGAGGCGGAATGGCGACTAGTACTGTACTTCCCATTGACACTAAGGCAACACGCGAAATGATCTTAGAGGGCGACTTCGAAAATATCGAATTTCGAGGTGAGATCCAGAACGGGCATCTCGCTGTTGAGGGAATTCTTGCGGATCAATCGGCAATCGATCACATCCCCGTGGGAATCTACGTTCTGGAAAAGGATGGAACTCTCATCAAATGCAATCAGGCGGCGATTGCAGCCTGGGGACGCTCTCCTGATCTGGGAGCCTCGGAAAAGTACTGCGGAGCCCACATTCTCCGCTATCCATCGGGTGAGGTTATGCCCCACGAACATGCACCGCCATCGGTGGTGATCAAGAATGGCGGCACCGTTCGCAATGCCGACGCGATTTGCGAGCAGCCAGACGGACACCGCCTGCTGGCGTTGGCCAACATCTTCCCAATCCGCGATCACAGCGACGAAGTAATCGGAGCAGTCAATATTTTCCGGCACAATACCAGCAAGACCGTTCCGGGCCTCAACGTTTAGCTAATCAAGCATCGGAAAGGGACAAGACAGGCTATCCCGGAAACCAGAAACAGTCTCGCACCATCGCGATGCTGCTTTGCGAAAAGATAAGACCCGCCATTGATGGCGGGTCTTATCTTTTCGTGGGAAGCTTTCGCATGAACTGAAAGACGATCACTCCCGAATTGTCGATAACAGGAAGTAATGAACAGCCACGCGAAGAATGGCTCTTTGGTTTCATAACCCAAAACCTGCATTGCCATCAACTCTGAAATTTACCTGCCCGCGCCTCCATGTAGACTTTTCATGTGACCCCCACCCCCCAGCCCGGCCAGCTAGGATTCACCTTCGAATCCCCCA
>Ga0302324_100012367_pt1 | contig 17409 bp, 16 predicted proteins | sample Palsa_T0_1_FD_201949 | JGI IMG/M metagenome (GOLD analysis project Ga0302324, IMG submission 201949) | Peat permafrost microbial communities from Stordalen Mire near Abisko, Sweden - Palsa_T0_1 | ecosystem: Environmental > Terrestrial > Soil > Palsa > Peat permafrost | place: Sweden: Abisko...
TTCTATGAAAGGAAAACCAAAACCAACCATGAATCTTGAGGCGGTGGCAGCGCTTTGCCAACGAATCAGTTCCGTCGGCATCGCCCCCACCGCTCTCATCGTAACCCACACCAAACAGCGAGGAGGCTTTTTAAGCGAGGCCAAACCTTAATGTCCTGCAGACAGGGCATGCCGCGTTGGAACCACTCAAGTCCGCCATTCATTGCCCTTTTGGCGTTGATTCAGCGGTTCTCCTGTGAGACACTCCCGGCTGCAGCGGCCCGGGACAGGCCGACCCGGTTGGACCGAAAGCGCCCATGTCAGGCAATCGCTACCTGCAGTCGCCTACGACCGGGACGGACTCCCCCTCACTTCCCATAAATCGCCCGCACCGCGCTACGCACATACTGCTCGTCCGTCAACCCTTCCACCGCCGCTTCCGGAAAGCCCACCAACTTCCGAAAGTAACCCGCCAACTCGCCGAATAGCTCCACCCGCGCGGGAGGTTCGTAACCGTCGCGCATGGCCAGCGCCGTCACCGCGATGCGCACCGCTTCCGGATCAACGCGGCTGCGTAACCGTGCGGCCAGATGCGGAAACGCCGCGAGCGAATTGTATTTCACCGGCGCGATCTGTTCCACATCCGGTTCCAGCAACGCCGCTTCGCGCAGCACCACCGTGTTGGCCGCCAGGTCTCCCAGACGTTGCCCCTTGCGGCTCAACAGGCAGGCGGTCACTCCCACCAGGTAAGCCGCCGGTAAGAAGTCGATGGCGCGCAGCAGATTCCGCAGCACAACCTGCGCCGGACGCAAACGCAGACCCTGCGCGTCCACCACGCGCAAACCGAACAGGCGCTTGCCCAACGTTTGTCCGCGCCAGTACCACTCGAAAATCATGGCATATGCCATGGAGGCCGCGAAGTAGAGAAACACTTGTATCGCACTGGCCCAGTCGCTGCCGAGCATCGCGAACACGCGGGTGCCCTTCTCGATCGCCGTGGCCGCGGCCGCGAGCGCCAAGGCATCCACACCCCAGGCCAGCGCACGCAAGACCGGCGAGGCCAGCCGCAGCGAGAACACCACGCCCTCGGGCGTTTCGATGCGCAAGGCCGATGCGCACTCGGCAGTCATGCGCGGCCCACTCTGGAAAGAAATATCGACAACGCCGCCATTTCCAAAATTCCGAACGCGATCTTCAAACTGTAAGGCAACACCGGTTGATGATACTGTGATACGAACGCTTCCACGATGCCCGCCCACACCAACAGGACCGCCGCGCCCAACGCGATGGCGAGCAAATCGTGCGCCACGGCGCGCAGCCGTTCCGCGCGCGTCGCCCGCTCACCCCAGCCGATTAGCGCGCCCGCCAACACCAGCCCAGCCTGTCCGCCCAGCAGAATCGCGGGGATTTCGATTGCCCCATGGGGCAGCAGCCAGCCCGCCAGAAACTGCCCATAACCCGCGCCCACATAGTCCGCCGCCACCGCTCCCAGGATCACGCCGTTGTAGAACAGCAGGATGATCGTGCCCACGCCCCATGTCACACCGGCGGCCAGCGTCATCACCGTGACCTGAATATTATGAGTCATCAACTGGGCCGAGAACGAAGCCTTGTGTCCGTGCAGCCGGTCGGTCTTGGCGCCTTCTTCCTCCGCTACGCGCTTGGCCGGCGATTGCATCAGTCCCTCAAAAGGCATCAGCACGGCCCTGGCGTCGGGATCGGCGCGAATGGCAAACCAGCCGAATGCACAGCCCGCCAGCGTCAAGCCCACCGCCAGCCGGAACGCTCCCAGATGCCGGCGGAACGCGCGCGGAAAAGCGGCGACCAATGCCCCCCAGCGAATTTTGTCTGCCCGCGCGCGCGTCTCGTGGATCTCCGCATAGGCCCGCGAGACCAGCGATTCCACGTACGCGCGCAACTGCGGCTCGGTGGCGAAAGTATCCAGGCGCACCAAGTCCGCCGAACAGCGATCATAAAGGTAGTGCAGCCGCTCGATCTCCGGAATCGACATGCGCCAATTCGGCTCCAGTCGCATCCGGTCCAGCAGCGCTTGCAATTCGTTCCAGTAGACTCGCTCAGTGGTGACGAATCGCGGCAGGTCCAGAATCACAGCAACTGCCTCCGCTTGATTTCGAGATACGCCGCGGTAGCCTGGGCCTTGATGTTTTGCGGATCGACCACCGACAAGCGCACGCCACTATTGCGCAGCGCAATCTGCAGCTCGTGCATACTATTCCAGCGCATCTGCCCGGCCAGAGCCCGATAGGCCGACTCCACATCGGCCGGTGCATCGCCCGCGAAGAGCGGCTGCGACCCTGCCGTCCGCATCACGTTCACCAACACCAGATGCCGGCGCGCCACCAGCGATACCTCGCGCGCGAATGTTTCCGCCAGCAGCGGATCGTCCAGCGAAGTGAAAAAGATCAGCAGCGAGCGGCGGCGCAAACTAAGCTGCAAGCTGGTAAACAGCTCGCGAAAGTCGGGACTCACGCGCCGCGCCTGCAAGTTATAAATAGTCTCGCGGCACAAGCGGAAATGGTCCATGCCGTTGCGCGCGCGAACCAGGCGGTGCGGACGGTCGCTGAAAGTGATCAAGCCGAAGCGGTCACCCTGGCGCTCGGCGGCCAGCGCCAGGTGCAGGGCGGCGGTTACATAGCTTTCCAGAATCTGCTCGCGCGCCGAGAGGCGGGAGGCATCCACCACCACGTAGACTTCCTGCGCCTGCTCCACCTGATAGAGCTTAACCACCGGGGTGCGCCGATGCGCCGTGGCCTTCCAGTGGACATCTTCATAGCTATCGCCCGGTATGTAATCGCGCAACCGTTCGAACTCGCGGCCCTTACCCACCTGCCGATGCACGCGCATGCCCGCATTCGGCGCGCGCAGAAACAGCGCCGCCGTGGCGCGATCCCGCAGATTAGGATAGACGCGCAGGTTGCACTCTACCGGCACGCGCGCGCGCGCCAGCCACAGCCCCAGCGGCGAGGGCGTTTCCACGTGCAGATCGCGCAATGCATGATCGCCGCGCGTGGTTCCCGTACACGGCCAAGCCAGCGCGGATCGGCCGGGCTGTAGCGTGACGCTATCCGTGAGCCGCTCGGATGCGACGCCATCCGGCATCACAAGCCCGGCGCGCACCGAAAGCGTCCGCGTCCATCGGTTCTCCAGCGTAATGGTCACATCAGCGTGGACATCTTTGGTGAGCCGCACCAGAGCGGGCGCGCTGGCACCGAGCGCCGCCACGCGCTGCCGGCTCAGCAGCGCATCCGCCACGCTCGCCGCTAAGCACACGGCCAAGATTCCCGCGCAGGGCAGCGCCAGTCCAGGCATAATGCCCGCCAAGGCGGCCACGGGCAAGACCACCAGCGCGGCTGCAAGCAGGCTGCGGGATCCCGGGACGATCATCGCGGCACTGGCACCTCGTGCAGAATCCGATCCAGCACCTCGCCCGTGCGCACGCCCTCGAGCTCCGATTCGGGCCGCAACAGCAAACGGTGTTCGAGGGCCGGCGACGCCATGGCGCGCACATCGTCGGGGCTGACGAAATCGCGCCCGGATAGAGCGGCCCACGCCCGGCTGCCCGCCAACAGCGCTTGCGTGGCGCGCGGGCCGGCGCCTACAAGAATGCTGTCGTCGGTGCGTGTGCGCCGCACTGCTTCCACCACGTACTCCACCAGTTGATCGCTCACCTGCACAAGCTGCAAAGCGGCGCGCAACTCGGCCAGATCCGCCTGGGAAAGGCACTGGTGCACTTCGCCGCGGTGCAGCACTGCCTCCGGCGCGCGTTCATCGAGACTGCGGCGAGCCAGGTCCAGTTCTTCTTCGCGTTGTGGCCAGGTCATCGGAATCTTGAGCATGAAGCGGTCTTTCTGCGCCTCGGGCAATGGGTAGGTGCCCTCCGATTCGATAGGATTCTGAGTGGCGAAAACGGTGAAGTTCGGCGATAGCGAATGCGTCTCGCGGTCGATGGTCACGGTGCGCTCCTGCATGGCTTGCAGCAATGCCGATTGGGTCTTCGCCGGCGCGCGATTGATCTCGTCCGCCAGCAGGAACGCGGTGAACACCGGACCTTTGACCAGCGAGAATTCGTTGCGCTGCAGATTGAAAACGCTCGTGCCAGTGATGTCTGCCGGCATCAGGTCGGGCGTGAACTGGATGCGGTTGAACTCGCATCCCATGACGCGCGCCAGCGTGCGCGCGAGCAGCGTCTTGGCGAGGCCCGGTACCCCTTCGATCAGCGCATGCTGGTTCGTCAGGATCACCACCAGCGACTGGCGGATTGCATCCTGCTGGCCGATGATGACCTTGCCAATCTCGCCCGAGACGCGCTCGATGGCCGCTTGAAATTGATCTAGATTCAAATTGTTCCTTTCGCGCGCACGATCGTTTGGATCTCGCGCAGGGCTTCCGTGGGATCGTCCGCATGGTTGCGAATCGCGGCTTCCACCTGTGCGCGGCGCGTAGGCGCGATATCGCGCGCGTGGCTCTTCAGCCATTCCTGCCAGCACGCTGACACCAGCCGATCCGGCGTGATGTGCCTTCGCAAGAGCGTGACCAGACCGGCCACGGATGTGCGGCCGAAGACCTTCTCCTCCCGCGGCGCGCTGGCCACCGGCGGGAAGCTGGACGCATTCTTCCAAATGAACAGCATCGCGACAATCGCCAGACCGAGCGCCAAGCCTTGCAATCGGAATCGGCGCGCCAGGGCCACCACGCTGCCGCTTTCGACAATGCCGAAGTGCGATTCATCGAATACGATCCGCGAATGGCTGTCTATAATCCGCGTTAGCAGCTCCGTTTGCCCAGGCGTCCCCACGAGTGGGGACGCGGCACGCACGAGTGCGTGCGCCACGACGGATTCATTGGAGAATATCCGGCCATCCGCCACCAGCACGATGCTCCCTTTTCCGAACATCCTCTCGATGACCACAGGCCGCGTCCCGTTCCGCTCCAGGATTTGCCAATTCTTAGCTTCGGTGAAATACTGATTGCCGTGACCTTCCTTGTCGAAGTCGAGGCCGAAGCGCACGCCCCACAGCGTTTCGAGCGGGGCCGTCCGCGGCGGCTCGCGCCCAGCCGCCTCCTGCATCCCGAAGACCAGGCGATTGCCGCGTTGCGCGAATTCTTCTAATGCGTGCCACTCGGGATCCGGTTGCATGGCGAAGCCGTGCGGCTCCACTCCCAATAGCAGGACGGTGCTGCCGCGATCCGCCACGCGGTCCAAAGGTTGGTAACTGCGCACCACCGTCACGCCTGGCAGCCGGCTCAGACTTTCGAAAATCAGCTTCGCGCCGGCCGGGTCGCTGCGCAGCGTGGAGTATGCGGGATAGGCATCGCTCCCCGCAAATCGCCTGTTGAAAAGATACAAGGCGCCGCCGGCGAAAACGGCCGCCAGGACAGCCAGCAGGACGATGGAGGCGGGCTTCTTCATGCGGCCAACTCCGCCGGCGCCATGGCCGCCTTGATCTGCTGAAGACGCTGCCGGAAAGCGTCGATATCCTCCGCGCCGACGCCGTGCTTGCCGTACCAGGCACGCTCGAAGCTGGCGACGTTCACCGCAAACAGCGCGCGCGCTTCCGGAAACTCGCGCGCCCTGCGCCGCACTTCCAGTTCATACTCGCGATTCGTTTTGCCCGGGTGAATGGCGATCCATTGGTTGCGCCCCAGCCATGCCAAGTTGGCGAGATATAAGGCCCGCAGAGCGGCGCGGTAATCGCCTTCGCGCGCGCAGTTTTCCGCCAGCGCGATCCACTCTTCTTCCGGAAGCCGGTCGGCCAACAAATTCTCATCCTGTAAGCTGACCGCCACGCCGCCCGCCGCCAAAATGCGCGCCGACTTGGTTTTTGCGCGCCGCAATCGCCACACGATCACGGCAACCAGCGCGAGCAGCGCGGCGATAATCGCGTAGACGCTCCAGTGCAAGGCCCAGCCGGGCGGCGAACCGGTCTCGATCTTGGAAGGGCTGGAAAGGTTCTCGCGCAGCCAATCGATCAATCGAGCAATGGCATCCACGATGCTGCGCAGCACTTGCTGCACGGCATCCGCCAAGCGGTCCGTTGCGGTGACCAGCCACGGAACATTGCCGGCCCGTTTCGCGGCAGGAGGCGCCAATCGCCAATCGTATTCGGGTGATCGCAACGTCCGGCGGATGGATTCGTCGAGGTTGGCCGGAGTACCTTGCGCCGGGAGCGCCTGCGCCACCACTAACACGATAAGAGCGGCGGACACCGCCATCCGCCCCATGCGCACCCTGCGCAATGCGGCGCGCAAATCTTCGCCGGTCTCGCGCGATTCCAACTGAAAGCCGCGCAGGCAATAGACCGCCTGCGTGAACGGATCGAACGCCATCCAGGCCAGCGCCACCGCCGTCAGCCAGAATAATGAATTGCCGACGTACAATGTTGCGCCGCGGCTGAAGACCGACTCATAGCCGGTGAGGATTCGCACCAGTTGCGGGAGCACGGCGAGCAGAATCACCACATTCAGCAACAGGATCAGATACAAGACGGTCAGCAGAAGAATGATGCCGCCGCCCTGCCGTTGATCGAACCCGGCCAGCTTGCGGGCCCCGGCCATGAGCTGCGACAGGTCCAAATCCTCGCGGTCCGCCAGCACCGCCGCGCTCCGGTAGAATGCGGCCATCCACGGCAGCGGCAGGATCAAGCCGGCCGCCAAGGCCATCGCCAGCGGCTTGGTTCCGCCGAGGAATGCCTGGCTCGAAACCAGCCGCCAAAGGCGCCGGCGCGTCCTCGGCAACTCCGGCCGCCCGCCGATCTGGCGGTGCAAGCGCCCCCCGAAAACCGCGCGCCAGCAGTTCATCCAAAGGAGCAGCACGGCCAGCGCGAACGCCTCGATTGCGCAAGTTAAATCCGGCGTGCCCGATGCGTGGAGTTGCGTCATATCGTTCCAGAAGACCAACAGGCCTAGCACAAACGGCACGCTGCCGACGCCGTGACACACAAGAGTCGCCAGCGGCGCCGCCCGCAACGCGTGCACTGCTTCTTCGAGCAGGTCGAGCGCGCTGGGCCGCTCTAACGGATGCGCCATGTGTGCTCCGCATGCGCCGCGATTTCCACCAGAATTTCGCCGCCGATGTAGAAGATCAGCCACGACAGCGCCAACCCGCCAAGTGCCGCCACGGGGGCAAGCAGAGCGCGGGAGCGACGCCGGCGCGTGGGGCCAGCGCGGGCAACGGCCGGCAAGCATGCCGCGCACAGCAGCCGCGATTCATGTTCGGTTACGCACTCCCTGCAGAAATCGCGGCCGCACGCAGGACATCGGCAGACCGCTTCCCGCAGCTCATGGTTCCAGCAGCGCTGATGAAGGAGCACGCCCGTCATTCCGGTTTGAAGGATAGCACGAACCCCGCGATCGCCAGCAGCGCCGCGCCCCCGCTATATATAGGACGCACGATTCCGGAGCGCGGGCGAGCCCGGATGGCCATGGGGCCGCGCCTGCCGGCCAGCGCCACATTCATGGCGTCGGCAATCATCTGGGCATACGTAATGCCGCCGATGAATAGCAACGCTACAATCGCCAGCCGCTGCATGCCGGTGCGCAGGATGCCGCGATATTTTTGCACAAAAATCCCGATGGCGCTCGCGACCTGCACCACGGTCAAAGCCACGGACACATCCGCCAGCCACGATATCGGAGAGCGCGTCAGGTAATAGGCGGCCACCGCATCGGCGAAGAGGCTGGACAGGAAGATGTCCGAAACCCAGGTGCGGCTGCGCGCCGCGGCGGGCGGCCGGCCGCTTGTGGCGTGAGGACTCGCTAACTCCGGCGGCCCCAGCGCGCGCATTTCGACCGCTTCGGCCCAGTTCTCCGTAAATACTCCTTGGACTTGGGCAATGCGTTGCTCCAGCTCCGTCAGCGCCTTGCGCGCCGTCCACATGCGGTAGACGGAGGCCAAATCCTCGCGGCTGACGGCCGTATACAGCCTGCATGTGCAACTTTGCGCCAATGAAATGTATATCCAGACGCCCGACAAAGCAGCCAGCAGCAGCCACAACCAGCCGGCCAGCGCGGGCAGGAGCACGCGCACGAACAGGACGCCAGTCAGCAGCAGCACGGCAGCGGCCAGCACGGGCGTCGAGACCACCCAACGCGGAACCTTGGTAATGACAATGGCCTGAAGGTCGCGAAAGTAGAATCTCTTGTACTGCTCCTGAAACTTCGCGGACTTGACCGATAGCAAGTGATCCACGCCAGTCCACAGGCTAGCCGAGAAAATGACCCCCCGGCGGCTGCCGGGAAGCTTGCGGTAGATCTGCCTGGTATCCGCCATCGTCACCTCCTGGCCTTCAGCACAAGATAAGCGATGCCCCAGATCCAGCCCCCGATCTCGCACAACGCGATCGCGGCGGCCAGCACCGATCTCCAGCGCCATCGCCGCACCAGACTAAGCGGCCGGTTCCAATAGCGTAACGCGATGAACAGCGCGATAGGCGCGGAGATCGCGGTGAAAGGCCACAGCAGCAGGGGCGCCACAGCCACAATTAACGCCGTGGAGTCATACAGCGTGCGGGCGTTTTCGAACTCGACCGTTTTGGCCTGGTATTCGCCCGCCGCGAAGCACGATGGGCACCACACGGCGCCCTTGAATTCGACCGAGCAGAGCTGGCAAACAAACCGCCCGCAACGGCTGCACGCCGCCACGGCCCGCTTGCCCGGATGATCGAAGCAGGCGGCCTCCCCCTCGGCCGCGGCCTCGGTAGCCACCGGACCGCTGGGCGCATAGAACAGGGCCGGAAAGACGCGCACGATGCTCGTAGCGCCGCACTCCGGACACAGCGCGGCATGCTGCGCGGAAAGTTCCCACTTGGGCAGCGGACGGTAGCAGCGGTTGCAAGGGACTGACATTTTCGTCCGATTCAGTATACACCGGGGCTAAATGCTAAAACACCGTACGATTATGCGTCTCCCGCTTGGTCGCCAGCGCGTAGCGCGGGTCGACCGGCCCGCCATCGAGGATGCGCGCGGCGGCATACTCGCCCACCGCGGGGCCGTGCTTGAAGCCATGCCCCGAGCCGCCCCCCACCAGCCAGACGTTGGCTAAGTCCGGGTGCCGGTCGATCAGGAAATCGCCGTTGGAGGTGTTCGCATACTGGCAGACGCGCGCTTCGACGAGCGGCGCATGCCGCAGGGCGGGCAAGCGTTGTCCGAGGAAATCGCGCGCGGCGGCGAGCGAGGCGGCGGATGGGACGCGATCGGCGGTGTCCGGGTCGATGCTTGGGCCGTGCTGGTCGAGCGCGATTTTGACCCCGCGATTTTCCAGATCGGGAAAACCGTAGGGCCCGCGCGGATCGCTGAAGTCGATCCACACCGGCATGGCCGGCGGAGAGAAGCGCGGGTCCCCGGGCGGTGTGCCAAAGAAGAACGCTTCCTGGCGCGTGGGCGCGATACGTTTGACAAGCAAATCGGGAAACACTTTTGGCAGCCAGGGACCGCAGGCGAATACGAACGTGCCCGCACGTATAGTCGCGCCGCTGGTGGTCGCGACTGCCGCGAGCGAACCCGTGCCGCTTGGCGCGGCGGCCGCTTCACGCAAAAACTCGACGCCGAGGCGCACGCCATCCTGTACCACGGCCCCCACGGCGCGGCGGGCCATCAAGGCGCCGCTTTCGGGCTCGAAGATGCCCCATGTGGCTGGGGCGAACTCCATTTGGGGGTATCGTGATTTCAGATCTAACGGGCTGAGCGCCTCAAAATGCGCGCCGCACTTGGCCAGGGTCTGGCGGGTGTTTTCAGTATAGGCATCGCCTTCGGACGCGGTCCACAGGACGCCGGTCCGGTGAAACAGCGCCTGGCCGGTCCGATGGCAGAACGCTTGCCACAGCGTAAGCGAACGCATCGCCGAGCGCGTGTAAATCTCATCGGCGCCGTAGCCCATGCGAATGATGCGCGATTCGCCGCCGGAGCTGGACCGCGAGTTCGCCGCGCCATAGGCGTCCAGCAGCACTACGCGCTGACCGGCTTGGCGAAGATGGTGCGCCGTCCACGCGCCAAACACACCGGCGCCGATTACGGCTGCGTCGTAGAGCATGCGTTCATGGATATTCTAATCGAGTGGTGCGGACGTGGGCGGCAGTAACAGCCTGAAACAGGCCAGAACTACCAGCATCAACGCCAAGCACGCGACGATGCCGGGGTTGAAGGTCAGATCCGTTTCCAACTCACGCAGCAGATTGCCCCAGGAGGGCAGCGGGTCGGATACGCCCAGCCCGAGCAGTCCCAAGTTGGCTTCGCTCAGGATGAACAGCGGGATAGAAGTACAAAACTGGGCGAGCAGCACGGGCTTGAGGTTGGGCGCCAGGTGGCGGAGCAGCAGGCGCAGGCCGTGGCACCCGCAGGCGCGCGCTTGCAGCAGGAAATCCGAGTCGCGCATGTCGCGCACGCCGGCGCGAATCACGCGCGCGGGCGCGGCCCAGCCAAGCGCGCCCAGCAGCGCGAACGTGACGAACACGGAAGCCGCCGGCGAAACATTCAGGGGCATCAGTGCGCGGGCGGCGATCAACAGGAAGATCCAGGGCAGGGAGAGCATCAGGTCGATGGCGCGCGTGGCAATGCGGTCCAGGACGCCTCCGCGGTAGCCGGCGAGCCCGCCTATCAGAGTCGCGAGCACCGTCGAGAACACGGCCGCCGCGGGCGCCAGCAGCAGCGAGATACGGGTGGCGGCCAGCAGACGGGCCAGGCGGTCGCGGCCCAGGGCATCCGTGCCTAGGGGGAATCGCCAAGAAATGCGCGCGCCGGGAAAATCGCGAAACTGGTGCGCGTAGGATGCGTCGGCGATGCGGTCGGAGAACAACGCAGCCAGAAACAGCATCGCAAGGAAGATCCAGGCGAGTTGGCGCAGGCGGAGAGACCGGGAGACAGGAGACAGGAGACAGGACACAGAAGACAGAAGACGGAAGCCGCGGGCGCTATTCCGACTCCTGACTCCTGGCTCCTGACTTCTGCCTTTCGTCATGCCCGCGCCTCCTTCCGCCCGGTAGAGAACATGCCTGCCAGGGCATTCGCCATTTGGGTGGCCAACGTGACCAACATGGTTAGGGTGACCAGCAACGGCAGGTCGCGCGCCAATGCGGCTTTCCAGGCGAGTTGGCCGATGCCGGGGAAATCGCAGACGACTTCCACGGCGACGGCCGCGCCGAATGCCATGCTCACGGACACGCCGGCCAGCGCCAGTGTCTGCGGCGCGGCCACCGGGACGACGTGCCACAACAAAATTCGCGCGGGGCCGATGCCGCGTGCCCTGGCCGCCATCACATGGGGTTGGGAGGCGGCGTGCGCCAGCACATTCCGGAGATACTGAAAGACTCTCGGAAACACGGTCAGCGCCACGACGGCGCGCACCGGTCCGGCGTAGGCAAAGATCAGCAGCGCCAGGGCGGCGGATGGCACGCACAAGAGCAAGCCGCTCAGGCCGGCGGCCAGAGCATTCCAAATCCGGGTGGGATAGATCGCGCCTGGCAATGCAAAAGCCAAGGCCAGCGCCCATCCGCCGAGGAGTCCGGCCGCCATCAGTTGGGCCGTCACGGGCCAGCGCTCTTGGAGCAAGCCGGCCACCGGGCGATTCCAGTTGCGGGATATCCCCAAATCTCCGCGGAACATGGCGGCCGTGTGGCGCACCGAGTAGGCCAGGAAACTACCCTGCTCGGGCCGCGCGGCCTGGAGCGCGCGCAGGGCCGCCACGTCGCGCGTGGGATCGAGTTCGTGTTGGTCCACGCCGAAGCCTGGACTCAGGCGCACCAACGCAGCGGTCAGAAAGCCGCCTAACAGCACGGTAACCGCGAGCGAAAACAGCAGATGCGCCAGATGCTTCACGGTGCGCATCAGTTCACCGGGGCGGGCCTATCGGTATTCCCGCCTGGCTCGTGCGGCAGCAGGTGGATCCCGTTGGCGCGGCCAGCCTTGTTCAAATGTTTCGATTTATACATCCGGCGGTCGGCTTCGGCGAGCAACTGCTCGGCATCCGAACCGTCGTCGGGATAGAACGCTTCACCCACGCTCAAAGCGATGACGCCGACGCCCGACACCGTGCCGGCGGCGTCGCAGGCGATGCTCTTGAATTCCGAGATGCGGCGGTTGACGGCTTCCCGGTCGCTGCCCGCCAGCAGGATGACGAATTCGTCGCCTCCCATACGTGCCACGTAGTCGTACTCGCGGCAATTCTCGCGCAGCACGTCCGCCACGTAACGGAGCACTTTATTGCCTTCCAGATGGCCGAAGCGGTCGTTGACCTGTTTGAAGCCGTCCACATCGCAGACCAGCACGGTAAGCGGTTCCAGGGTCCGCCGGCAGCGCGCCAATTCGCTGTCCAGGCGCAGGAATAGCGAGCGGGCGTTGGGGAGCATGGTCAGGTAGTCGGTGGTGGCGGAGTCCTCCGCAAGCCGGAAGCGCAGCGCGTTCTCGATGGCCATCGAGACTTTGGAACTGATCGCCAGCAGGATGCGCAAGTGATCGCGCGAGAAGGCGTCCTTGTCCGCGCGGTAGAGCGTCAGCGCACCGATCACGCCATTGACTCCTTCGAGCGGCACGGAGAGGGCCGAGCGCAAGGTGCTGAACTTGGCTGGATCGTTCAGATATCCGGACTCGACCGCAGGGTTGCCGTTGAGGATGCTTTTGCGGTTCTCGGCTACCCAACCGGAGAGGCCTTCGCCCATGGGGATTTCGAGCGAGGAGAACAGGCGGTAGTTCTCGCCGTTCACGAAGTGGGGGATCAGGACCTTGCCGCGGTTGACATAAACGGCGATGGCATTGTACGGAACCATCTTCTTCAGGCGCATGGCCACCACCGACAGAGTCTCATCCAGACTTAGCGAATTGCCTAGGTCCTGGGTCAGCTCGAAGAGAAGCTGTACTTCCTGGCGCGCGGCCGCGATGGATGCCAGAAAATCGCCTTCCCGTCTCGCGCCGTTCGAATGCGCGACTTCGAAGCCCGCGGCCGGCTCATTCCCATTGGAGATTTTGAGGTCCGTGGATAGCTTGGTGGCCCGCGCGGGCTGCGCCTGGGCCATCTGTTCCAGTGCCCTGTAGCGGCGTGCGAGCACCTCCACCACGGCTGGATCCAGGCCCTTGCCGGACATGCCGGCGACCCGTTGCATGGCTTCATCGAGCGGCAGGGCGCGGCGGTACTGCCTGTCCGCCGCCATGGCATCCAGACAATCGACCGCGGCCAGGATGCGGGCGCCCAAGGGGATTTGCTCGCCTTTCAATCCGTCCGGATAGCCGGAACCGTCCCACCGCTCGTGATGCGCGCGGACCAACGGCACGACGGGATACGGGAACGCCACGCGCTCCAATATCTCGGCGCCCACCACCGGGTGGATCTTCATTTTCTCGAATTCTTCGGGAGTCAAGCGCCCCGGCTTGGAGATGATGTGCTCGGGGACCGCCAATTTGCCGATGTCGTGCAGCAGGGCCGCCGCGCGCAGCGCCTCCAGGTCCGGCTCGGACAGCCCCATGTCCTTCCCGATTTCGACGGCGTAAACGCGCACCCGGCGCAGGTGCTCGTGGGTGGTCTGGTCCTTGGCTTCGATGGCCAGCGCCAGCGCTTCAATGGTGCGCAGGTGCAGGCCGGCCATCTCTTCGACGTGGCGTTTCTCGTCCCCCAGGCGCTCCAGGTACATCCGGTAGGAACGGTGGATGAAGTAAATGATCGGCAGCAGCAGCACGGAGCCCTGCCAGTGCACTTCCCGGCTGAACAGGTTGATCATCCAGGCAACCGACGCACCCATTATGTAGAACGGGAAGGTCCAGAAGTGCGTCTCGCGCCAGGTCTTTCCCAGCGGTTTGCGCTCCGCAAGAGCGATGGCGGCCGCGATGGGAAAGGTGTTCAGCGCGAAGTACAGGAGCGCCGCCACGACCAGCATGAACGGGCCGGTGGTCCCAAACGCGTAGATGGCCGGCCAGTGGTAGAACCGGTAGGCGATGGCGATAGCCATGCCGGTGTTCGCGACGCTGAAGACCACAGGGACGGGCCGAGGCCTTTGCCGGCCTTTCCAGAGACACTGAATCAGCGTCCCGGCGCAACCTATGACCATGGTCTCGCCGAGGGACATTTCCGCAATGCCGATCAGGCTGAACAGGAAGCTGACCGACAAGGTGCTGGGTATCCCGGGCAGATTGACCTTCATGCCGGAAGCCAGGCTTGCCAGGACCAGGTAGAAACAGAAGCGCGGGATGTCCGCGGACTGCCGGGGATATGGGGCGGTGCCGATGAAAACGGCGCCGATGGCGATGAAGAGAGCGGCGAAGATGCGGGCTTTCGGCGGCATCGCGGGTTACTCCACGTTGGGAGCCGCTGCCTTACGGCCGCGGCGCCGGCAGCTAGCTATTGGCCGACACCAGCTATGAACGAAAGTTGTATTCATCAAGCGAGAAATATCTTGCACTCGAACGGCGGGTACCATATAGTTATAATTAATTGTAAATGGCCCGACTTTCAATAGTTACTTGAATATTATCAGGTACCTGAAGTACCACGGTTGTGAATTGCACAATCCGGACTTAACGATGGATAGCAGGGTGAGTTACCCAAAGTTAGCATGGGAGGAACAAGAGACATGTCAAGCGGGTTTGCCACGAGCGCATCCGAAGCGGGCGTTTTGGCTTCTCTTTTAGCGTCCGACCGGAGTGGAGCGCATGTGGCGCGCGCCAAGATCCGGCGGTTCCTGCCCTCGGCGCCGGTGACCCAGGAGCAGGCTGGAATCAGCTCCGCGTTGATCGAAGATCTATTCCTGCGCCATGTGCACCTGAAGAGATGCAACACGATTAACGCGGTAAGCGAGTCGATGGCTCTGGCATATCCGATCGTGGAGCGCGTCTTTCGAGACGTGCGCAATCAGCGGATGCTGGAAGTGAGCGGCATGGTTGGAGACGACTACGTCTTCACGCTCACGGGAGCGGGACGCACAATGGCGGCCGAACGCTGCCGGATGTGCCAATATGCGGGGCCGGCGCCGGTCAGCCTGAACTCGTATCGGCAAGCCATTCTGGATCAAAAACCCCAAGTGGCAGTCAACCGGTCGGCGTTGCGCCTGGCGTTCGGAGACCTGGTGGTGACCGACCGGATACTCGATCAATTGGGCCCGGCGCTGGTGGCGCAGAACTCGATGTTCCTATACGGACCGGCAGGCACAGGCAAGACCAGTCTGGCCGAGAGGCTGCTGCGCGTCTACGGAGACCAACTCGTGATGCCCTATGCCGTAGAGGTGGACAATCAGATCATAGTCTTATTCGATCCCGCGGTACACGAGCGGGTGCAGATCGAGATGGAGGACGCCGACCCGCGCTGGATGGTGTGCCACCGGCCTTGCGTGATCGTGGGCGGCGAGCTGATTCCCAGCATGCTGGAGCTGCGGCGGGACGATTCCTCCGGAACCTACGCGCCGCCGGTGCAGATGAAGGCCAACGGGGGCATGCTGGTGATCGACGATTTCGGCAGACAATTGATCTCGCCGCGCGATCTGCTCAACCGCTGGATCGTACCGTTGGACCGGCGCGTGGATTATCTGGCCCTGAATTACGGCGTGCGATTCCAAGTTCCTTTCGAGGTGATGATCGTCTTCGCCACCAACCTGGAACCGAGCGAACTGGCGGACGAAGCCTTCTTGCGCCGCATCCCGAACAAGATTCTAGTGGACGCCATTGCCCCGGAGGTCTTCGACGAAATCTTCCGGCGCGTGTTGGCGGCGCACAAAATGACCTGCGAGGAAGGCGCCAGCGAGCATCTGCGCAAGCTTTGCCTGAAACGCGGGGGCGATCTGAGACCGTGCTACCCCAGAGACATGTGCCGGATTATCCAGGCAGTGAAAACATACGAAGAGCAACCTTTAGGAGTTAGCCGGACCGACCTGGAGCGCGCGGTCGAATTGTTCTTTGGAACCATGAAGGCCGGGCATTCGAATTAGACTGCTTCCCGGCCGTGCTTCCTCCCAGGCAGGCCCTATGAGGTGAAACGATGCGTGTTCAACATATTCGAGACATCCGCAGCGGCGAACGGCGTCCCTTTGAGGGCGCAGTTCAAGTTTCCTGGCAGACCCGCTCCGGCGAGATGCAGACAATTCGCGCGAAGTGCGTCGATCTATCGGATCAGGGCGCCAGGATCGAATGCGAAAGTCCTATCGATTTTCGTGCGAACGTCTACGTGCAGGCGCCCGCTTACGGCCTGATGGGCAATGCTTCGGTGCGCTACTGCCGGCGGAGCGGAATGAAACATATTATCGGATTACTGTTCAACTCGCCGGCCGGTGAAGCGGACCAGGGCAGAAAACGCCTGATCCAGAGCCGGACGAGCACGGAGAAATGACAACCCCATGCAAATTGACCGTAGCATTCGTACGATGACGGCCCAGGAGAAGAAGGCCAAACGGGAGTGGGGCACAGCCGCCTGCCAAGTGCGGGGATGCGCCGCGCGGGCGGCCTACCTGCTGCATGAAACCTTGCCCGGCGAATCCGACAGTGGCGAGTGGTGGCAATACTGCTGCGCGAAGCACGCCAAGCAATTCGCGGACCGGCACGGGCTGGAGATGCCCGCCGCGGCCTCCAAGGCGTCGCGCAGCCTGGTCGTGCAGTAGGACAGGTCCTCCTGGTCTGTCTTGCCTGACCAACTCCATCCCAGGCTAGAATGGAGGCATGCAAAACAGAGGGATTCTGCTCGGCGCCGCGGTTCTTCTTGCCGCCGCTTTCTACGCCGCCGACGTGAAATTGGCGCCGCCCTACGCGACACCCTCCGTCAATAATGGTCCGCACGTGATTCCGCAGCCGGCGGGCGCGCAGTTGCACGTCCCCGCGGGGTTCTCGGTCGGCTTCTACGCGGACAACTTCGAGCGCCCCCGCTACATGCTGCTGGATCCCCGCGGCGAACTGTTGCTCAGCGACGCCACGGACGGTCCGAATGGGACCGTCTACGCGATGCCGCTGAACCAAGCCGATGGCTACCAGACGCACGACCGCAAGAAGCTGATCACGGGTCTGGACCGCCCTTACGGGCTGGCGTTCTGGCACGAGTATCTTTACGTGGGCGAGCCGGAGTCCATCAAGCGTTATAAGTACGACACGAAAACCATGACGGCCGGGCCGGGCGAAGAAGTGATATCGCTGAAGGGATTCGGTCACGGCCATTGGACGCGCAGCCTGCTGTTCGACCGCGCGGGCCAAAAGCTCTATGTGGGAGTCGGCTCGGGTTCCAACGTTTCGCCTGGAGAGTATCCCGTGCGCGCGGCCATCAATCGTTACAATCCGGATGGCAGCGGCTCGGCGGCTGCAACTGACGCCCTCTATGCCTTTTGACGCCTCGCCCGCCTTGCGCGATATCGAGCGCCATATCGACCTCGCTACTCAATTCGTCGCGGGGATGGATCACGATGCGTTTCGGGATGGCGCGCGCACGGTTTATGCCGTATCCCGGTGCCTTGAAATCAT
>Ga0302324_100012368_pt1 | contig 17407 bp, 14 predicted proteins | sample Palsa_T0_1_FD_201949 | JGI IMG/M metagenome (GOLD analysis project Ga0302324, IMG submission 201949) | Peat permafrost microbial communities from Stordalen Mire near Abisko, Sweden - Palsa_T0_1 | ecosystem: Environmental > Terrestrial > Soil > Palsa > Peat permafrost | place: Sweden: Abisko...
CCGGATGGCCCCAGCAGCCCGGATCCCGACGACCCCGGCCCGGCCGGCCCGAGCGACCCTGAGAACCAAGGCGACGGCCCGGAGGATCCGGCTGAGCCGGGAGAGCCGGAAGTACCGGAAGTACCATACGATCCGGGCGATCGGAAGAACCCGGACGAGCCGGAAGTGCCATGCGATCCGGGCGATCGGAAGAACCCGGACGAGCCGGTGAAGCTTCGGGTCTCACGTCATCCGGGAGATCCCGCCGGGGATGCCGCCGCCTCGCGCCCGCTTGTCCTGCCGTGGCCTGGGCTGCCGGTACCCGGCCAGGTTCCCGCCGGGCTGGCCCCGTCCGGGACCGGCGCACTCGCCGGGCTCCCCCGCGGGCCCGCGACCACCGCCTTGCTGCACCTCACCGTTCCCTGGCGGACCCTGGCCGGGACCAGCGCACTACCGGGCCAGCTCACCCGCCTTGGCCCTGTCACCCCGCAGACCGCACGCCACCTCGCCGAGACGGCGGCCACCGACCATGCCACCGAATGGAAGGTGATCGTCACCGACAGCCGCGGTCGCGCCATCGCCGTCACCCGCATCCGGCGTTCACCCGCCCGCGCGACCGGCAGCACCCCTCAGCCAGCGGGCCTCGTCAGCTCGGTCACCCTCGTCGTGCCCGGAGACCTGGCACGAGGCGGTACCAGCGAGGCATCACCGGGGCAGGCCGCCGCATTGTCGGCCGCCCCGTCGGCCGCAGGCGCCCTCGGCAAGATCCTTGCCAAGGCGCTCGGCTTGGCCGCGCGAGCCGCCGCCCGAGCCGACGCCGACGCCGACGGCGACGGCGACGGGCACGGCGACGGGCACGGCGGATGCACGCACCGCCAGGCCAGCCCCGCCTATCGCCCCCCGCCCCGGCTCCGGGAGTTCGTCGCGGCCCGGGACCAGACCTGCCGGTTCCCGCCCTGCCGCCAGCCTGCCGACCGCGCCGATCTGGACCACACAGTCCCTTACGACCAGGGCGGACGGACATGCTCCTGCAACCTCGGCGGCGGCTGCCGCACTCATCACCGGATCAAGCAGCGCCCCGGATGGCAGCTCATTCAGCCACAACCTGGCACCTTCCAATGGGTCACTCCGGCCGGGCGCGCCTATGTCGTCACCCCCGACACCTACGAGGCCTGAGACCCGCCAGGCATCGCTTCGGATCTGCGGAATGGCCAGTGAGGTGAGCGGACGTCGAGGGGCGGCCGATCGGCTCGTCATCCGGACACAGTCGGCTCGTCATCCGGACAAAGGGCGGGAGGTAGTCTGCGGTTAACTACCAGTCCCCGAGGGAGTCCGCCATGCCCGAGGCAGTCATCGTCGCTACCGCCCGCTCGCCGATCGGCAGGGCCTTCAAGGGCTCGCTGACCAGCATGCGCCCCGATGACCTGACCGTCGCGATGGTCAGCGCCGCGCTCGCGAAGGTGCCGCAACTCGACCCGGCGGACATTGATGACCTGATGCTCGGCTGCGGCCTACCCGGTGGCGAGCAGGGCTACAACATGGCGCGCGTCGTCGCGGTGATGCTAGGCCATGACCACCTGCCCGGCACGACGGTCAACCGCTACTGCTCGTCGTCGCTGCAGACGACGAGGATGGCCTTCCACGCGATCAAGGCCGGCGAGGGCGATGCTTTCATATCCGCGGGGGTGGAGTGCGTGAGCAGGTTCACCAAGGGCAGCAGCGACAGCTGGCCGGAGACGAAGAACCCCGTCTTCGCCGGCGCCGAGGAGCGGACCGCGGAGGAAGCCAAGGGCGGCGGGGACGTCTGGCACGATCCGCGGCGAGACGGCGAGATCCCCGACATCTACCTGACGATGGGCCAGACCGCCGAGAACGTCGCCGGGTTGCGCGGCGTCACCCGCGCCGAGCAGGACGAGTTCGGCGTGCGGTCGCAGAACCTGGCCGAGAAGGCCCTGGCCGACGGATTCTGGCAGCGCGACATCACTCCGGTGACGCTGCCCGACGGCACGGTCGTGGCCGCAGACGACGGGCCGCGGGCAGGAACCACCCTGGAGAAGGTCGCCGCGCTGCAGCCGGTGTTCCGGCCGGACGGGACGGTTACCGCCGGCAACTGCTGCCCGCTCAACGACGGCGCCGCCGCCGTGGTGGTGATGAGCGACCGCAGGGCCGCAGAACTCGGGATCACCCCGCTGGCCAGGATCGTCTGCACGGGCGTGACGGCGCTGTCGCCGGAGATCATGGGGCTCGGCCCGGTAGAGGCGTCCCGGCGCGCGCTGGCACGGGCCGGGATGACCATCGACGACATCGACCTCGTCGAGATCAACGAGGCTTTCGCCGCCCAGGTGATCCCCTCGTACCAGGATCTCGGCATCGACCTCGACAAGCTGAACGTCAACGGCGGCGCGATCGCCATCGGGCATCCATTCGGCATGACCGGGGCGCGCATTGCCTCGACGATTCTCAACAGCCTGCAGTTCCACGACAAGACCTTCGGCCTGGAGACGATGTGCGTCGGCGGCGGCCAGGGCATGGCGATGATCTTCGAGCGGCTCTCCTGAACAGCGCACCGGCGTTTATCGTCGAGCGTGCCATCCTGATCCGGCCACCCGGCGCCGTTCCGGGCGCGAAGATGCCCGGGAACTTATCTCACATACCGGAAAGCTGGCGCTGGGGGGTTGTCAGACGCCCGGACGTGGTGCAGTGTCGGCAGCAATAGGAGTTCGCCCCTGGAGGTGCCCCTTGTCAATGACCCACTCCCCGGAGATGCACAGGAATCTCATCGCCCGCATCCCCATCGTCACAGGACGTGACCTACGTGAGTGGTTCAAAAGACTTGAATCTGGTCCCTCGTTCCTGCGCTGCGAGGAGCGGGCGTACTGGCTGGCGGACGAGCACGGCCTGACCCACGGCTACGCCAGCGCCATCGTGCACGAGTACGAACTGCAGCGCCGGAGCAGGCTCAACAGCGCCTGACATGGACCTGGGCACTGCCCGCGAGTTCCTGCGCGCCCATCACCGGGCGGTGCTCGCTACCTCGCGGGCCGACGGGCGGCCCCAGCTGTCGCCGGTGACGGCAACAGTGGATGACGAAGGCCGGGTGCTGATCAGCACCCGGGAGGCCGCAGTCAAGACGCGGAACCTGAGACGCGATCCGCGGGCATCTCTGTGCGTGCTCAGCGATGGCTTCTTCGGCGACTGGATCCAGGCGGACGGAACGGCGGAGATCGTTCCGCTGCCCGACGCCATGGAGATCCTGGTCAGCTACTACCGGAGCGTCGCTGGCGAGCATCCGGACTGGGACGACTACCGGGCCGCCATGGAGCGCGACCGCCGGGTCGTCGTGCGGATCACCCTGACGCGCGCCGGGCCGGACGTCAGCGGCTGACCCTGGCGCTGATCCGCAGTCGCCGGTTCGCATGTCCCCGCCCCCGCCGCTGGCCGCCCTGGGCGGCTAGTCCGCGGGGCGAGTCCCCCCGCGCAGGAATTCGTAAACGATTACTTAACGGGTACTACGGTGCCATTCTCTATTAAAACAAGATCGCCTGGAGTGACAATCGAAGATCTCCCTCAGGCGATCGCTGATGCCGTTGTTACATGGGCAACGGCGCGCCCGATGATTGAATGACCAGTCAGCTAGTGCGATGCGATCAAGAAAGCGCATCCCGGCCGGTGTCAGGCAACTCGGCGGAGGGACCGATCCAGAGAACAGCCGTGGCTTGGGCTATCTACGCCAGGTCTGGCATGTTATGTACCCCCGGTCGGAGTCGAACCGACACTGGGGACCCTTTTAGGGGGCCGGCCTCTTCCTTTGGGCTACGGGGGCTTCTTGAGGATACCCCGAAAGGTTCCGATAAACGTGCAGGCGGTGGATTATTATGGGCTAGGTTCGAGGACAATATCACCTATTTAATTCCTCTCTCCGGGATTGTGGATACGCTGCGTAACCATTTCACTACATGCATCTACGCTCCGTGAACCCATCGCCGCCGGCGGCGCGAACGTTACAGGCCGGCCTGCTGCCTGGCACGCTCGAACACAGCGTCCAGCATGGCCTCCGTCACGCGGCCGGTAAAGGTGTTCTGCTGGCTCGGGTGGTAGCAACCGATGAGCAGCACCGCGCCGCTGCCACTCCCGCTGGATGCAGCGGCGAGCTGGAGCTGCGCGCCGTCCCCCGCGGCTGCCATCACTAGCCGGACCTCTGCGCCGTGCCCGAATGCCGGCCGTGGCCTGGGCAGGCCGAATCCCGCCATGCCCAGCTGCGGCCAAACGGCCTGCCAGGCGAAATGGCCGACGCAGACGATGACGCGAACGGATGAGCGGACCAGCTCGAGTTCTGCGGCCAGCCATGGCGCGCAGGCGTCCCGCTCGGCGACCGACGGCTTGTTCACCGGCGGAGCGCAGCGGACGGCGGCGGCCATCCGCACCCCCAGTAGCCGCTGGCCGTCCCCCGCGGCGGTGCTGGCGGGCCTGGCGGCAAGGCCGCACCGCCAGAGGGAGGCAAACAGAAAGTCTCCGCTGCGATCCCCGGTGAAGATCCGCCCGGTGCGATTCCCGCCATGTGCCGCCGGTGCCAGACCGACGATGAGCACGCCGGGCTGCTCGGCGCCCCAGCCAGGGACGGGCCGTCCCCAGTAGCGCTCGGTCGCGAACGAGCGGCGCTTGGCGACCGCAACCTGTTCCCGCCACCCGACCAGCCGCGGGCAGGCCCGGCAGACCGATTGCCTGGCCGTCAGCTCGGCGAGCGTTCCCGCGGTCGCGGCCAGTGCCCGGACGCCAGCTGGGTCGGCCGCAACAGGCGTTGCCGCCGTCGCCGGATCGTCCGGCCAGCCGGTCCCCGGCGGCACGGGGCTCGGGCCGCCGGCACTCGGGCCGCCGGCACTCGGGCCGCCGGCACTCGGGCCGCCGGCACGGTCGGCCGCTGGCTCATCCGGCACGGTGATCCACCATGGACCAGGCGATGCCGTCCAGGATGTCGTGCTCGCTGACCACGACCTCAGCAAAGCCGAGGCGGGCGAGTATCCGGTCGAGTACCAGCGCGCCGGCGCCGATCACGTCGATCCGGCCCGGGTGCATGACGCCGATCTGGGCACGCTGCGCGTGGGTCTGGCCGAGCAGCATGCGGGTAACCTCGTGCACCTGGCCGGCCGGGATCCTGGCGTGATGAATCCTGCTGGCGTCGTAGCCAGGCAGGTCAAGCGCGACGCCGGCCACGGTGGTCACCGACCCGGCCAGGCCGACAAGCGTACGTGCCCGCTGCGCGGGTACCTCGGCAGCGGCGCGGTCGATCGCGGCGTCGATGTCCGCGACCGCCGCCGCGATCTGCGTGGCTGTCGGGGGATCGGAGTGCAGGTGCCGCTCGGTCATCCGGACGCAGCCGATGTCGACGGAGGTCGCCGCGACCGGGCCGGCCGCCTGCGCGTCGGCCGGCCCAGCGCGATCCGGCCCAGAGCGATCCGGTCCAGCGTGATCCGGTCCAGCGTGATCCGGCCCAGCGCGATCCGGCCCAGCGCGATCCGGTCCAGCGTGATCCGGCCCAGCGCGATCCGGCCCAGCGCGATCCGGCCCAGCGCGATCCGGCCCAGCGCGATCCGGCCCAGAGCGATCCGGCCCAGCGCGATCCGGCCCAGCGCGATCCGGCCCAGCGCGATCCGGCCCAGCGCGATCCGGCCCAGCGCCCCCTGCCTGGTCCCGGCCGAGCACGAATTCGGTCGATCCGCCGCCGATGTCGACCACCAGGTACGGGGGCGCGAACCGCTCGCCGCCCGAGCCCGCGCGCACGAGCTCGGCTGTCGCCCCGGTGAAGGACAGGAACGCCTCCTGGCCGCCGCTCAGGACCTCCGGTGGCACGCCGAGAACCCGGGTGACGCCGCGGATGAACTCGGTGGCATTCACCGCATCCCTGGTAGCGCTCGTCGCTACCATCCGGACCGCGCCGACAGCACTGTCCGTAATGATCGTCGCGTACTCCTGAAGTACGCGGAACGTCCGGGCCAGCGCCTCGGGGGCGAGGCGGCCGGTAGCGTCCACCCCCTGGCCCAGCCGGACGATCTCCATCCGGCGAACCACGTCGGCCAGCGTGCCGTGGCGCGGGTCGACGTCGGCGATCAGCAGCCGGAGCGAGTTGGTGCCGCAATCGACCGCCGCGACTCGAGCGCCGCCGGCCGCACGTCTGGCCGGCCAGGTACGCGGGGAACTGTCGCTCACGGGCTCGCCGCCGCCGGGCACGTCGCTCACGCGGGCGTCACCGCCGGGCTCGTCACCGCCGGGCTCGTCGCGGCCGGGCTCGTCGCGGCCGGGCTCGTCGCGGCCGGGCTCGTCGCGGCCGGGTTCGTCGCGGCCGGGCACCCGGCAGGCGGAGCCGTCACGCAACGGCCTGCTGCCCACCAGCTCCCGGCAGCTTGTACCGCCTCGCGGCCCAGCGGGTTCGTGCCGTCGGCGGCAAGCTCGTGCGCGGCGAGGGCGTGCAGGCACTTGACCCGGTCCGGCATTCCGCCGGCGCTGCCGGCACCCGGCGCCAGCGGCTGGACGCCGGCGGCGCGGGCGGCCGCATCCCGCCGGGCGAGGTAGTCACGGTGGGCGGACAGCTGCGCCTGCCTCAGCCCGGGGTCCTGCGCCAGCCGCCGCGTCATCTCCCGCATCGTTCCCGCTGCCTCCAGCCTGCTCATGGCGGCGGTGGCGCGGGGGCAGGTCAGGTAGTACAGGGTCGGGAAGGGCGTGCCGTCAGGCAGCCGTGGCGCGGTCTCGACGACGTCCGGGAGCCCGCACGGGCAGCGATGCGCGACGCTGAGCACGCCACGCGGTGGCCGTCCTAGCTGAACGGCGACGACGGCCACGTCCGCCTCGGCCACGTCCGCCTCGGCCGTGCCCTGGTCTGCTGGATCCTGGCCGTCCGGCTCCGGCCCGCGCCACCCGGGCACTGCTGTCACTTGGCGGGCACCTGATCTGCCGCGCGGACCGAATGCCACAGCCGTTCGTACCATGGCGTGCCAGGACCGTGGGCCGGGGCGGCCGGCCCGGCGAGGTGCCTGGGCGGGATGACCACGTAGCAGGTCTGGCTCGGCAGGCACATGTGCAGCTGATCTCGGGCCTGCTGCTCGACATAGGTCCGGTCGTCCAGCTTGCGGTGCTGCGCGTCGAGGTTGTGCAGCTGGACCTCGATCGCCTGCCGCTGCGCTTCCAGCTGGTCGATCTGCCGGCGCTGGCCGATGTACTCCCGCACCGGGTAGGCCAGGCTCATGGCGATGGCGCAAATCACCACGGCGAGAACGGCGGCCCGGCTGGTGAACCTGGCCCGTTCCTTCGCCGGCGGTCGCGGGCCAGCAGGAACCGTCATCTGCCGCCGGCGGCAGCGCGCGGGAAAACCGCCTTCCCGGCGTAGGCCGCCGCGTCGCCGAGCAGTTCCTCGACGCGGAGCAGCTGGTTGTACTTGGCGACCCGCTCGAACCTGGCCGGCGCGCCGGTCTTGATCTGGCCGCAGTTGGTGGCCACCGCGAGATCGGAGATCATGGTGTCGTCCGTCTCGCCGGAGCGGTGACTGATCACGCAGCTGAACCCGCTGCGGTGCGCGAGCGCCACCGCGTTCAGGGTCTCGGTCACCGAGCCGATCTGGTTGAGCTTGACCAGCAGCGAATTCGCCGTCCGCTCGGCTATGCCGCGGCGCAGCAACTCCGGGTTGGTGACGAAGATGTCGTCACCGACCACCTGCACCCGCTCCCCCAGGGCCGCGGTCAGCTCCTGCCAGCCGGGCCAGTCGTCCTCGGCCAGCGGGTCCTCAAGCGAGACGATCGGATACTGGTCAAGCCAGTCGCCGTAGATCTCGGTCATCTCAGCCGAGTTCTTCCTGCTGCCCTCGAACTGGTAGGCCCCGTCGGAGTAGAACTCGGACGCGGCGGCGTCGATGGCGAGCGCGACGTCGCGTCCTGGCGTGAAGCCAGCCTTCCCGATCGCCTCCACGATCAGGTCAAGCGCCGCCCTGTTGTGCTCAAGGTCAGGGGCGAAGCCGCCCTCGTCGCCGACGCCGGTCGCCAGGCCGTGCTGCCGGAGCACGGACTTCAGGGCGTGATAGGTCTCCGCCCCCCAGCGCAGCGCCTCGGCGAAGGTGCCTGCCCCGACGGGCAGGATCATGAACTCCTGGACGTCGACGTTGTTGTCGGCGTGCGCGCCGCCGTTGAGTATGTTCATCTGCGGCACCGGCAGCACGTGCGCGTTCGGCCCGCCCAGGTAGCGGAACAGCGGCAGCTGCGCCGACTCGGCCGCCGCCTTGGCCACCGCCATGCTGACGCCGACGATCGCGTTCGCGCCGAGCCGCGACTTGTCCGGCGTGCGGTCGAGGTCGATCATGGCCTGGTCGATCAGCCGCTGGTCGTCGGCGTCGTAGCCGAGCAGCTCCGGCTGGATCTCGTCGATGACCGCGCCGACCGCCTTCATTACGCCCTTGCCGCCGTACTCTGCGCCGCCGTCCCTGAGCTCGACCGCCTCGAGGGCGCCGGTCGACGCCCCGCTGGGCACCGCTGCCCGCGCGATCGTGGCGTCATCCAGTATTACCTCGACCTCGATGGTCGGGTTGCCACGCGAATCCAGGATCTGCCTGGCGAAGACGGCTTCGATGGAGGCCACGATAGAAACTCCCGACTGGTGATGCGGCGACATGTCCGCATCGGAGCCTAGTCGAGCGCGCCTGGTGAGCGCAGCGGCCACGCCGTAGCGGCCGCGGCCTGCCGGTCCGGGCGCGGCGGCCGCGTGCCGTCAGCCCGGCTCGCGGCGTTCCTGCTCCCAGGCGAGCACGCGGTCCCGGTAGGACCGCGCAGCCGAGCGCAGCTCCAGCTCGGGGTCGAGCCCGGCAGCACGTGCCCGGCCGACCAGCGCGAAAAGCTCGGCGCCGATGTCGCTGACCGCCGGGCCTGGCGGTAGCTCGGCCAGCTCGTCCGGCAGGCCGGCCCGTTCCGCCCGCCGCCGCAGCTGCGCGGCAAGCGACAGGGCCGGCTGGCCAAGCGGCACGCCGTCGAACGCCGAGGCCGGCGAGCCGCCGCGGGCGGCGCGCTCGGCGGCCTTGATCGCGTCCCAGTTCTGCGAGACCTCGTCGGCGCCGGAGACGCTGACGTCGCCGAACACGTGCGGGTGCCGGCGCATGAGCTTGTCGACGATGCCGCCGGCGACGTCGTCAATCGTCCAGCCGGTGCCGTCGGTGCGCTCGGCCGCGATCCTGGCATGAAACGCGACCTGGAGCAGGACGTCGCCGAGTTCCTCCCGCAGCGCTGCCTGGTCGCCGCTCTCCAGGGCGTCCACCGCCTCGTAACTCTCTTCGAGCAGATACGGGGCAAGCGTGGCATGAGTCTGCTTGGCGTCCCAGGGGCATTCGGTGCGCAGCCGATCCATCACGGCCACGAGGTCAAGAAGACGCGCGCCAGGCTGTGCCGACTCGCCGTTGCCTGCCTTCGTCACCCGTGCCCCTAGCAGGCCGGGGTCAGCTGAGGTGCCGCCGACGGCGAGGCGGCCGGCGAGACAGACGGGCCCGTCGCGGACAGCGTGGTCGGCGCGGAGATGATCGAGTACTCGCTGTAGTCGAGCCTGCCGAACTGGGGGTTGATCGTGATGTCGAGTTGCTTGGCGGCCAGGCATTCGGCCTTGGCGAACTGGACGCCGAGGGCTTCCTGCGCCACGGAAGACGTCGGCAGCTTGCCGCCGTCCAGGCGATCGAGCAGCACGACTTCGATCGCCTGGTACCTGGCCAGCGCGGTCAGCAGGTCCGGCGGCAGGCCGTTGGCCACCGCCAGCTCGGCAAGATTGACCGTCGCGCCGGGCGCGGACTGCCCGGACTGGGCCTGCGCCCGGATCGCCGCGAGGGCCGACTGCGCCTGCGCCGGGGTCACCTTGATCCCGCGGGCCACCGCGAGCTGGTCGCGCACCCGGAACCTGACCAGCCAGCCGAGCACCTGCTGCGGCATCTGGGACACCGGGTACTGCAGGGCGACCTTGCCCTTGTACCGCAGGTAACCCTGGTTGAGGTTGGAGACCTGGGCGGCCAGGGTCGACACGGAGATCCGCTGGCTGGTCATGACCGCTGCGGCGCCCATCCTGACCGGCCCGCAGCCGGTCAGCACCGCGCCGGCGGCCAGCGCGGCAGCCGCCATTTTCATCGAGGTGCGGAGCACCACCACGAGCAGTCCTTCCTCAAGCGTCCGGTATAGCCCTCAAGCGTCCGGCACGGCCGGCCCGAGTCCGCCGAACACCGCCTCGACGAGTTCCTCGCACCAGGTGAGCAGCTCCGCATCGCGGAGCGGCCGGGCGCCGATCGCAGTGACCTGCCCTGACCGCGGGCGATCAGCAGCCCGTCCCTGACCGCCGCCTGGCACCGCCCTCGGCACCGGTACGAGCATCGTACGCACGCCCGGTTTGAGCACGGTCCTCGGGTACAGCCGCTGCACCCGTACCTCCCGCGACTCCGGCAGCTGCACCGGCGCGAACCTGACGTGGTTGCCCTGCAGGGTGATGTCGGTAAGCCCGGCACGACGGGCGTGCGCCCGCAGCCGCGCCACCGCGAGCAGGCTGAGCACAGGCTCGGGCGGCGGGCCGAACCGGTCGGTGAGCTCGGCCGCCGCAGCGGCCAGGTCCTCGGCGGAGTCGATGGCCGCGATCCGGGTGTAGGCCTCCAGCCGCAGCCGCTCTCCCGGCACGTACTCGTGCGGGATGTGGGCGTTGACCGGCAGCTCGACCCGCACCTCGGGCCGCTCGGCCGGCCCGTCTCCGCGCAGCTCGCTGACCGCTTCGCCGATCATCCGCACGTAGAGGTCGAAGCCGACGCCGGCGATGTGCCCCGACTGCTCCCCGCCGAGCAGGTTGCCGGCGCCGCGGATCTCCAGGTCCTTCAGCGCGACGTACATGCCCGCGCCCAGCTCGGTGTGCTGGGCGACCGTGGCGAGCCGCTCGTGCGCGACCTCGCTGAGCGGCTTCTCCGGCGGGTAGAGGAAGTAGGAGTAGCCCCGCTCGCGGCTGCGTCCCACCCGCCCGCGCAGCTGGTGCAGCTGCGCCAGCCCGTAGGCGTCGGCCCGGTCCACGATCAGGGTGTTGGCGTTCGGGATGTCGAGGCCGGACTCCACGATGGTGGTCGACACCAGCACGTCGTAGGCCCGGTCCAGGAAGTCGATCATGATCTTCTCGAGCAGGTGCTCGTTCATCTGGCCGTGCGCGACCGCGATCCTGGCCTCGGGGACCAGCTCGCCGAGCCGGGCGGCGACCTTGCTGATCGAGGCGACCCTGTTGTGCACGAAGAAGGTCTGGCCGTCCCGCAGCAGCTCGCGCCGGATCGCGGCGGCGATCTGCTTCTCCTCGTAAGGCCCGACGAAGGTCAGCACCGGATGGCGTTCCTCGGGCGGGGTGAGGATGGTGGACATCTCCCTGATCCCGGCCACGCCCATCTCCAGCGTGCGCGGGATCGGAGTCGCCGACATGGACAGCACGTCGACCTCGGTGCGCAGCCGCTTGAGGTACTCCTTGTGCTCGACGCCGAACCGCTGCTCCTCGTCGATGATCACCAGGCCCAGCTGCTTGAAGCTGGTCTCCGCCGACAGCAGCCGGTGCGTGCCGATCACCACGTCGACGCTCCCGTCAGCCATCCCGCCGATGGTCGCGGCCACCTCGCCGTCGCTCTGGAACCGCGACAGCGGCCTGACCGTCACCGGGAACGGCGCGTAGCGCTCGCCGAAGGTCGCGGTGTGCTGCTGGACGAGCAGCGTGGTCGGCACAAGCACGGCCACCTGCTTGCCGTCCTGCACGGCCTTGAAGGCGGCGCGCACCGCGATCTCGGTCTTGCCGTAACCGACGTCACCGCAGATCAGCCGGTCCATCGGAACCGGCTTCTGCATGTCCCGCTTGATCTCGTCGATGGCGGCGAGCTGGTCGGGCGTCTCGGTGTAGGGGAACGCGTCCTCGAGCTCGCGCTGCCAGGGCGTGTCCGGGCCGAACGCGTACCCAGGCGACGCGGTCCGGGCCGAGTACAGCCGGATCAGCTCGGCGGCGATCTCCCTGACCGCCTTGCGGGCGCGGCCCTTCGTCTTGGCCCAGTCGGCCCCGCCCAGCCGGTGCAGGGTCGGTGCCTCGCCGCCGACGTACCTGGTCACCTCGTCCAGCTGGTCGGTGGGCAGGTACAGCTTGTCCGGCGGCTGCCCGCGCTTGCCCGGCGCGTACTCGATGACCAGGTACTCCCTGGTCGCGCCCTGCACCGTCCGGCTGGTCATCTCCAGGTACCTGCCGACGCCGTGCTGCTCGTGCACGATGTAGTCACCGGGCGTCAGCTGCAGCGGGTCGACGCCGCCGCGGCGCATGCTCGGCATCCGGCTGGCGTCCCGGCCGCCCGCGCGCTGGCCCGCCATGTCGTGCTCGGACAGCACCGCGAGCCGTACCGACGGCCAGCTGAACCCGTGGTCGACCATGCCGGTCGTGACGTGCACGATCCCTGGCTCGGGCGGCTCGCCCAGGTCGCCGGTCCTGGTGCCGAGGCCCTCGCCGCGCAGCAGCTCGGCCAGCCGCTGGGCCGGCCCGTGGCCCTCGGTGACCAGGACCACCCGCCAGCCCTGGCCGAGCCACTGGCTGACGTCGGCCAGGACGCGTGCGGTATCGCCGCGGTACGCCTCGGCCGGGCTCGCTTCCATGCGGAACGAGGGACGGCTGGTTTCATCCCCCACGTCGGCAGCGTCGAGAGCAGGGTCAGAGCCGGCCGAATGCCCCGTTATGCCGGTGTCTTGTGTCGTGCCGGTGCTTTCCGACTGGAACGGGGCGAACGTCCACCAGGGCAGCCCGAGCGCCGCCGCCGCCGCGCGCACCCGGGTGATCGGCTGGAACACGGCGGCACCGAGATCGATCGGCACCTCGCCGCCGGCCGCCGCGTTCACCCAGGACGCCTCAAGGAATTCCTGGCTGGTCCGGACAAGGTCGGCCGCCCTGGCCCTGATCCGCTCGGGGTCGCAGGCCAGCACGCAGCCGCCGGCCGGCACGTAGTCGAGCAGCAGGTCCATCCGCTCGGCCAGCACCGGCGCGAAGGCCTCCATGCCCTCGACGGTGATGCCGTCCGACAGCTTGCCGAGCACGTCGGCAAGGCCGGGATGCTCGGCGGCCAGCGCCTTGGCCCGTGCCCTGACCGCCGGGGTCAGCAGCAGCTCGCGGCACGGCGGCGCCCACAGGCCGTCGGCCGCGACCTGCAGGCTGCGCTGGTCGGCGACCTTGAAGGACCTGACCTCCTCCACCGTGTCGCCCCAGAACTCGATCCGGAGCGGATGCTCCTGAGTCGGCGGGAACACGTCGACGATGCCGCCGCGGACGGCGAGGTCGCCGCGTTTCTCCACCAGGTCGACCCGCGCGTAGCCGATGTCGACCAGCCGGGCGACGACCTCGTCCAGGTCGGCCTCCTGGCCCGCTCGCAGCGTGACCGGCTCGATGTCGCCAAGACCGCCGACGATCGGCTGGAGCAGGCCGCGGACCCCGGTGGTGACGATCGTCAGCGGCCCTGACCTCGGGTCGCTTTCGCCGTCCGGGCGGGCTAGCCGGCGGAGCACCGCGATCCGCTGCCCGGAGGTGTCGGAGCGCGGCGACAGCCGCTCGTGCGGCAGCGTCTCCCAGGACGGGAAGTAGGCCGCGCCGGCGGCAGGCAGCAGCGAGTTCAGGGCCTCGGCCAGGTCCTCGGCCTCGCGGGCCGTGGCGGTGACCGCAAGCACGAACCTGCCCGCGTCGGCGGACGTGGCCAGTGCGGCGGCGAGGACGGGGCGCAGAGCGGGCGGGCCGACGAGGTCGGCGCCTGCGGCACCCGGCGAGTCGCGATGGCCGGTCTCGCCGCCGGCCGCGTCCAGCGCACGCCGCAGCTGCGGATCGTCGGCGATGACTTCGACAAGACCGGAGAGGCTCATTGCATCCCTGCATAGGCAGCACGAAACGCCCGCGCGCGGCGGAAGGCGGGTCTCAACCTGGCCCGGCGGGACCGCCGGAGACCGGAGCGCGGGACGTCTTAGTGTAAACGCGCGGCGGGCAGCGCAGTGCCGTGCGCCAAGGCGGCGTGCCCGGCGGGTTCCGCCAAACAGGGCGCGTTCCGGCGAAAATGGTGCGTTCCGCCGAACACAGCGCGTTCCGCTGAACAGGAGTGCGCTGCGCCGCTGCGGCCTCGCCTTCCGTGTACTCTCGGGTGCCGACAGCTCCGAGCGCTTCATGCGGTAACCCGGTGCGCCGTGGAGCGGGCGCCACGGCGACGGAGGATGACGTGACGGCTGGGGCGCGTGCCGATGCTGCTAGCGAGGTTGCCGGCTGGCCGTCCTGGACCCTCAGCGAGCCGCAGCTCGCCGACCTGGAGCTGCTGCTGTCGGGAGCGTTCGCGCCGCTCACCGGGTTCATGAGCGCGGCCGACGTCGCCGCGGTCGGCGAGCGCGGCGAGCTGGCCGACGGCACACCCTGGCCGTTTCCCGTCACCCTCGACGTGCCCGAGAACGCGATCTCGCCGGACGCCACCCGGGTCATGCTGCACGACCCCGAGGGCACGCCGCTGGCCGTGCTCGACGTCGCCGGGCGGAGCCTGCTCCCCGCCGGGGCAGGCAGCGGGGACGGCAGCGGGGACCGCGGCCTCATCCGGCTGGACGGCAAAGTAACCGCGCACCGCGAGCCCGAGCACGGGCCGTTCCGGCGGCTGCAGCTGAGCCCGGCGGAGGTCAGAGCACAGCTCGGCGGCGGGCCCGTGCTCGCCTTCGCCACCCGCGGTCCGCTGAACAGCCGCCAGATCGGGCAGCTGCGGCACCTGGCCGGGCAGCTCAAGGCCAGGATCCTGCTGCTGCCGCTGATATCTGGCCCGGCCGACGTGGTGACCAGGCCCGAGGCGCTGATCCGGACGGTGCTCGCCGCAGCCGAAAGCCTGCCGTCCGGCACGCTGGTCGTGCCCGTCCCGCTGGCCAGGCGCCGCACCGGGCCAGGGCATGAGCTGGCGGCCCGCGCCGCGGTCTGCGCTGCCTACGGCGCGACGCACCTGTTCGCCGACGGGGCCGGCGGTGCCGACAGGCCGGGCGGTGCCGGGCGGGCCGCGGGAAGGGGCGGGCGGGCCGCGGGAAGGGGCGGGCGGGCCGCGGGAAGGGGCGGGCGGGCCGGCGGCCAGGGCGGCGGCAGCGCCGCCGCGGACCCTGGCACTGTCATCCCGGTCGTCTCGGCGGGCGACTGGGCTTACGACCGGGTGGCAGACGTGTGGCGGCCGCTTGCGCTGATCGAGGCTGGCACCGAGCGGGCCGAACTCGCGCCCGACGAGCTCGCGGACCTGCTGGATGCCGGAGCGGAGGTGCCCGCGTGGTTCACGCCGCCTGCCGTCGCCAGGGAACTGATCAGCGCCCGCCCGCCGCGCTCGCAGCGCGGCTTCGTGCTCTTCCTGACCGGCCTGTCGGGATCAGGCAAGTCCACGATCGCCAGGGACCTCCGCGACGCCCTGGCCGAACGAGGCGACCGCAGGGTCTCGCTGCTCGACGGTGACCTGGTGCGGCGGCTGCTGTCCGCGGGGCTGACCTTCTCCCGGGCGGACCGTGACCTGAACGTCCTGCGCATCGGCTACGTCGCCGCCGAGATCGCCCGGCACGGCGGCATCGCGATTTGCGCGCCGATCGCCCCGTACGCCGCGGCGCGGGCACGGGTTCGCGAGATGGTCAGCGAAACGGGCGACTTCCTGCTGATCCACGTCGCGACGCCGGTCGAGGTATGCGAGGCCCGCGACCGGAAGGGCCTGTACGCCAAGGCACGGGCCGGCGTCATCGACCATTTCACCGGGGTATCGGACCCCTACGAGGAACCCGCCGATGCCGAACTCGTCATCGACACCTCGGCGCTGAGCCGATCGGACGCCACCGCGGCTGTGCTCGGCCTGCTCACCTCAGGCGGCTGGCTGGCCGCCACCTAGATCACGGAATCAGTCGTCCTCTGCCCGCGAGCCGTCGTCGAGCCGCTCGTGGACGTGACGGAGCCGGGAGACAAGCGCTCCGGACATCGCGTCCCGCTGCCGCGACAGCACGACGAAACTGAGGATGCCGCTGATCACCAGCGCGAGGGCGACGAGCAGGAGCCTGCGTGCCCCGACGAGGTACAGCAAGCCGAGCGCGGCGAGGAAGAGCAGGATCCGCGCGGAAGTGTAAGCGAGCGTGGCGCGCATGGCACGGCCAGTTTATTCGCTGCCCGACGCGCGCACCGCAGCGGGCTCGCCGGTCGAACCTTCGCTGGCACTTTCCCCGAGGACCTCCGCGAGCAGCGCCGGTTCGACGTTGCCGCCGGAGAGCACTGCGACCCTGACCCGCGCGGCCGGCAGTTCGCGCTCGCGGAAGAGGCAGGCAGCGACCGCCACCGCGCCACCTGGCTCGGCCACCAGCCGCGCCTGCAGGGCAAGCCGACGCATCGCTGCACGGATCTCGCCCTCGGAGACCGTCACCACGTCGTGCACGTAGCTGAGCATGTGCCGCAGCGGAAGCTCGCCAACCTGCTCCACCCGGAGCGCGTCGGCGACGGTGCGCTGGGTGCGCGCAGAAGGCCACGCCACCCGCTGCCGCCGGCGGAACGAGTCACCGGCGTCGGCGGCGAGTTCCGGCTCTACGCCGATGATCTTGGTAGCCGGGCTCAGCGCCATGATCGCCGCGGCGACGCCCGCGATCAGGCCGCCGCCGCCGACCGGGCACAGGACGAGATCCGCCGCCGGGCAGTCGGCCGCGATCTCCAGGCCGACGGTCCCTTGCCCCGCGATCACCATGCGGTCGTCGAACGGCGGGATGACCGTGTAACCGTGGCGCGCGGCGAACTCGTCGGTCGCCGCGACCCGGGCGGACAGGCCAGGCTCCGAGATGACCACCTGCGCGCCGAGAGCACGGGCGGCGGCGATCTTCCCCGGCGGCGCGTTGGCCGGTATGACGACGGCCGCAGGAACGCTCAGCAGCGCGGCCGCGTAGGCGACAGCTTGCGCGTGGTTGCCGCTGGAGTGCGCCACGACCCCTCGCCGGCGCGCCTGTCCGGACAGCGCCGAGATCGCCGTGTAGGCGCCACGCAGCTTGAACGAGCCGGTCGGCTGGAGCGATTCAGGCTTCAGCAGCAGCCGCGGCTCGACCCGGGGGAACGGCACGAGGGGGGTTCGCAGCGCCACGCCGTCGAGTCCGGCCGCGGCGGCGCGGATCTCATCGATCGAAACGAGTTCCTGCACCTGCCCACCCTAGGGCGCTGCCCGCGCCCGCTGCAGACCCCGAGCCACGCTGGCCTCAGCACGGCAGGGCGGTTCGGGCACCGCCGTAGCGTCCGGTCCAGGCGCCCCGGCCCGTGCCCCAGCCCGTGCCCCAGCCCGTGCCCCAGCCCGTGCCCCGGCCCGTGCCCGGGCCAGGAAGGCCGGGACGCTCGCTGGGAGCGAAATTCCCCAGACCAGATTTTCCGGAAACTAGGGATAAAA
>Ga0302324_100012372_pt1 | contig 17403 bp, 16 predicted proteins | sample Palsa_T0_1_FD_201949 | JGI IMG/M metagenome (GOLD analysis project Ga0302324, IMG submission 201949) | Peat permafrost microbial communities from Stordalen Mire near Abisko, Sweden - Palsa_T0_1 | ecosystem: Environmental > Terrestrial > Soil > Palsa > Peat permafrost | place: Sweden: Abisko...
TTCTCGAAAGAGCCGGCCTTCATGGCGAGTCGGATACGGTGCAGCATGAACCAGCCGGACTTTTGCGTGATCCCGAGCGCGCGGCCAAGCTCGTAGCTGCTGATCCCGTTCTTGCAGTTGGCAATCGCCCAGATCGCGACGAACCACTTGTCCATCGGCAGCGGCGAGTCCTCGAACACCGTGCCGACCTTGGAGGAGAATTGCCGGCGCGGATGCTTCTCCCGACACTCCCACATGCGGCGCGTCGAGATGAACCGCACGTCAACGCGACCGCACGTCGGGCAATGGACGCCAGTCGGCCAACGCAACTCGACCATCGTCTGGTGCGTCACTTCGGGGTCCGCGAAGTAGCGGACGGCTTCGATGAGGGTGCGGGGTTCGTTCGACATGCCCATAATCTAGGGCTTGTCGGTCACTGAGTCAAGTATATTATTGCCCTCGCAATGACGGAGAGGGGGGCGATTTGGAGTGATCGTGCTTCAGCGCCTCACGCCCCAAGCGCCACGAGCGCGTCGCGCACCTTGCGGTCGATCTCGATGCCCTCGCGCAGCAGGCGCTCGCGGGTGCGGAAGGCGCGCTCGGAGGGGATGCGGATCGGCTCGGCGCCTTGTGCCAGCGGTGTTGCCTTGACGCGATCGATCAGCGCGGCCAGCTCCTGCTTCGCCTGATCGAGCGGCTGCAGCAGGTCGGGCTTGAACAAGATGAAGAGATAGCCGTCGTCGCGATCGGGATCGAGCGCCGATCCGGCGAGCACGCCGAACGCCTGGACCATCAGCGACAGACCGAACCCCTTGTAGCCGCCCCAGGTCAGCAGCGCGCCGAGCCGCGCCTGGGTCGGATCGCGCGTCGGCCTGCCGTCCGGGTCGATCGCGACGCCCTCGGGCAGCGTCTGGCCGAGGCGCTCGCGCAGCTTGAGCTCGGTCGCCATGAAGGCCGAGGTGCCCATGTCGAGCAGCACCGGCCCGTTCGCCGACGGCACGCCGAAGGCGATCGGGTTGGTGCCGAGCACCGGCTTGATGCCGCCCGGCGGCGCCACCGCGCGCGGGCTGCTCGCGGTGTGGATGCCGACCAGATCGGCCTTGGCGACCATCTCCATGTAGTAGGCGCTGCGGCCGCTCATCCAGGTGTTGGTCACCCCGACCACCGCCATGCCGTGCGACGCCGCCTTGGCGATCGCGGCGCGGGTGGCGTGATACAGCACCAGCATGCCGTTCTCGTTGCCGCCGTCGAACATCGTCGATTGCGCGGTCTCGCGCAGCACGCGCATCGGCCCGCGCGGCATCCGGAAGCGGTGGCTTTCGGGAATGTTGAGCAGCTTCGCCAGGCCGGAATATTCGTAGCCGCACAAGGCGGCGTCGATCACGTGATCGGTGATGATCCAGGCCGCCTCTGCGTCGTAGCCGAGCCGGCGCAGCGCGCTTTCGCCGAGCTCGCGCGCCGCCGCCACGCTCAACCTGATCCGATCCTCCGTCATGCCCGCCCTCCCGCGCAACCCGACCATGCTGACCGGATCGGCGCGCAACGCAAACCCGAAACGGCGCGGCGGCTCGATGTCACGTCATCGCGCCGAAGCGGCCGGCTTGATAGTCCGTGATGGCGTCGCGGATCTCCTGCTCGGTGTTCATCACGAACGGACCGTAGGCGACCATCGGCTCGCCGATCATGTCGGCATGGCCGAACAGCAGCACCGCATCTCGCGTCGCCTCGATCGCCACCTGGTCGCCGTCATCATTCAGCTCGACCAGGGTGAAGCGCTCGGCCGGCGCGCCGGCGACCCGCACCGCGCCGCCGGCGACATAGAGGAACACGCTGCGCGCCCGCGGCGCGTCGAGCTCGAGCGCGCTGCCGGCCGGCATGTGCAGGGTCGTCATGACGACCCCGGTGAGCGACTCGATCGGCCCGACTTGGCCGCGCCACGCGCCCGCGATCAGCGCGACCGTGGCGCCGTCGACCGCGATCATCGGGATTTCGTCCCGCTGCACACCGACATAGCGCGGCGCGGTGAATTTCAGCCGCGCCGGCAGATTGACCCAGAGCTGCAGGATTTCGAGCGCGCCGCCGCGCGCCTTGAAATCATCGGGCGAGATCTCTGCATGGACCAGCCCGCTCCCCGCGGTCATCCACTGCACGCCGCCGGCGGCGATGACGCTCTCGTGGCCGCCGGTGTCGCGATGGGCCAGCACACCGTCGAGGATGAAGGTCACGGTCTCGAAGCCGCGATGCGGGTGCGGCCCGAACGGCAGGCCGCGATTGCCCGGCCGATAGGTCTGCGGGCCGTGATGGTTGAGGAACAGGAAGGGGTCGAGCTGCTCGAGCCCGGGCCCGGGCAGCGGCCGCCGCGTGACCAGATCGCCGATGTCGTCGCGCACGGCGGCATGCCGGTTCCGAACGGTTCGTATGGACAAGCTGCGCCCCCTCTGCTGCGTCACGCCCCGGCTTCCAGAGCCGGTGCAGAGATTGTGCCGCGCCGTGCGGTTTACCAGACGCCCCGTCCCGGATCGGCATGGAGCCGCGGCGCACGATCGCCTATCATCCAGCCGGTCATACCAGAGGACAGGCCATGAACGTCGAGACGCCGGCCCGCGCCCGAGCCGCCACGGACACGCCCCGCTATATCCGGCTGCATGACGCCGACAATGTCGCCATCGTGGCCAACAGCTTCGGGCTGCCGGCGGGGACGCGCTTCCCGTGCGGGCTGGAGCTGCGCGAGCGGGTGCCGCAGGGCCACAAGGTGGCGCTGACCGACATCCCGGCCGATGCGCCGATCCGCCGCTATGGCGAAGTGATCGGTTACGCGCTGGAGCCGATCGCGCGCGGCTTCTGGGTCGAGGAATCCAAGGTCCGCATGCCGGCAGCGCCGGCGCTCGACCAGCTCGAGCTGGCGACCCGCGTGCCGGCAAAGCTGCCGCCGCTCGACGGCTACAATTTCGAAGGCTACCGCAACGCCGACGGCTCGGTCGGCACCAAGAATCTGCTGGCGATCAGCACCAGCGTGCAATGCGTCGCCGGCACGCTCGACGTCGCGCTGAAGCGCATCAAGGACGAGCTGCTGCCGCGCTACGAGAATGTCGATGACGTGGTGGCGCTGACCCACACTTACGGCTGCGGCGTCGCGATCAACGCGCCGCAGGCGGTGGTGCCGATCCGCACGCTGCAGAGCCTGGCGCGCCATCCGAATTTCGGCGGCGAGGTCCTGATCGTCGGGCTCGGCTGCGAGAAGCTCGTGCCCGAGCGGCTGCTGCCGGCCGGCCACACGGGCGATGGGCCGTCGGGCGACGTCATGCGCCTGCAGGACGAAGGTCTGCACGGCTTCGGCGCCATGATCGAGCAGATCATGAGCATGGCCGAGGCGCGGCTCGAGATCCTGAACCGGCGGCGCCGCGAGACCTGCCCGGCGTCCGACCTGGTGGTCGGGACCCAATGCGGCGGCAGCGACGCGTTCTCCGGCGTGACCGCCAATCCGGCGGTCGGTTTCGCCGCCGACCTGCTGGTGCGCGCCGGCGCGACCGTGATGTTCTCCGAGGTCACCGAGGTGCGCGACGCGATTCACCTGCTGACCCCGCGCGCCGTCAACGAGGAGGTGGCGCGCGCGCTGATCCGCGAGATGGCATGGTATGACGACTATCTCGCGCAGGGCGGCGCCGACCGCAGCGCCAACACGACGCCCGGCAACAAGAAGGGCGGGCTCGCCAACATCGTCGAGAAGGCGCTGGGCTCCACCGTGAAGTCGGGCTCGAGCGCGATCTCGGGCGTGCTGGCGCCCGGCGAGCGGGTGCAGCAGAAGGGGCTGATCTTCGCCGCCACCCCGGCGAGCGATTTCGTGTGCGGCACCTTGCAGCTCGCCTCGGGCATGACGCTGCAGGTCTTCACGACCGGCCGCGGCACGCCCTACGGCCTGGCCGCCGCGCCGGTCATCAAGGTGTCGACGCGCAGCGAGCTGGCCGAGCGCTGGAACGACCTGATCGATCTCGATGCCGGGCGCATCGCGACCGGCGAGGCGACCATCGAAGAGGTCGGCTGGGAGCTGTTCCACCTGATGCTCGACGTGGCGAGCGGCCGCACCAAGCCGTGGGCCGACCGCTGGGGCCTGTACAACGCGCTGGCGCTGTTCAACCCGGCACCGGTGACCTGAGGCAGCCCGCCGGTCGCCCGGCTGCGAGCGTGCCGTGAACGCGACCGTGACCGACATCGCCAACGCGTTCCTGCTGGTCTATGCCGGCCTGTTCCCGATCGTGAACCCGGTCGGCAGCGCGCCGATCTTCCTCGGCCTGACGCGCTATCTGAGCGACGCCGAGCGCCACACCCTGGCGCTCCGCGTCGCGCTCAACGGATTTTTCCTGCTGCTCGGCTCGCTGTTCGTCGGTTCGCACGTGCTCGAGTTCTTCGGCATCACCCTGCCGGTCGTGCGCATCGCCGGCGGCATGGTCGTGACCGCGTTCGGCTGGCGGCTGCTGCATGAGGGCGGGGCGGCGGAGACCGAGCAAAGCGGCGGCGCGGCCGGCCACCCGGTCGCCGCGACCGACGCCTTCTATCCCCTGACCATGCCGCTGACGGTCGGCCCGGGATCGATTTCGGTCGCCATCACCTTGGGGAGCCAGCGGCCGAAAGGGGCCACGGATCTCGCCCATCTGGCGCTGCTCGGCGGCTCCGCGGTCGCGGCATTGCTCGCCATCGCGCTTACCATCTATGTCTGCTATCGCTTCGCCGAGCGCACCGCCGCGCTGCTCGGCGAGCGCGGCACCAACGTGCTGGTGCGGCTGTCGGCCTTCATCCTGCTGTGCATCGGCATCCAGATCATCTGGAACGGCTACAGCGCGTTGACGAACGGCGGACAGTGAGCCTGGCGCATCAAACCCAGTCGTCATGCTCGGCCTTGGGCCGAGCATCCACGCCTTTCCATCCGGGATGCCGTCGCTGCCGACCACGATCGCCGGTCGGCCTGAAAGACGTGGATGCCCGGCACAAGGCCGGGCATGACGATTTGGATTGAAAGCATTGAAACGCCGCGACATCGCTGAACCGGACAGCGGCGCAGAACTCATCCCTCACGGCGCGGGCGCGCGGTCGAGCGTCGCGACCTCGAGCCGGAATTTTCGCCGCATGGCGCGCGCGAAATCCTCGAAGCCGTGGGCCACCTCGATGAAGCCGCCCGGGCCACCGACGACGTTGGCTTGGTACCATTCCGCCAAGCCGGGCTCGGCTTCCGTCACGATCGGCAGGCCGTTGATCCGGAAGCCGCGCGCTACCACCTGGTCACGCGCGATCGGGGTCGAGATCGGCCCGTTGTTGGGCCCATCGCCCGAGAGATCGATGATGCGGTTGGTCGCCGCGCAGGGGCAGGCGTCGAGCAGGTCGGCCGCCGCCAGCAGCGCGACCGACAGCCCGGTCGAGAAGCCGGTGATGCGCGGCATGTCGTGGATCCTCGTGCCGAGCGCGTGCGCGTCGGCCGGGCTGCGCAGGATCGTCCAGGGCAGCGCGACGGACGGCTCGTCCGACCATTCGATCAGCGCCACCGCCAAACCGCCCTCGAGCAGCGGCTCGACGCCCTCATCGGCGAACACCGCCGCGATCCCGGCGCGCTGCAGCTCGTAGCGCTCGTCATTGACGCTGCCCGACACGTCGACCGCGAACACGATTGCGGTGGCGACCCGCTCGGCGGCCTGGGCCGCACCGAGCACGGCCGCCGCGATCAGCGCGCCAAGCAGCAGCCGGGCCAGCGCGCGCGACATCGCCGAGACCGTCTCACCATTTATTCCGCAGCTCGCGCAGCTTCAGGAACACCGTCTTGGGGTCCGGATGATCGGGCAGATCGGGAAACGACTCGCGCAGGCGGGCGATCACCGCCGGGCTGGTCAGCCGGAAGAAGGTGTTGATCTCGGTCTCCAGCTTCAGGGTGGTGACCAGCGGATGGGCCGGGTCCTGCTTCGCCATGGCGGGCAGCATCGCCTTGGCCTTGGCGTTGTCGGGCTCGCGATCCAGGGTGAATTCGAGATTGCGCGCGATATAGTCGTGCCCCGGATAGATCAGGGTCGCTTCCGGCAGCTTGGCGAGCTGGCTCGCGAACGTGTTGTACAGCTCGTTCGGGTGGCCGCCATTGTGGCAATTGCCGGCGCCGGCGTTGAACAGCGTGTCGCCGCAGAACAGCGCCGGCTGGTCGCCGTGGGCGCGCAGGCAGACATGGGCCATCGTGTGGCCCGGCGTATCCAGGCACTCGAGCTCGACCGTCTTGCCGACCTTGATGACGTCGCCGGCGCGCAGGAAGCGATCCATGCCCAGGATCTTGTCCTTGGCGTTGGCATGGGCCAGCACCTTGGCGCCGGTCGCGGCGACCACCTGGTCATTGCCGCCGGTATGGTCGCGATGCTCGTGGGTGTTGAGGATCTGCGTGATCGTCCAGCCCTTTGCCTTGGCCGCCGCCAGGCATTTCTCGTGGTCCAGCGGATCGATCGCGAGCGCCTCGCCGGTCTGCGGGCAGGCGATCAGGTAGTTGAAGTTGCGATAGCTGTTCGCGGTCCAGATCTGTTCGACGATCATGCCATGCTCCCTGAATGCGGCGGCCCGGCGGCGCAACGATCCCACATTCGGGGCGTTCGATCTAGCGCGTGATTGGGTCAAACAGAATCATCTCACGTGTCATTGCTTCGTCGCTACGCTCCTCGCAATGACGGGAAGTGTAGCCGCTTGAGCTGATCGCGATCTAGGCGCGCTCCACGGTCAGCAGCTCGCGCAGCTTGAAGCGCATGATCTTGCCCGATCCGGTGCGCGGGATCTGGTCGGTCAGATGCACCGCATGGGGCAGCTTGTAGGCCGACAGGCGCGACCGGCAATGGTCGAGAAAGGCCTGCTCGTCCCAGGCATGGCCGTCCTTGACGACGACGAAGATCACCGGCACCTCGCCGAGCTGCGCGTGCGCGACGCCGATCACGGCGCATTCGAGCACCGGCTCGTGCAGCGTCGCAGCCTCCTCGATCTCGGCCGGCGCGATGTTCTGGCCACCGCGGATGATCAGCTCCTTGAGGCGCCCCGTGATGGTCATGAAGCCGTTCTCATCGCTGCGGGCGAGATCGCCGGTATGGTACCAGCCGTCGCGCAGCGCGGCTGCGGTCTCGGCCGGCTTGTCATGATAGCCGTCCATCAGGTTGGGTCCGCGCACGATCAGCTCGCCCTCGGCGCCGAGCGCGACGTCGTTGCCGCTCGCCGGGTCGACGATGCGGACCGCGAGGCCGGGCACCGGCAAGCCGCACGAACCCGGCACGCGGCCGCCGGTCGGCCAGTTCATCGTCACCATGGTCGCGGTCTCGGTGATGCCGTAGCCGTCGAGCAGGGTGACGCCGAAGCGCGCCTCGAACTCGCGGTTGAGCGTGGCCGGCATGATGGCGCCGGCCGAGACACACAGGCGCAGATTGGGAAAGCGCGTCACGCCGGCCTGGCGGCCGGCCTCGAGCAGATAGTGATACATCGTCGGCACGCCGGGCATCAGGGTGATCGAACCGTCGGCCAGCGTCGCCAGCACCTCGCGGGTGGAAAAACGTTCGCAGATCTGCTCGGTCGCGCCGGTCGCGAGGATGCTGAGCACCGAGAAACTGAGCGCGTAGGAATGGAACAGCGGCAGCGGCGACAGCACGGCATCGTGCTCCGACAGGCCGACGATCGGCACCCAGCAGGACGCGGTGACCCACAGCAGGCTGCGCAGCGACAGGATCACGCCCTTGGCGCGCCCGGTCGTGCCCGACGTGTAGATGATGAAGCTTGGCGCGTCGAGCGGCGCGGCATCGCGCGGCCGCGCCGGCGGCGCCGCGGTCACGAGCTCGGCGAAGCGCAGCTCGCTCGGGTGGCGCGCACCACGCCCGACCAGAATCAAACGCGCGGCGCCGGGCAATCCGGCGACTGCGCGCTCGACCAGCTCGGCGCGCTCGTCGGTCGTGATCACGACCCGGCAGCCGGCATCGTCCAGCCGGTAGGCGATCTCGGGCAGGGTCGCGTCGTAGTTGATCGGCACGCTGACCGCATCGGCGCGTGCGATCGCGAAGCAGCTCACGATCCATTCGACCGAGTTGGGCAGGAAGATCGCCACCTTGTCGCCTGGGGCGACGCCGAGATCCTCCAGATGGCCGGCCAATTTGCCGGTCTGGTCGAGCAGCGCGCCATAGGTGACGGCGCGCGACGCATCCCGATAGGCGATCTTGGCGCCGCGCGCCTCGGCCTGGGCGCGCAGCAGCGCCGGGATCGGCGCGATCAAGTCGGTGCGGATCACGATGGCGGCCTCACACCATGCTGAAACCGCCGCTGACGCTGATCACCTGGCCGGTGATCCAGCCGCCATGCTCGGAGGCCAGCAGCGCCACGGTCGGCGCGACGTCGGTCGCCTGGCCGAGTCGCCGCACCGGATAGAATTTGATCAGCTTCTCGCGGTTGGCTTCGACCCAGGCCCGATCGTGCGCGGTCTCGATCAGGCCGAGCGACACGACATTGGCGGTGGTGCCGAAGCGGCCGAATTCGCGCGCCAGTGACTTCACCAGGCCGATCACGCCGGCGCGCGCCGCCGCGACGATCGACAGGCCCGACTCGCCGACCCGCGAGCTGTCGCCGATCAGGCTGATGATGCGGCCCGATTTGCTTGCCTCGAGATGCGGCGCCGCGGCGTAGCAGCAATGGATCGCGCCGTAGAGATTGGTGTCGATCTGGCGCCGCCAGTCCTCCGGCTTGGTCTCGATGAAGCGCTGGCGCAACGCCAGACCGGCATTGTTGACCAGGATGTCGAGCCGCCCGAGCTCGCCGACCACGCGCCCGACCATCGCCTGGACCGCGGCCAGATCGGCGATGTCGGCCTGGCAGGCGATCGCGCGGCCGCCGCTTGCCGCGATGTCGGCGACCACCGCATCGGCTTCGGCCGCCGATTTGCGATAGTTGACTGCGATCGCGGCGCCTTCGGCGGCCAGCGTGAGCGCGATCTCGCGCCCGACCCCGTTCGCGCCGCCAGTCACCAGCGCGACCTTGCCCGTCAGATTGAGATCCAATTTTCGTCTCCTCTCACGGGCGTCATTGCGCCCCTCGCAATGACGGTTGGGGTGTTGCAGTTGCCTGCTCGATCAGCCGGAACAGGCGGTCGGGGGTCATCGGCAGCTCGAAGATCTCGACGCCGAGCGGCGCGAGCGCGTCCGCCAGCGCGTTGGCGATCGCCGCCGGCGCGCCGATCGTGCCGCCTTCGCCCATGCCGCGGAAGCCGCCCGCGGTGCCCGGCAGCACGCTCTCGAGATGGATGGTTTCGATCGGCGGCACCTCGCCGGCCGCCGGGATGACGTAGTCGGCCAGGCTGGCGGTCAGGAGCTGGCCGGTCTCGTCATAGACGACCTCCTCGAACAGCGCCGCGCCGATGCCCTGCGCGACCGCGCCGTGGATCTGGCCGTCGACGATCATGGGGTTGATGATGCGGCCGCAATCCTCGGCGACGACGTAACGGTCGATCCTGACCTTGCAGGTCTTCGGGTCGATCTCGAGCGCGACGATGTGGGTCGCCGAGGTCGCGGTGCCGAAATAGGGATCGTACAGCTTGGTGACCTCGAGCTCCTCGCGGGCCTCGCGCGGCAGCCGGCCCATCTCGGAATAGACCGCCTTGGCGAGCTGCTTGAAGGTCAGCGCGCGATCGGTGCCGGCGACCACGACGCGGCCGTCACGCGCCTCGATGTCCTCGACCGCGGCCTCGAGCAGATGGGCGGCGGCGCGGATCACGCGCTCCTTGAGCAGGCGCGCCGCCAGGGTCGCGGCGCCGCCCGCCAGCACCGCGCTGCGGCTGGCATAGGTGCCGGTGCCGTGCGCGACGACGGCGCTGTCGCCCTGCAGGATGCGGATGTCCTCGAGCCGAGCGCCGAGCTCGTCGGCGACGACCTGGGCGAGCGTGGTCTCGAGCCCTTGGCCGTGCGAGGCGACGCCGAAGCTCGCCGTCACGGCGCCCGTCGAATCGAGCCGGATGGTCGCCTGCTCGGTGCCGGTGTTGATCGGCATGCCGGGTGCCGCCGAGATGCGCGAGCCGATGCCGGTCAGCTCGGCATAGCTCGCGATGCCGATGCCGACCAGGCGCCCGGCGGCGCGCGCGACGCGCTGGCGCTCGCGCAACGCCGGATAGTCGACCGCGGCGCAGGCCGCATCGAGGCTCTCGACGAAGCTCGACCGGTCCCACACCAGGCCGGACGCGACCTTGTAGGGAAACTCCTCGGCGCGCACCAGGTTGGCGCGCCGAAGATCGGCCGGATCGCGGTCCATCCGACGCGCCGCCATGTCGATCAGGCGCTCCATCACGAAGGTCGAGATCGGCCGGCCGACGCCGCGATAGGGGCCGGTCGGCGCCTTGCAGGTCGCGACCGCGCGCACCCGACCGCGATAATCGGGCACCCGATAGGGCCCCGGCAAAAAGCTGACGACCTGCACCGGTTCGAGCGCCGCGGTCCAGGGATAGATCGAATAGGCGCCGACATCGCCGATCACGTCGGCCGCGAGGCCGAGAATGTTGCCATCCGCATCGAGCCCGAGCTCGGCGTCGACGATCTCGTCGAAGCCCTGGCTGGTCGCGAGCAGATCCTCCAGCCGGTCGCTGGTCCACCGCACCGCGCGACCGAGATGGCGGGCGAGCACCGCGACCAGGACCTCCTCCGGATAGAGCGACGCCTTGCCGCCGAAGCCGCCGCCGACGTCGGGCGCGACCACGCGGACGTCGTGGCCGGACAGGTCGAGCAGCTCGGCCAGCAGATCGCGGATGATGCCCGGCACCTGGGTCGAGCTCGTCAGCGTGAGGGCGCCGCGCCCGCGATCGTACTCGGCGACGTAGCAGCGGTTCTCGATCGCGACCGGTGTCTTGCGCCGGAACCGGAAACGACCGCCGACTTTGATCGGCGCCGCCGCCAGGGTGCGCGCGGCATCGCCGCGAGCGAACTCGCGCAGCACCAGCCGGTTGGTGCCGATGTCTTCATGCAGCAGCGGCGCGTCGTCGCGCAGCGCCGCCTCGGGGTCGGTCACGGCGCCGAGCGGCTCGTAGGCGATCTCGATCTGCTCGAGCGCATCCTCGGCGCGATAGCGGTTGTCGGCCAGCACCGCGACCACCGGCTCACCGACATAGCGCACCTTGTCGCGCGCCAACGGATAATTCTCGGTGGCGTGGTAGTCGGCCATGCGCGAGGTCGCGCGCACCGGCTGGACCAGCGGCGCCAGCTCGGCTGCCGTGTAGATCGCGACCACGCCCGGCATGGCGGCGGCGGCGGCCGTGTCGATGCGCACGATCCGGGCGTGCGCGTGATCGCTGCGCCGAAAGCCGACATGGAGCGCGTTCGGCGTGACGCGGTCGTCGGCGAAACCGCCCTGGCCGGTCAGCAGCCGCGGATCCTCGACGCGCCGGATGCGCGCGCCGATGCTGCGTGGCCGCGCCGCGTCAGTCATCGAGCTCGGCCTTGCGCTGGGCGACCACCGCCCGGACCGCCCGGACGATGTTCTCGTAGCCGGTGCAGCGGCACAGATTGCCCGACAGCCCGTCGCGGATCGCCTGGTCGGTGGCAAGTGGATATTTCTGCAGCAGGTCGACGCAGGTCATCAGCATGCCGGGCGTGCAGAAGCCGCATTGCAGCGCGTGATGCTCGCGGAACGCTGCCTGCAGCGACGCCAGGTTCGTGATGGTGCCCAGCCCTTCGACCGTGTCGATCCGGCTGCCGTCTGCCTGCACGGCGAAGCTCAGGCAGGCGCGCGCGCTGTTGCCGTCGATCAGCACGGTGCAGGCGCCGCACACGCCGTGCTCGCAGCCGACATGGGTGCCCGTCAGACCCAAATCCTGGCGCAGGAAATCGCTGAGCAGCAGGCGCGGCTCGACCAGGCGGTCGTAGGCGACGCCGTTGACCGTGACGGCGATGCGGTGGGGCGCGCTCATGCGCCGCCGCCGGCGCCGCGCCAAGCCGCCGACAGCGCCCGCTCGGTCAACGCGCCGACCAGCTGGCGGCGATAGTCGGACGAGGCGCGCAGGTCGCTGGGCGGCTGCACCGCGGCGCGCGCCGCCGCCGCGACGTCCTCGATCCGCTGCGGCGACAGGCGCTGGCCGCGCAACCCGGCCTCGAGCTCGCGTAAGCGCAGTGGCGTCTCGCCGACGCCCATCAGAGCGAGGCGGGCCTCGGCGACGGCGCCGTCGGCCAGGGTTACGGTCGCGGCGACTGCAGCGAAAGCGAAATCGCCGGCGCGCAGGCTGAACTCCTCAAAACCCCAGCCGGTTCCCGCCGGCAGGGCCGGCAGCACGATCTCGGTGACGAGCTCGTCGGCCTGCAGCGCGGTGGTCAGCGGTCCGATGAAGAAGTCGCGCGCGGCATGCGCGCGCGCGCCGGACGCGGTGCGCGTGCGGATCTCGGCGTCGAGCAGCAGCGCCAGCATCGGCAACTCGGCGGCCGGATCGGCATGCGACAGGCTGCCCCCGATGGTGCCCTTGTTGCGGATCGCGAGATGCGCGACATGCGCCATCGCGGCCGCCAGCACCGGAAAGCGGGCCGCCACTTTCGCATCGGTCTCGAGCGCGTGATGGCGCGTCAGGGCACCGATCGACAGGCCGCCGGCGCCATCGTCGCGCAGGAAGTCGAGCTCGCCCACCCGGTTGATGTCGACCAGCAGGCGCGGCCGCAACATGCGGAAATTGAGCAGCGGCACCAGACTCTGGCCGCCGGCCAGCAGCTTCGCCGCGTCGCCATGGAGGGCGAGCAGCGCCACCGTCTCGTCGACCGTGGCGGTTCTGACATAGTCGAAGCTCGCCGGCTTCATCCGCCGGGGCCGCGCAGCAGCTTGGTCAGCACACGACGCAGATCGTCGGGCAGCGCGACCGGCTTGCTGGTCGTGCGGTCGACATAGACATGGACGAAATGGCCCTGGGCGGCGGCGACCGGCTCGTCGTTGCGGAACAGGCCGATCTCGTAGCGCACGCTGCTGCGGCCGAGATGCGCGACCCGCAGGCCGCCGTCGATGCGGTCGGGAAACGCGACCGGGCTGAAATAGCGGCACTGGGTCTCGACCACGTAGCCGATCACCGGGCTGCGCTGGATGTCCAGCGCGCCCTGCTCGATCAGGTACTGGTTCACCACAGTGTCGAAATAGGCGTAGTAGACGACGTTGTTCACATGGCCGTAGACGTCGTTGTCGATCCAACGGGTCGTGATCGCGCGGAACACCGGATAGGCCGCGCGGGTGTCGGGCGCCGGCCGCTCGCTCAAGGCGCCGGCTCGAGGATTCGGGTCTGCACGGCACAGCTCAGCATGGCGTCATCCAGTCCTCACCCAAGGGCGGCCGGTCGGCGACGTCGGCAGCTTGAAGCAGTCCCCGGCTTTTTTCGACCCCTCGGGTCGCCAAATCCGCCGCGCACCCAAGCCGTCGCGCATAAAAATTCCGTGAAAATTTCGTCGTCCTGGATCTTGAGCTGCGCTATATTGACCAAGCAAACGGCGCGATGCCTAATAAATAATCGATAACCAAAAGAATAGCCGCGCGCCGTCTCTCAGGGGACGGAGGAAGCCATGCGGGGACTCATGATCTTGGCCGTGGTGCTCGGCGCAGCGGCCTGCAGCTCGACGCCGCCGACTGAACAGATGGCGCAGAATTGCCAGACCGCCCAGGACGGCACGCAAGCGTGCCAGCCGGCGACTCCAGTGAGCTATCAGAAGAGCAGCCAGCGCTATACCGCCAGATAGCATCGGCCCGGCATCCTCATCCGGGCGAGCGGGTTCGCCCGGAGGTTGCGGTCTCGGAGAGCGCGCATTCGCGCGTCGCCTGCATTTGCGAAAAAATTAACATTCCAACTTAGGCTTCGGGGCGACACGGAGGCCCGGGGTGTTTGCCGACCGGCGACGTCATGAGCGGTATGAGGCCAAAGGGACGGCGACTGTTTTTCAGGGCAGCCGCGTACTCGAATTGCCGATTCGCGACATCTCGCTGTCCGGCATCCATCTGCAGACGACCGACCCGACCCAGCTCAATGTCGGCAGCGTGTGCTTCGTGGCCCTGCCGGACCACGGCAAGCATGACGCCATCGTGATGCACGCCCGCGCGCAGAGCTTCCACCTGAAGTTCCTGACACCCGAATCGGAAGACGTGCAGGCGTTCATCGACGCGCAAAAAGCCTCGGCGTCGACCGGGCGGTGACGCGGTGCTGAGCCCTGGATCAATTCACATTGACTGAGGACTTTACTGCCTGAGCGTCATGGCCGGCCTTCTATTGAATCCGGTCAGCGTGAATCCGCCCTAACCGGGCGGAAAGTTCCGACGCCAATGCTCCGCGAGGTCGATGCCGCGGCAGAACCAGACGCCTTCGAAGCGGCTGGCATAGTCGAGGAACCGGACCAGCCCGCCGGCGCGGCCCGGCCGGCCGATCAGCCGGTCGTGCAGCCCGATCGACATCAGCTTCGGCCGCTCGGCGCCCTCCTCGTAGAGCACATCGAAGCAGTCCTTCATGTAGGTGAAGAAGTCGTCCGCGGTGCTGAAGCCGCTGTTCTCGTTGAAGCGGTTGTCGTTGGTCTCGAAGGAATAGGGGACCACGAGATGCGGCGCGCCGCCGACCGCGACCCAGTAGGGCAGCTCGTCGTTGAGGGCGTCGCGGTCATAGAGAAACCCGCCATGCTCGACCAGCAGGCGGCGGGTGTTCGGGCCCGGCCGGCCGGTCATCCAGCCGCGCGGCCGCTGCCCGGTCAAGCGCTCGATGCCGGCGACCGCAAGCGCGATATGCGCGCGCTCGGTAGCCTCGGGTACCCCATGATAATCGATCCAGCGATAGCCGTGGCTCACCACCTCGTGCCCGGCGGCAATCAGCTTGGACGCGAGCTTCGGATTGCGCTCGAGCGCGCGGACGACCGCCAGCACCGACACCTTGACGTCGAAGCGCTCGAAGATCCGCAACAGACGCCAGACACCGGCGCGGCTGCCATATTCGAAGATCGATTCCGCGAGCGGGCTGCGCAGCCCTTCGTAGGGCGGAAAGCCGCTGTCGGTCAGCATCGACTCGGAAGCGGGATCGCCGTCCTCGACACTGCCCTCGCCGCCGCCTTCGTAGTTGAGGTTGAAATTCACCGCGATGCGCGCGCCGCCCGGCCAGCGCGCATGCGGCGGGACCTCGCCATAGCCGGCGAAATCGCGTTCCTGATGATCCTTGATGCCTGTCATGATGAGTCTTCCGCGCCGGATGTGACGGCCGCCGATCAGACGGCGGCACCCGTCACTGTTGCACCGTTTCCTGGAAGCCGCGCGTGGCGAAGCACTACACCGCCTCGAGCGGCGCATGCGGGCGCGTGCCGGCGCAGCGAATGCCGCCGCGATCGCCCGCGACGAGGCCGTCGAATCGTTCGGCGAAGGAAGGCGGCAAAGGCCGGGCGCCGGGCGCCGCCAGCCACAGCCGCAGCAAATGGCGCTTGCGCTCGGGCTCGGGCCAATCCTCGTAGGCGGTGCGATCGTGCAGAATGGTGTGGTTGTGCAGCAGCTGCACGTCGCCCGGCTGGAACGCCATGTCCAACCGCAGCTCGGGATCGTTGGCCAGCGCATCGAAATAATCGAGCGCCGCGACATCAACCGCGGTCAGCCGCCGCGCCTCGGGAAACCGTTGCGCCGAATCGATATAGCGCCGGCTGTACAGCACGGACAGCAGCCCGGCATGCGCGCTGAACACCGGAACCTCGGTGAACGGCCGGGCGCCCGGCGGTACCTCGCCGCGCCGATCCATGGCGAACGGCCGGCGCAGCCGTTCGACCAGATCGGGGCGCTCCGCAAGCATGCGGTTGTAGATCGACATCGAGCTGACGATCGATGAGAAGCCGCCGCGCCGCGCCGTCCGCCAGCACAGCAGCGCGACGATGTCGCACCAGTCGGTGTGGAACATCTGCCGCTCCGCCGTCTGGTAGATGCGCACGTTCGGATCCTGCTCGGCCGACAGGCCGAGGTCGCGCACATGGCCGAGCAGGTGACCCATGGCGTTCTGCGACCGGGCGTTGCCGATATGCGCGCCGATGCCCCAATAGGCGGTCGCGCCGTCGAGCATCGAGCGGCCCTCGACCGGCACGCCGCGGATCAGTACGAAGCCGCGCCCGTCGAGCACCTCGCCGCGCAGGCGCTCGAGCGTCGGACCGAGCGTGGGGAGTGGAAAATGCTCGCGCCGGATGGCCGCCAGATCGAGCCCGCTGCGGCGCGCCGCGCGCGTGGCGTCATCCAGCTCGGCGATCTCCGCATCCGACAGGCGGTAGGTCCACGACTCCGGATGCTGTTTCAGGGTCGCGCCGAGCCAGGCCGACGGCGCGTCGATCGACGGCGCCGCCGCGATGCTGGCTGCACTCGACGCCATAGTGGCCTCCCCCCTCAAAGGCGCAGGATTCCGGCCCGCTTCCATGCTCCGGGGCGTGCAAGAGGCGCGCCAGGGATGGTCGATCCGGGTCGCCATCCGGTCGTCGACTGCGTCAGGATCACGCCGTCCGAGACGCGTTGCAACCCGCGTCCTTGGCATGCATCATGCTTCGATCGACCGGCTTCGTGCGGTCCAACGCGCGCGCCAGAAGCGCGGGGAGGCGACCGGTGTTCCTGCCAAATCATTGGTACGCTGCCGGCTTTCCCGACGAGGTCGGGCGGGCGCTGCTTGCCCGCACGTTCCTGGGCCAGGACGTCGTGCTCTATCGCACGCAGGACGGAACGCCGGTTGCGATGGAGAACCGCTGCGCCCATCGCCGGTTGCCGCTGTCGATGGGGCGGCTGGTCGGCGACGCGATCGAGTGCGGCTATCACGGGCTGGTCTATGACACGACCGGCGCCTGCATCAAGATCCCGGGACAGGCCACCGTGCCGGACGTCTGCGTGCGCCGCTATCCGGTGATCGAGCGCCACCGCTATCTGTGGATCTGGATGGGCGATTCGGCGCGCGCCGACGCGAGCCTGATCCCGGATTTCAGCCGCCTCGACGATCCCGACGCCGGCGTCACGCGCATCCGGCTGCGGCCCGACTGCCACATTCAGCTCGTGATCGACAATCTGCTCGACCTGTCGCACCTCGCCTACGTCCACGCCACCACCACCGGCAGCCCGGCGGTCGCGGAGGCCGCGGTGGTGAAAACCGAACGCCAGGGCGAAATCGTCCAGGTCAAGCGTTGGATCAAGGACGTCGAGCCGGCGCCGACCTTCGTGCAGTTCGGCGGCTATAACGGCAAGGTGAATCTCTGGCAGGTCTCCGAGTTCCGGCCGCCGAGCTATGTCCGCGTCAGCTACGGCTCGGCCCCCGCCGGCAGCGCGCTGCCCGACGGGGACGATATTTGGAGCCAGGGTCACTGGGGCTTCCAGGTGTTCCATGGCCTGACGCCGGAGACCGATCGGACGACCCACCAATTCCGCCACGTCGCGCATGACCGCGGCATCGGCGACCAAGCC
>Ga0302324_100012374_pt1 | contig 17400 bp, 11 predicted proteins | sample Palsa_T0_1_FD_201949 | JGI IMG/M metagenome (GOLD analysis project Ga0302324, IMG submission 201949) | Peat permafrost microbial communities from Stordalen Mire near Abisko, Sweden - Palsa_T0_1 | ecosystem: Environmental > Terrestrial > Soil > Palsa > Peat permafrost | place: Sweden: Abisko...
TGGGCCGTCCATCCCGGCGGCCCCCGCATCCTGGACGTGGTCGCCGACCGGCTGGGCCTGGCCGAGGGCGACCTGGACGCGTCCCGCCGGGTCCTGGCCGAGCACGGCAACTGCTCGTCGGCCACCCTGCTGCTGGTGCTGGAGGAACTCCGCGGCCGGGGGCTGCCGCACGGCGCACCGGTGGTCGCGATGGCCTTCGGGCCCGGCCTGACCCTGTACGCCTGCCTGCTGCGCTGGGCGGAAGCCGGCCGCGCGGAGTAGGGGAGCGCCGCGCCGGGGCCCGCCGCGCGGCGCGCCGGGGCCCGGCGCGCCGCCTTTCAGGTAGGGACGCGCCGGGCCCCGGCGTGTGCGGCAGGCCTAGCTGCCGACCGTGTACTCGTACGGGATCGCGGCTAGCTCATCGCCGCTCAGCTGGCCGTACGGCGGGACTCCGCTGGCGAAGTCGTCGACGTACAGGTCACCGGAGACGACCGTGCCGGGCGCGGCGGACGGCGTGATGGTGACGTTGATGGTGGCCGACTGACCCGGGTTGACGGTTACCGGCGAGAACGATATTGACGGGTTGGTGGCGAGCAGCCAGAGGTCGCCCGGCGCGGAGGTTACCGCTGGGTCGAACGCCTTGGTCTGCGCGATCAGCGAGACAGTGGCCGAGCCCGCCGGTGCCGGCGCGGAGTACGGCCCGCATTCGGAGGGTGCGGCAAACCACAGGCCAGCGGTTACGGTCCCGCCGGAGGGGCTGTAGTCAGCCGATTCTGTCGTCGAGCACAGCGGACCTGGCCCGCTGCTTGCGCTCGCTATATCCGGGTCCCCTGGGTACGGTCCGGTGTCGAACATGCCGGGCAACGTCGAGGTCTGGGTCACCGAGACGCTCGACGTCTCGGTGGGCACAAACCAGGTCGGGGAGGCACCCGTCATCGGCAGCGCTACGGTGTCCGAAGTGCCGGCGGCCGCGATTAGCGCGATCGATTGCGTGGTGTCGAGCCTGGGGTCGATGAAGAAGTCCTCGGGCGCGGCACCGTTGTTCTTGATCGTGACGGGCACCGTCACCGGCGTACCCGACGCCAGTGTCGTGCTGGCGCTATCAGGCAGCCCGGCCGCGCTGGCAGCGACGTCGTCGAACGCGATGTTCCCGGTGTAGGGATCGGACAGCTCGTTGCCTTCCACCGGCTCGGCGAAGTCGACGATCAGCGTCCAGGTGCCGGAGACAGGGTGAAGGGTGTAGGCGGTCAGCGAGAGCCCGCTGGTGCCGTCCAGGTTGTTCTGACCGTAGCCGAGGGTATCGCCGTCCGGGCTGATCAGGTACTCGGCCACCGGGTCGTTCGCGTCGTTAGCGAGCGTCACGTTGGCGGTGATGTCCTTCACGCCGGAGCCGACGTTGAATTCGTAGTAGTCCTGCTGTCCATTCCCGGGCGGACGTCCGTTGCCGCCGGTCAGCACCCCGCTGAACCTGCCGCCAGCGGCCACGTCCACCAGGGCGCGCAGCGCCACCGGGACCGAGGTGGTCTCGCCGCCGCTCGAGCTGACGACAACCGACCCGGCCGAGTCGCCCGGCGTAGCGGGGGTAGTCGCGCTGACCGTCACGGTCCGGCTCTGGCCGGGCCTGAGCACGAGCGCGGAGGGTGAGACCGAGCCGAACGAGTCGAACCGCTCGGTGGCGACCTTCCATGGAACGGTCCCGTTCGTCCCGCTGTTGGCGGCCGTGTCACCGAAGATGACACCGGTCCAGGTGCCCGCGGTCGGGTACCGCACGTCCACGCTGCCGTAGTTCCCCGGCCCCTGCGGGAGCGAATGCGCGGCGAACCGGCCGCGCGGATCGACCAGGATGAGCCGGACCCGGGAGTTCAGCCCGGGCTCGCACTCCGCTTGGAGGCAGTAGGTCGGGTTGCCCGGCCAGGCGATCGAGGCGACGAGCCGGTCCTGCCCCGGTGCGACGCTGAAGTGGAAGACGCCGTAGTTGTTGGCCAGCCCCTGATAGTTCGCGAACTGCGGGCTGGTGGAATCGTTCAGCGTGACGCTGCCCGTCCGCGCGTGCTGGTCCGGGCCGAAGCCGCGGCCGGTCAGGCGCACGACCTGGGTGCTCGCGCCGGTGTTGGTGATGGTCTCCGGGAAGCTCTGCGCGCTGCCCGGGTTGCCCGTTCCGCTCAGCTGGGTGCTGGACAGCAGCAGGGTGTCGCCGACCGCTCGCGGCGAGCCGTTACTGGTGTGGATGGACTCGGCCAGCTGGACGGCCTTGTAGCTGTTCAGCAGGCCAGAGCCCTGCTCGGTGGCGGGAGCGCCCAGGTCGGTGGCGGTGCTGGTCAGGATCTGCTTGACCAGCGCTGGCGCCGGGCTGGCGCCGCCGTGGGTCTTGGCGTACGCCTGGATGACCAGCGCCGCCGCACCCGCGACGAAGGGGGAGGACTCGCTGGTGCCGCCGCTCTCCTCGACGTCGGAGGGCTGGCCGGTGAAGTTGGTGCAGTCGGTGTAGATCGCCGTGTCCGTGCTGCATGAGGCAAAGCTCAGGTCACCCGGCGCGACCAGGTCGACCGTGCCGCCGGTCTCGTCGGTCCCGCCCGAGCTCAGCGAGCTGATGTTGTCGCTGAGCCAGCCACTCGTGGCGAAGTAGCGTGCGGCGGCGTAGTTGGTCTGGGCGTAGAACTGAAACTGCGTCGAGGCGCCGGCCGAGATGACGTCCGGGTCGGTCGCCGGCGAGCCGATGGTGTTGGTCGTGCCCGCGTCACCGGTAGAGGAGACGACGGTCACACCCGCGGCGACGGCCGCGTCGTCGAACTGCTTGGCCGCGTCCAGCGCGGTGATGTCGGGGAAGGGATTGCTTCCGAACGACTCGTTGATCACGTTGACGTGGTCCTTCTCGACCGCGTAGTTGATGGCCTGGAGGAAGTTGGATTCGGTCGTATCCAGCTGGTCATTGGTGTCCTCGGCGAACACGTCCAACCCGACCAGGCTGGCGCCGGGGGCCACGCCCTCGATCCGGATGTTGCAGGCCGACGGATCGGCCTGCGCGGAGAAGCCGTTCACGTTATAGACGTGGAGGCCCTGGCCGGCGATCTGGTTGGCGTCGAGGAACGCCTCGTCGCCGCCGGTCTGCGCGCCCGGGCCGTTGCCGGTGAAGTCCTGGTAGTCGCCGCCGGTGGCCGGGTCGAAGACCGAGGTGCCGTTCGGCCGGATGAAGTTCACGTTGTCCGGGTCGAGGCCGTCCGCGATCCAGGCCACCTTCACGCCGGCACCGGTGATGCCCAGTGAGCGCGCGGTCTTGGCGGAGGGACTGTCCGACGCGGTGTTCGTCAGCGAGAGCCCTTCGGGGGCGAGCTGGACCTGGCCGTTCGGGCCGCAGGCACCGGGGATGTTGTGCAGCGCCAGCGACGTGGCCGGATCCGCCTTGGCCTTCGCGGCCGTGGCCGCGGGCGCGGCCGCCTCGGCCTGACCGCCCTGGATGGTCACATCGGGGATGACCTCGGCGACCGAGGAATTCGCGCTCAGCCGGTCCTCCTCGCCCGCGGAGACTGTCGCCGCGAACGCGTTCACCAGCGAATAGTTCTTGAGGTGAGTGGCGTGCACGGTGGTGAGCTCGCTCATCAGCGGCTTCTGGGCGGAGCCGATCGCGTTGGCCCGGGTGCTGGCTGCCTGGGTGCCGACCGGCGCCTGGGCCGGCTGGTTTTTCATGAGCACGATCACCGGCTGGTTCACGTTCTTCGACAGCTGGGCGGCCAGCGCCGGGGTCATCGGCCCCAGCAACGCGCTGGCGCTGGCCGGCGCGGCGCTGGCCGCGACGGACTGACCGGCTATCAGGGCTGTTGCCCCGGCTACCGCCGTGATCAAGGACAGTCTTCTGGCACGCCTGCCGGGCGCGCTACCGGACCTGAAGCTATGCATGACTCGCCTCACCACAAATGTGCGGCCGCGTGAGACCACGTGCCTGATGGGAGTCCTCGCGCACCTGTAATCACCGATCGGGCGCCAAGGCCACTGACTTGAATCCGGGGCACACGCTAGCAGGGGCGGGCTAGGGCAAAGTGTTGAATTTTGTCACATGGCGGTAACGAAACGGGTCCGTTTTGTGCGAGTCGCTTGGCTCCAGCCGACGTTAATCAGGCGGTTTCAGCTGCCGGTAAGCCAGACGAAGCTCCACGGCGGCAGCTCGATCCGTCCGGCGCTGATCGTGAGCTTGCCCGTGGTGGAGTGCACGTGCGCGGGCTCGCGCAGGCCCGCGCGGGCGATGATCCCGGCGTCGGGCGAGGAGGTGACGTCGCTGAAGTTGGTGAGCGCCAGGAACGGGGTGCTGCGCGGGTGCACCCGCCGGTAGGCCAGTACGCTGCGGCTCTCAGTCGGCAGGATCTCGGTGCTGCCGCCCCCGCGCAGGGCGAGCAGCGAGCGCCGCGCGTCGGACAGGCCGCGGATCGCGGCGAACATCCGGCCTTCCAGTGAGTCCGGATCGCGGCGCCTGGCGGCCACGGCCCAGTCCATCCGCGGCCGGTGCATCCACCGGTTGTCGTGCCCGTGCGCCTGGTCTTGTGCCCACCGGGTGTCGTTGCGCACGGCCAGCTCGTCACCCATGTAGATCAGCGGGATGCCGCCGAAGGAGAAGGCGACGGCGTACATCGACTCAAGCCGCCTGATGGCGGCCGTGAGCGCGGCGGAGTCCCCGGCTTCGAGCGCGGCCTCGACGCCGCACAGCGACGCGGCACTGCCGGAGATACGGACGTCGCCGGTCTCCGGGTTGTCCTGGAATCGCGCGCCCCGGGCGAACGAGCCGGGAAAGTCAGCGGAATAGTAGCCGGAAAGGAAGCGCCGGTGGGAGAAGCCGTCAATGCCCACGGCGGCGGCATCGGCATCGGATACCGCCCAGCCGATGTCGTCGTGGCAGCGGACGTAGGTGACCCATGAGGTGGCCGACGGCGCGGGCCGGCGGTGCGACAGCGCGCGCTCGGCCAGCCGGACATCCCGGGTGGCCAGGCTGGACCAGAGCATCACCATGAGCTGGTTGTCGTACGCCAGATCGCATTCCGGGCGAAACTGGTCGTGCCGGCCGAGGTACTGGACGAGCATCTCCGGGCTGACGATCGCCTCCGCCTTCAGGGCCAGGCCGGGGGCGGCGAGCCGGGTCAGCGCCCGGAACGCCTGAACGAGCAGGTGGGCCTCGGGCTGGTTCTGGCAGTCAGTGCCCATCCGCTTCCACAGAAACGGCGCCGCGTCCAGCCGCAGGACGTCAATGCCCCGGTTGGCCAGCGCGAGCATGGTGCCGAGCATGGCCCGGAACACCGCCGGGTTGGCGTAGTTCAGATCCCACTGATACTCGTGGAAGCTCGTCCACACCCAGCCCAGATCCGGTACCTCGGTGAAGCTACCCGGCGCCAGGGCCGGAAACACCTCGGGCAGCGTGCGCTCATAGGCGTCGGGCTCGGTCCGGTCCGGGTACACCAGGTACATCTCGCGGCAGCCGGGGTCGCCCGCCAGCGCCTTACGGGCCCACTGGTGTTCGGTTGCCGTGTGGTTGAGCACCAGGTCAATGCACAGGACCATGCCGCGCTCGTGCAGGTCGGCGGCGAGCGCCTGCAGGTCGGCCATCGTGCCCACCTGCGGATCCACCGTGTCGTAGTCCGCCACGGCATAGCCGCCGTCGTTCTCCCCTGGGCGCGGCCGGAGCAGCGGCATCAGGTGCAGGTAGGTGACGCCGAGCTCCGCCAGGTAATCAAGATGCTGCCTGACCCCCTGCAGCGACCCGGCGAACCGGTCGGCGTAGCAGACGTACCCGATCATGCGCGCCCGCTGGAACCAGGCCGGGTCGATCTCACGGCGGCGATCGAGGCGCTGCAGCGGCGCCGGACGGCCGGCCGCCGCCCGCAGCGCGTCGAGCACGAGGTCGGTGGCGAACGCGCCGACATCGGTGACGTCGCCGTACACCTGGCTGAGCGGTCCGAGTATGTCGAAGGACAGCTGCTCGAGCCGCCCCAGGAACGCGTCAGCCTCATCCAACCCAAGCCGTGACCTCGCCTCACGCTCGACCTCGGGACCCAGCTCGGGCACGAACAACTCCTTACCGGGCAAAAGGACCTTTTGCCGGGACTCTACCGGGAGCTCTTGCCGGGGACCTGGCCGGCCATCATCCGGCGCAGCCGCAGGATCTCGGTGTCCCGCGCGTCGAGCACCGGCTCGATGACGTTCATGGCGGCATGGACCGCGGCCTCGAGATCGGAGGCGATGCCGTAGCGCAGGAAACTGCGGCCCAGCGCTCGCCGGAGCCGCTCGGCCGTGACGGTCAGCAGATCCGCGGTGTCTTTATGCGGCCCGGAGTCAGCGCGGTCCGCGGCGGGAAGGCGTGAGCTCGCGCGCCGGGGGCTTCGGGTCCGGGTCACCTGGCGCACCCGCCGCCCGGTGGCGGGGGTTACGTCAGGCTCAGTGCCGCCGGGCACGGCGAACAGCGGGGTCATCACCCCCGGCTGCGGCCGGGCCTTGGCGGCGGCCGATTTTCCTGCGGTCGGCTCAGGGAGCATTGGCGTGACCTTCCTGTCCCAGGATTGTCTTCACAGCGCTAATGCTCCCTCTTTGCCGCCTTCATACCGTAGACGCCCAGGTCACACGGCGTGTCATGAATGCCTCACGGGACGAATCCGCCTCATCCTATAAACCCGCGCAGGGGAACTGCGCGCCGTTCGGAAAGGTCTCAGCTCCCCCCTTTTCCGTGGGCTATATACGTCCTTTCTCATGGCCTATATACGTCTTTCCCCATCGGTTATATAATTTCTTTCCCATAGCCTATATATCGCCGGTGCGCGGCATCGTCGATTGGCTCGCGGCTGAATGTCCCCCGGTCGTCTCAGCGTCGTCGTCAGCGTCAGCGCGGCGCGGCGCGGGAATCCGGGTGATGGCCTGTCGTACCCGGCTCAGCAGGGCCGATTCTGTGAAGGGCTTGGCCAAGATGTCAAAGGACGAGGCGGCAACGCCGTGGGAGTCCAGGATCGGCTGGGCGTACCCGGACATGAAAAGGGCCGGGACGTCCGGGCGGATGGCGCTGATCCGGGCGGCGACCTCGTTGCCGAGCATCTCGGGCATGACCACGTCGGTGAGGAGCAGAGTGACCGGCTGAGCCGGATCGCCGGCCAGCCGCACCGCCTCGGCGCCGCTGCCGAACGCGCACACCTGGTAGCCGTTGCGGACCAGGATGCGGGTGGTCAGCTGGCGCAGGCTTTCCTCGTCCTCGACGAGCAGGATCGTCTCGCCGTGTCCGCGTTGATCGTCGATGGTGCCGGCCGGGGCCAGGTACGGTGCGGCGTCTTCGTCGGTGGCGGGAAGCAGCACGGTGATCGTGGTGCCCAGGCCCAGTTCCGAGTAAATCTCGATGCTGCCGCCGACGTGGGTCACGACGCCGTAGACGGTCGCCAGCCCGAGCCCGGTGCCGCGGCCCTTCGGCTTGGTCGAGAAGAACGGCTCGAAGACCCGCGCCACGGTCGCCCGGTCCATGCCGGTCCCGGTGTCAGAGACCCGGAGCCGGGTGTACCGTCCGAGCTTGAGCTCGGGCCGGCCGGTCGCGTAAGCGGCGTCGACCTCGATATTGCCCGTGTCGATGCTCAGGCGGCCGCCGCCGGGCATCGCGTCACGCGCGTTCACCGCCAGGTTCACCAGGACCTGCTCTAGCTGGCCCCGGTCGGCCTTGACCCGCCACAGGGCAGGCTCCGCGGCGATGACCAGGTCAATGTGTTCACCCAGGGTGCGGCGCAGCAGCTGCCCGGCCTCCTTGACCGCCTCGTTGAGGTCGAGGACTTCCGGCCGGATCACATCCTCGCGGGCAAAGGTCAGGAGCTGACGGGTAAGCCGGGCCGCCTGCTGCGCGGCCACCCGGACCTGCTCGATGTCCTCGAGCACGGGCTCGAGCCTGGCGTCCGACGGCGCGAGGACCTGGATCTGCTCGGCGGTGAAGTCGGCATAACCCTGGATGACGTTCAGCAGGTTGTTGAAGTCGTGCGCGACCCCTCCGACGAGCTGCCCGAGGCTCTCCAGCCGCTGAGACTGCTGCAGCCGCCGCTCGATCCGCTCTTGCTCGGCGATGGCCCGCAGGCGCTCCCGCTCGGCTTCCATGGCGATTCGCTCGGTGACGTCGCGGATCGCGGCTGTGACCAGCATCCCGCTGTTCGTCTGCAGGCCGCTCAGGGTGATCTCGGCCGGGAACCTGCGGCCATCCTGGCGCAGCCCGGACAGCTTGAACTCGATGACGCCTGGCTGGGCCTGGGGGGCGGCGAAGTAGCTGGAGCGCGCGGCGGCCAGGTCGGCGCGCGCCTTCTCAGGCACCAGCATCGCCACGGGGCGGCCGATCAGGTCGCCTGCCGCATACCCGAACAGTTGCTCGGCTTGAGTGTTCGCCATCGTGATCAGCCCATCGGGCGCCACGGCGATCATCGCGTCCGGGGCCACCTCGAAGAGGCGCCGGAAACCCTGCTCCGCTCCCCGCTGTTCGGTGAGGGCCGTCACGAGCCTGCTGCGCATCAGCTCCATGCCGCTGCCCAGGTCAGCGAGCTCGGATGGACCTGTCGCGGGAATACGGGTGTGATAGTCCCCGGCGGCGACGGCGTCGGTGGCCCGGTGCAGCGCCCGCAACGGCCTAAGCATGCCGAACCAGACCGCGATCACGCGGTCGGCGGCGATGGCCGCGAGCACGAGGCATATCACCAGGAGCGCAGCCAGGAGCGTGCGCTGTCCACGGCCGAGCTTGTTGGTGACTGCCTGCAGGGCGTCGGTGATCTGAGCCTGCATGGCGGCCTCCGCCGAACGAACGCCTAGCGCGTACGGCCGGGTATGCGCAATATTCGCCTGCAGCGCCTGCGCGGCGGCGAAATTACCCTGGGCCATAGCCGCCAACTGGGGGTCGGCCACGTCGGTAAGCCAGGCCTGCTCAGCCGCCAGGGTCGCGTTGAGCTGCCTGGTTATCGGGCCGTAGCCTGCCGCCAGCTGGCCGAGCTGGTCCCGCACTGTGCCGATCTGGGTGAGCCCGGCGGTGAACGGGGCCAGCGTGCCGGCATGCCCGCTGGTGACGTAGTCGCGGACCCACGTCTGCTGAGCCGAGTAAAGGCTGAGCAGGTCGCCTGCGGCCGCGGCCGCGGGCACCAGGCGCTGCGACAGCTCGCGGTCATCGGCTCGGTTACCGGCCGCCGTGACCAGCGCGCCGCCCAGCGCGGCCCCGGCCAGCAGTACGGCGACCGCGGAGCCGGTGGCCGCCCGCAGCCGGATGCCGGTTCTCATGCGAAGTACAGCGCGCGCAAGGTGAGCACGATGGCCAGGATCGCGAGGATCACAAGAGCCTTTATGAACAGCCCCTTTTCGTAGCGGACCGCGTCGTTGATCTCTTGGCGGAAGACCACCACGGGCCGCGTCTTGACCGCTTCGATCGTCACGTCGGGACCACCATCTTCCCCGTCTTCTCGGTCTTGTCCCACTTCATTTCCGCTCCCCTCAGCTCCTTGACATAGGAGGCGAACGTGCAGGCGCATAGCAGCGATCCGTATCCCACGACGTAGACGACAAGCGGGCTGAGGAACCGGCCGAATCGGTGTGGCTCGGCCACCTTGGCCAGGCAAGCCGCCGGCATCGACACGGCAGGCCAGGCGTAGATGAACAGGATGCCCCCGGCCAGCAAGGCGCGGTCAGGAGAAAAATGAGTCGCGGCGAAGGTCTCGTGAGCCAGGTCACGAAACAGCCGGGGGACGCAGGTGTACAGGACGATGCCCAGGTTCACCACGCCGGGGAACATCATGCCCTGGCGCCAGGTGTGCCGGGCGATCGGCGGGTCGATCAGCAGCGCGAAGGCGGTGATGAAAAAATAGGTAACGGCGTTGGTGATCCACAGGATGTGAAAGGCGCGCCAGGCGCCGTCGTCATTGGCGAAGTACAAGGTGACCAGCGAGAACGACGACACGATCATGAAGATCGGCTGGAGGAAGAGGCAGAACCAGAAAACTCCGAAGGTGACGCTGCCGAGGCGGTGCCCCCGGCGTCGCCGGAACCACAATTTGCGGTACCGCTTGGTGACCTGCACATTGCCGCGGGCCCAGCGCAGCCGCTGTTTCCACAGGCCGATGATGGAGCCGGGTTCCTCGGCCCAGACTATGGCGTGCGGCTCGAACACCACCCGGCGTCCGTTCAGCTGAGTCTGGAACGTGGTGAAGGTGTCCTCGGCCAGGGAGGTGGTATCGATCCGGCCGCCCAGGGCGAGCAGGTTCGCCCGCGTGTGCAGCTGGGCGCCGCCGGCCAGGCAGGCGGTCGCGCCGAGCACGTTCTGGCCGCGGCGGGCGGCGGCCTGGGCCGTGATGTACTCGTAGCCGATGAAGCGGGTCATGTAGTTGCCAGGGCGGCTGCCCTCCTTGATGTACGCGGTGACGGCGCCCACCCGCGGGTCGGCCAGGTGGCGGGTCATCTTGCGCAGCGAGTCGGCCTGGAAGATGACGTCGGCGTCGGTGATCAGGAGCGCCTCCATCCAGTCGTCGCGCAGGATGATGGCCAGGCCGTGATTGAGCGTGTGCGCCTTCCCCTGGCCGCCCTTTTCCCGGCGCAGGTGGATCACGCTGCCCGGATACTGGACCTCCTTGGCCGCCGCCACCTGCGGGGTCTCGTCCGTGCTGGCGTCGTCGACCAGGTAGACGCGCAGAGCTTGCCGCGGGTACTCAAGCGACATGAGCCGGTCGATCGAGGCCCCGATGACCGCCGCTTCGTTCCAGGCCGGGATCAGCACCGCGGTCCGCGGGAACACCGGCGCGCAGACGTCGTAGTCGTTGCGCCAGAAATGGCCGGCGACCAGCAGGAACTGCCAGCTCGCGGCGACTTCGGGGACGGCGCCGAGCATGACCAGGACGACGAGGGTCCACTCGCCGACGCCGAGAAAGTCGTGGCCCACAGTGGTCAGACCCCGGCGGCACTCACGGTTTGCCGGACCGAGTCGTAGATACCGATGTCCCGGCAATGGTGGCTGTCACTGCCGGCTACCAGCGACACGCCCGCGGTCGCCATGGCCGTGACGGTGCGGACCGATGGGCATGACCACTTTTCGTTGACCTCAATCATCGCGCCCGCGTGGGCCACCCGCTTAGCCAGGTGCGTCAGGAGCGGATCCGGAACCATGGCCTCGTTCAGTCCGATCTTGGGCAGGACGCTGAACAGGTGCGCGAGCAGCGCCCGGAAACCGGCCCGCAGCGAGTTCGCGGTCGCCTCGCACAGCCGCTCGATCGCCTCGGCCGCGGTCATGCCTCCGTAGGAGATCACCGCCCGCACCTCGGCGGGGTGCACGGGGCCGTTATCGGAGGGGAACTGATGGTCGGCGATCAGCACCAGGTCGACGCCACTCAGGTCGGGTGGTGTGTCGATCTGGCCGGAGGTGTCGAGGATCTTGGCCTCCACGCCGGCCAGGACCCGCAGCCCCGGCCTGTGACGGTACGCCTCGACGGCGGCCACGAAGTCAGGCACCCAGGCCGTGTCCCGCCGCACGTGATCGACGAGGCACAGCGTGCGAAGCTCGCGATCCCGGGCCGCCTCGACGTTCTCCGCGAGGGTGCTGGCTCCGTCGGAGAACGTCGAGTGAACGTGAAAGTCCTCATCCAGGGCGACGCGGTCGTTAGTGACGGAATTCATGCCGGGCTGGTCTCCAGGTTCTCCGGGGACTTTGGGTTCTTTGGGGTCTTCGGGTTCTTTGGGGTCTTTGGGGTCTTTGGGGTCTTTGGGGTCAGCCCGACGCTGGAGATGTCGGCGGGATCCAGGAAGAGCTCGTCGAGGAAGCGGACCACGGCCCGCTCGCGGAACCCGATCGTGGCCGGAAGCGGCCGTCCGAGCAGGGCGGCGAGCGCGAGCCTGGGCATGTCGACACCGCTGGCGATGGTGAGCCCGAGCGTGCCAGGCATCCTGGGGTTCACCTCGAGCAGCGCGGGTGAGCCGTGATGGTCACGTTTGCACTGCACGTTAGCGACGAAGGTGATACCGGTCGCCTGGGCGACGGCGCGCCCGAACCGCTCGACCTCGGGGTCGTGAACGGTCAGGCCACCCACCGACACACCAGAATCGACCCGGGCCCGAAGGCGCGGAACGGACGCGATCACACGTCCGGCCGCGTCGGCGAGCACATCGACGGAATACTCCTCGCCGGGCAGGAACTCCTGGACGATCAGGCTCGGTGAGCGATCAAGCGCGGCCAGTTCCACGGCGGAGGCCACCGTGATGATGCCGCGCGATCCGCTCCCCTCCCGCGGCTTGACAATGAGGGGATAGGTCCAGCTGGCCGGATCAACGGAAGGTCCGAACAGCTCGGTGCGAGGGACCTGAACGACCCCGGCGCAGTGCTCGGCCAGCGCGAGCTTGTCGAGGATGACGTCCAGCGCGGCAGCGGGCGCCAGGAGCAAGCCGATGCCCGCGGCCGTGAACGCCTCCCGCGCCCCGGCCAGCGGTCGCAGCTCGGCGTCGACGGTCGGCAGGACCACGTCCACGCCCAGCGCGAGGCACCGGGTCAGCACCGCGTCCGCGAAGCCCGGAGCCGCGCCCGCCGGGATGAGGGTGCGGGCCCAGGGCGGAACCAGGTAAAGACCGGCCGCCCAGGGATCCATGTCCGCGGCGAGGAGCTGCACCGATTCATCGGCGCGCAGCGACTTCATCGCGGCGATCGCGGCGGGTCCGCCCGCGCCGGTGACCAGGACACGCAGTACCCGTCCCGGCCGGTCAGACCCCAGCAGGTCAGTTCCCCGCTGGTCAGGCACGGTCATGGCGTCACCAGCGAATGGGCGCCGGCCGGGCGGGCCGGCAGGCCGCCGGCGCGGTCGCGGATGACCTCGAACGGCTCGGCGTGGCTTCCGCCGCAGTACCGGGACCAGTAGCGGGCCGTCGCGATGATCAGCTCGGGTTCGAGGTAATCGCGGACGCCGACCTGGGAACCGAACGTGTCGATGGCCTTAAGCTTGCCGCCGATGTGATCATCGATGGTGACGAAGTGGGTCGGCCGGTAGTCGACGGTGGCCGACGGAGACTGGAAGCAGTAGACACGGCCCACCCGCCGGGCGGCGACCATGACCGCACGATGGGTGTTGCGATGGTCCTGGTGGACGTCGTGAATGGAGTGCGTGTAGACGATCGACGGCTGGACTTCCGCGATGACCCGGTCGATGACGCCGATGGTGGGGTTGCCCTCCGCGATGAGGGTGTCCTGCAGGTCATCCAGGAACAGCCGGGCGCCGATGACGTCCGCGGCCTCCTGCGACTCACGGGCCCGCTGCGCCTGGTCTCCTCCGTGTGCGCCCCGCGAAAGGGTCAAGATCGCCACCGTGTGGCCGGCCGCCTTGTGGGCCAGCAGCGTGCCGGCCGCGCCGATCTCGACGTCATCGGGATGGGCCCCGATGGCCAGGACCGTCTCCCGGCCCGCGGCCCGCGCGGCCCGGCCCGCCGCGATAAGCTCGGTTGCCTTCGCGACCAGCTCCTGCGCTCCGATGGGCTTCTGCAGGAACTCGGCGGCCGCGCTGCGCAGCGCCGAGACCGCGTAATCAACCGTCGGGTTCCCGGTGAGCACGGCGACCGGCAAGTCGGGCTCCAGCTGGCGGACCTGCTCCAGGAGTTCGAGCCCCGTCATGCCCGGCATCTCGATGTCGGTGATGAGCAGATCCCACTGCTCGGTCGCGATGCGGCGCAACGCGCCGGTCGAATCGAGCTCGTGGGTGACGTCGAAACCGCCGCGTGTCCGCAGCACCCGGGTCAGGTACCCGCCGAGAGCGGGATCGTCGTCGATCAGCAGTATTCGTCCGGGCTGCTGGTCACGCTCGCTAGCATCCATGGGACCCCCGTCCACCGCCCTGGACCCTCGTCGACCGCTCCCCTTTTGTGATCAACAATGAGTAGTTAGGCGATTCCTATATGTTACTAACCAAGATAGCAGCCTTGTCGGGTTAGCCTCTGTCCCGGCGCCAGACGAGCGACTCCCAGGGCCGCAGTTCCAGGTCGGGCGGCGGGCGAAGCGGGGCGTCGGGGAGGTTGGCCAGGATGACCGGGGCGGTGGCCCAGCCGCCGTCCAGCGGCAGGGGCGCCTTGACCGCGCCCGCGGAGAAGTTCGCGGCGACCAGCAGTTCGGCGCCGGCCCCGCGGCGCACGAAAGCCCAGATCGCCGGGTGATCAGGCAGCAGGAGCTCGAAGTCGCCGTCGGTGACGACGGAATCGGCGTGGCGCAAGGCGATGAGCTCGCGGTAGTGCTCGAACACCGAGCCGGGGACGCCGACCTCGGCGGCCGCGTTCACCTGCGTGTAGTCGGGGTTGACCGCGATCCAGGGGGTTCCGGTGGTGAAGCCGGCGCCGGGCGAGGCGTCCCACTGCACCGGGGTCCGGCCCTGGTCACGGCTCATCCGGGCCATCGCGAGCAGGAGGGCGGGCAGGTCGGCATCGGTGCGCGCGGCTGCTTCGGCATAGAAGTTGCGCGCCTGGATGTCCCGGTAGTCGGCGATGGTAGCGAACGGCGCGTTGGCCATCCCCAGCTCGTCACCCTGGTACACGTACGGCGTGCCCTGGTGCAGGTGCAGGACGGTAGCCAGGGTCTTGGCCGAGGCCACCCGGTGCGCAGGGCTGTCGTCGCCGAACCGCGAAAGCGAGCGCGGCTGGTCGTGGTTGCCGAAGTACAGTGAGTTCCAGCCGCGCCCGGCCAGGCCCGTCTGCCACGCGGCCATCGACGCCTTCAGGGCGGCGAGCCTCAGCGGGCGCCGGTCGTATTTGTTGGCTCCTTGGTCCAGCCTGACGTGCTCGAACTGGAAGACCATGTCGAGCTCGTGTCGTTCCGGCTCGGTGAACAGCACCGCCTCGGAGACGGTCACGCCTGGCATCTCGCCGACGGTGAGCACATGCGCGTCGCGGCCGGCGAAGACCTCGCGGTACATCTCCTGCACGAACTCGTGATTGCGGGGGCCGAACGTGAAGTACGGCTCACCCGGCCCGTACAGCGAGCCGGGGCACGGCACGGTGTCCGGCAGCGAGGTGTCCTTGCTGATCATGTTGATGACGTCCATCCGGAACCCGTCGACACCGCGGTCCAGCCACCACCGCATCATGGCGAAGACCGCCTGGCGGACCTCGGGATTCTCCCAGTTAAGGTCGGGCTGCTTACGCGAGAAGATATGCAGGTAGTACTGGCCGGTCGCCTCGTCGAAGGCCCAGGCCGGACCGGAGAAATGCGACTCCCAGTTGGTCGGCTCCGCCCCGGGCGTCCCCGGGTCGGTGCCCGGGCGCGGGTCGCGCCACCAGTACCAGTCCCGCTTGGGGTTATCCCGGCTGGAGCGGGACTCGATGAACCACGGATGTTCGTCGGAGGTGTGGTTCACCACCAGGTCCATGACCAGCCGCATGCCGCGGGCGTGCAGCTCGGCGACGAGCTCGCCGGCGTCGGCCAGCGTCCCGAACAGCGGGTCGATGTCGGTGTAGTCGCTGATGTCATAGCCGTTGTCGTCCATCGGCGACCGGTAGACCGGGCTCATCCAGATGACGTCGACACCCAGGCGCTGCAGGTAATCCAGGCGGGCCAGCACCCCCCGCAGGTCGCCGAGGCCGTCCCCGTCGGAGTCGGCGAAGCTTCGCGGGTACACCTGGTAAACGACCCATCGCCGCCACTGCTCGTCGCGCTCTTGGCTCATGCGTGTCAGTATGACGCCATGGTAAATCCGCGTGCGGGACAACCCGCTGCCGCTGAAGACCTGGTGGACGTCGCGAAGCTCGTGACCGCCTACTACGCGGTGCATCCCGATCCTGGTGATGCCGCGCAGCGGGTGTCGTTCGGCACGTCAGGCCATCGCGGATCGGCCTTCACCGCGACGTTCAATGAGGATCACATCCTGGCCACCACGCAGGCCATCTGCGAGTACCGGGCCGCACGCGGCATCGACGGACCGCTGTACCTGGGGGCGGACACGCACGCGCTGTCCGAGCCAGCCCGCGTCAGCGCGCTCGAAGTGCTCGCCGCCAACGGGGTGCGGGTCAACCTCGACGCCCGCGGCGGGTATACGCCCACCCCGGCGGTCTCCCGCGCGATCCTGGCGCACAACGCGTCAGGCCGGGGACCCCGCGCCGACGGGATCGTGGTCACCCCGTCGCACAACCCCCCGCCGGACGGCGGTTTCAAGTACAACCCGCCCGACGGCGGCCCGGCCGGCACCGACATCACCACGCAAATCCAGGACCGGGCGAACGAGCTGCTGGCCAGCGGGCTGAAGGGGGTCCAGCGGATATCGTACGCACGGGCGGCCGCGGCCGACACCACCAGCGAGTTCGACTTCCTCGGCAGCTACGTCTCGGCGCTGGGGCAGGTGGTGGACCTGGCCGCGATCAGGGCGGCCGGGGTACGCATCGGCGCGGACCCGCTCGGCGGGGCCAGCGTGGCCTACTGGGGCGAGATCGGCGAGCGTTACGGCCTGGACCTGACCGTGGTCAACCCCGGCGTGGACGCGACGTTCCGGTTCATGACGCTGGACTGGGACGGCAAGATCCGGATGGACTGCTCGTCGCCGTACGCCATGGCCAGCCTGATCGCCCGCTCCCGCGAGTTCGCGATCGCGACGGGGAACGACACCGACGCGGACCGGCACGGCATCGTCACCCCCGACGGGGGCCTGATGAACCCCAACCACTACCTCGCCGTCGCCATCGACTACCTCTACCGGCACCGGGACGGCTGGCCGGGCGGGACGGCGGTGGGCAAGACGCTGGTCAGCTCCTCGATGATCGACCGGGTGGCCGAGGGCCTGGACCGGGCCCTGCTCGAGGTCCCGGTCGGCTTCAAGTGGTTCGTGCCGGGGCTGCTTGACGGTTCGGTGGCCTTCGGCGGTGAGGAAAGCGCCGGGGCGTCGTTCCTGCAGCGCGACGGCTCGGTCTGGACCACCGATAAGGACGGGATCATCCTCGCCCTGCTCGCCTCCGAGATCACCGCCGTGACCGGGCACTCCCCCTCGCGGCTCTACCTCGGCCTGACCGGCCGCTACGGGGCGCCCGCCTACGCCCGCATCGACACCGCGGCGACCAGGGAGCAGAAGGCGGCGCTGGCCAGGCTTTCCCCCGCCCAGGTCACCGCGAGCGAGCTCGCGGGCGAGAAGATCATCGCGGCGCTGACCACCGCGCCGGGCAACGGCGCCCCGATCGGCGGGCTCAAGGTGGTCGCCGCCTCCGGCTGGTTCGCGGCCCGGCCGTCGGGCACCGAAGACGTCTACAAGCTTTACGCCGAGTCGTTCCGCGGCCCGGAGCATCTCGCCGCGATCCAGGAGCAGGCACGGGAGATCGTCGCCGCGGCCATAGGCTGAAGGTCGCGGGTCAGACCGTGAGGGTGACGCCCTGCCCCTCGAGTGCGGGCAGCGTTTCGTCGTCGAACCACACGCCGCCCTCGGCGAGGTAGCGGAAATGCAGGGTGGTGCCGGCCTGGAC